>Ga0116210_1002883_pt1 | contig 9938 bp, 9 predicted proteins | sample TshhotsprinmetaG_FD_94483 | JGI IMG/M metagenome (GOLD analysis project Ga0116210, IMG submission 94483) | Hot spring microbial communities from South Africa to study Microbial Dark Matter (Phase II) - Tshipise hot spring metaG | ecosystem: Environmental > Aquatic > Thermal springs > Hot (42-90C) ... | reverse complement strand
CCCGGAGGAACCGACCCTTGTACAGGCAATTGTGCAGGAGTACGTGGGCGCTACCGCACACGACGGCTTCAGCGATCCCTCCCTGCAGATGCTGGAGCGTGAAGCACAGTTGAAGAGAGTCCGGGTGGAGTTGGTGTCACAGTGAAACGGCTGATCTTCACCATAGCCATCCTCTGGTTCGGGTGTCTTGGCGCTCTGGCGCAGACGCCGATGGAATGGCTCGAACGCATGGCTCGCGCTGAGCGCACGGTGGCGCTGGAGGGAGTGCGGGTGACGCAGTTTTTCCTGCCTGAACCTGTGCCGCCGGTGCGAGAACACATCGTCCGCCTGGGGGTGCGCTATCGGGTGGAGTATCTGCAGCCGGCTCCGCGGCGCGGTGAAGTGCTGATTGACGATGGACTGCAGAGGTTTCACTACTTGCCGCGCCAGAAAAAGGTGCAGATACTGCCCTCGGATCAGCCGCAGACTCTGCGCCGTCGGCAGGACATGCTGGATCGCCTGCGCCGACGGGAACTGCTTCTAACGGTGAGGGATGCCGAGCCGATTGCGGGACGCCATTCGGTTCTGCTGGAAGCCACCACTGCGGACAGGAAGCCCCTCCGACGCTGGTGGATCGACCGCGAACACGGGGTTATCCTGCGGATGGAAGAGCTCACACCGCGCGGCGAGGTTCGGATGCGCAGTGAGTACATCCGGCTGACCGCGCCCACCGAGGTTCCGCCGGAGCGCTTCGAACCACGCTTCCCCAGGCAGGCGGTTCAACAGAACATCCTGCCACCTGCGCGGGCGTTCAACAGCGTATCGGATGCACAGCCGTTCGTGCCGTTCACCATCCGACAACCTCGCGAGCTGCCCAGGGGTTTTCGCCTGCTGGAGGTGCGAGTGCGCCCCGTACGGATGCGTCCGCTCGTTAGCCTGCACTACACCGACGAGGTCTCCTCGTTGTTGCTGTTCCAGACGCGCCTGCCCCTGCGTCCAGATGCTCCGTTCCTGCGCACTCTGGCACCATTGTCAACCCGGGTGGACGTATGGAGCGAGGGCGACGTAAACTTTGCGCTATTGGGAAACGCCCCTCCCGCCGCCTTCGACCAGATGCGCAGGGCGCTGAGGTAACCCACTACGACTGTTCGCGTGCTTCCGCTACCTCTGCGAAGTTGCGCCAGGTCGCCTGCAAGCCCTGACGTACACCCTGCACGCCCAGCACGAAAGCGACCAGCCCGCCGGTCAGCCACGCCGTCTGCCACAGCAACAAACCACCCAGCGCGAACAATCCGCCGTAGATCATCAGCGCGCCGCCAAACCAGCCAGCCAGCCAACCCCAGCCTACGCGCGTTGGTATCGCGCCAGCCTCTGCAGGAATGTCTCCCCACCAGCCCGGCGGTCGGACGCGACGGTAAAACTCCACCAGCCTTTCGCGCGAGGAGGGAGTGGTGAGGAAGGTCACTGCCAGCCACACCACCTGCGTCAGCCCCACGATAATCATCAGGCGGTAGGGAAAGCCCTCCTTCTCGATGAGCATGTTGAAGGGCGCCATGCCAATCCAGCCGAGCACGTGAATGACGGTGTTCGCCAGCAGAGCGGTAAGCATCGCGCTCAGTTCGCTCCACGCGCTTACCCGCCACCACAGCCACCGCAGCACCGACACCGTGCCGATACCCGCATTCAATCCGGCGAGCAGCATCCACGCTTTGCTGATCTCCTGCGTGATCAGCGACACCCCCACACCGAGCGCCAGAATCACAGTGGTGGCGATTCTACCCATCAGCACGTAGTGGCGGTCGGAGGCATCTTTGCGGATGTAGGCACGGTAGAAGTCGTTGGTCAGGTAGCTGGCTGCCCAGTTCATCTGCGTGTCCATCGTGCTCATGAACGCCGCCAGCAGCGACGCGACCATAATGCCCAGAATGCCTGCTGGCAGGAGTCTTCCCATCAGCATCGGGTAAGCCGCCTCCTCGCCGCCGCGAGCAGCAGGGATCGCTTCCGGGATCAGGATGAGCGACGCCAGCCCAACCAGAAGCCACCACCACGGACGGATGACGTAATGCGCGAAGGCAAACCACAGGAACGCCAGCGTCGCGTGGCGCTCGTCGCGGGTGGAGAGGATACGCTGGGCGATGTAGCCCTCGCCGTCGGGACGCCCAACCGCCCACCATTGCAACAGCACATAGGTGAGGAACGCTACCCACAGCTCGCGCATCTCCGGCGTGGGCACGATAGCCAGCCGCTCCAGCAGACCACGCTCGGCCAGCTGACTGACCAGCGACGTGCCTCCCCCTACTGCCTGCAACGCCGAGATGCCCAGCCACACCGCGCCCGTCACCGCCAGCACGAATTGCACGATGTCTGTCACAATCACTCCCCAGAGCCCGGCGCTCAGCGTGTAGATGAAGGCTACCGTAATCAGCACAGCCAGCGTTTCCCAGGGCTCCCAGCCGAACGTTGCCTGCACAATCTTCGTCGCGCCCAGAATCACCCATCCCATCACAATGGAGTTGTAAATGAGTGACGAATAGAGCACGCGGAACCCTCGCAGGAAGTGCGCCGCCTTGCCATCATAACGCAGCCGGATGAACTCGAGGTCGGTCAAAACCCCACTGCGCCGCCAGAGAGGTGCGAACAGGAAGGTGCCAAGCATGTTGGCGAATACCCCGTTCCACCAGAACCAGTTGCCCGCTACACCCTGTGTGCGCACCAGCCCGCTGACCGCCAGAGGCGTGTCTGCCGCGAAGGTGGTCGCGACCATGCTGGTGCCAGCCAGCCACCAAGGCAGAGTGCGCCCTGCCGCGAAGTAATCTGCCAGGCTCTTGGATGCCCGCTTGCCCAGCAACACGCCTATGACAAGTGCAAACACCAGATAGGCGACAATGATAACGTAGTCTATCGTGGTTACGTGAACGGTTGGTTCCATCGCCCTCCCCTTTTGCCGGTCGTGTGCGTACCGATTCTGTTTGCTGAAAGCACTGGCGTACCCTGCCTGTGCCAGCGGGCGTATCGGTCTTGCCTTCCGCTTGGTGCCGTGCTATACTTTTGTAAAGAATATGCCCGGGTGGCGAAATCGGTAGACGCACGGGACTTAAAATCCCGGGCCGGAAGGCGTGCGGGTTCGAGTCCCGCCCCGGGCACGGGTGCACGAGATTTCGCTGAGGAGGACCCATGCCACAACCCGACGCACGAGATGCCGTCGTCATGGAACCACCTGTTAAGACGGTAGACCCCCTTACCCAGGCAGAGCAGCTGCTGGAGCGCGCCGCTCAGCTCGATCCATTCCAACCACAGACGGAGGCTCAAACACAGATGGCTCGCGCAGATCAGTTCGACGTGGATGTCACTTTCATCGGTGCTGGACCGGGAGGATACGTGGGAGCGATTCGCGCCGCTCAGCTTGGAGGACGCGTGGTGTGCATCGAGAAAGAATATCTGGGAGGATGCTGCTTGAACTGGGGATGCATCCCGACCAAGTCGATGATCGCCGCGGTCGAGCGGTTCCATCAGGTGAAACACGCCGACGCTTTCGGCATCAGCACCGGCGAAGTGGGCATTGACTTCTCCAAACTGATGGCTCATAAAGACAAGGTGGTATCCACCCTGCGCAACGGAATTGCCAGCCTGTTCAAAAAGAACGGCGTGCGTCACGTGCAGGGAACAGGACGAATCGCGGGGCACCACACCGTGGAGGTGCTTTTGCCTGACGGCTCCACCGAGACCATCCGCACCCGTACAGTCGTGCTTGCCACCGGCTCTGCGCCCGTGAAACTGCCCATACCGGGTCTGGAGGGCGAGGGCATCTGGACGAGCGATGACGCCGTCTCTGCCACTGCGGTGCCGCCACGCCTGTTGATTATCGGGGCGGGAGCCATTGGCTGTGAGTTCGGCTATATCTACAACGGGCTGGGTTCCAAAGTGACCGTGGTGGAAATCATGCCACAGATACTACCTCTGGAAGACGCGGACATCGCCGCGGAGCTTCAGCGCAGTCTCACGCGCCAGGGCATTCGCTTCCTGCTGAACTCGCGCGTGAAAGAGGTACAGCACGGCAAGAACGGTGTGAAGCAGGTGGTGGTACAGACGGAGAAAGGCGACGAGAGCATCGAGTGCGACGTGGTGCTGGTGGCAGTGGGACGCAAGGCGGTGCTGGACGGGCTGGGGCTGGAAACGGTGAACGTGAAGACGCACGAGAAAGGCATCGCCGTCAACGATAAAATGGAGACCAGTGTGCCCGGTATCTATGCGATTGGCGATGTGACGGGACGCATTCAGCTGGCGCACGTGGCGTCGATGGAGGGCATCGTCGCGGCAAGCAACGCCATGGGCAGAGAGAGACGAATGGACTACCGCGCCGTGCCGAGCTGCGTGTACACGGTGCCGGAAGTGGCGTCGGTGGGTCTGACGGAGAAACAGGCACGCGAGAAGGGATACGACGTGCGTGTGGGTAAATACGCTTTTCGTGGGCTGGGCAAGGCGCTGGCAATGAACGAGCGCGACGGGCTGGCGAAGGTGGTCTCCGAGGCACGCTATGGCGAGATACTGGGAGTGCACATCGTCGGTCCTCATGCCACCGACCTCATCGGCGAGCCGGTGACCGCCATTCAGCTGGAGAGCACCATCGAGGAGATGACCCACACCATCCATGCCCACCCGACCCTGACCGAAGCACTGCTGGAGGCGTTCGAGGACACGGAGAGGATGGCGATACATAAGTAGCGATGGAGAGCGAAGAGCGCAAACAACCCGTCGTACGACGCGCGCTGGTAGTGGGCTTGCGTCTGCCACCGGACATGATGGACCGCGCCGAGTACATCGCCGCACTGTCCGGGGCTTCGTTGAAAGGGGTGTTTCGCCGCTGGATCAACCACGAGCTGCAACGCGACCCGCGATGGAGCTCCGGCGTGCTGGAATGGAACGCACAGACCGCTCAGCAGGCGCCTGCCTGTTCAGCCGTGTATCGCTTCCGGGACGAGCAGTATCAGGTGCTGTATGTGGGCTTCGAGCCGAGCAACCTCAGGCAGAGGCTCGTGGAACACTGGAACAAACAGGACGTGCCCGAAGCCCGCTACGTCAGCTACCTGCCGGTGACCAGCATCGCGAAGGGCAAAGAGGTGGAAAAGCGGCTGATTGCCCGCACCAAGCCGGCATACCAGACCGCGAAAGACGAAACCGGCGAGGAAGATGATTCCGATGAAGCATAGAATGGCGGAGGAGATGACAGGGTGAGAGTGGCTCAGTTCTTACTGATCATCGGTGTGCTGGCACTGCTCAGCGCATGTGCGAAAAAGGCGGATGAACCCAGCACGGGCGGTGCGCCGTCCGCCACAAAACGTCTGCGTGCCGCCATGGTGACCGATATCGCAGGCATCGGCGACCGCTCGTTCAACGAGTCAGCCTGGCGTGGACTGCAACGCGCCGAGAAGGAGCTGGGCGCGGAGGTGCGGTACCTGGAGTCCGCCAAACTGCCCGACTACGAGCAGAACCTGCGCCTGCTAGCTCAGCAGAAGTACGATGTGGTGGTCGCCGTCGGCTTCGCGATGGAAGATGCGCTTAAGAAGGTGGCTCCACAGTTCCCCAACACCATCTTCGCCATCGTAGATGGCAACGCGCCCGACCTGCCGAACTGCGTATCGCTGAAGTTCCGCGAGCACGAAGGCTCGTTCCTGGTAGGGGCGCTGGCAGGAGCTATGACGAAAACCGGCACCGTCGGCTTCGTGGGCGGTATGGAGATACCCCTGATCAAGAAGTTCGAGGCGGGCTACCGCGCTGGCGTGATGACCACCAACCCGAAGGCGAAAGTGCTGGTGGGCTACACCGGCAACTGGACAGACACCAGCAAGGGCAAGGAACTGGCGCTGTCCCAGTACGAGCGCGGGGCAGATATCGTGTATCACGCCTCCGGACAGTGCGGGTTGGGAGTGATCGAAGCGGCAAAACAGCGTGGCAAAGGGCACTTCGCGATTGGCGTGGACTCCGATCAGGACTACATCGCGCCCGGATTTGTGCTGACCAGCATGATCAAGGGCGTGGATAACGCGGTATTTGGCGTGTGCAAAGCGGTCGCGGAGGGCACATTCCAGCCCGGCACGCAAGACCTGGGCATTAAGGAGAACGGCGTCGGCATCAGCCCGATGAAATACACCAAACCGCTGGTACCTGCGGAGGTGCTGGATAAAATCGAGAACCTTCGGCAGATGATTGCGGACGGCAAGCTTCAGGTGCCTCAGAGCGAGGAGGAGCTGCGCACATTCCAGCCCCCTGCCCTGCCGTAGGTGTACAGCATGAGCATACCCAGATACTTACCCCACTATACCTACGACGATTACATCCACTGGGAAGGACGGTGGGAACTCATTCAAGGCATCCCCTTCGAGATGAGTCCCCAGCCGTCCATTGCACGCCAGCGCGTTTCTCAGCACATTGCAGCGGAGCTCGCGCGGGCGTTGGAGGGATGCGACCACCGCTGGGCTCTGCTACCGGTACACTGGAAAATCTCGGAAGACACCGTCGTTCAGCCCGACAACCCGGTGGCCTGCGGGGAGGTCTCGGGTGCCTGCCTCGACAGACCGCCCGTGCTCATCTTCGAGGTGCTGTCCCCATCCACCGAACAGAAGGACCGCATGACCAAGACGGAACTCTACGCAGAGCAGGGAGTCAAATATATTTTGCTGGTGAACCCAGAGACGCGGCAAGCAGAAATCATGCCACTGCAGGACGACCACTACCTGCTGATGTCGTCTGCTCACACCGAAACATGGCAGTTTACTCTGAACAATCGCTGTATGGAAATGGACTTTGCGCGGATATGGGATTAGACAAACACTATCTTAACAGTAGTGCGTATAATACTACAGGCAGAGAGTTCTGCAGAGGCGATGAGGCATGATAGTTGAAGCTCGTCAGGACACCGTAAACCTGCTGGGGGCGTTGACCAAAAACCACTGGCAGACCATCAAGGCAGCAGCGAACCTGTTGCTGAAACGCAACCCGGCAGGCATTATCATCAACTGCGCAGGCATCACCGAATGCACGGAGGAGGGCGCGGAGACCTTCGCAGACGCGCAGGCGTACATTCAGAGGCATGGCGCGCGCATCGTGCTGTGTGATATTCCAGAGCACGTGATGGAGGTTCTGCGGCGCGTTCCGGGTGTGCGTTCGCAGCTGCCGGTTGCCTGCACCATGGCGCAGGCGCGTGCCTCACTGGGATTGCCCTGCGCCTACGAGGGCACCGAGATAGGCACCGAGAAGGTGGTGCTTCTGCCCGTGTGGGAGGGTATCAACGCGGAGTATGCGGCTCAGCACGCACTGCACATGACCAGAGACCAGCACGCCGTTCTGCACATCGTCTACATTCTGCTGGTGCCGCAGAAACTGGCTCTCAGCACCCCCATGCCCGAACAGGAAGCCACCGCGCACCGCACGCTGACAGAGCTGGAAACCATGGCGAGACGCGCCCGCGTGAAGGTCGAGAAGCGAGTGGAACGCTGTCGCGATCTGGCGCGAGGCATCGTGGTGGCAGCAGAGCAGGAGCGCGCCAGCCAGCTCATTCTGGGAATCACTCCGGGCGATGCAACCGCTACCGATGGACTGTTGAGCACCGTCCTGCAGAAGGCGCCGTGTGAGGTGCTGGTGGTGCGTGCGCCCGCTGCGGCGGTGACTGCGACACAGTAGGAGCCTGTTACTTCCTGCCTCTCACCAGCGGTAGCACCTGCATGTGGCGCTTGTCGAACACCGCCACCTCGCGAAAGCCGATGTCCCACGCCATCTGCACGGCGTCCAGATAGCGATACGCCAGTTCGTCGGGATGGTGCGCATCCGAGCCGAAGGTGATCAACCGTCCGCCGCGCTCATAATACCACTGCAGGGTCTGTCGGCACGGATAGAAGTCGCGGGCGTCCTGGCGCAGACCGGCGGTGTTCACCTCCAGCACGATGCTCTTCTCTACCATCAGGTCAAACAGCGTAAACAGCAGGTCGCGATAGGGTTCAGGGGCAAAAGCTCCGAAACAGGGCACTCCGCGCCGCTTGGCGTACTCCAGATGCCCCACGATATCGATGAGCCCGCTCTGCACCGAATAGAACACCTCTTCGTAGTAGCGGGCATACGCCTCCTGTGCGGTGGGGAACCGCTGCAGATAGTCGTCGGTCATCAACATCAGGGCATCCACGTAGTGCACGCATCCCAGCACGTAGTCGAACGGATACTGGCTGAGCCACACACGCACCTCCGGCTCGAACCAGCGCTGGTAGTCGATCTCCACCCCTGCACGGATACGCAGTCGCCCCCGAAACAGGTCGCGCACGTAGGCGATGTCGTCCATGAACAGGTCATAGTCGAAGTAGTCCACTACGGGGTCGTTGGGGTCAAAGTCCTTGTGTTCGGTAAAACCGATTTCGTCCAGTCCCAGAGCCATCGCCCGGGCGCAGTGCTCCAGCATGGTTGCCCGCCCGTCGTGTGAGAGGAAGGTGTGCACCTGATAATCTACCCTGATATATTCCTGACGACTATTCCAGCCCACCGATGCTAACCCCTTCCAGGTCCACCACACGCCATTTCTCAGTCGGTATGAGAAGCCACTTGCGGGCAGGCTCCTTGCGCAATATCAGCTGGATATCGGTGGGTTCATGACGGCTGACGTGCCCCATGTCTTCCCACCAGACCTCCACACGCATGTTCACCGTCGCTTCCTTGCCGATGACGTTGATGACCGGCGAGGCATACCGCACATGTGGCTTGACCCCGCGCCGAAACGCCGAGGCGATCTCGACACGCAAACGCTCCGGAGAGTAGCCAAACGCACCGAAGTCCGCAGAGAGCGCATCCATGATGGCATTTACGTCACGCTGCTCGATTGCCTGCCGTACCTCCTCGATCCGGGTGCGTATCTGTTGGTCTTCCGGCGGTACGGGTGCCGCTGCGATGCGCCAGAGCACCAGCAACACCGCAAGCGATACCACCGACCCGGCGATAGCTATCCATGTGGAGCGTTTCATCTTTTGCCTCATGCAGGTCTGTACTGTCGAGATTATACCGGAAACACCCCATAATAACCAGCGAGCAGGTTGCAACCCGGTCAGTTAAGCGGTTAATATTATGCTACGGGGGTTCCCTGCATGCACCGCGTGCCCGTATAATGAAAAGGAACCAAAGGTGCACAACTCGATGCCAATGAACGAATCGCCACAACAGACGTCGCCCGAGTGGGAGCAGGCACTGCAAACGCTGGCAGCTCAGCGGGCACGCATTATCCTGCTGGGAGCGCGCGACACCGGCAAAACCACCTTCAGCGCCCTGCTGGCGAATCGTCAGCTGTCGCATGGCATCCGGGTGGCGGTGGTGGATGCGGACGTGGGTCAATCGGAAATCGGTCCACCTACCACTATCGGTATGGGGATGCTGGAGGTGCCGGTGCCCACACTGCACGCAGTGGTGCCACGGGCTATCTATTTTGTCGGGTCGGTCACCCCGCGCGGGCGGATGCTGGAGACCGTGAACGGCGTGCGTGCGATGGTTTCCAAAGCCGAGGAGGCAGGAGCGGAGTCGGTGATTATCGACACCACCGGCTTCGTCACGGGCGCAGCTGCAAGGCGCCTGAAGTGCGCCAAGGTGGAGGCGGTTCGCCCACAGTTCGTGGTTGCGATACAGCGCAAGGATGAGCTCGAGCACATGTTGCGCTCCATCGAGCGGCGCAGTTGTACGGTGATGCGTTTGCCGGTGCCGGACGCGGTGGTGCTGAAGTCACCGCAGATGCGCCAGCAGCGAAGGATGATACGCTTCTTCCGCTACTTTCAGGATTCCCGTCAACACATCTTCGAGTTGGCGCAGGTCGGGTGCGAGGGCACCTGGTTCAACACAGGTACACCTCTGGAGTGGAAAGAGGTCCACTTTCTGCGGGAGGCTCTGCGCTCGCAGGTGTTCTGGGCAGAGCGCACCTCCGAGCACCTCTTCGTGAT
>Ga0116210_1002882_pt1 | contig 9941 bp, 11 predicted proteins | sample TshhotsprinmetaG_FD_94483 | JGI IMG/M metagenome (GOLD analysis project Ga0116210, IMG submission 94483) | Hot spring microbial communities from South Africa to study Microbial Dark Matter (Phase II) - Tshipise hot spring metaG | ecosystem: Environmental > Aquatic > Thermal springs > Hot (42-90C)... | reverse complement strand
CTGTTCCGGCGCGCGCGCCTCGTCGCGCTCCGAACGCGCTTCTTCGCCATGCCGGAATGTGCATCCCGCGGCGGCCGCGATGACGCCGTCGCCGGTGCGATCGGCAAACAGGGGAGCCTCCAGTCCGATACCGCGCGCCGGCGACGATGTCCTCCGCCTCGATGGCGATGATGCGACGACCGGCCATCACGGGACGGACGGCCTCGGTGTCGAGGTGGACCTCGAGGTTTGGCGTGGCCGCCACCACCAGGTCGATCGCCGCGCTCCAGTCGCCGCCGGCCCGGTGAAAGCCCTCGGCGATCTCCTCGCAGATACCCGGCTCGCGGAACGGCAGCACGTGGCCACCGGCTCCTCCCGGCCCGACCCGGATTTCCCGACTGGCATTGCCGCCCGGCACCGGGGCGGTTCTGGACCAGCGCCGTCCGCAAACCCAGCCGCGCTGCCTGGACGGCGGCCGCGACACCCCCGTATCCTCCGCCCGCGACGACGAAGTCGAACCGCTGCGTCGTGACGCGGTACGGCCCCGTCAGTTCCTCGCGGAGGCGGGTCAGCTTTGCGGGGTCATCGGGCGGCCGCCAGTCGCCGTCCGCACACAGCAGAATGGCGTCGCAGCGGCCGTAGTAATCCCGTCAGGTCCTTCAGCCGAACTTTCACGTCGCCGGCGGGCAGGTCGACGATGCCGCCGTCCGCCCACGCCCAACCGCCCTTGTAGGTGCCAAGGGTCACGGTGGACGCCCGCCCGCCGAGCCAGACCTGAAATCGGCCGGGCGAGGTCGGATCCCAGTCCTTGCAGCGAACCCACATCCGCCACTGTCCGGCGCGGGACATCCGCAGGCGGGTCACCGCGTCGGCCACCGGCTCGCCCGTGCCGGCAGCGATGAGGTAGGTCGAGAGCCCATCTGCTGACGAAACTGGGCGTCCACGGTCCAGCCGCCGATGTCGCGGAATCGTTCGGCTCGAGCATCAGCGCCTCCGGCCGGCTGGCCGCCGGGGCCATGCCGGCCACCCCGAGCCCCCACAGCAACGCCCACCCTGTGTGCTTCACTCGGACCTCCCTGGGCAGGGGGCGACGCCCCGGGTCCCGGCTCGTCACCAGGCTTCGCCGCTCTCCAACTGCCCGATGTATTCCCGCACACCCTCCTCAAGGGGGGTGAACGCCGCCGTGCAACCCGCTTCGCGAAGGCGAGTCAGGTCGGCCTCCGTCCGGTACTGGTAGGTCGCACGGATCGCCTCGGGCATGTCGATGTACTCGAGGCTGGGCTGGCGTCCCATCGCGGCGAACACGGCCCGGGCCAGGTCGTTCCATGTACGCCCGGCGCCGGTGCCGACGTTGAAGATGCCCGACACATTCGTATGGTCAAGGAAAAACAACGTGACTTCGACCGCGTCGCGCACGTACACGAAGTCGCGGACCTGTTCCCCGTCGGCGAACTCCGGCCGATGGCTGCGAAACAGCTGCAGGCGGCCCGTCTGGCGGATCTGACCCCATGCCTTGTGGACGACCGACCGCATGTCGCCCTTGTGGGCCTCCGGCGCGCCGTAGACGTTGAAGTACTTCAAACCGACGATCCGGTCGAGGAGCCCTTGCCGCAGCGCCCAGAGGTCGAAGAGGTGCTTGGAATAGCCGTACATGTTCAGCGGTCGAAGCTGGGGCAGCAGGGCGGGGTCGTCGGAGTAGCCGAGGGCGCCGTCTCCGTAGGTGGCGGCGCTGGACGCGTACACGAAGCGTGCGCCGCGGTCGACCGCCCACTCGCACAGCTCGCGCGAGAAACGGTAGTTGTTGTCGAGGAGGTAATCGGCGTCGGTCTCGGTCGTCGAGCTGCACGCCCCGAGGTGAAGGACGGCGTCCACCGTTCGCAACGCGTCGTGGCGGACCGCGTAGCGGAACTCGTCGATGCCGAGGATGTCGGCGAAGTCGAGGCCGTTGAGGTTCCGCCATTTGCCTTCGCGGCCGAGGTGGTCGACCACGAGAATGTCGGAGACGCCGCGCGCGTTGAGGGCGGCGATGACGCGGCTGCCGATGAAGCCGGCGCCGCCGGTGACGATCACCCGCTGGGTCATGGCGATGCCCTCCCGCCGCTCCGGATGCGCTCGACAAGCGATGTGGTGGACCATCCGGGCAGCAGATCGGCCAACACGACGCGTCCACCCCGCGCCTCGACGATGTCGCGTCCGCTGACGTAGCGCGCCCAGTCTGCGCCCTTGACCAACACGTCCGGTTCGAGGGCCGCGATCAGGTCGCGAGGCTCGTCCTCGTCGAAGATCACGACCGCGTCCACGCACTCAAGGGCCGCCAGCATCCGAGCCCGCGCGGCCTCCGAAAGGATCGGCCGGTCCGGCCCCTTGTACCGGCGGACCGACGCATCGGAGTTCAGCCCGACGAACAGGGCGTCCCCCTCCCGGCGGGCGCGCTCGAGGATGTCCAGATGGCCGGGGTGAAGCAGGTCGAAGGTGCCGTTGGTGAAGACCACCGTGCGGCCCTCGCGCGCGAGGTGGCGCCGGGCCTCGACGGCCTGCGTTCGCGACAGCAGCTTGGTCTCCGCAGGGCGGGGTCGGAACTGGCCGGCCGTGCTCACATGTGCCGCACGACCGCCTCCGCGAAGCCGGAGCAGGGGACCTCAGTGGCCCCGTCCATCAGGCGGGCGAAGTCGTAGGTGACCGTCCGGGCGGCGATGGCGCCCTCCATTCCCCGCACGATCCGGTCGGCGGCCTCGGTCCAGCCGAAGTAGCGGAACATCATCTCGCCGGAGAGGATGAGGGAGCCGGGATTGACCTTGTCCTGGCCGGCGTATTTCGGGGCGGTACCGTGGGTGGCCTCGAAGCAGGCATGGCCGGTTTCGAAGTTGATGTTCGCCCCGGGGGCGATGCCGATCCCGCCGACGCACGCCGCCAGCGCGTCAGAGATGTAGTCGCCGTTGAGGTTGAGCGTCGCGATGACCGAATAGTCTGCCGGGCGGGTGAGGATCTGTTGCAGGAAGGCGTCGGCGATGCAGTCCTTGATCACGACCTCCCGGCCGTCGGCCCGCAGCCGGAGCCACGGCCCGTCGCCGATCGGCTCGGCGCCAAACTCGCGCCGGGCCAGCGCGTAGCCCCAATCGCGGAAACCGCCCTCGGTGAACTTCATGATGTTGCCCTTGTGGACGAGGGTCACCGACGGCCGCCCCTCGCGGATCGCAAACCGGATGGCCGCCCGCACGAGTCGCTCCGTGCCCTCCCGCGACACGGGTTTGACGCCGATGGCCGAGGTTTCGGGAAAGCGGACCTTCTTCACTCCCATCTCTTGCAGCAGAAACGCCAGCACCTTCCGGACCTCCGGCGAGCCGGCGGGCCATTCGATGCCGGCGTAGATGTCCTCCGAGTTTTCGCGGAAGATCACCATGTCGGTCAGTTCGGGGCGCTTCACCGGCGAGGGGACGCCGGGGAGCCACCGCACCGGCCGCAGGCAGACGTACAGGTCGAGTTCCTGCCGCAGCGCGACGTTGAGGCTGCGGATGCCGCCGCCCACCGGTGTCGTCAGCGGGCCTTTGATGGACACGAGAAACCGCCGGCACGCCTCGAGCGTCTCCTCCGGCAGCCACACGCCCTCGCCGTAGACGCGGGTGGCCTTCTCGCCGGCGTAGATCTCCATCCACGCGACCCGCCGGGCGCCGCCATACGCCTTCTCGACCGCGGCGTTCCAGACCCGCATCGCCGCCCGCGTGATGTCCGGCCCGATCCCATCCCCCTCGATGAATGGCAGGATCGGACGGTCCGGCACGCGGAGCCGGCCATCCGATCCCATCGTGATCGGCTCTCCATCCTTCGGCACGACCATGCGGCGTTCCATGCGCGATCTCCCGTGCGGCCGCCCCGTCAGCCCACGCGCGGGGCGTCGTTCCAGAGCGTTTCGAGGGCGTAGAAGCGCCGCCGTTCCTCGGTCATCAGATGGACGATGACCCCGTAGAAGTCCCGGACCATCCAGCCGCTCTCGGGCGTCCCCGACAGCCGGGATGGGGTGCGGCCTCCGCCTCGGGTGGCCTGGTCGATTTCCTCATCCAGCGCCCGCAAGTGCGGCGCGCTACGCGCGGTGACGACGACCAGATAGTCGGCGACCTCCGAGAGCCCGCGAACGTCCAGGATGACCGGGTCCAGCCCCTTCTTCGATTCCGCCGCCGCACGAACCGCCCGCGCCAGTCCTCCGTAGTCAGGCTCCATACAGTCGGTGCTCTCGGATGTATCGCTCCACACCGTCCGGGACAAGGTAACGAACCGATCTTCCGGCGGCAAGCCGGCGGCGGATTTCGCTCGAGGAAACGTCCATCGCGCGCACCTTCGTCCACCGGGCCAGCAGGCGTGCCGGCCAGGGGGGCGGCAGCGCCAGCCGGGACGGGGAGGGACGCGGCACGCCCGGGCGGGCCATGGGGAGCAACTCGCAGAGCTCCAGCAGCGTGCCGATGTCCTTCCAGGTCGGCAGGTCCGGCAACATGTCGGCCCCGATCAGAAAGTAGAGCTCGGCCGATCGGTGGCGACGCCGAAACTCACGCACGGTGTCGATGGTGTAAGACGGCCCCGGGCGGCCGAGTTCCCAACGATTCAGCGCGAAGCCCCGCTCGCCGCGAATCGCCCGCGCGATCATGGCCGCGCGGTCTTCCGGGGACGCCAGCGGACGGCCGGGTTTGTGCGGCGGACGGCCGCTGGGGATGAAGATGACCCGGTCCAGTCCATGCGCCTCCATTGCGTCGCGCACCGCAACCAGATGGCCGACGTGGATCGGGTCGAAGCTGCCGCCGAACAATCCGATGCGTTCGCCCATAGCTCGGCACCAGTGTCCGACCGATGCGGCGGTCTGTCCAGCCGGGCGCCGGCCGACACCGCCCAGCGCGGTTGCGCCGGCCCGCGACCTATGTTAATAGACGCACCGGTCAACGCGAGAGGCAAGAAGGGGCCATGAACAGCGATACCGGCCGGACGGGGGAAATGATGGAGTTGCGCCGGCTTGGGTGGACGCTGGCCGCGATCGGTGCCAAGTACGGCATCACTCGGCAGCGGGTGCACCAGATCCTGGAAAAGGCAAAAAAGGCCGCGCGACAGAAACGTCGTGCCGCGCGAATGGCGGCGGCGGGGGGGCCGGCCTCGAGCGGAGCCCCGGCAGCGTCCGACAGCTCCTCAAATCCTTGACGGCGTTTCGATACCGAGCAGGTCCAGCCCGGTTCGCAGGGCCCGGGCAACGGCCATGCACAGCCGTACGCGGCTTTCGCGGATCCCCTCTGGCGCCTTGAGAAACGGAACGTTCTGATAAAACGTGCTGTAGAGCTGCGACAGCTCGAAGAGGTAGTCGGCCAGCACGTTGGGACGGCAGGCGGCGGCGGCATCCATCACAGCTTCCGGGAACCGCACGAGTGCGGCGGCCAAGCGCCGTTCGACCGGCTCCGACAGTCGGATCGCCGCGGTGGCCAACCGCTCCACGGGGAACTGCGCGGCGTACTTGTCCAGCACGCTGGCGATCCGGGCGCAGGCGTACTGGAGGTAGGGCGCGGAGTTACCATCCATCGCCAGCGCCTTTTCCCAGGTGAAGGTCACGACGCTCTGCGGGTTCTGGCTGAGGTCGGCGTACTTGACCGCGCCCAGCCCGACGGCCCGGGCCACCTCGGCCTGCTGTTCGGGCGGCATGTCGGGGCTGTTCTTCCGGACGATCTCCAGCGCGCGTTGTTCAGCCTCGTCCAGGAGCCGCTCGAGCTTGATCGCATTGCCCTGCCGCGTAGAGAACGTCCCTTCGGGCAGGCGCATGAGGCCGAACCAAACATGGACCAGCCGGCGGGTGACGCCGAGCCTTCGCGCGATCGCGAAGACCTGCCGGAAATGGAGCTGCTGGCGCTCGTCCGTAACGTAAACGATGGCGTCGGGCGCAAACTCCTCGTCGCGCGACAACACGGTGGCGAGGTCCGTCGTCGCGTAGTTGAATCCACCGTCGCGCTTGCGCACGATGCATACGGGGAGGTGCTCCTCCGAGAGATCGACGATCAGCGCCCCGTCGCTTTCCCGGGCCAGCCCCATCCGCGCCAGCCGCTCGATGACCCCGGGCAGTCGGTCGTTGTACCAGCTTTCCCCCCGCACCAGGTCGAACCGGATGCCCAGCCGCCGGTAGATTTTTTCGAATTCGCGCAGGCTGTGATCCACGAACGACTGCCATAGTTCCCGCCGGCCGGGATCGCCGCGCTGCAGGGCGACCAGCTCCGCGCGGGCGGCCTCCATCCATCGCTCGTCCTGCTGCGACCGCTGGTAGCTGAGCACATAGACGCGTTCCAATTCCTCGATCGGCGAGGCCTCGTAGGCGGTCGGGTCGGCGAACTCGCGGAACCCCAATAACAATAGCCCGAATTGTGTCCCCCAGTCTCCGAGGTGGTTGTCGGCGATCACGCGGTAGCCGAGAAAGCGGTGCAGGCGGTCTAGGGCGTTGCCGATGACCGTGGAGCGGATGTGCCCGATGTGCATCGGTTTGGCGACGTTGGGGCTGGAGTAGTCCAGCACGATGGTGCGCCCCGCGCCCGGCCGGGGGGCGCCCAGGCGCTCGTCGTCGGCAATCTGCGACACACAGGCGGCCAGCCACGCGTCGTCGAGGCGGAGGTTGAGGAAACCGGGCCCGGCGACCTCGATCGAGGCGAGGGCGGGATGGGGATGCGCGAGGGCGGCCTCGCGTACGGCGCAGGCCACGTCGCGCGGAGGCCGACCCATGGCGCGCCCGGCGGCCATCGCGCCGTTGCACTGATAGTCGCCGAATTCGGGTCGGCCGGCGGGCACGATGGCGAACTCAATGCCGGCTGGCAGGTCGGGCAGCGCCGCCTTCGCCGCGGCCTGCAGATGGCAGGACAGATCGTCTTTCAACGGCAGATACGTCTTCATATGTTTAGACCGGCGCCCCGGCCGCCCTCGCCGGGTGGGCCGATTGACAGGCCGCCGTTCGCAATGGTTCAATTCCCCGCGTCGGGCGCTTAGCTCAGTTGGCTAGAGCACTACCTTGACATGGTAGGGGTCACAGGTTCAAGTCCTGTAGCGCCCACCATTGCCTCGCTCCGTTGTCCGGCGCGGTCCCTTCGGTCCGTCCGCGCCGATCATCCTCGCTGGCGCAAAAGCCGGTTCCAGCCTTTGGAAGATGGAAGGCCGTCGGCCTCCAAGGGTTGGACGCCGAGGGGGCCGGCCGCGCGTTGTGTCCATCCGCCCTTTCCAATACAAAGGTAGACAGCCGCGGTCACGCGCGGTCACAGGGAGCAGTGCGATGGGCTGGACGCGACATGCCGTCCCGGCCGTCCTAGCTGCCGCATCGGCGGCCATCGGAGCGCCGCCGGGAGGCCCTCCGGAGCCTAAGGGACTACTCGATTCGGTGCTGTCCGGGCCGTTGCGAGGGGTGGAGGAGATCGTCTTCGTCGTCCGCGTTTCCGGTCGCGACCACTGGTACGGCAATTTCGGCAACTACGCGAGCGACCTGGACGATCCGCGCCGACTGGCGTTCAAGTTTGAAGACGGGGTCTACTGGGCGTATGGCGAGGGCGCCCGGCTGTGCCGGTTGAACCTCCGCACGCGGGAGCTGCGCGTGCTGCTCGACGACCCGCGCGGAGGCCTTCGCGACCCCTAGGTCCATTACGACGGCGACCGCACTCTGTTTTCGTGGCGGCGGGGGGGCACGCACACCTACCGCCTGTACGAAATGAAGGCGGACGGCATGGGGATCCGCCAAATCACCGACGGGCCCGACGACGACATCGAGCCGACGTGGCCGCCGGTTCGTCAACTGCTGGCACACGCGCGTCGGCCAGCTCTACACATGCAACGGGGACGGCAGTGGGCTTCGCATGCTCTCGCCGAACATCGAACACGACAACTCGCCATGGCCGCTGCCGGACGGCCGCGTGCTGTACATGCGCTGGGAGTACGTGGACCGTTCGCAGCTCGATTATCACCATCTCTGGACGATCGATCCCGACGGCACGCAGGTGCTGACCTTCTTCGGTAACCAGAACCCCGGCAACGTCATGCTCGACGCCAAGCCGATCCCCGGCACGCCGCTGGTCGTCGCGTCGTTCTCCCCCGGCCACGGCCGCCCCGAACACGCCGGCCGGCTGACGATCGTGGATCCCCGCTTCGGGCCGGACCGCCTCGAGTCGGTCCGCTACATCGGCAACCGATCGAACATCCGGGATCCGTGGGCGTTTTCGACCAACGGTTTCTTCGCGGCGGACGACGAGGGGATCATCGTGATGGACGGCGACGGCCGCCGGGAGGTCGTATGGCGCCTGCCGCCGGAGGAGGCCGCGGCCCAGCCGCGGCGTCATGCGCACGAACCGCGTCCGCTTGTGCGCGGCCGAGGGAGGCGGTCATCCCGGATCGGGTGGACCTCTCAGAGGACACCGGCGAGATGATCCTCTTCGACGTCACCCTCGGCCGAAACATGGACGGCGTGCGGCCGGGCGAGGTCCGAAAACTGTTGGTGCTGGAACAACTGCCCAAGCCCCGTCAACTTCTCCGGCGGCATGGAGCCGTTGACGCTGCACGGTTCGTTCACGCTGGCGCGGATCCTCGGCACAGTGCCGGTCGAACCGGATGGCTCGGCCCGATTCGAGGTGCCCGCGCTGCGGCCGGTGTTTTTTTGTCGCACTGGACAAACGCGAGCTCTCGGTGAAGCGCATGCAGAGCTGGTGCGGCGTCCAGCGGGGGGAGCGGATCGGCTGCGTCGGCTGCCACGAGATGCGGACGCACGCGATGCCGGCCGGCCCGATGCCCGCGGCGATGCGGCGGCCGCCCAGCCGGATCGAGCCGATCCCGGACGTGCCCTCCGTAATGGATTTTCCGCGCGACATCCAGCCCATCCTCGATCGGCGCTGTGTTCGTTGCCACAACACCGAACGCTACGCCGGCAAACTCGACCTGGACGGCGGCCGGACCGAGATGTGCAGGGTTAGCTACGAGAGCATCGTCCGGCGGGGTCTGGTCGCCGACGGGCCAAACCGCCCCAAAAGCAACTACCCGCCGCGCCAGATCGGCTCGTCGGCCAGCCGTCTCCTGCAGGTGCTCCTGGCGGGCCACCACGACGTCCAATTCGATTCCCGCGAGCTGAAGCTGCTTCGGCTGTGGATTGAAACCAGCGCGACCTATCCGGACACCTATGCGGCGCTCGGCAGCGGCCGGGTGCCCGTCCATTTGCCGGGCAACGCGATGCACCGGTGTGCCGACTGTCACCTGCGCGAGTCCAAGGACGACGCCGGCAAGCCTGTGAAGACCTGGAACATCGGCTGGGGCGGGCGGCTCTGCAACCTCGATCGGCCCGCGGCCTCTCTGCTGTTATGCGCCCCGCTGGGCCGGGAGGCGGGCGGACTCGGCCTGTGCGGCACCGACGGATGGACCTCGACGGCCGATCCCGGCTATCGGGCCGTGCTGGCCGCGATCGTCGCCGCCTCGAACGAGCTTCAACGCGTCAAGCGGTTCGCCATGCCCGGCTTCCGGCCCAACCGGCATTACGTTTGTGAGATGCAGCGGTTCGGCATCCTGCCGGCGAACCTCGCCAACGCCGACCCGGTGGATCCCTACACGACCGACGAGGCCTACTGGCGCAGTTTCTGGTGGCAGCCGGTTTCGTCGGCACCACGAACGGCCGGATTCTGAGCGTCGCGTTGGCCTGTCGGGTGCCATCGCGTAGATTGTTGGGATGAACGCGCCCGACCGGCGACAGCAGTTGTTCGAAGCCCTACAGACGATCGTGGACCCCGACCTCGGCCGCGACATCGTCTCGTTGGGCTTCGTGAAGAACGTCGAGGGGCTGGAGGACGGTCGCATCCGGTTCGTCCTCGAGCTGACGACACCGGCCTGCCCGATCAAGGAACGGTTTCGCGACGAGTGCCACCGGGCCCTGTCGCGGCTGCCCTGGGTGCGGTCGGTCGACGTGAGGCTTTCCTCCCGCGTCCGGGGGGCGG
>Ga0116210_1002879_pt1 | contig 9945 bp, 6 predicted proteins | sample TshhotsprinmetaG_FD_94483 | JGI IMG/M metagenome (GOLD analysis project Ga0116210, IMG submission 94483) | Hot spring microbial communities from South Africa to study Microbial Dark Matter (Phase II) - Tshipise hot spring metaG | ecosystem: Environmental > Aquatic > Thermal springs > Hot (42-90C) ... | reverse complement strand
GGCGAATGGGGTTGGGAGCAGATCATGCCTCCCGACAGCTTCCATCCCGGCGGAGTGAATGCCGCTATGGCCGATGGCTCTGTGCGGTTCATTTCCGAAACGATCGACTCCGGGAACCTCTCGGCTGCTTGCTGGGGTGGTGGTACGACATTCACCACGAGTCCCTACGGCGTATGGGGTGCATTGGGGAGCATTAGCGGTGGCGAATCAGTGCCCACTCCCTAAACGGATTAAGTTCCTAATCGTGGGTGGTGCAGGCCGCTGCGTTCAAAACGTACCAAATAGCGGTTCCTGCATAACTCAACTGGTAGCTTCTTTTGGACAAGCCAGCGGAGAGTTGGGCAGAAGAAGAACGAAAGGCCTTTTACGGATGGGCGGCCGTCCGAACGGAGGAGCCGACCATTAAAAATCCGTAGTAGGTGTCTGATCCCCGGAGGATATACACCTTTAGGGGGCTGATGGTGGCCAAATCCGGTCGCCGTAGTACGTAGTCTACGTTGCTTAACGAGACGGTTTCCCAAATATGGAGGCCGACAAGAATATCCCCCGGCCTAATCCCCTGAGCTGCTGCGGGGCCCTCGGGGCGAACGGCCGTCACCAACAGTCCGCCCCGATATTTGGTGTGGGGGAATTGCCGGCGGAATTGCTCAGGCGTGATGGGTTCAAGCTCCATGCCCAGCAGTTGCCATGTGGCGGGCGAATCCTTGCGACGGCGATCCGCCTGGGCGAGCTCTAACTCTATCTTGAGTGTCTCCCCATCCCGTTCGATAAGCATGGTAATACGCTCTTTCGGCTCGCGTTCGAGCAAGGCCCGGTGGAAATCAAGGGGCCGAGTGACGCACTGATCGCCCACCTGAATGATCAAATCTCCCGGTCGAATGCCTGCCTGGGCTGCCGGGCTGTTCGGTTCTACAGTGTCAACGCGTGAGCCGCGAGTTTCCCGGACCGGTTCCGCGGCCACACTCACCCCGTGCCAAATGCGTTCATCATCCACTTTGGCCAACAATTGGTTGACCACAGCTACCACTTTATCTACCGGGATTGCGAAACCGATCCCTTGCGCCCCGGCGCGAACTGCGACGTTCACGCCGATCATTTCGCCCTTCATGTTCAGAAGCGGACCACCCGAGTTGCCCGGATTAATGCTTGCGTCCGTCTGAATCAGATCATCGTATAGCTGAGACTCATTCACCTGAACCGAACGGTGAAGGGCACTTATAATGCCTCGTGTCGCGGTGTGCTGGTACCCGAAGGCATTTCCCAAAGCCAACACGGGTTCCCCCGGCATGAGTCCCGCGGAAGTGCCCAAAGCTATGGTTTGCAGCGGCCCATCCGCATCGATCTTGATGAGTGCCAGATCGGTTTTGGAATCTCGGGCAACTCGGCGGGCGATGAACTGCTTTCCATCAGCGAGGGTTACCTGGATTTGCTGTACCCCATCGATCACGTGGTAATTCGTGACGATGTATCCCCGGGCATCAATAACAACTCCGGTTCCCATGCCGTTAACGCGACGTGCAAAGTCGGCTTTGCCGGCCGAAGAAGGCGAATCCATAACGGTTTTTTCGCCGCGGATGCTCACCACTGCATCCCAAGCACGGCGCAAAGCCGCGACGCTCTCCCACTCTTGTGCCCCGCAACTGAGGGTCCCCAAAAAAGAAATCAGAAAATACCCCAAAAGGCCCCAGCAAAAAGCGCCTCGCGCAGCCCTCGAAACTCGAGGCTGCTTTGATCTGCTAGCTTGGCCCATAGTCGGCAATAAACCAATTTTGGCAAACGGAGTTTGGGTCTGTCAGCTTGACGAATTCGTCGCAGTGGGGCCAGACATCCACTGCAAACCCATGTGACGGGTCTCGCGTGAAAATAATCGACAAGTTCGCGCGAAAAGCTTCATTGGAACCCGAGCGATCGGCAAATCTTCGCTTATGGGAGGGATTTTAGAAACGTCACTAGACGAGTAATATTACTGCGGTACCATGTATAGATAATGCGAGACATAACTAAAGCTACTTTACACGATAAGATAAACTAATCTCACGAAAAGTTATTTCTTCCCAGAAACTGGATGATGCTCATGCATCGATCCTCTCGCACAACGCCGGCGGGGTACTCGTCCGGGAGGGCCTAAAGATCCGCTAATCTACAACCAACGTGCAACAGACTTGGTCAATACACGATGAATGTGGAGAAAGATGAATATGGGGAAATATGGGTTTGTGGCCGCCCGAGGGAAGCCAATCGTCTTGAAGAGGAGGCTCGATCACTCTAAGTCACAACTGGCGGACAAGGAGAATCTTGAAAAAATAGCCGCAACCATCTCACATAAGTATGCAACTTCAACGGGTTCACGACCACAGGTCCGCGATTTTCCTTTCCTCCTTCCGAGATCTCTCTTTGCGTTATTGAAGGTAGCGCTCCCTTTTGCCGTCTTTGTAACGGCAACAGGCAGCTACACCTCGAAGATCTTTCCCTCCCCAAAGGCGGCCCAGGCTGTTTCGAACCACGTATCCGGTTTCGGGATCGGACGTCGAGCTACCCATCGATGTTCCGCGTATCCCTCCGGAGCCGGGATCGTCTCCAAAACAAGGTCTCGGAATTGAGGGTTTTCCGGCACTACCGCCCAGTCGGGCGGCAGTTTCTCGTGCAAGCGGATTCCAGCCGGATCCACGACGATTGCTGAGCCCCGGCTCCCGACACCGCTTTCCAAGGCGAATCGGATCGCATCAAGGTAGACGGCATGGGCAAAACAAAGATGTAGGTTTCGCAAGCTTTCCAGCGCTTCGTGCTTTTCGGCGAAACCACTTCCGCTGGTGCGAATACGCTGATATTGCCGCCACGCTTCGCCGGTAGCTTCTTGCAGTTGGCTTGTCCGGCGGATGTGACTGCCGGCTGCCGTCATTCGCCGTTGAAATTCCGCTCGATCACTTTGCCAAGAGATGGCACTTTCTCGAGACAGCGTCAAATAATGGCATAACTCCGCGAGCGATCGGAAAACTTCATCTAAGGCCCGCGAACGTTCCACGGTCCAATCGCGGTAGCTGTAAGCGATGAATTCGGCAGCTCGGAACCCCCCGACCTGCCCCGCATTGAGCGATGCCCCTCCAGGCCGTGCAACCCCATGCGATCCGTTGACTTCGCCGATGGGGAACAAATGCTTGACGTTCAAGGACTCCCACCAGCGGTTCGCCGCCAATCCGCCGTTGTTATGTTGCGAGCAAACGGCAATTCGCAAGGGTTCCTTGGCGAGATCGATCCCGTGTTCGGAAAAAACCCCAATGGCAGCCGGATTCATGTGCCTGAGCCGTTCCAAAGGGGTTTCTTGAAAGGCCCCGGAGCGCTCGAGGTAGCTTCGTGCTTCGGCACTCAGCGAAGCGAACGAAAATTCATTCGGGTTAGTTCGATAATCCAAGTAAACTGACCTGCCCCGCACAACGCTTTCGTAATAGACCAAGATATCCACCATTGAGGAACCACCGGGCACCTTCCGAGCGTCGAAAGGCCACTGATACCCCTTGAGGAAGACCAGCGAAGCCCTTTGACCCGGATCGGGAAAATATTCCTGAAGAAATTCGCGAAGTTCGCCCCCGTCACCCTGACTCACAAATCGCGGCACTACCTGCATGTACGTCCCGGACACATTCCAGCGATAGACCGTGGCTGCCAATCCGAATTGCGATTCGGGCAAATTCTGGGCCTTCGCCCCCGCCAAGAGTGCAATCCCAATGCCACCTGTCTGGGCCGGGGGATAAACACTGGCCTCATAAAGCAGGGCCGGACCGCCGACCGCAAAAATGGTATTTTCTGAGAGAAAAGCCTCGAATAACCCTTGCTCATTCAGCGTGATAATGCCGCAGGCACACCGTGTTTCGCCTTCCCTCAATGCGAGCATAGCGACGGCACTTCGCCCCTCAAAAACCGGAATTCCCAACCGCCGTACCTCCGCGATTAATTTCCGGCACATTTCCTGCGAGGTGTACGGCCCGACCGAGGTCGCCCTTTGCCGAGGATCATGATCCGTTTTATAGCCTGGAAACTGTCCATACGGATCCTGAGGAAAACGTACGCCGAGATTCACGAGGTTAAAGAATGCGCGGGCCGATTGCGCCGCCTCCACTAGCGCCAAATCCCCGTGCATGCTTCCGGCCGCAAACAATGTCTCCGCAAGGGCTAGTGGAGAGTCGGTTTGATCCCCGCAAAGCGACAATTTGTAATAAGTCTGTTTGTCACTCCCCGCATTGATAGAAGTGCCGCGATCCAATCCCTCGGTGACAATCACCACATCAGTCACTCCGGAGCGGACCAACTGAATGGCGGCGTTTAACCCCGCTGCCCCACTTCCCACCACTAAAGAGTGAACCCAGATAGTTCGAATTTCGCGTTGAAACTTGCAAATTTCAGGCGCTAACAACGTTTCTTCGTGCATTAAATTGCTCCATGAGAAATTTTCCGTAATCGCTTAGATCTGGAAGGACAACAGCGACGCACGCAGATCCATCCATTTTTCGTAACCTGCACGGACTACGCAACTCTCTAAGCACCTGCATTAAGCCCGGGTTATTTGGATTACGAAAATGGAACAGCACCCCGGCGCGCAAGCTCGGAAATGAGGTGCTCTATTCACTCGTTTCCTGCCCACGCAAAGCGCACTATCTCTGAAAAGCTTACCGCTGGCGACTTCGGGGCTTGCTTCCTGTCCACGCGGAGGGCACTTGGACCGGGGCCCCCTTCGAGAAAACTTCGCGCGATTTTTGTGAAGCCTATCACGCGGATACAATGTGGCCAGCTTCTGGAGCGTGCCAACTTCCAATTCTTGCCAAATTCAGTTTCTTGATCGGGACCTCGGTGGCACCATCACATTTCCCAACCGGGCCGGTACTCGCGATAGATGTATTTGTTGGCCGAGGCTACATTGGTCACTTTCATGGCCGCGGAATCGAACTCGATCAGCTCCTGAGCCCGCAGCGCCACTGTCCCCAGGTTGACGGTGTCGGAAACATCGGCCGCAGCCACAAAATTCCCCGGTGAAGGCGGACCACCCTGGCATGCCCGAATCCAGCTATCGATCCCCCGCCGCTCCGCCTCGGGCTGCCCGAGGCTATCAGCAGGCATAAGTTCCCAAAGGGCTTGCCGCTTCCCATTCGTGAAAACCACCGGGTCCTGACCCTGAAATCCTGCGACAATCACGCCATTTTCACCGACGAACATGATCCCTTCCGGACGGAATCGGACACCGGCCGCTTTTAGAATATCAGGTCGCGGAGGTTTCATCCCACCGTCATACCAGTAAAGTTCAATCCCCGCTTGTTCTTCCCGCGGAGCGAAGCAGAAGCGAAAACTGCACGCTATCGGATAGGAGTAATCGTTTCGAATGACCCGACTTAAATTTTCGGTAATCGTGCACTGATGGGTTCCCCAGCCTTCGGCGGCAATGGGCACGCCAAGCTGTAGCTGTTCGAAGACCGGCCAAAGGCTATAAATTCCCATATCGGCCATTGAGCCGCCCCCAAAGTCGTACCAACCTCGGAACACCGTGTGCGTGTAGCAAGGGTGGTAAGGCCGATCGACCGCCGGGCCAAGCCAAAGCTGCCAGTCGAACCCGGGCGGAATCGGTGTTGGCTCCTTCGGAATCTCCGCGTACTGTGGCCAGACCGGGCGATTAGACCAATTATGGATTTCGCGAAGTTGGCCGATTACGCCTTTTTGTATGGCAGCGGCAACCCGACGATTGTCCGGTGCCGCCCCATACGCCAACAGGTGTGTAGCCACCCCACTTTTGCGGGCCGTTTCTACAACAAGCCGGCATTCATGCAGCCGGTTTGCCAAAGGCTTGTGCATGGCTACGTGGATCCCTTTTTTCATGGCCGCAACGGCAATCGGCCCGTGGAGATGATCTGGCGTCATCACCTTTATGGCATCCAGGTCTTTTTCCTGCTCCAAGAGTTCCCGAAAGTCGGCATAGCTTCGGCACCCCTTATAATCAGCAACCTGACGCGTCTTGGTATAATAGGTCTCGACGACAAGCCGCCCCACCTCGCGGCCTCCGGGACAACCTTCCACTCCTTCACGCCAGTGGGGGTCTCCCAGATAACGTCGAATCAAATTCCTGATCCCATTTTTTCCCCATTCGATGTAGTCGTTGCTATCCTCATTGGGATCGCAAACCGCCACGATTTGGATCCGCGGATCATCCAGCAAAGCCCCTAATTCCCGAAATCCTTGGGTTCCCATGCCGATATGGGCCAGTGTGATCTTGTCATTGGGTGCGACGTAACCGGCCCCTCCCAGAACATGCCGCGGCACGATGGCAGCGGCTGTGCTCGCTGCCGCCGTTGCGACGAATCCCCGACGATTCACACCGTTTGTAGCGCCCATGTCAAAACCTCCGATTGAAAAAGATTTGGCAAAGCTGCTTGGACCCGTTCGAAACATTCTCCGGAAAGTTGCACGGCAAGCAGATGATGCGGCAAACCCTCCTAGGATTATCACTGGCGATATCAATATCGAGGCGGTATCTCCCTGATGCAACCTCCAACGCTTAAAACCACCTTAAGCTTGCGGCCCATAACCGGTTGCTGACCCGGGATAAAGAAGTACGACGCAAGCCGACAGGGCCGCTTCAACCCTCCGATTTGGTTCGGCAAGCAAAATCTGGCGTTTCGCCTTTCTTGACCAAGGCGCATTAAAGGTTGCGACACCGGCTTTTTCGCCGTCCGAAAGGTGTAGCTTGGCCCATTTCGGGTAATTCGGAATTTGATTTTCGCGATAATGCCCGGGCATGGCTGCGGGATGAACCTGTGTAAACCCAATCCCCGACGCGAATTTTGACCTCGTTTGCCCTATGCAACCCGAGCGTCCGGCGGAGAAGGTTAGCCTCAACAACTTAGCAATTTGATTCTGAGGTAAAGGCCGGACGTGCCGGTGAAAAAGCTTACGGGGGCTTTTCACTAACCGCCCCCTTCTCAGCCACACTCCCGAAACCTCTTCCCCAAGAAGTTTTTGCTTCCCAAAACCGAACCCTAGCTTTTAAGGCTTAAACCGATCTTTTCTGCCCGCTATAGCCTTTTATACACTCGGGGCCGATCTAGTCTTAGTAGGATGGGGAGTCTCCTTTTGGGAGTTGACCAACTAACGCCAATTCGCGCGTGGCTGAGCAAGCGTTCGGAGTCGACTGGGATGGTTCACCCATCGCGAGCGTGAGGAGTGATAAAGTGAAACTTAACTGAAGTTCAAAGCTCAGGATCGCGGCAGTCACCCTTTGAACTCTGCGGGCAGGTATTAGGAAATAATCGCTAGTCAATTACCAGGTGTCGCAATTACGGGAGCCCCTTCGGTGAAAACCCACAACAGATTGTTTCGTGCAAGTCTTCTGATGGCATCCGTGTTAGCCTTGGGCTGTCAGACGCTCGGACGTCCCAATTGGTTTACGCCAGGCACACCCTCGCAACAGCAATCCCGCGCACAAGTATTTGATCCTTTTCCCGAAAATGAGCCCGGGCCAGCCATCGTCGGCGCTCGACCTCGCGAATACGACAAGCCCATCCCCGAACCCGCCCGCGCACGAATTCTCCCTTGGCACTGGCTCAATCGCTAAAGAACCCGCCGACCGGAGTTGTCGAGAGAAGCTTTAGAGGAAGCTTCGTGTAGCAAGAGCGAGAGCGCCAATTGGCTTGACCCTATCCTACCGGCCTTTTAGAGCTTCGCGCCAAGCTACTGGAGCTTCCCGGCGACATCTTGACCCCAGCAGTCCAGGAAGTACCTTCCCCACCCCCGCGAGCGGCATGCGATATGGAATCATCCTGTTGACTTGAAGTTAAAGGCGGGAATGATACGGAGGCTAAATCCTGGGGCTTCCAATTCGCGTTACTGGACGGCACTAACTTGACGCATTCTCACGTGCACATACCAGGCGCAAAGCATCGTAGCGAATGCGGCCAGTAGCGCGATGGTATTCGGCTCCGGAATGACGAACGGCGGCTCATCCGGCCCCCCTGGCCGATCAGGCGATCCCCCTCCGCCGCCGCCCCAATAACCCCCATAGCCGCCGCCAAGCCCTCCACCTCGGGCCACGGCACCCGTCGCAGTACCGAAGGTGTCGAATTGTCCCAGGATTGGCGTCCAACCTGCCGCTTCGGAGCTCAGCACGCTTTCTTTCGCAGCCACCAAGCCCGTGTCGGTTCGCAACGCGTAGCTACAGCAACCTCCGGCGGCAATCGAGAAAAACCCACCGTAGCCGGGTAGATCAATCTGCCCACATTCGTTGCTTCCCCAGCCCACAATCGTCCCATCGCGTCGCAAGGCCAAACTGTGGTAAAGGCCCGCACTAATGGCCACAAAGTCATTCCCCTCCGGCGGGCTGGCTTGGCCGAAATCGTTCGCACCCCAACCGACGATGGAGCCATCACTCTTCAGAGCCAGACTGTGGAACCCGCCCGCTGCGACCGCCACAAACTCATTTCCGCTTGGCGGATTTGACTGTCCATGCTCATTCGAGCCCCACGCCACGATCGAACCATCTTCCTTAAGCGCGAGATTGTGAAAGCCCCCGGCGCTAATCGCTGTAAAGCCGTGCCCCTTGGGACAATCAATTTGACCAAACCGATTATCGCCCCAACCTACGATGGCCCCGTCCGGGGTCAGTGCCAAGCTATGATAACCCCCGGCGCTTATCGCCGAAAAATCTCCCGTCTTTGGCGGCTCAGCTTGTCCATACTCGTTGGCTCCCCAGGCTACGATCGTTCCGTCTGGCCGCAAAGCAAGGCTATGAAATCCCCCCGCTGACACGGCCACAAACGGCCCGGTTTCCGGTGGCTGTGCCTGATCAAAATCGTTCAGTCCCCATGCCAAGACTTGCCCATCGCTCCGCAACGCAAGTCCGTGCTGCCAACCGGCACTCAAAGCCACTAAAGGCTCCTGGAAGAAATGACGGGGAATTTCCGGGCAACAAGCACTCCAAGAATGCAAGAATCCAACCTTGGGTAGCTCCTCCGATTCCGAGCCGGTCTCCGTTTCACCAGGTGCGATTTCCGTGCGTTTCTCATTACCAGATTCACTGGATTCTGTTTGCCGCAAAGCCAACCGAACAATATCCGCCGAGCGCAAATCCATCGGAACCAAGGGGCTAGCCGGTGCACCACTGGAGCTGCGCGCGAGGTGTAAAAGCGGAGAGGCGAACGGCAACCTTCCGGCGAGACTAATCCCGCCCGCTGGTTCTTGCGTTTCCCGCGGCGATGCGGCGAAACCACCGGGCGGACTAGCTCGGGCCATCAAGCCCTGAAAACCGATCGCAAAGCCCAGCGCAAGGACAAACTTAAACACACAAGCCAAGCCCGAGGGGACATGAACACTACAGGAACAAAACCACATAGCGGCCTCCCTACAGCATGTCAAATTACGGAATTCTCGGGGGCCATCTTTGCGCGAAAAGGCATGCGCAAACATCGCACTGAAAAAAACTCTAATAAAAAATCGGGCAATACGAGTTCTCCGCAAATCGCGGCGTCCCAATCACATCATAATTAGCCCGTCACGCAAACGCTAGCACTTTGTGATAGTAAAATCCCAATTAACACAAACGCAAAAGTTAGTCCTGGAATTGCGGCAAGACGCTTTTAATGCAGGGTCAGAAAAATCTTGAAATTTTACAGATAGCCTATAAAGCGGTAGTTTTGGGAGGACACAGCCTATGAACAAGCTGGTAGACAAATCGCCGACTACCCCGGAATCCAGATGGGGCGCTCTGATAAGTGCTGGGATAGAACTCAAAAAAGCTTACCGAAAAAAGGCGTTTACGCCGAGTGTCCGCCGGATTTCACGCCCTTAATTGGGCCCCAGACATTTTGGGAAAAAACTGGCGAAAGAAGAAAGAAAACGAGGGCACTCGTTACACCAAGCACTCCCAAAATAGCCGAATTGGGCTCCGGTATGGCCCGGAAGACGAGTACGTTG
>Ga0116210_1002878_pt1 | contig 9949 bp, 11 predicted proteins | sample TshhotsprinmetaG_FD_94483 | JGI IMG/M metagenome (GOLD analysis project Ga0116210, IMG submission 94483) | Hot spring microbial communities from South Africa to study Microbial Dark Matter (Phase II) - Tshipise hot spring metaG | ecosystem: Environmental > Aquatic > Thermal springs > Hot (42-90C)... | reverse complement strand
GGACGTGGGGGAGTCCATGTATCCCCGTCGCCTCGCCGTGGCGAGGCGAGAACCGGGGGATTATAGCTCCCCCACACCCCCTCTTCTCTCTAAGTTTCCAAATGCAAGATGCTGTTCCGAAAGATCGCTTTAGGAATTGCGCCAGGTACGCATAGACTCATTCCGCGGGGTTTTGCCAAACTATCCTGACGCAACTTAATTCCTGGCCTCGCAACACATACCTGTTGGAGAAAGCTGTTCTATCGCACTCTTCACAGACGTTGCCTCCCATCCAGGAGGCAACTGCGTACAGGACAAAGCAATCAAGTTGTGGTCGTGTTTCCCACGTACAGCAAAAACCGCTGTACTGGTGCAAGCACTAGGGTATTCGTGGGAACCGCTCTGAGCGGCGCAATAATTGTGAAGAGCGCTCTAGGCCTCGGAATGCCGCACCACCAGCACCGGCGCGGGGCTCCGCTGCAGCACCTTCTGGGTTACCGAGCCCAGCAGGAGCCGATCCAGCCCGCTGCGCCCGTGGGTGCCCATCACCACCAGGTCGTGCTCGGCGGCCTCCTCCACAATCACCTGGGCCGCGTTGCCCTGCTTGAGTTCAGTCCTGACCGGAACCCCCAGGTACTGGGCAAACCCTTCGGCCCGCTCGAGGGCCTGCTTGCCTGCGACCTCGAGGTCGCGGGTCAGGTCGGGGTAGTAGGGAATGGTCTCGGGGCCGATCAGGATACGGGCCATGACCGGCTCCACCACATACAACAAAGTCGCCTCGGCCCCCAGGCTTTTGGCCAGCTCGAGGCCCATCTTGACGGCAGTCTCGCTGGGGGCACTACCATCCGTCGGTATCAGAATGCGCTTATACATAAGTTCCTCCTCACTTGCGCTCCCCTGGTGGGGGCAGATGGGTCTCGTCGGGGTGGGTCAGGGCCGCCGGGTTGCGCACCAGCAAGATGGGCTGGCGGGCCTGCTGGGCCACATCCTCGGCCACGCTGCCCAGCAAAAACTTACGTAGCCCGGTATGCCCGTGGGTGCCCATCACGATCAGATCGGCTTTTACCTCGTCGGCCACCTCGCGGATGCGCTCCCCAATCAGGTGCCGCCCCGCCTCGCGCAGTACGGTGTGCACCTGTTTGGCCTGCTTGCAGCGCATGGCGGCATCCTTCAGGATATATTCGCCCTGCTCGCGCAGACGGGCCTGTTCCTGGGCCAGCTGGGCCTGTAACTGGGCCTGGTCGGCAAACATCCAGGCCCGCCCTGCCCTCATATATAGCTGGGTCAGGTCGGGCACCACATACACCACCGAGAGCCTGGCCCCCAGCGCCCCGGCCAGCGCATCCGCATGCTGCAGGGCCAGATCGCTAAAGGTGCTGCCATCGGTAGCCACCAGAATGTGCTTGAACAGGGTGGGTTTGCTGCCGTGTCCACGCACCAGCAAGAGCGGCGTCGGGGCCAGCCGGGCCATCCGCTCAGCCACGCTGCCCAGCAATACCCTGGGCAGGCCCGTGCGCCCGTGTGTGCCCATCACCACCAGATCGCAGCCATGGGCCACCCCAGCGTCCACCAGGGCTTCGGCCACTCCAGGTCGGCTTTCGGGCTCGGTGCTGGTGAGCTGCACATCACAAGGCACTTTAGCGCGGCTTGCTTTGCGCTCCCACTGGGCCAGCAGGGCTTTCCCCACCGTGCGGGCACGCTCGAGGGCTTCGTAGTCACCCAGCTCTCGGTAACGCTGTGGCTCAATCACGTGTACAAACACCACCGAGGCCAGGATCCGCTTAGCCAGGGCCAGCCCCACGGCTGCAGCTTGTTCGCTTGGAGGTGAGCCGTCAATCGGAAGAAGTATGCGCTTATACATCCGTACCTCCTGAGATGGTCTTCTGAATCCTTCAGAACTTACAGCCAGCAAGGGGCTCTGACATCTTTACCTTAGCTTCTACTGTGGTAATTGCCAAGGGTTTTCAGTCCCTGTCAGGACCCAAAGAACCCGCCAGGTTGGCCAGGTCAAAAGCTATGACCGGGACACCTGCCCTATTGCGTTAGTAGTATTTTTAAGCTTGTCAAGAAAGCCCATCGAGGAGGTGGTTATGGCCATCATGGAACCCAATGTAACGAGGGAACTACAGGATATTCGCAACGATCTGACCCTTCTGCGCAAGGATTTGAGTGAGCTGGCCCAGGCTGTGCGTGTCAATCTGAAAGAGGAAAGCAAACACCTGCGTGAAGAGGTGTCCCACGCCTTCGAAACCGTTCGGGAACGGGGCGACAAGGTTATTCACAGCGTGGAACACCGCATCGAAGAGCGTCCCTTCCTTAGTGTGCTGGTGGCTTTTGGGGTGGGACTGCTGGCGGGCTGGTTAACCGAACGGCGTGCGCTGATGGGGCGCCGGGTGTGTCGGGAATAGTTGAGGTCTTGCTGGGCCTCCTGGACGTGCTGGAGGTCGAAGCGCGCTCGCTGAAGATGGGCTTTCTGCGCGTGGCGGGCGCGCTTCTTCTTCTGGTTGTGGCCGCCCTGCTGGTGCTGGGGGGCTTGCTCCTTTTGTTGTGGGCAGCCCATCTGTGGCTTAGCAGCCTTTTAAGCCCACCCCTTTCGGCCTTGCTGGTTGGTTTGCTGTCGCTTCTGGTGGCGGGGGGCTTGTGGTGGCAGGCTCGAAGGATGGTGCGCTAAATTGGTGCTTTTCGCTAATGTCCACCTGACTGCGAGTGTGACGAGGTTTTCTGAAGTTGGCTCAAAGATGCAGGGATGGGTATGAGCAACGCCAAGCGCCCCCCGCCCAAGGATGGTTCCCCGGATCGCCAGGAGGCCAGGGCCCGGCTGCGCCAGGCCGCCCAGCGGTTTGACCAGGAAAGCCTGGACTGGGTCCAGCAGCACCCCTACGAAACTTTGTTGCTGGCCTTGCTGGTGGGTTGGCTGCTGGCCCGCTATCCCCGGCTGCGACGGGTGTTGAGACGAGCGCTGACAGACAGCCCTGTCCGCTAACAAGCCAGCCACAGCCGCGCCCCCTGGCGCAAAACGGTGCTGCCCAGTTCGGCTGAAAGTCCCTGCAGGCGCTCGAAAATGGCCTCCCGGTCGGGGCCTGTAGCCAGGTTGACCTGGCAGTTGTCGATCAGCAGGGGCAGCAGCTCCACTTCACCGATGCGGTGGTTTTGGATGTGAAGCCGGTACAAAAGACCCCAGTCATTACGCAAAACGGGGTCTACCGCGTAGTCGTCCACAAACTCACCGCAGTCGTAGAGGATGGGCTTGCCACGGTAGACCTCAATGCCCTGGAAGACGTGGGCGCTGTGGCCGTGAAAAACATCGGCCCCGGCCTCTATCACCGCCCTGGCAAAGGCACGAAACCCCGGCGGCGGGCGCAGGCGCATATTGGGCCCCCAGTGCGCCGAAACAATCACCAGCCCGGCGCCCAGCCTTCGGGCCTCCTCAATTTGTTCACGCAACACCGCAACAGATTCAGGGACAACCGGCAGGTAATTGGTGCCCGGCGCATCCGGGCCTGCTTTCCAGCCTGGTTCGTTGTCGGTGAAGGCCACCACACCCACCTTCACACCTGCTGCTGGCAAAATGGCCGGGCGGCGGGCCTGCTCGAGGTTCCTGCCCGCACCCACATAGGCAATTTGGGCCTGCTCGAGCAGTTCCAGCATCTGCAAGAAGGCTTCCTCCTGGTAGTCGAGCACGTGGTTGTTGGCCAGCACCACGCAGTCTATGCGGGCCAGCTGGAGGGCCTCGAGGGCGCGGGGATGGGCGCGGAAGTGGAAGGCCTTTTCCCAGCGGCTAAAGGGCCTGCCCCTATCGGAGATGACGCACTCGAGGTTCACCACCCGCAGATCGGCCTGGCGTAGCTCCTCCAGCACGTTTCCGAAGGGGTAAGCTGGCCCGTAGCGCAACAGGGCCTCGTTCACCAGGCGGCCCAGCATCAGATCACCCGTCAGGCCAATGGAGACCATGCCCTACCTCCCAGCCCAGCTTGGGCAAACAGTTGAGCAATTTCGGCATTTTTCATCGCACCATCAGCAGTGGCGTCGGCAGGCGGGCCAGCAGGCGTTCCAGCCCTTCTTCGGCCAGCAGCGGCAGCTCGGCCCCCACCACCAGCCCATCGCAGCCGCTGCGGGCAAAGACCTGGAGCAGTTGTTCCAGGCTGGCCTCCCGCAGGTGCACGGGCTGGATCAGGGCACCCTGCCGCACCTGCCAGGCCTGCACGCTGGAGGTCAGGCCATTTTCGCCCAAAATCACCACCGTCAGGGGCTGGGAGGGGTCCTCCATGAAGGCCCGGGCTGCCTCCAGCAGGGCCTCGGGGTTGCTGGCCTGGGGGTGCAGGACCACCATCGGGTGCCGAAACGGCACCCCCCGCGGCTGCAACAAGACCCAGCGCGCCGCCTGGGGCAGCACCAGCCGCAACGCCGCAGGGGTCGGCACCGCCAGGCCCATCACCCGGCCTGCGGTGCCAATCACCCACAGATCCTCCTGCACCGCCCATTCGTTCAGGGCTCGCTCGAGCTCCCCCCGCAAAACTTGGGCCTGCCAGGACACCCCCAGCCGACGGGCGGCCTGCTCGAGCTCGGCCTGGGCCTGGGCCGCCAGGGCCCGTAGCTGGGCCTCCAGCCGCTCCCGATCCAGCCCTCCCCCCCAGGGGCTTACCTGGCGGGCCACCGGCAGGCTGGCCCAGCGCAGGAGGCGGGGGTCTTCCAGGAATAGCCCCAGCACCTCGGCCCCCAGCCGGGCGGCCAGCTCCACCGCCGCAGCAATGCTCTGGGCGTCGCGGGCGGCCACATCCAGGGCCAGGATGACCCGTCGGATCCGGTTCATGGACTCCCCCCAGCGGGCGGCGCAGCAAAGGCCCGCACCTGCTCGGCAAAGGCCATCAGCTGGGCCTCCACCCGGGCATTCAGGCTGCCCTGGGGGAAGCGCCCGTCTTCGCCCCGTTCACCCGCCTCCTGGCCCGTGAGAATCGAAAGGGCCTCGTCCACCGTCTCCACCGCCCAGACCTTGAACTGCCCCTGCGCCGCTGCCGCCACCACCTCGGGTCTTAGCATCAGGTGCTGGACGTTGGCCCGGGGAATAATCACCCCTTGCTCGCCGTTCAGGCCCGCATCGCGGCAAACCTCGAAGAAGCCCTCGATTTTTTCGTTGACCCCACCGATGGGCTGGGCCTGGCCGTGCTGGTTAACCGAGCCGGTAATGGCAATCCCCTGGCGGATGGGCACCTGGGCCAGGGCCGAAAGAATGGCGCACAGCTCGGCCATGGAAGCACTGTCGCCCTCCACCCCGCTATACGACTGCTCAAAGACCAGGCTGGCCGAGAGCGAGAGGGGCCGCTCGCGGGCGTAGCGCTCGCCCAGGAATCCGGCCAGAATCAGCACCCCCTTGGAGTGCAGGGGGCCCCCCAGCGCCACCTCGCGCTCGATGTCCACCACCTCGCCTTTGCCCAGCCGTACCCGCGCGGTGATGCGGGTGGGGTGCCCAAAGCTATAGCCCCCCAGATTGAGCACGGTAAGCCCGTTGACCTGCCCCACCCGGGCCCCGCGGGTGTCCACCAGCAGGACACCCCGCCGCACCGCCTCCTGCAGGCGCTCCTTGAGGCGGCTGGCCCGGTAGACCTGCTGCTGGATGGCCTGCTCGACATCCTGGGCAGTAATCACCGGGTGCTGGGCCTGGGCGGCCCAGTGGTCGGCCTCGCGCAAGAGATCCAGGAGGGCCTCGAGCGCAGTCGAGAGCTTGTGGGCATCGGCGGCCAGGCGCGAGCCGTGCTCGATCACGCGGGCCACGGCCTCTCTTTCCAGGGGCCGCAACCGCTCGCGCTGGGTCAGCGAAGCAATCAGCCGCGCATAGGCCTCTTCCCCTTGGGGGGTGCGCTCCTGGGCGTCCTCGAAGTCGGCGGCCACCTTGAACAGCTCGAGGAAGTCGGGGTCGTAGGCCGAAAGCAGGTAATACAGCAGCCGATCCCCCACCAGAATCACCTTGACCTGCAGGGGAATGGGGGTCGGTTGCAAGGTAACGGTGCTGGTCAGGCCTAGCACATCGCTCACCGAGCGAATCTGGATCTCTTTGGCCCGCAGGGCCCGCTTGAGCTCCTCCCAGGCATATGGCTGCAACAGCACCCGCCGGGCATCCAGAATCAGATAGCCCCCATTGGCGCGGTGCAGGGCCCCCGGGCGAATCAGGGTGAAGTCGGTGACCAGGTTGCCAAACTGGGCGCGGTACTCGATGCGGCCCAGCAGGTTGGCCAGCGTGGGGTAGTCCTCCTCCACCACCGGGGCACCCTGGCGGCCCGAGTTGTCTACCAGCAGGTTTACCCGGTAGCGCTCGAAGCTGCGGCTGTCGGAGAGCATCTTGCCCAACGCGGCCTCGAGGGGGTTCTCCGAATCGCCTGGGGCTGCCAGGAACTGCCCGGCGTTCTCGATCAGGTCCTGCTCGACCATCTCCAGGTACCCCAACACCTCGGGCAGGTCGAGGTAAAAAGCGCGCACCCCGCCCAGCAGGTGGGCGATGGCGTGGCGGGTCACCTCGCGGCCCAGCTCGCGGATTTTGGCCCGCCGCTCGCTCTCCCACTGCGGGGCTTGCTGCAGGATGGCCTGCAGCTTCTGGTGCAGGGTCTCCATGGCTTCCTGGATACGCCTTTGCTCCTCTTCGGGCAGCTTTTCGAACTCTTCGGGGGTAATGATTTCCCGGTCGCGCACCGGGGCCAGCCCCATGCCCATGGGGGTGCGGATGATGGCGATGCCCTGCTGGTTGGCCTCGGCCTGAAGGGCATCGAAGCTGGCCTGTTGCTTTTGCTTAATCTCTTCTTCGATAATCTGCCGCCGGGTGCGGTAGTCCTCGCTCTCGAAAGCCGCCGGGATGGCCACCCGTAGCTCGTCCACCAGGCGCTCCATGCTGGCTTTGAGCTGGGCGCCCCGTCCGGCAGGAAGGCGCAGGGCCTGGGGCTTGTGGGGCTCGAGGAAGTTGTGCACATAGGCCCAGTCCTGGGCGGGGGGCTCGAGCTCGGCCTGGGCCTGGGTAAAGTGGCGCACCAGACTGAGCTTACCCACCCCCATGGGTCCCAGGGCAAACAGGTTGTAGCCTTCGTGGCGGATGGTCAGCCCAAACTGCAAGGCCCGGATGGCCCGCTCCTGGCCGGGAAATTCCTGCAGGGGCTCGAGCTCAGCCGTGGTGCGAAAGCCGAAGCGGCGGGGATCGCAGGTGTTGCAAAGCGATTCCACCGGTAGCAGGTTGGCATCGAGGCTTCTGGGTTCAAGCATGTTCCGCCCCCCTGGCCAGGCCCAGATGCTTCACAAACCAGCCCCGCGCCAGCCGGGCCACTTCCTCGAGCTTCCCCGGCTCCTCAAAGAGGTGGGTAGCCCCCGGCACCACCACCAGCTTTTTCTCGCAGGAAAGCCGCTCGAAAGCCTGCTGGTTGAGCTGTAGCACCCCCTCGTCCCAGCCGCCCACCAAAAGCAGGGTGGGGGCCCTGACCTTTTCCAGCGCATCCCCAGCCAGGTCGGGCCGCCCCCCACGGGAAACCACCGCCCGAATCCGCTCTGGAAGGCGCGCTGCCGCCACCAGGGCCGCCGCAGCCCCGGTACTGGCCCCAAAATAGTCCTGCTCGAGCGGCCGGGTTGTGGGCTGCTGGGCCAGCCACTCGCTCGAGGCCACCAGGCGTTCGGCCAGCAGCTCGATATCGAAACGGTACTGCCGGGTGTGAATATCCCGCTGCTCCTCGGCCTCGGTGAGCAGATCCAGCAGCAGGGTCGCCAGCCCGGCGTGCTGTAGCTCCTGGGCCACATAGCGGTTGCGCGGGCTGTGCCGGCTGCTGCCGCTGCCGTGGGCAAACACCACCACCCCGCTGGCCCCCGGGGGGATACAGAGGTCACCCGCCAGCACGGCGGCAGAACCAAGGGGAATAAAAACCGGTTCGCAGGGGAAGGTTTGCGGCGTCGTCATGGTCAACCTCGCTCATCAGCCTGGGGTAGGCGCTTCTTCCAGATAAGACTGAACCCGGCCAATTACCAGGGCGTTACCAGCGGTTGTGGGGGGCAGAAAAGAGCACCTGATACCGGATTCAAAAAGATAGTCTTCAAACAAAAAATCCTAAGAGGCTATCTTTTTGAATCCTAGAGCACTCCCTTTGGTCGGGTTAGTTCGCCACCATTCGGTGACGAACTAACCGAATCTGGTATGACCCCTATACTTGAACAAGGTGAATCATGGCAGGCCGATCCGACATCAAAAACATGGCCTTGTTCTGCGATTTTGAGAACATTGCCCTGGGGGTGCGGGAAGCCAAGTACCCCCGCTTCGACATCCAGAAAATCCTCGAGCGGCTCTTGCTAAAGGGCAGCATTGTGGTCCGCAAGGCCTATTGCGACTGGGAGCGCTACAAGGAGTTCAAAGCCACCATGCACGAGGCGGGCTTTGAGCTGATCGAGATTCCCCACACCCGTCTCTCGGGCAAAAACTCCGCCGACATCCGCCTGGTGGTAGACGCCCTCGACCTTTGCTACACCAAGTCGCACGTGGACACCTTTGTCATCATCAGCGGGGACTCCGACTTCTCGCCGCTGGTTTCCAAGTTGCGGGAAAACAACCGGCTGGTCATCGGGGTGGGGGTTAGGAAATCCACCTCCGACCTGCTGACCGCGGCCTGCGACGAGTTCATCTTCTACGACGACCTGGTGCAAGAGGAGCTGGCCCAAAAACGGGTTGCCAAACCCAGCAAGGCAGCGTCCAAAGGCAAAACCACCGAAACGCCGCAGGATAAACAACAGGAGGCCCTCGAGCTGGTGGTCGAGACCCTTCTGGCCCTACAGGCCGAGCGCGGTGGGGAGGAGCGCATCCTGAGTTCGCTGGTCAAGCAGACCCTCAAGCGGCGCAAACCGGGCTTCAACGAGGCCTCCTACGGCTTCCGCTCCTTTAGCGCCCTGCTGGAGGAAGCCCAGCGGCGGGGGCTTTTGCGCCTCGAGCGCGACGAGCGCTCGGGGGGCTATATCGTGTACCCTCGAGGTGAGTAAGGCCCCAAATTGGGGCCCGGGGAAAAGCGCACAATAGAGCCATGCTGCGCGACCTTCGTAGCGACTACACCTACGGCACCTTAAGCGAGCAGGAGGCCGACCCCAACCCCTTCCGGCAGCTAGAGCGCTGGCTGGCCGAGGCCCTCGAGACCCACCTCTACGAGCCCCATGGCATGACCCTTTCAACGGTAGGAGAGAACGGGCGGCCCAGCAGCCGGGTGGTGCTGCTGCGGGGGCTGGATGAGCGGGGCCTGGTGTTTTTTAGCAACTACCACAGCCGCAAAGGCCGGGAGCTCGAGGCCAACCCCTGGGCCTGCCTCAACTTCTGGTGGCCCCCCTTGGAGCGCCAGGTGCGCGTCGAGGGGCAGGTCGAGCAGGTCGAACCCCAGCTTTCCGACGAGTACTTTGCCAGCCGCCCCTACGACAGCCAGATTGGGGCGGCGGCCAGCCCCCAGAGCGAGGTGATTGCCAGCCGGGAGGCGCTCGAGCAGCGCATCGCCGAGCTCAAGGCCCGCTACCCCGAAACCGTGCCCCGCCCGGCCCACTGGGGCGGCTACCGCCTGAAGCCCGACACCTTCGAGTTCTGGCAGGGTCGCCCCAACCGCCTGCACGACCGGCTGGTCTACCGCCGGCAACCGGATGGCGTGTGGAAAATACAGCGGCTGGCCCCCTGAGGCGGTGAGGCCTGAGCTCCCCCAGGGGTGAGCAGCCCGCACGTCGTACCGGCTTCAGGCTACCAGTACAGACCCAGGCCCAGTTCGTGCAAAGCCTGATGTCGGGCTTTGTAGTCGGGCATAATCTGTTCGACCAGGGCCCAGAAGCGGGGGCTGTGGTTGAGCACCTTCAGGTGGGCCATCTCGTGTACCACCACATAGTCCAGCACCCGCAGGGGCAGCATGACCAGCCGCCAGTTAAAGCGCAGCTCGCCTTTGGCGTTACAGCTTCCCCAGCGCTTTTTCTGGTTGCGAATGAGCACCCT
>Ga0116210_1002877_pt1 | contig 9949 bp, 6 predicted proteins | sample TshhotsprinmetaG_FD_94483 | JGI IMG/M metagenome (GOLD analysis project Ga0116210, IMG submission 94483) | Hot spring microbial communities from South Africa to study Microbial Dark Matter (Phase II) - Tshipise hot spring metaG | ecosystem: Environmental > Aquatic > Thermal springs > Hot (42-90C) ... | reverse complement strand
GGTTTTGTAAAATTGCATTATAGTAGTTTGACCCTTTTGTAAAATTTTTCACAATCTTAGTAAGTTCTTCTTTTGAAAAGAGTTTGTCAGGAACAAGTTTTTTTTCTTTCAAAAACCGAACAAAAATAATTCTTGTAATAAGCCTAATAAGATTTATTGAATTACGAATTTCTTTATCTTTTTCGCTATCTTCACTATATTTATAATCGTCTGGAAAGTTTACCTTATCCATTGCCCAGAAATACCAGTTCTGGATTTCATTGTAAAATTGTTTTGTGACTGGTTCAACGCTGAACGCCTCGATAATATTGTCAAGTGTTGAAAAATTTGCTTCTCCTATCTGCTTTAGGAAAGTTTTGTTTGTTTGGTCTTTACTTACATAGTAGGTAAAACGCCTATAGTTGCTAAATTCTCTTTTTTTGCCAATATAATTGGCATAGATCAAACTAAACCGAAAACTTCCATCTTGATCGTAAAAAATAAAAATACCTGCGTCGCTTTGTTGATTCTTTAAAATCTTTTTCCCTATCTCAAATTGGGCTTTTTTACCCGACCGTTCATTTAACTCCTTATTAACCTTTATCGTGAACACATCAAATTGAGTATTGCCGAGCATTCCTGTAACAATTTTTTTACCTTCAGAAAAAATATTATTTATATCGAGAGAGAACTCTTCATCGGGGAATTCAAAATCATCGTTCTTGTTACGGAAAAATGATTTGAGATCTTCTAAATTAAAATTATTAATTGCAGATCTTAAAATATCTTTTGCTTCCACTTGTTTACACCTTTCTGTTTTCTATGGCAACTATAATTTCTTTGGTTAAGTTCTTTATTTTTGCTTTTTCTTGTTCAAGGTAGTTTTCACCCAGTTCTTTAATCAAGGCTTCAATTTCTTTGACAGTGGATTTAATCTGCTCATCATTTCCCATTTTAAGGTTGGCTAAACGACGAATTGTAAAGTCAGGGAGTGTGCCGTAATCAAGGATATCCTCAAGAAGCATCTTCAAGAATGTTTGATATTGAGAAATTTCAGTATTATTTATTTTAAGTAAACATTTTAGATTATTTATCGCCTGCTGTTCGAGGCTAATTCCTGTAAGGCTTTTTTGAACCTTTTCTTGTAAATTTTTAATCTCGTTATAATTTTTCCAGAAGTCAGGGCTTAAAGAAAGGGGTTCATCTTCAGGACTTGCCTTTATATTTTTAAGAATGTTTTCAAATAGTGTTGGGAAATATTTTGACTCCCCATCAGGATTGTATTTTGCACAATAGGTGTGAAGCCTCCCTTTTTTAATAAAAACAAGAAGTTCATTTTCTGTATATTTTTTGGCTACTTTTATTCTTGTTGGGAAGTTTTTTATTTCTTTTATTAGGTTTGGATGTTTTTCTTTTATGTCATAAAACTCCTTAATTACCTTAGTATAAAAGCTCTCCTCTTCCATATTGTCTGGATTTTGTTGAATTTTTGTGTAAAGGTTAGAAGGAGAAGGCTCTTCATCTGCATCAAATATTTTTGCATCCTCTCCTAAGGTATTGTGAATTAAAAACATTTTATTAGCTGCAATTTCTCTTGACTTGACAAGATTGGACCCCTGCTCTGTGGGGAAAAAGTTCACAATATATATTTCATCAAAGACCTTTTTGCTTATCCTATTAATACGACCGACTCTCTGTATAACCCGCACGGGATTCCAAGGTATATCGTAGTTTATAACCATCCCTGCACGGTTTAGGTTAAAACCTTCGGAAAGCTTGTCAGAGGTAAGTAGAATATTATAATTGTTTTCTTGTGTTTCAAACGAAGCATCAAAGTTTTTGTATATTGCTTCAAGTTTGCCTTCTGTTAAATCGCCTGCTATTGTCAAAACCCTTTGTTTAAACTCTTTTTCTAATTTAGGCTGAAGATATTTTACCGTATCAACATATTCTGAAAATATCACAATTTTTCTTTTCTGCTCTTTTTGTAATGAAGTTCTTAAATTTTCTATTAAACAATTTGCCTTGGGATCGTTTTCAACAAGAGAAAGAACTTTTAATTCTTTAAGGATTTTCTCGAATAGTTCAATGTCGGATTTTATGTCATTGATGAACTTTTCTTTGAAGCGGAAATTTTCTATTTCATAAATCTTGTGATTTTTAGGATACTCACCCTTTGTTATTTTTTCACTATACTCTTTTAAGTCATTTTCAATTTCTTCCAACTCTTTATCATGAATTCTTTCCAGTAAGCCTCTATCAAGGATGTATTTGTTGGTTTTATCTATAAATTCTAAGACATTTTTGTTGATGTTTTTGAAATTGATTAGACTTTGTAGGAACGAACCAAATGAACTTTCGAATCTTTTGACCAACAGCCTCCGCATAAAATTATACAAGTTGCGCTGTCGTTGATATTCAAAGTTTTCTTCCCGTTCTAAGTCTTTTTCTTGAGGTATTTCTTTTTCATATTTAAAGGGTCTATAGATGGCGCCGTTAAATTGACCTCCTTCATCAGGGTCCGCAAAGTATTTTTTAATAACAGTGTCGTAGAATATGGACTGTTTTGGGGTCAGGGTATAAAACCACTCAATCGGGTCAGCGGTCTTTGAAAGATTTTTTACTTCATCTTTATAATCAGGGTTGTTCTGTAAATCCAGCCTGTTTCGCCTGATTGTGACCGGCTCAATAATATCCCTTATCTGTTTAGCAAGATATTTTGAGCGTTGGTCCACCTTTGAAAGCGGGTCCTCCTCCGAAAATGAAACACCAAAAAGGCTTTTATAATTGGCATGGGCTTTCTCTTTTTTATCTTTATCCCTGGAGTTGTGATATTTTTTTATATAACTGAGCTTTTTAAAAGTCTGTTCGAATGTTAGGAATTTATCAAGCAGATTGTTTTCTAAGGTAATGCCTGATTTTTTGGGCACGGTAAATAACTTTAAGAGAGAAAGGATATCAGCGGGCCTATTGTTGAAAGGTGTGGCTGTAAGAAGGATTACCTGTTTAGTTCGACAAATATTTCTTAGTAGTTCATAACTTTTCGTGTCCTGATTTCTAAATCTATGTGCCTCATCGACTATTATCACCTCAATATCTTTTGTCTTGCTAACAAATTCCTGTAGTTTTTCTAAATCCCCCAAAGACCATACTTCCCAGTCATAAAGCCTAAACTGTTCTTTATACATATTCCAGCCAGCATCTTTGGATTTGGGGTTTCCAATAATACCAGGAGGACAGATAATAACGCCTCTTTTTTTTAGTAAACAAGCGATAGCACAGGCTATTACTGTTTTTCCAAGCCCTACAACATCGGCTAAAATCACTCCATTATGTTTTTCAAGTATTGCTAATGCCTGTTCTATAGCGTCTTTTTGATAAAGGTAAGGTTTATAGCCACAATTTTCAAGTAGATTTATAATATAATCCCCTATTTCTTTCTTTTCAAAGGTATCAAGATATATTTTTAATGCTAATACATAGGCTTCAAAGGGGGTAATCTCTTTAACTAATGTTTCTTTCTCAATAATCTTTACTAAATCACTTTTTGTTTTTTCATTTTCTGTAATCTCTACCGCTTTATTCCATAAATCATCAAAATACTTTTCGGCCTCATCAACTCCATAATCACTTATTTCAACATTAAATTCTTCTTGTGTAGTAAGACCTGAAGAAGTAAGGTTACTGCTACCGGTGATAAATAATGAATTACGACCTATTTGGTCGCTTGATAATTTAAAAACATAAAGTTTTGAATGGTTTGGTTCTAAAGTTTTTCTTATATGCAATCGGTTGTTATTAATTAGGTGTATGAAAAATTTTACCTGTTCATAAAACTCTTTAGTATCAAAAAGTTCGTTGTTTATTGATTTTTTTATCGAGTTAAAGAATTTTTTTCTAATATCATTATTTGATGAACTTCCTCTATTAGCATCAGCAAATTCGATAATCTTTTCATTCCATATATCTACATTTAATCCTACCAGGATCTTCAATGTTACACTAGGGTTGTTTTTTAATGACTCATAAAGTTCTTTAATCCCCGAAAAATAGAAAAAACCAACCAGAAACTTTAATTCTGCACTTGCAGTAACAAGAGCATTGATACGGTCTTTTAAGCTTTTACAGACATTATTCGTAATAAAGTTGTTTGACATACTAAAACTCCAAATTTTAAGAACTTTGATCTTTTATATCAGTTTTTTCACCCTATATGTTAAAGAATATTATTTTTTTTCAAATTTATATTAGCCGTGTTATCGTCTCCCTATTATTGTAATATAAAACCTAATCCAAAAATTCAAGGTACCGTTATGTGCAAAAATCCTGTTTCCTATCTGAAATCGATGTGTATTGATATAGGCTACACTACCACAGAGCAAAAGGCAAACATGTCCGATTGAAAAAAGAAACAAAAACTTTTCTCGAATGTATTATATTATTGCTTTTGTATATAGTATATAATGTATATAGTATATAAATAGAATAGTGATAGAACTTACGATAAGGAATCGGAATATGAATGTAAATTTTATATTGCATAAAGTGTTATCCATTTTCCTTTTTATTTGTGTCCTTCCTTTGCTAATGGGATGTCCAAAACCCGATTTGCAGGTTTCTGCTCTCTCGCATCATTTTGGGGGAGATGTGTATACAGGGATTATCGAAACGGAGTGGAGTTTTAAGATTTGGAATGCGGGGGAAAAAAATTCTGTGCTTGATTATAAAGTAGAGCCACTAAAGAGTTGGATTACGGTATGGCCTCCTTCTGGAAAAATAAAACAATCAGATGATGCGGTTGATATATTAGTTCAAATTGACCGTGATAGTACCCAGAAAGCCGTTCCCTCTTTTGCAACAGGTTATATAAAAGTTTCCGGTGGTGGAAAAGAGAAAGTTATTACCGTAACAACAGTCCCTAATTTTTATACAGAAGTGTTTGGGGGACTGTATAACCGACCCTTCGATTTATCCAATATGAGCCTGGTATTTCTTCCGGATAAGTACAGTTTACATTTTTATAAACAGGGCATAAAGAAAAATGTTCGGGAATTTCCACAACAACCACCGAATGTAGGCCAATATGTCTATTTTACAATTCAAGACCCATTCCCGATAAAATCCACATTAGCTCCGATACCTTTCTATGGAGTGAAATATGAAGACCTTTATATTTCCAGTAAAGGCTATATTTCTTTTGGTGCGAAAGGGCTCGAACCCGTTACTGTGGGGAAACACTTTGCATATCCCCAGATATCTTTGTTGCCTTTGGATGTACTACAGGCAGAAGAAGGTAGTGTTATGTATAATATTCTCCCTCAAAAATTGGTTATAACATGGATAAATATCCCCTTGGCTAAAAATCCAACTATTGGGGAAGATGGAAAACCATTTAAAAACAATATTCAGGTAGAACTGTTTTACGATGGTAAAATACAAATAACCTATTTGAATATCGATAGAACTATGTTTAATGCGGTTGTCGGTTTATCTTGTGGTAGCGGGGACGGAACAAATCCTCCGTTAAATGATTTTGTAATTAGCGATTTATCAGATGCTCCGCAGATATAGAATTGCTCTTAAATAAAAATATTCCCTCCTTCTTAGAAGGGAATATTCTTATCCGAATTTCTTTTGTAACGGTAAAAAAAATATCTATTGAACGGGTTCAGATTCTATTATAGAGCGAGATACCGCTTTAATCAGTCTTCTGCGACGGCGTTCCGACGGCTTCTCATAGTGCCGAAGTTCACGAAGTCTCTGCATAATTCCATCCTTATTGCATTTCTTCTTGAAACGCCTCATGGCCTTATCAAAGGACTCTTCTGGCTTGATGCGAACCTTTGTCAAAAAAATCAACCTCCTTTCGACAAAAAATTAAAATTTGAAAAGAGATTTTATTATATAAAAAATAAGAGTCCATTTTCAATAGTTTATATTGTGAGGTTCTCACTAAATTTTAGTTTTTCTATCTTTATTAGAAGCACAATCTAGAAGTTTTTTTGAAAAACTTCAATCAGTCGTTACAGAGAAACAAATCTGTCATAAAGTGGTATACCCGGGAATGCTTGTACTTTTACAAGCAAAAGGCATATTATTGAAATCTTGATTTTTCGAAAGAACCTGTAGAATTAGAATCTCCGATATGTGTTATGGATGGCAAAAATAATGTTAAATTCTATTTTAATCCTGTGTATGGGGACATTCGTCATTTGTTTGGGAATGTAGGATTTTTTTGGAAGAAAGAGGTATGGATTGTATTATTAGGAAGATTTGTCCATTAAGGTTAACTGAGTTATTAGATATTCCAGGGGAAACTTATTTAAAAGTTATACAAAAATATTTTTAGGTCTGGATATGATGCAATTGATGGCTCTATTTATTGGGCCTGCTGGTGTATTGGGATTGGTGATTCTATATTGGGATAAATGGATTAAGAGAAGGAAAAAATGAAGGAGGTAGATTTTATGACGGATTTACCTTGACAAAATTATTTGTTTGTATTATTTTTTTTGAGAAGGGTAAAAGTGGATGTGCCACGAAAAGAGTTTTCACTGTGAAATAATAGTTATGTTTGACCAGATAGGTTCCAATGGAGGCATTTCGTTATACAATCATGTTCCGGGGGGATGTAATGTGCTTTATATGGATGGGCATGTAGAATTTGTTCGTTATCCAACGAAACCACCTGCTGTCGAACCTGTGGTCAATACCTTATTACTTCTATTTTATTAATATTTTTCATCTTTGAAAAAATAAATTTAATAGTTAATTAATGAATAGGAGAGACAAATAATTCTGAGGTTTGATGGGGTGCTACTTTAAAAATACTTTGATTTTGTAATATAATCTACTCATTGAATAGGAGATGGGGTTCTCCTTAAACTGCTGTAGTCGCTGATAACTCCTACCTTTAACAAATCCTCTTTTTACGAAAGGTAATAAATATGGAACATCTGTATTTGTCTGCTTCTTTATGGTTATCGCTTGCTTTGATTTCAGCGGTGCTTGCTTATTATTTAAAGGTGTCTATCGCCCTGATAGAGATTTGTGTAGGGGTTATCGCCGGGTATGTAGCGAGTAATTTTCTTCATACGGATTTGCTGAATAATAATGAGGAATGGATTAAGTTTCTTGCAGGTAGCGGGGCTATTTTCCTGACATTTCTTGCAGGTGCGGAATTGGAGCCTACTATAATGAAAGCCAAGTGGAAGGAGGTTCTTGTCGTGGGGCTGGTGGGATTTTTTTCGCCGTTTATTGGGTGTTCGTTGATTGCTCATTTTTTGTTAGGTTGGGACCTGAGAGCCAGTTTATTATGCGGTGTTGCGTTATCGACTACCTCGATGGCGGTAGTCTATGCGGTGATGATTGATACGGGGCTGAATATGACAGAATATGGTAAAGGGATATTAGGTTCTTGCTTTATTAACGATATTGGCACGGTCCTGACACTCGGTATTATCTTTGCCCCATTTACATATAAAACTTTTGTGTTCATCGCAATTACACTTGTTTATCTTGTATTTTTTCCTTTTGTTACAAACTATCTAACGAAAGTATATGGAAATCGAACCGCAGCTATTCGAACAAAATGGATTTCATTTACATTATTCGGGTTGGGGGCTTTAGCGTTGTGGTCCGGCAACGAGGCTGTTCTGCCGGCTTATATAGCAGGTATGGCATTGGCGGAGTTCAGTCAAAGAAATCATGTCTGGTTGAGACGATTGAGGACATTGACTGTAGGGTTTTTAACACCGTTTTATTTTTTGCGAGCAGGAACCTTTGTATCCATTCCGGCATTAATATCTGCACCGATACTTGTGTTTATCCTATTGGGAGCCAAAGTGATTTCTAAAATTTTTGGTTTGTATCCCTTCATATCTCGATTTCGGCAAGGGAGTAACGAAAGGTGGTATTATACCCTTATGATGTCCACAGGATTGACCTTCGGAACTATTTCTGCACTCTTTGGTTATTCAAAGAATATTATTAACACGGAGCAGTATTCCTATATCGTGATTGCTGTTATAGGAAGTGCGGTAATTCCGACTATGATTGCCTCGTATCTATTTACTCCCAAGCATCTACTTCCGAGAAAAGTGCATGCTACATCCGCCACACACGAACTTTCGGAAGAATAATAAATTTATACCGCAAATTGCATATCTTTCTTGTTTTATGCGATAATATAATCCCCGATAGGTAGCAAGAGCGGTAAGGGGGTAGAGACGGATACTTTACCGGTAAAGAAACGGATAAATATAAATAGGTGTATTTATAGGACTTATAAATCGAATTGCTATTTATATTTGTCAAAAAGTGTCAATAAAATATACTACAAAAAAATTAACTTTTAACAAGAAAGGGTTTATTTATGGCAATCAAGGTAGGTATTAATGGTTTTGGTCGTATCGGTCGCACCGTATTCAAACTTTTGGTAAAAAACGCCGATTTTGAAGTGGTCGGTGTAAACGACATCACCGATGCGAAGACACTCGCACATTTACTCAAATACGATAGTGTTTTTGGTGTGCTCGATGCAGATGTAAAAGCAACAGAAGACTCGATTGTAGTAAATGGGAAAGCATACAAGGTAACTGCAATAAAAGACCCGGCACAACTCCCCTGGAAAGATTTAGGTGTAGATGTGGTCGTGGAATCTACTGGAATTTTCACAAAGAAAGAAGATTGCCTAAAGCATGTTTCCGCTGGAGCCAAAAAGGTTTTGTTAACCGTTCCTCCGAAGGATGAAGTGGATGCTATTATCGTTATGGGCGTTAATGATGAGACATTAAAGCCTACCGATGTTGTGGTCTCTAATGCCAGTTGCACAACCAACTGCCTCGCTCCTGTTGCGAAGGTGCTCCATAAGAGTTTTGGGCTCGTTCGTGGCTTTATGACCACAGTCCACGCTTATACCAATGACCAGCGCGTGCTGGATATGCCCCATAAAGATCTCCGCCGGGCTCGTGCTGCTGCGAATTCGATTATCCCGACCACAACCGGCGCGGCTCGTGCAGTGGGTAAGGTATTGCCCGAATTAAAGGGTAAATTGGATGGCTTCGCCATGCGTGTTCCTGTGATTGACGGTTCCGTTGTTGACCTTGTCGTAGAATTAGAGAAGAAAGTAACCAAAGAAGACATTAATAAGGCAATCAAAGAAGCCTCTGAGACTTCGCTCAAAGGTATTCTTGCTTATACCGAAGATCCCATTGTCTCCTGTGATGTGATCGGCAATCCGCATTCCAGCATTTTTGACGCACAAAGCACAATGGTTATGGGCGATAACTTTGTAAAGGTCGTTTCCTGGTACGACAATGAATTTGGTTATTCCAATCGTTGCGTTGACTTACTTCGCTTAATGGCGAAATAACCGATATAAATATAAAACCATTCCTAAAAACACGTCTTATTGAAAGGATGTGGAAATGAATAAACTAACATTAAAAGATATTGATGTTTGCGGAAAGCGGGTCCTCATGCGGGTAGATTTTAATGTCCCACAAAATGAAGATGGAAGTGTCCGTGATGATACCCGTATTCGTGCTGCGCTACCCAGCATTCAGTATGTTCGTGAAAACGGTGGAAAATTAATCCTGATGTCTCATTTAGGTAGACCCAAGGATTATATTAAAGCAGGGGATACCGAAGGTTTGAAAAAACTGAAAATGGACCCCGTAGCCGACCGTTTACGCGAATTGATAGGGGGAAATGTAAAGAAGGTAGACCAGGTTGTGGGTCCCGAAGTGGAGAAAGTTGTTGCAGAAATGCAACCCGGCGATGTCCTATTGCTTGAAAATACCCGCTTTGAAAAAGGCGAAGAAAAAAATGACCCGGAACTATCTCAACAATTGGCAAAATTAGGGGATGTATATGTGAGCGATGCGTTTGGTACCGTCCATCGTGCTCATGCATCTACAGAGGGTGTAACAAAATTTATGCCCGTAAGTGTTGCCGGTTTTCTTGTCGC
>Ga0116210_1002876_pt1 | contig 9950 bp, 19 predicted proteins | sample TshhotsprinmetaG_FD_94483 | JGI IMG/M metagenome (GOLD analysis project Ga0116210, IMG submission 94483) | Hot spring microbial communities from South Africa to study Microbial Dark Matter (Phase II) - Tshipise hot spring metaG | ecosystem: Environmental > Aquatic > Thermal springs > Hot (42-90C)... | reverse complement strand
TATCATTTACAAAAATCTCTCCTTTTTTTATATTTTTTAAATTTTTAATATACAATCTAACTCTAGCAACTGTTTTTTTTCTTCTACCAACTGCTTCATAATACTCAATATCTTTTAGTTTTTTCATAAATCAATAGGATTTTTATAATTAACAAATTTTAATTAATTTTTCTTTAACTAAATAGTTATCGTCTTTAAAAATAAATAATCTTTTTAATCTCTGTTTCCTAAATTTATTCTTTGGCAACATTCCGGAAATAGCATGACCGACAACTTTTTCTGGAGACTTATTCATTAATTCTTTTAATCTTTCAAATTTTAAACCACCCGGATAACCCGAATAACGAGTATATGTTTTTTGCTCTATTTTTCTTCCAGTAAAATTAACTTTTGAAGCATTAATAGCCACTACATAATCCCCACTATCTAAATAAGGCACATAATCAACCTTGTTTTTTCCTTGCAAAATTAAAGCAATTTTTGAAACTACTCTTCCCAAAACTTTATTTTCTAAATCAATTAAATACCAATTTCTTTTTATATCTTTTTCTCTAACTGATTTTGTTTGTTTGGTTAGTTTTTTTTTCATTTTTTTCTTAATTTTGATTTTTAACTTTATTTTTTTTATCATTTTCCACCTTATCATTATTCTTATCATTATTAACAACAGGCCTTGTCCATTCTACTCTTGCCATTAATGAACCATCAGAGTCTCGATAGTTTTCTTTAATTATCTTCACATATCCACCAGTTAAATCTCTAATAATCGGACCAACATTTTTAAATAAATATTTAACTAATTTTTGATTTCCTAATAATCTTAAAAGGTAATTTTTGTTAGCTTCAGTTTCAATTTTTGTTTTTGATAATAATTTTTCTAAATGAGTTTTCAGTATTTTGGCTTTCTTTATTGTTGTTAACAATGAATCTCTTTTTAAAAAGTTTACTGATAACTTTCTTAATAACATTCTTTTAGCATCGTATCCTTTTTTAAATTTTGTCTTTTTTATCTGGTGTCTCATTATTATAAAAAACTAGTTTATAAACTAATATTTAATTTTTTTAATTCCTCCTCAATTAACTCAATCGACTTTTTACCTACTCCTCTCATCTTTGTCAATTTCTCTTTTCCTACTTTAACTAAATCATTAACTGTTTCAATTTTTTCTCTTAACAAAGCATTTATTACTCTTGATGGTAAATTAAGTTCATCAATAATAATTTCTGAGAATTTCTTATCAATCTCTTGTTGATTAGTTATCTTTTCTAAAGATTCATCTTTATTTTTTATCAAATCTTGACCAGATAAGATATAATTAAAATACTCTCCCAATAATAAAGATGCTTGTCTTAAAGATTCTTTTGGACTAATTGTTCCATCAGTTTCTAATTCTAAAATTAATTTTTCAAAATTAGCTTTTCGGCCTACTCTGGCTTCTTCAACTTTAATATTTACTTTTTTAATTGGAGAAAAAGCAGCATCTAAAGCAATAAAACCTGTCTCTTTATCTGTTTTTTCCTCAGCTAATATATAACCATACCCTGACTCAACAATCATCTCAATATCTAAATTAGCTGATTTATCATTAAGCTCTGCTAAATAAACATCGTCATTAACTGGAGAAATTTCTCCTTTTAAATCTTTTCCATAAATCTTTTTGATTCCTTTAGCTGTTAAAGTTAGTTTATATTTTTTTTCACTGGCAACCTTAAATCTAAGTTGTTTCAAATTTAAAATAATTTCTAAAACCGATTCTTTTACTCCAGAAATTGTTGTAAATAAATGAGGAGCTTGATCGATTTTTACTTGAGTAATAACTGCTCCTTTTAAAGAAGAAAGCAAAGTTCTTCTTAAGGTGTAACCTAAATTATGAGCAAAGCTTAATGGAAGAGGTTCAAAAATAAACTTTCCATAATTCCCTTTCTCCTCAATTTGGGTATAGAAACTTGGTTTAATCATAATAAGTTTTTTAAAAAATTTTTAATAATAATTACCTAGAATAATACTCAATAATTAACCTTAAATTAAACTGTTTTATAATATCATCCTGATTTGGATAGCTAATAACTTGTCCTAAAAAACCATCTCTTTTCAACCATAATGGAATAACAAGATCTTTATTATTAAGATTTTTTTCAACATAAGGAATTTTTGTTATTTTTTCATTAGTAAAAGAAATTAAATCATTAATTTTAACCTGATAAGAAGGAATCGTTAGTTTTTTATTATTAACAAGAATATGACCATGAGTGACCAGCTGTCTAGCTGCTGCTCGAGTGGGAGCAAAACCTAATCTATAAATAACATTATCTAATCTTGACTCTAAATAAGCTGATAAATATAAAGCGGTGTTTCCTTTTTTTTGAATCGCTTTTTTTAAATAATTCTTTAACTGCTTTTCAGTTATTCCAAACATAAATTTTAACTTTTGTTTTTCTCTTAATTGTAATCCTCTCTCTGATAGTTTTTTTCTTCCTTTTTCTTTATGCTGTCCAGGAGGAACATTAAGTCTTTTTAAAAGACTATTAAAACTATTTGTTCCCGGTGTTTTAAAACCTAAATCAACTCCTTCTCGTCGACTTATTTTATTTTTAGGACCTAGATATCTCATATTTTTTAATAATTAAAAAAATTAATTTCTCCTTACCTTTGGAGGTCTAACTCCATTATGTGGTATAGGAGTAATATCAATAACTCTTTTAATGTCTAGATTAAAATTTTTTATCACTCTGATGGCTGCTTCCCTACCAGGACCAATTCCTTTTATAAATATATCAACTTCTTTTAAATTAAAATCCTCAACTGCCTTTTTCAAAATCGCCTCTGTTGTCACTGTTGCTGCATGAGGAGTTGATTTTCTTGTTCCTTTAAAACCATGCATGCCACAACTTCCCGTTAAAATTGATTCACCTTTTTCATTGGTAATAGTAACTATCGTATTATTAAAGGTAGCCACTACATATATTCTTCCTCTTTCAACTATTTTTTTAATAACTTTTTTTGCCATAATTTTTTATTAAATAATAGAAATTAGAAATTAACTTATGTTTTTTGCGACTTTGTTTTGACTGCTTGTTCTAATTTTGCCCAAGCCTCTTTTCTTAAAGCACCAACAGTTTTTCTCTTACCACGTTTTGTTCTTGCGTTTGACTTCGTCCTCTGACCTCTAACTGGTAAACCTCTTATATGTCTTAAACCTCGATAACAACCAATATCCTTTAGTCTTTTAATATTTTCGCTAATTATCTCTCTTAAATCACCTTCAACTTTAAAATTTGTTTCTATCACTTGGCTAATTTTTTTTATTTCCTCTTCAGTTAATTCTTTTACCTTTTTATTTTTATCAACCGCTGTTAATTTTAAAACTCGATAAACATTTTTCCAACCAATACCATAAACTAAAGTCAAAGCATAATCAATTTTTTTCTCTTCTGGTAAAGTTATTCCTAAAATTCTTATCATTTATGAAACTCTAAAAACTTTTAACCTTGTTTTTGTTTATGTTTTACATTAGAACAAATAATATAAAGTCTCCCCTTTCTTTTTACCATTTTACATTTATTACAAATTTTTTTTATAGAAACAGCTACTTTCATAATCTAAAAACTATTCTTCCCCGATTTAAATCATAAGGAGTCATTTCAATTTTTACCTTGTCTCCGGGTAAAATTTTAATAAAATTTTTTCTCATTTTTCCTGATAAATAACACAAAATTACTTTGCTAGAGTTCTCTAATCTTACTCTAAACAAAGTGTTAGGAAGGTTTTCAATAACCTCCCCTTCAACAACTAAAAAATTATTTTTCATAAAAATTAAATTTTACCACAAAACTAGGTTAAAACCAAGAGCTTCTTGTCAGTAATAGCAATTGTTTTTTCAAAACAAGCGGATAAACTCTTATCTTTAGTAATTACTGACCATTTATTATCTTTTTCATAAACAATTTTCTCTGTTCCCATTGAGTAAATTATCTCAATTGCAATCGTTAATCCTGGCTTTATCATTTCTGTCTCTTCTAATGGTCTATCTAAAAATCCTAATATATAAGGATCTTCATGTAATTTTTTTCCAATTCCATGTCCGGTCAACTGTTTTAAAACAAAATAACCATTCTTATAAATTTCTTCCTCAATTGTTTTAGAAATATGACCAATTCTTTTACTCACCTGACAAGTATTAATTGCTTTTTCTAGGGTTTCTTCACCAACTTTTAGGAACTGTTTCAATTCTCGATTATTATCCTCTATTAATAAACTAATAGCAAAATCAGTGTGGTAACCTTGATAATACATACCGATATCGATCGTTAACAGATCTCCTTTTTTTAAAAATCGTTTTGATGGTGGCGTATGAACAACTTGCTCATTAATCGGTAAACAAGTTGTCCAGTAATAATTTTTTACTGTTTTAAAAGAGGGTTTGCCGCCCTGTTTTTTTATTAGCTCTTCTGCTATTTTATCTATCTCTTCAGTAGTAATACCTGACGTAATCTTTAATAACAAATTATTTACTACTTCTCCTAATCTTTTACCTCCTTCTTCCATTATTTTAATCTCTTCCTTAGTTTTTAAATCTATTCTCATGAATAATAAATTATCCGAAAAATTTCTTCTAACTTATCATGAAACTCTTCAATAGAAAAATTATTTTTTACTAAAAAATCAGCATAAGCAATTGTTGGTGCCATATTTATACCAATTAGTTCATTCAAATCTCTTTTTTCACCATAAAGTTTATTTCTTTCTTTACGATTTAAAAGTCTTCTCCATCTTAAATATTTGTCTGCATATAAAGCTAATAAATATATCTCTACATTTTTCAATTTTTTCTTTAAATAAAGATACTCCTCCCATGAACGCAAACCATCTATTATTAAAAATATTTCTTTTTCTAAAATACTTTTGATTTTCTTTTCATTAACTATTGCTAAAGCTTCCATACCATATTTTTTTCTTAAATCAGTTCTCACTTTTTTATGAATCTCTTCAGTATGAGGAAGCTTATTTTTTTCAATATGATCATTGATTGCTGCCCCAAAAGAAATTACTGGTAATCCTTTCTTTTTAAAATAATTAGCAGCATCGGTTTTCCCTACTCCAGGTAAACCAACAATAGCAATAATCTTTTTCTTTTTCATCTTCCAATTTTTTATTTTATTCTTAATTAACTGTTTACCTAAACTTTTTAAAATTTCCTCATTAATCTCTTTAATTGACTTAGTGCCATCAATCTCAATTAGTTTTTTTTCTTGACGATAATAGTCTAAAACTGGTAAAGTAAACTTTCTAAATTGCTCAATTCTTTTTTTGATTGCCGGAATTGTCTCATCTTCTCGTTCTTTACTGTTTCTATAAACTAATCGATAAATTGCTTCTTTTTCTGGAATCTCAAGATAAATTACTCTATCAACGCTATTTGAATATTTTTTTGCTTGTTCTAAAGTTCTAGGAAAACCATCTAAAATATAACCTCGCCTATATTCTGATCTTTTTAAATAATTATTAACAATCTCAATCATCTTATCATTAGGGACTAATAAACCACTATTAATAATTAACTTAATATACTTTCCTAATCTTGTCTTTTCTTTAGCCATCTGTCTTAATATATGACCTGTTGATAAATATGGTATTTCGAGTTGCTTTGATAATAAATTTCCCTGGGTTGATTTACCTGAACCTTGAATACCAATTAAAACTAATTTCATATTATTAATTTAATTTTTAATCTAATTTTTTAACTTCTTTATGCAACTGTCTTTTTTTACATTTTGGGCAATATTTTTTTAGTTTTAATCCTTCCGTATTATTAAGCTTATTTTTTGAAGTCACATAATTAATACTTTGGCAAACTTCACATTTTAAACCGATTAAAATTCGACTGCCTTTTTTTGCCATATTATTTTCTTAATAAACTTTTAAAAATAAAAAATAATTAATTATAGAAATCGATCATAATTTTTCATTACTAACTGAGCCTCAACATTTCTAAAAGTTTCTAAAACTACCGAAACAACAATTAATACTCCAGTTCCGCCAATTAATAAACTATTGAGTCCAGTAATTTTAGAAATAATTGCTGGTAGAATTGCTATCATTCCTAAAAAAATCGCTCCAACGCTGGTAATTTTATAAAGAACACCTTCTAAATATTGTTTAGTTGCTAAACCTGGTCTAATACCGGGAATAAAACCACCATATTTTTGAATCTCTTCGGCGATTTTTTGCGGATTAAAAACAACAATCGTATAAAAATAAGTAAAACCAATCACTAATAAAAAATAAAAAAAGTTATAAAAAAATCCTTCAGGTAAAAATAATTTTAAAAGAAAATTTCCCAAGTTAATAAAAAAATTATTTTTTAAGTTAGCCAAAAAACCTCCTAATAACTGAGGAAATAAAACAAAAGCAACGGCAAAAATTATTGGAATTACACCCGCTTGATTTAATTTTAATGGTAAATAATTAGTCGCTCCTTGATAAACTCTATTACCTTTAATTCTTTTTGCGTAATAAATAGGAATTTTTCTCACTGCTTCATTAATATAAACTATTGCGGTAATTACGGCAATACTTAAAAGAAGAAATACAATCATACTAAAAACCAACTCAGAACTAACTATTGATAAAGCTTTAGTTAAATTAACCGGCAGTCGACCAACAATACCGGCAAAAATTAATAAAGAAATTCCGTTTCCTAATCCATATTCAGAAATTAACTCTCCAAACCAAACTAAAATATAAGTACCAACTACTAAGGTTAAAACAAAAGAAATAAACTCTAAATGAGATAGACTGGTGATAATTTTTTGATTCTTTAAAAAAAGATAAATTCCTAATGACTGAATCACTGTTAATGGTAAGGTTAAAAATCTGGTATATTGATTGATTTTAAAACGGCCATACTCACCTTCTTTAGTTAATTGCTCAAAAGAAGGAAAAACTACCGTTAACATTTGTAAAATAATCGAAGCATTAATATAAGGATTTAATCCTAATGCCATCACGGAAAAATTTATTAATGTTCCTCCAGAAAAAATATCCAATAAAGACAAAAACTGATTAGTCGAAAATAATGTTCTTAACTTAACAAGATCAATTGTTGGTATTGGCATAAAAACAAAAAATCTAAACACCAAAAAGATAAATAAAGTAAATAGAGTTTTTCTTTTTAACTCCGGATCCTTAAAAAGAGTTTTAATTTTTTCTCCAATTTTTTTCATAAAATAACTTCTTTTTTAATTTTTTACTTTTTAAAGGTTTATTTTTTCCTTTTCCTCGAAGCAAGGGAAATTTCTTTATTATTCTCCCTTGACCTCCTTCAAAATGAATAGGGATATCTTCTCTGGCTTTTTGATGACGAGTTGTCCCTCGCCCTGATTTAGCTCCCTTACCACTTCCTAAACCTCGACCTCGACGCTTTTTCTTTTTATTAACTATTTTTGGTAATAAACTTAAAAAATTAGTCATAAGTTTAAATTATTAAATTTTATTAAATAACTTCCTTTGGGAAAATTTTTGTAAGGCCCTAATTACTGCATAAGCATTAACAATCTGATTTCTTGAACCAATAATTTTTCCTGAAGCATTTTCTACACCAGCTAAATCCAAAATTATTCTTGCGACACTACCAACCTTTAATCCTGTTCCTTCTGGAGCTGGTTTCAACAAAACTTTTGCCGCTTTGTACTTTAATTTTATCTCATGAGGAAAAGTTTTGTTTTTAATCGGTATCTTAATTAAATGTTTTTTTGCGTAATTAATCGCTTTCTGAATTGCCGGTGGCACCTCCAAAGCTCTTCCCAAACCTATACCCACCAAACCTTTCTTATCACCAATAGCTACTAAAGCAGAAAAACTAATATAATTTCCACCAGGAATTTTTTTTGACACTCTTCTTATTAAAAGAACCTTTTCCTCAAATTTTTTTTCCTCAATCATAAATAACTTTTAATTTTTAATTTTGAACTTTTAATTTACCCTGAATCGAACTTGTTTCGGTTCAAGATTAAATCTTTAATCCTCCTTCTCTTAAACCCTCAGCTAATTTTTTTACTCGCCCTTTATAAGGATAAATACCTCTATCAAAAACTCCTTTTTGTATACCTTTTTCTAACAATATCTTTGCTAACTCAATTCCAACTTTTTTTGCTTGATTGGTTTTTTTTTCTTTAGCCATTTTTAAGCTTGAATAAGCAGCTAAAGTAAATTTCTTAGTGTCATCAATCGCTTGAGCATAGATATACTTATTCGAACGAAAAACTGAGATTCTTGGTTTGTCAGTAGTTCCTTTAATATTAGCGCTGACTCGTCTTTTTTTCTTTAATTTTTTATTTAAATTAACTTTACTCATAATCTTTAACTGGCACCAGTTTTGGCTTTTTTACCTGGTTTAATTCTTAACTTCTCATCTTGATAACGAATCCCTTTGCCTTTATAAACATCAGGTTTTTTAATCATCTTTATTTGATAAGCAATCTCGCCTACCTTCTGTTTATCAACTCCTTGAACAATCACTGTATCATTTCCTTCAACTTTAAGAATGATCCCTTCTTTTGATTTAAAAACAACTGGATGAGAATAACCAACTTTAAAAATTAAATTATTGTTTTCCAGTTTTACCTGATAACCGGTACCTACTAACTTTAATCTCTTCTCCCATAATTTTTCTACTCCCAAAATGGCATTATAAATTAATTGACGATAAAGTCCATGTAAGGACTTAATTTTTTTATCATCACTTTTTCTTTTAATTTTTAAAAGATTATTTTCTTTAATTATTTCTAAACTTTTTGGTAAGACAATTTTTAATTCACCATTAGCTCCTTTTATTAATACTTCTTGTTCCTTAAGATCAACGGTGGTTTTTTCTGGAATCTCAATAATTTTATTACCAATTTTTGACATAATTACCAAATATAAAATAATAATTCACCACCAACTTTTTTATTTTTCGCTTCTTTATTAGTCAAAATTCCTTGAGAAGTAGAGATAATCGCTAATCCATAATGAGAAAAAACTGGTTTCAAATCTTTATAAGAGACATAATAACGTCTACCTGGTTTAGAAAATATCTTAACATCAGTTAAAGCAGGAATATTATCTTTATAGAGTAACTCTATCTCTATTTTTTTTATTTTGTCACCAATCACCTTAAAAGATTTAATAAATCTTAGTTCTAATAATTTTTCCACAATTTTTTCATTTAACTTGCTATAAGAAGACTCAACTCTTTCTTTCTTTACTAAATAACCATTTTTTAATCTAATAATTAAATCAATAAATGAATTTTCCATAATTATGTTGCCTCAATAACTTTCTTTGTAACTTTACCATGACCTTTAAAAGTTCTTGTTGGTGCAAATTCACCTAATCGATGACCAACCATATTTTCTGAAATGTATATCTCAATAAACTTTCTTCCATTGTAAACAGCAATTCTGTGACCAACAAACTCTGGAGCAATCTGACTATCTCTTGCCCAAGTTTTTATTGGTTCATTAGAACTATTTTCTTTTTGTTTTAAAACTTTTTTTAACAATTTTTTATCTATATATGGACCTTTTTTTAATGAACGACTCATATTATTTACCAAGAAATTTTTTTAACACCCGGTATTTCACCTAATAAGGCCTTTTCTCTAAAACAAATTCGACACATACCAAATCTTCTCATAAAAGCTTTTGCCCGACCACAAAAAGGACAACGGTTTCGATACCTTACTTTATATTTCTGTTTTTTTAAAAATTTAACCTCATCAGACTTTTTTGCCATAGATCTTTTTAAAAAGAATTCCTAATAACTCAAATAATCTTTTTCCTTTTTCTTTATTACCAGCATTGGTAACAATTGTTACTTGTAAACCTCTAATTTTATCAATTTTATCAAAATCTATCTCAGGAAAAATTGTTTGTTCTAAAAAACCTAAATTTAAATTGCCTTTTTGATC
>Ga0116210_1002872_pt1 | contig 9957 bp, 10 predicted proteins | sample TshhotsprinmetaG_FD_94483 | JGI IMG/M metagenome (GOLD analysis project Ga0116210, IMG submission 94483) | Hot spring microbial communities from South Africa to study Microbial Dark Matter (Phase II) - Tshipise hot spring metaG | ecosystem: Environmental > Aquatic > Thermal springs > Hot (42-90C)... | reverse complement strand
TGGCGCCGTCGCTGAGCAGTTTGCCGATGTAGTCGATGCCGTCTGGCAGGGCGTTGGCGCGTTCCGCCTCCACCAGCACGAACTCTCCCAGCGACACTCGCACAGTGCCGTCGGGCAGTTCGGCGGCGCGTACCCCCACATATTCCGAAAGCTTGTCGATCAGGTTCGCGCGCTTATCCAGCAGGTCGCTGGGCGTGCTACCGAGCGCTTTGTGGTAGCGTATCTTCACGTTCAGCTCGGCAATACTGCGGGCGATGGCGTTGATTTCGCCCACGGTTGTCTGGATGCGCTGTTCCATCTCCGCCATCATCTCGTCCAGCCTGCCTGCCAGCTGGCGAAAGGTGCGCGTCATGCCCTCCACCTGCTGGTACACGCTGGCACGCACGCCAACGTTTTCAGGGTTGGCGGAGAGTTCCTGAAAGGCATTGAAAAACGCCGTAATCTGCCTCGACAAACCGGCATCGGTCGGCTCGCTGAAAACATCCTCCACCTGGGTTAGGCGAGTGGAGAGGGTGTGAAGGCGCTGATATTCACTGCTGGTGCTGGCAACGCGTGCGTCCAGAAAGATGTCGCGGATACGCTGAATGCTTTCCACCCGCACGCCACTGCCCATGAACAGCGTTCGGACGCCCTCGAGCACCTGCGGGTCGGTTGTCGTCAGGTTCACGCGCTGACGGGAGTAGCCCGGCGTGTTGACGTTTGCCAGGTTGTGCCCGGTGGTGTTCATGGCAAGCTGCATCGATTGCAGGGCACGCGATGCCAGTTCCAGTCCGAAAAAGGTCCAGGGCACCTTGCTTACACCTCCGTGTCCAGCACCACCGCCTGCCCGGGTGGTTGGGAACGATAGTTCATCTGGTTCGCCGCCGCGTTCACTACCACAGCCAGCCACGTGTTCACCGTCTCCGCTGCGCAGTTCACCAGCAGCCGGTTGCGATCGTTCAGGGTCTGCAGATGGTGAATGTCTCGCACCAGCTCGTTCTGAAGCCACTTCAGGGTTCGCGCTACATTATCGGGCGCGAGGCGCACACAATCCGTTAGCGTGGGTGGTTCAACGTGAAGCGCCAGCTTCTCGCCAAGCCGACGTATCAGCTGTCGGCGCTCGTGCTCGATGGCGTCGATCTCGTCCAGGTTCTGTGCCTGCTCACGAGTGATCTCCGCCAAGCGCTGCACGTCCGCTTCCGCCAGAACGCGCGTCTGTTCCCGGCTCAAACGGATCAGCGTCTGGATGCGCCGGCGCTGTTCGCGCAGGTTGTTCAGAAGTTCGCGCCAGGTCTCGTTATCCTCTCTCGTCATTGCCATCCCCTCCCGACGTGGATTCGGATGCCTGCAGATACGGGCTCAGCCGCTCGTATAGCAATTTGCCCAAACCAAACCGGTCGCTCTCTGCCAGTTGTTTCGCCAGCGCCTCGTCCATCATGTCCGTGTACATCTGGGCGGCGTAGCTGGTGTGCGCAGACGGAACCGTGCGCCGCATCGCCTTCAGCAGGTGGTGCAGGAAGTGCGCTTCCATCTGCCGCGCAGCCTCGCGGAGGCGCTGCCTCTGCACCTCGATGCTCTGTTGTGCTTCCACACGCATCACTGCACCTCAATCTCTGCGTGTAGCGCGCCTGCTGCCCTCAGCGCCTGCAGGATGGACATCAGGTCGCGCGGGCTAACGCCCAGAGTGTTGAGCGCTTTCACAATCTGGTCTACCGATACTGCCTCAGGCAGGGCGATCAGGCGTTCAGCGCCCTCGGTGGCTTTTACATCGCGGCGGGTGGTCGCGACGGTCGCTCCGCCCGACAACGGAGGCGGTTGAGACACCTGCGTGCGCGCCTCGATACGAACGGTCAGGTTGCCGTGCGCGACTGCGGCTGGGCTGAGAGTGACGTTACCGCCCAGCACCACGGTGCCCGTGCGTTCGTTGATGACCACTCGAGCCGGTGTGTCAGGCTGAACCGTGATCTCCTGCAGGGCTGCGATCAGCGTCACCACGTCCTCGCGATCTTCGCCGCTCAGGTCCAGACGGATGGTGCTGGCATCCAGCGCACGGGGCATGGTCTGTGGATACTTCTGTCGGATGGCTGAGGCAACCCGCGCTGAGGTGGTGAAGTCGGGTGTGTTGAGTGTGATGAGCACGTTGTTCTCCCGCACCACGCTGGCGGGCACCTCGCGCTCCACAATCGCCCCTGCGGGAATGCGCCCGACTGTCAGGTGGTTCTTCTGCTGAGAGGAGCCGCCTGACGACGTTCCGAAGCCGCCCACTGACACCGGTCCCTGCGCCACCGCGTACACGTTGCCGTCGGCGCCCATCAGCGGAGTTTGGAGGAGAGTGCCTCCCTGCAGGGCACGCGCATCGCCGATGGACGAGACCACCACGTCGATACGGCTACCCTCGCGCGCGAACGGCGGCAGGTCGGCAGTGACCATCACCGCGGCGATGTTCTTCACCTTCATCTGCGCCGGTGCCACGCTGATGCCGAACCGCTGAAGCATGTTCGCCACCGATTGCGTGGTGAACAGCGTGCCTTTGCTGTCGCCGGTGCCCTCCAGACCCACCACCAGCCCGTAGCCGATCAGCTGGTTTCCACGCGCGCCGTGCACCTGCGCGATGTCCTTCAGGCGAACATCGGGCGATGCCCACGCAAGGGCGACACATCCGAACAGCGCTATCGCAATGCACAGAATCCTCATCTTCACCACCCGACCTCCGCTCAGAAGAGCCACTTTAGCAGTTTGGTCAGCAGTCCTTCGCGCTGCTTGCTGCCAACGGGTCCTTTGCCCTCGTATTGGATCTCTGCCTGTGCGATCGCCGTGGAGGGCAGGGTGTTTTCGGCGGAGATGTCCTCCGGCCGCACGATGCCGGTGAGCACGATTTTCTCTTTCTCGCCGTTGACGCCCACCATACGCGCTCCCTCCACCCGCAGGTTGCCGTTGGGCAGAACCTCTTTGACCACCACGCTGATCTTGCCCACCAGCGTGCCGCTGCGCGTGGTGGAGCCGGACGCCTGCGAGCTGGTTTTGCCGCTGAGAGACCACTCCGGCAACATACTGAGCAACGGTCCCACGCCCGGCTTGGTGGACGCCGAGTCGCTCTTGCTGGTTTTGGTATCGGCGCGGCTCGAGGCGGTCGTGCTTTCGTAGATGAGCACTGTCAGCACATCGCCTTCCTTCACCGCCTTGCGGTCGGCATACATGCTGCGGGTACCATCCTTCCACAGCGAATCGGCTGCCACCCCAGTTATCAGCAGAGCAACCATCACTATCGTCAAGACACGCATCGTTCTCCCTCCATCTCACTGCACGCTGACCATGAGCGTCTCCGAATCCACCACCGTGGCAAGCAAGGTCTTGCGCGTGTCGGTGACCTGCGCCCGGATGCGTGCGCCGGCTTTACCGTCCTGCAGAGCCACTGCTGTTGCCTCCACTACAGCACCGTCCAGCCGAACCAGCAGTTTCACGTTCTGTCCGGCACGAACCACCGCTGGCTCATCCACCGCAGAACGCCTCAGCATCTGCCCCGACGCTACCGTGCGGCGTGCCACCTTGCCAATCACTTCGGATACATCCGCGACCAGATCGTCCGCATCGGGCGGCAGAGAGACAGGACGCATCTGCACATCCTCCTCCCGAATCGCCTCGCCTGTTCGGATGGCACGTGTTGCCACTGCCACCAGCTGCGTCCGCTTGACCCTCAGCCGCACGTTCACCGTCACGGCTGGCGCACCTGCTCCGCAGACTACCCGCACCGGAACCAGATACAGTCCACCGCCCAGCGCCTTTGGGTCACCTGCGCTCATCTGCGGCTCGTTGCTGGGCAGGGAAAGATCGCGCACGGGCGCGTCACACTCCAGTGTGGCGTCATCGCCCAGCGGCAGAGATTCGCGCATCTTCTGCATCGCACACGACACCATCTGCTGTGCTTGCAGGATCCGCGTTTCGCGGCGCACCACCGCCCGTGCGGGCATCGCAATCTCGAAACCTTCTGGTTGAAAGCCGTGCTGGCGCAGTCGGGTAATCAGCTGTTCACGGGCAAGGGTGCGCTCCAGCCCGGGCAGCGGCGAGGCGCCCAGCACCACAGCTCGCAGTCGCGCCTCTGTGTGCGCGTCCATGCCGTTAAAGGTCGCCACCTCGCCCAGCGTGAACTGGGAGCCGCGCACGACATTGACCTCCTGAACCTCAATGCGCGGTTGCTGGAGGCACCACGCGGCGGATGACAGACAGACAGTTATGACGACCAGAGCGGTTCTCACCGTGCATCACCCTATCGCCTCAGGTTGTTGGCGATGTTCAACATCTCGTCCGAAGTCTGGATGGCTTTCGCGCTGATCTCGTAGGCGCGCTGGGCGATAATCATCGCCACCATCTCGTCCACGATCTGCACGTTGGACATTTCCAGCATGTTTTGGGCAAGCGTGCCGAAGCCCTGCTCGCCCGGAGCACCCTCAACCGGGTCGCCCGACGCAGCGGTGGGCTTGTAGAGGTTCTGCCCGATGTGATGCAGTCCGCTCGGGTTCACGAAGCGGGCAAGCTGAATCTGCCCGACCTCGTCGGGGGTGCTCTGCCCTGCTCTGAGCACCGATACGGTGCCGTCCTTGCCGACCGTGACCACCTGCGCGTCCTGCGGAATGATGATTTCGGGTTCCAGCGGGTAGCCGTCGGAGGTGACCAGCCGTCCCTGCACGTCCAGTTTGAACGCGCCGTCCCGCGTGTACGCCACCGTACCGTCGGGCAGAAGCACCTTGAAGAACCCGTCGCCCTCGATGGCGAGGTCTGTGGGGTTGTCGGTCTTCTGCAGGGTACCGGTGGTGAAAATGGTCGCTGTGGAGACGGGACGGACGCCCAGTCCCACATTCAGCCCGGTGGGTACCTGTGCCCCTCGTGCGGCTGTGGCGCCCGCCGGACGCAGTGTCTGGTAAAGCAGGTCCTGAAAATCGGCGCGACTGCGTTTGAACCCAACGGTGTTGATGTTCGCCAGGTTGTTGGCGATGACGTCCAGATGCAGCTGCTGTGCCGCCATACCGGTCGCCGATGTGAAAAGCGCCCGCATCATCTTCGAAGAACCTCCTCCTCACGTTCCATGCTGTCTGATGTCCCCTCGGTCAGTCGGGGACTGTCATCGGCTTCCGTGCCTGGCGCACGCACGGTCCAGCCGAAAACCTGAAGTTACACTCTACCGACGTCGTTGACCGCCTTCTGCAGCGTCTCATCATGCGCCAGAACAGCCCGATGCGACGCCTCGTAGGCGCGCATCGCCACGATCATGTCCACCATCGCCTGCACGACGGAGACGTTGGAGCGCTCCAGTGCACCCACCTGCAGGTTGAACCGCTGTAAAGGTTGCGCAGTCCCCGCAAAGCGGTTCGCTCCCTCTTTGACGGCGTTTTCCACCTGCACGATGCGCAGGCGGTCTATCACCTGACCGTTCGCCAGCACATCCCCGTTCGGGGCGATGCTCAGTGTGGCGTCTGCACTGCGGATGACGCCTCGTGACCCCAGCACAGGCATCCCGTCTGCGGTCAGCAGCGTGCCGTCCCCGCTCTGCCGAAAGGCGCCGTCGCGTGTGTAGCGTTCTCCCTGCGGCGTGTTGACCACGAAGAAGCCATCGCCGTCGATTGCCACATCCAGCGACCTCCCCGTGAGAGTGATGGGCGCAGGGCGCATGTCGGTTCGAATGCTATCTACCTCGGCACCAAACGGGAGCCTGCCCAACGTGGGTGCAGGCGAGCCTTTGAGCGGGTCGTGATGCCGCCATATCGCCGCTTCGAGCGCGGTGCGGAACGCCACTTCATCCGCCTTGTAGCCGGTTGTGTCTGCGTTCGCAAGGTTGCTGGCGATGGTCTCGTGCCGCACCTGTTGTGCCAGCATCCCCGACGCCGCAATGTTCAGTCCACGCAACATAGAGACTTGCTCCACAGTGAAATCTCAAGTGCCGTGTGAAATACCGGTAAGGATTATCGGCAGGCGCAGCAGGGTTCTTTACGGGGGGGGAAAGGCGGTGTGTTATAATGAAACCGAAATGCTATCACGTTTGGCTGAGAAGGTAAACAGCGATCGGATTATTGGGCGAGTGCTGTCCCCGCAGGTGATACCTGCCTACCGATGGGATGCCCTTGCCGGGTTACTCGGTGGTATCTATATGGGGGCGATATTCCCCTTTGTGATGCGCATCGCCCGCGCCGACCTGCACGCGAGTCGCCTCGAGATCAGTCTGTTGACCGCTGCGCCCTTCATCGGCAGTCTGCTGGCGCCACTGTGGGCACGGCAGATGGTGGGCAGGTCGAAGATGCCTTTCTGTGTCTACTCGTGGACCTTTGCGCGCGCCCTCTTCTTCGGCATGTTTCTCGTCACCCATGCATGGCAATTCGTGCTGTTGATCGGCACGGCGCAGATTATCGGCTCTATCTCTGGACCTGCCTACACCGCCCTCATGAAGGACATCTATCCCGACGAGGAGCGGGGCAGGGCGATGGGGCTGGTGCGTGTAGGGGCATATAGCGCGCTGTTTCTGGTGTCGTTTCTTGCCGGACACCTGCTGGATGCCGGCGTGCCGTTCAAGGTGCTGTTCCCGATAGCGGCGTGCATCGGCATCGGAGGCGCGTGGTGTTTCAGTCGGGTGCCGGTGCGCGAAACGGTCGCCCCTGCGGAGCCGCAAAAGCCTGTGTCCGCGATAGCTTTCTGGCTGGACACGGTTGCCATTCTGCGACACAACCGCGGGTTCCGGTGGTTTGCCGCCTCGGTGATGGCTTACGGCTTCGGCAATCTGGTGGCGTTTACCCTCTACCCGCTGTATCAGGTGGACCGCCTGAACATCACCAACACGCAGGTAGCGACTCTGACCAACGCTGCCTCCGTCTCTTCGATAGTTGCCTTTATGTACTGGGGACGTTTTATGGATCGGCACGGTGCGCTATGGACGGCGCTGGTGAACATCCTGATACAGTGCGTGATGCCGATTATCTACTTTTTCTCTGGCGAGTGGTGGCATCTGATACCGGCTGCGGTGGCGCAGGGCGTTGCGGGAGCAGGCATCGAGCTGGCGTACTTGAACGTGATATTGACCCTCTCTGAGGAAGGCAAAGAGGCGCAGTATCAGGCGCTGCACAGCATGTTACTGGGCATCCGGGGGACGGTGGCGCCGTTCGTTGCCGTGCCGTTGTTGCGTGCTTTTGGCTTCCATGCCAGCTTCATGGTGTGTCTGGCGCTGATGCTCATCGGTGCGTATACGCAGGCGGTGTCGCTGAGTGCCTACCGAAAGCGAGGCGTCTAAGCCGCCTTCCGATAGCTCTCGTACTCCACTTCTTCTTCTGCAATATAGATGGGCAGTTCGGTGTCGTCTGCCATCTCCCAAGCCTCGGAGTCGTACGGCTCGGGCTGGGCGATCAGCACCAGAACGGTGTAAAACGCCACTGCTGCGATGAGATAGGCGAAGAAAGCCCACATCCGTGTGTTTCACCTCGCTGAAGCGCGTTGCGGAATCGCAGATTAATAATCGGCTGTCGCACGGCGAATCTGAAGGACGCCCTGCAGCGACGGCAAAAAACCGGTATTGTGCCGGAGGGCAGAGGGCAGACGGGCGTTTCTGCCCCCTGCTACAGAGTGCTTATTCCGTGTATGTCGCTTCGGGTTGTGCCGGTGTTTCCTTCTGAGTGGAGCTGACCACCTGCTCCACCAGGGTGTTCACCTGCTGAACCAGCTCGGGTGACGCCGCTTTGCCGGTCAGGCTCTGCACCAGATTCAACACTTGGCTGGCAATCTGGGGCACCACACTGCCGTCGCCGCCAAGGGGTGAGCCTTTCATCAGCCCATCCACGAACGCGCCAACGCCCATGCCCTTGAAGTACTGTTGCACCATGTTCGCCATCATGCCCGGGTCGCCAAAGATGACGAACTGCCCGTTGCTCATGAAGCGCCCGATGGACTCGGCGACAGCCCTCTGGATATCGCGGCTGGCTTCGATCTGGAGTTTGGTCAGCTCGAAGCGCAACGCGGCATCGCTGAAGGTCTGCTTGTTCTCCAGCGCCTGCCGTTCCACTTCCACCTGCGCCTTGTGTACTTCCACCTGCTCGCGGGCGATGTTCACGTCCACCATCTTCAGCGCCTGCTCGCCCTGAGCCACCAGCTCCTTCGCGCGGGCTTCGGCGTCCGCCTTGCGCAGGATTGCCTGAGCCTCCATCTCTGCCGCCTTCTGCTGAGCCTCGGCACGTTTCACCTCGGCGTATGCCTGCACCTCGGCTTCCACCTGTCGCTTTAGCCTGTCCTGCTCGATCTGCTGTTTGGCGGCGATCAGCTTGGTTTCCGCCTCACGTTCCGCCTGCGCCGTCACCTGCACGGTGATGATGTCCTGGTTCGCACGCTCACGCTCTGCCTGCGCCTGCAACGCCTCCTGTTCTGCCTCGGCGCGCTGTTTCTCTTTCATGGCGACGGCGATCTCCTTCTCGCGCTCGGCGACTTCGATTGCCTTCGCCCGCCCGATGTCGGTTTGCCTCAGCTCCTGCTCTTTCAGCACCAGTGCCTTGTCGCGCTCGATGGCTGTGCTCTGCACGGCGAGATCGCGCTGGATCTCGGCTTCCTTCACCTGCCGCTCCTGCTCGATCTGGTAGGTCTGCGCTTCGCGCTGTTTCTCGGCGCGGACTTTCGCGACCTCGGTCGTTTGCTGTGCCTCCGCCTCCGCCTGCTGACGCTCCAGTTCCAGCACCTCTTTGCGCGTCTGCACGTTCTTCAGCGTCATCTCGCGCTGGGCGTCGCGCTCGATGCGGTTGCGCTCGACAAGCGCCGCCTGCGTGATCTCCGTAATCTTCTTCTTGCCCTGCGCATCGAAGATGTTGTTGTCGGAGAGCAGCTCCTGAGAGGTCTGGTCGAGGCGCGAGATGGTGACCGACTCCAGCGTCAGTCCGTTCTGCTGGAGGTCGCTGACCACCAGCTGGTGCACCGCACTGGCGAAGGCGTCGCGCTGGGCATGAATCTCCACCAGGTCTTTGGTTGCCGCTACACTGCGCAGGGCAGATACCAGCTTCTCGAATACCAGCGCCGACACCGATTGCGAGTCCACCGACTTGTCGCCCAGCGAGCGCGCGGCGTTCAGTACGTCCTCCTTCATCGCCCGCACCTTGATGTAGAACTCCGCCTTCACATCCACACGCAGGTTGTCGCGGGTGATCAGCGCGTCGGGACCTTTGCGTTCTACCTCCAGCTTCATGGTCTCCAGCGACACCGGCACCACCTTGTGCACCACGGGAAATACCAGAGAGCCACCGTCAATCAGAACATGTGTGCCGCTCCAGCCGGTGCGCACGAAGGCAAGGTTCGCCGACGGTTTCAGGTAGAAGCGCTTGATCGCCAGCGCCAGCGCCGAGAAGAACATCACCACCACGCCGACGATGGACGACACCAGCGTCTGCGTCCACGCCCACCCCAGATAGAAGGGCGCGAAGATGAGCAGTGCCCCAATCAACACGAACAGTAACGCCGTCATAGGGCTACCTCCTGTTGCGACGTGTTATCCACAAACGGGTTCTCTTCCACGAGATAATGCCCCGTTTCGACCTCGTAATCAGTGACAACTACAGGTGTGCCCGCGGCTATTGGCGCGCTTTGCGCGGACACACGGCAGCTGATACGATGCACCGTGCCCACCCAGTCGTGCACGTCCGCCACACCGCTGCGCTGGTCGATGGTGAATACCGCCACGCCCGTCGCACCGATCAACCGTTCGCGCGATGTGCTCGGCACCTGCCCAGCCTGAAGAAAACGTCCAATGACGCTCGATAATCCTCGCGCCATGAGTGAGGTACCCAGCAGGCTGATTGTCATGCTCACCCACACGTAGAGCGCTGGCACACGCAGTATCGGGTGCAACGCCTGATTGCTGACCAGCCCCAGCACACCCCACAGCACCATACAAAACGGCAACATGACCGAGATGGGCACGCCGCGCCCGATGCCGAATGCCTCCAGCAGCTGGGTTAGCACAGACTC
>Ga0116210_1002870_pt1 | contig 9964 bp, 9 predicted proteins | sample TshhotsprinmetaG_FD_94483 | JGI IMG/M metagenome (GOLD analysis project Ga0116210, IMG submission 94483) | Hot spring microbial communities from South Africa to study Microbial Dark Matter (Phase II) - Tshipise hot spring metaG | ecosystem: Environmental > Aquatic > Thermal springs > Hot (42-90C) ... | reverse complement strand
TTGTCAGGCGGTCAGCGTCAGGGTGTGGCGATTGCGCGCGCTATCCATTTCCGGGCGAAGCTGGTCATCCTGGACGAGCCTACGATTGCCCTCTCGGTCAAAGAAGTGCGCGAGGTACTCGACTTTGTGCGCCATCTAAAAGACCAAGGCGTGGCAGCTGTTTTCATCACCCATACGTTGCATCACGTTTTCTCTGTAGCTGATCGAATCGTGGTGCTGGCGCACGGCTGCAATCTGGTAGACATACGCACTAAGGACACCACAGTGGACGAGCTATCTGACATTATCGCGCGGGGTACCCTTGGGGATGCCGCCCCTACACATAAGCCGGAGTCGGAGGCAGCGGCAGCCGCTCTCGCACAGCAGGCAACGTGTGAAGAGGACACAGAAGCCGAACAAGAGATCTAGTCAAAGTCAATATTAACAGGACAGTGCAGCTATGCCACTTCTAGCCCGGTTTCGAAGTATTGGCGTTCTCGGAGTATTGCTCCTGTTGGTGATCGGGGCAGCAGCGTTGACCCCGCAGCACACCTTCATCCAAGAGGCGAATCTCAAAACCCTGCTGGCACTGGGGCCCGAGTTTGGCATCATCGCATTGGGAGTCGGGGTGCTGATGGTGGCTGGCGAGTTTGACTTATCGGTGGGATCAGTGCTGACCCTGTGCGGTTTCTTCTTCATATGGTTAGTTGGCTCGGGCCTAAACCCATTCGTGGCAGCGCTCATCACGCTGGTCAGCGGGATCGCCATCGGGTTCGTGCACGGGTTGGTTGTCGTGAAGGCGCGGATCGTTTCCTTCATTGCCACGCTCGGCTTTATGCTGACGTGGCGCGGGCTGGCCGAGATCCTCACCGCCGGTGTCGTTCGATCGCATAATTTTGAGCAATACCCCTTGTTTACCCAATTGGTTACGGGGCGGCTGGGCGGCGTCGTGCCGATGCAGCTCATCTGGTTTATCCTCTTCGCTGTCATCCTGTACTTTGTGCTGCAACGCGGGCGCTTCGGCAACTGGATCTATGCCACCGGCGACAATGTGGAGGCGGCGCGGGCTATGGCTGTGCCCACAGATCTGGTGAAACTCACCTGCTTTATGCTGGTAGGATTCATGTGCTCTTTCGCGTCTCTCCTGCAGATTACACGCACCGCCGCCTTCACCACTCATATGGGCACCGGATGGGAGCTACAGGCGGTAGCAGCAGCCGTGGTGGGCGGTACCTCGCTGCGCGGTGGCCGCGGCACAATGGTGGGCATCTTTCTGGGTGCCCTGGTGATCATGGTGATCGACAATATGATCGGCCAGGCACGCTTGCCCTATGAATGGACCTACATCGCTTTTGGACTCGTGATCCTGGGTGCCGTGTTGCTCGATCTAGCGGTTGAAAAGCAGGTGCAGCGCGCCACCGCCTGAGGTTGCGTCTGTCACATACTCTTCGCGAGAGGAACTTGTTGGACTCACGCACACGACTGGAAACCACCCTTGCCCACTCCGAGCCGGATCGCGTCCCCATTGATCTGGGCAGCATTGTCACGGGCATCACCACAGGCGCCAATGCCACACTCAAACACCACCTGGGTATCATCTCGGATGACCCGGTAGTGGACCGCATCCAGCAACTTGCGTTACCCAGCTCACAATTGTTGGAGCGGCTGCACGTGGACACACGCTACATCTATCTGAGTGCTTCACGTGACTGGCACGATATCGAGCTGCCGGATAACAGTTACCAGGATGAGTTCGGTGTACGGCGCACGGCAGCTTTCCATCCCGAGACTGGCCACCTGCTTTATTACGACTTCGCGCGCGAGAACGCGCATCCACTGGCGCAAGCGGAGACAGTCGCCGACATCGCTGCTTTCCAATGGCCCGACCCACACGACCCGGCACGTTATGCCGGCCTCGAAGAGAAAGCGCGCCAGATGTATGAGACAACCGACTACGCCATCATTGTCAATGCCATCGGCTCAATCTTTGAGTTCTCGTGGTATTTGCGCGGCTACATACAGTTCTTTGAGGATCTCCTGTTGCGCCCCAAGATGGTCGAGGCATTGCTGGACGCTATGTTGGAACTCCAGTCAGCTCTGTTCGAGGAGATTCTATCACGCGTCGGCAGTTATGTGTCTGTCGTTATGACAGGCTCCGACTTGGGGACGCAAGCAGGGCCAGCAATATCCGAAACGGTGTACCGCCAGCTGGTGTGGCCTCGTTATGTAAAGTTATGGCGGCGCATCAAAGACAAGACCAGCGCCAAAATCTTCTACCACTCCTGCGGCGGAATCGAGCCGATGATCAAACACTTGATCGAAGGCGGGGTGGATATTCTGCATCCGGTGCAGCCGCTGGCGCGTGGAATGGGCGATCGCAAGAAGCTCAAGCGGGCATACGGAGAGCACATTACCTTTTGGGGCGGTTTCGACCAGCAGCGTGTGCTGCCCTTTGGCACTCCGGATCAGGTCCGCGAGGAGGCGAAACGCTTGCTGGATGACTTCATGCCGGGTGGTGGTTTCGTCTTCTGCGCGGGCCACAATATCCAGACTGGGGTGCCACCCGAGAACATCTTGGCCCTATTTGACACGGTTTATGAATACGGACGGTATCACTAGTGCGACCGGTTGAGGAGTGTTGGCAGTCTATATTTCATTTAGGGAGGCAGGAGATTGAGCACGACTGTTGATCTGGCCACTATGCAGACGCGTCTGGACGCTGTGCTGATCCAGCAGCTGCAACCACAGTATTTCTTCATTAGCTCACAAGAACGTGAGGTATTGCGTCGCCTGGCCGGCCAGGTCGCTGAGCTGGCGGCACGGCCGGTTGAGGAGGAAAAGCGCGCTCTGTGGTATGCGCATAATGCTCTCCAGCCCACTCGCCCGGTGATCTTCTGTGATCCGGAGAATGGCTGGAACGAGATCATCCGCCCAGCTGATCTAGAATGCGATGGAATGATAGGCCGTTGGTGGGAGATGCGCCTGCGCAAGGAGATCTTCTGGGGCACCCAGATGGGCGACGATTATACCATTATGCCCTATTTCGACACGCCCCATGTGCACACAGGCGGTCTGGAAGACTGGGGGCTCAAGGAAACAGTCATCGGCGGCGAACATGGCGGCTCATACGTCTGGGAGGCACCTATTCGTTCTGAAGAGGACTTTGAGCAGTTACGTATGCCACAGGTGCATGTTGACTGGCCAGCGACCCATCGCCTGGCCGAGCTGGCACATGAGATCTTCGGTGACCTATTGACCGTGCGCATCCGGACCAACTGGTGGTGGACACTTGGCATGACCATGAAGCTGGCCCACCTGCGCGGTCTCCAGCAGATCATGCTCGACATGGTGGACAATCCCCAGCTGATTCACAGGCTGATGACCTTCCTGAGGGATGGTACGCTCCGCCTGCTCGAGTACTTGGAAACAGAAGGATTGCTCAGCCTGAACAACGACGGCAGCTATGTGGGATCAGGCGGGTTAGGTTGGTCGAATGAGCTGCCGCAACCTGATTTCGATGGTCGGGTGCGCATGTGCGACATGTGGGGCTTTGCCGAGAGCCAGGAGACCGTGGGCATATCGCCGGCGATGTTCGCCGAGTTCGTGATGCCATACCAGCTGCCGATCCTGGAGCGCTTCGGCCTGAACTGCTACGGGTGCTGTGAGCCATTAGACAAGCGCTGGCACGTGGTGCAGCAAATACCCTGTCTGCGGCGCGTGTCGGTTTCACCATGGGCCAACGTGGCGGACATGGCGGAGAAGCTGGGCGACCGCTACATCTTCTCTTGGAAACCAAGCCCGACCGACCTGGCCATGCCGTTCGACGAAGAGCGCATTCGCACCAAGATACGCGAGGCGTTTCGCCTGACGCGTCATTGTCGCGTTGAAGCGATCATGAAAGACAATCATACTCTCGGGGGCGACCCGACGCGCGTCATCCATTGGTGCCGGGTGGCACGCGAGGAGGCTGAGCGAGTCTAGCAGAGCCCACTGCGGCAGATGCACCCGGGACGGGTTGCATATCTTCCCTATAGCACAGACAAAACTGCACAACAGACGGCCATGGCAGAGGCCACCAGAGCTTTGTTGCTAGCGCTGCCGACCGTCCTGCCCGAACGGCAAGACCTGTGTCAGCAAAGCCTCCAAGTGTTGTCTGAGCGGGGTATCTGGGGGCAGCGTGATGAGCGGCCGACCCAGAACATCCCATTGCGCCACTGCGGGATCCTGGGGCAGCACGCCCAATAATGGCAGCTGGAGCTCGGCAACCTTGTTGGCCAATTCGGGTGCCAGCTGGGGATGTCCATTGGTGTCGCCGGGCGCTCGGTTGACGATCAGGTGTGCCCGGTGCACCCGCGAACCCAGCTCAGCTACCAGCTCGAACACGCGTTGCGCAGCCACCAGACCGCGCACGGTGGGATCTGAGATCACGAACAACAGGTCGACGTCGCGCGTCGTACGGCGGCTGATATGCTCCAGACCTGCCTCGTTGTCAATCACCACAAAGGTGTAGCTGCTGGCCAAAGCGTCAATGCTCTGACGTAACAGATGATTGGGCGCACAATAACATCCTGGCCCCTCTGGGCGACCCATGGCCAGCAGATCAAAGTGCTCTGTCTCGACCAGACACTCCTGAATCATGAGGCGAAACGCCTGCTGTTTGTCCAGACCCAAATTGTACTGCCCGGTGCGGATGCCACCCACGATCTCTTCGCGGCCACTGCCAATTGTCTCCTCGACCTCCACACCCAAGGCCAGGTTAAGGTTCATACTGGGATCGGCATCAATCGCCAGAATGCTGCCTTTTCCCATCCGCGCCAGATAGTCAATTGTCAAGGCTGCCACCGTGGTCTTGCCGGTACCGCCCTTGCCCGCGACTGCAATGGTAAACGCCATCTCACCTCCCCACCATCATACGCTCACACGCTTCGACAGCGACAAGATACTCCCAATATGTTCCACTGATTGTAGCATCAGGAAGGCAAGGCATCAAGCTTTGGAAACCCACCCCGAGGGCTTCTGCGCGCTGAGGGTGGTGTAAATTTATGCTTATCAGGGGCTGTGCTATAATGGGGGCTGTCACTTTGATCACCCCTGCATTGAGGAAGGAGGCCTACCTGTGCCCGGAGCCCACACTGCCGTTGTCGCAGGGCATCTTTGCCTAGATATGATCCCCACTCTGGAAGTCGGGGGCGAGAAGAAAACCTTCGCCACAATGTTTCGGCCCAGCAGCCTGACCGTGATTGGCCCGGTCATCCTTTCGACGGGCGGACCTGTGTCCAACACAGGTTTGGCTCTGCACAAACTGGGCATTTCAACTCAGTTGATGGGCAAAGTCGGCGATGACCCATTTGGGCAGATCGTGTTGCGCATTATCGCCTCATACGATCCCCATCTCGTGGACGGGATGGTGGTCGATTCCTCCGTCAGTACCTCGTACACGATCGTTATCAGCCCGCCCGATGTGGACCGCTTTTTCCTCCACTATCCGGGTGCCAATGACACCTTCGGCGCGGATGACGTGCGCTACGACGTGGTGGCTCAAGCGAGCCTGTTTCACTTCGGCTATCCCCCCATCATGCGCCTGATGCACACGGATGACGGCGTCCAATTGACGGAGGTGTTTCGTCGGGCGAAGCAGACGGGTGTCACGACCTCGCTGGATATGAGCGTGCCCGACCCATCCTCAGAAGCGGGGCGTGCGGACTGGCGCAAGATTCTGAAAGCGACGATGCCCTTCGTGGACGTGTTTCTGCCCAGCATCGAGGAGATGCTCTTTATGGTGCGCCGGGAGACTTATGATGCTTTGTCTCGCCAAGCCGGCCCAAACAGCGACATTTTGCCGCTGATCACACCCGAAATCCTTTCCGACTTGAGTCGGGAATTGCTTGACTGGGGTGGCAAAGTCATCGGGCTGAAGCTGGGTCATCGCGGCTTCTACGTGCGCACGGCGGACGAAGCGACTCTGAAGGAGATGGGGCGCGCATGTCCTTCGAACCTGAGCGCCTGGGCGAGTCAGGAGATGTGGATCCCTTGTTTCAAAGTGAAAGTGGTAGGCACCGCCGGCTCCGGCGACTCCACCATTGCTGGCTTTCTGGCCGCCCTGTTGCGCAATATGGAGCTGGTGGACGCGGTCATAGCAGCGGTCGCGGTGGGCGCCTGCAATGTGGAGGCAGCGGATACACTGAGCGGCGTGCGCTCTTGGGAAGAGACATGGCAGCGCGTTGCCAGCGGCTGGGCACACCACGAACTGCGTCTGAGCGCACCCGGGTGGGAGTTTGACGAGCAGCATCAGCTGTGGCGCAGAGGCCGCTGACGGGAGACACCCCGGCAACGGTCAACGCCAACACTGCAAAACGTGTATGGGGCATCTCCGCGGGTCGGTCACGGAGCAGTCGCTCAAGGGTCATCGCGCGCATCAATCAAAACGACATCTCTGGCAAGCCACATACTCCGTCCGGGCTCGCCAGAGAACAGTGCGCCCTCTTGCCGGCCGTCCGGGTCAACCGCTTGCGCGCGCGACGGCTATGCTATATTATAGGCCATCGATCTCAGACAACGCTGCCGCGGTCAGCCCGGACGCTGCGCATGGGCCAAGAGAAACAGACATCCTGCATTATCCGCTACCTGTATGGCGAAACACATCGAGATCTGCCCAACAAGGAGTGAGGACGAACTATGTCGCTGATCAGACTGGCCGATCGCATCAAGCGCTGCCCTGAACACTGGCACACCCACCGCCTGCCTAAGGTCCATCTGCCAAGTTGGCGGGTGGAGAAACTTTTCCGTGTTTCACCCCTTGAACAGCGGAACCCGACGCAGACGCGATCGGGTCACTATGTGCTGACAGGGGTTGTGACGCTGGTGGGGTTGGTGATCCTGCTAGGCGTCAACGGTCTCTTCTGGCGTGTACCCGAGTGGACGGCATACGCCGCCGCTCCGTCGGGCACGCCCACACCCACATCCACGGCAACGCGCACGCCTTCGCCCACACCCACTGTGACACCGACCTATGTCGTCATCACCAGCACGCCGACGCCGCTCAACGCGGCGACTGCGCTCGCCGAGCTGGCCACGCTGGCTACCCAGATTGCGCGCGAGGGCACACCCACGCCGTTGCCGCGCAATTGGGTGACGCCTATCATTGTCACTGCCACGCCCACGCCGGCCAATCAGGCGACCGCCGAATGGCTGACGGTGGCTGCGTTCCTCGTCTCGTTGACCGGGACACCGACGCCCACGCCGGTCAATGTGTGGACGGCCACCCCCACACCGACCTACGTTGTCATCACCAACACGCCGACGCCGCTCAACGCGGCGACACTGCTCGCCGAGGTGGTTGCGTTGGCCACCCAGATGGCGCGCGAGGGCACATCCACGCCGCTGCCGCGCCATTGGGTGACGCCCGTCGTCGTCACCCCTACGCCCACGCCGGCCAATCAGGCCACCGTCGTATGGCTGACCCTGCAAGCTTATTTGACTATGCTCACCGGCACGCCCACGCCCACACCGATCAACGTGTGGACCGCCACCTCTACGCCGACCTACGTTATCGTCACCAACACGCCGACGCCGGCCAATCTCGAGACCGCCATCGCTTTGGCCACCCAGATGGCGCGCGAGGGCACGCCCACACCGCTGCCGCGCCATTGGGTGACGCCCGTCGTCGTCACCCCTACGCCCACGCCAGCCAATCAGGCCACTGCCGAGCAGCGTGCGATCCTCGCCGTGCTGGCCGGCACCCCCACGCCCACGCCGATCAACCTGTGGACAGTCACGCCGACGCCGCTCATCCTGGTTGGGGCGGCCATATTTCCCACGCCGACGCCACAGGTGTTGACCCCCACGCCCGACCCGGCCATCGTGCCGCCCGAGTTCTGGGGGCGCATTGGCTTCATCTCCGACCGCGACAGCGGCCGCGCTGCGTACTATATTATGGACCCCGATGGCAACAATGTGCAGCGACTGTCGGGGCCGGAAATCTACCAGGCCGCGCTGGTGCGCGACACCATTGACCCGAGCGGTGAATATCAGGTGATTGTGACCGAGCCGCGCACCCAGACATTTGACCGCGAGGTGGGCAGGAACTATGAGCTGAGCCTGCGCCGCCTGTCGGACGGCTACCAGTGGTACATCATCGGGCAGACGCGTGGCGCCGACTATTTTCCCGCCTACTGCCAGGCCAACCCGCGTTACATCGCCTACACCTCGCAGCAGAGCGGCAACGACGAGATCTTCGTGGTCGACCTGCTGAGCGGCGACCGCGAGGGTGCCGTGCTGGTCACCACGCGCCTGACCGAGAACGAGTGGCCGTGGGACAAGCACCCCAGCTGGTCGCCCGACTGCAGCCAGATCGTCTTCTACTCCAACCGCGACGGTCACAACCAGATCTATGTGATGGACTTTCAGGGGATGAACTACCCGGGCGGCAATCAGCGCAACATCAGCAACAACCCCTACAACGATTGGGACCCAGTCTGGTTCAAGCCGCCGCCCGCGTCGCCGGGCAGCCCGTGATCCCGCTGTGGGCGCCACAACCGAAAAGCTCCGACGTGCGCATCCGCCTCGGGCCGTTCCGGCGCCAAAATGGAAAGAAGTGGCACCATTTGGCGCCATTTTCCTGCCTTCGTAATGTGATTCGTAATGTTCATCTGATATAATAGACATTGAAAGCGCAGCATCAGACTGTGCCGCGAACAGATGGATCTGGCGGGATGCACATCAGGTGCGTCGAAGGGGTGGCGAGCGCGCCGGCCAGGACATGCAGCAGAGAGGCAAGAACGTCGGATTCAAACCAGATTCACATTGACTTTTGCTGACAAATTTGCTATACTTATTCATAAGTGTTGCCGGTTGCCGCTCCCGTGCTGATCGGGCTGCGCCGGCGATCGGGGCCTGACCGCATCGGATGTGATGTGCCCGGAGGAGGGAAAGGACAATGTGAGAAAAGTTCTTCAGATTTCCGCACAGTTTTCCCCGTTTTGTACAACTATGTAACAAGTAAGGAGGAGGACACAGACACATGCAACACATAACGAGGAAACCGCTACTCTGGTTGGGCGCCGTGCTCGCGCTGGCGCTCATGGTAGGGCTGCCGCTGGCGGCGCTGGCGGATCAGTGGTGAACAATTTGGACAATACGATCGACGCAACGCTTGAGACAGCTACCATTACGGCCGGCGGTTCGGTACCGGTGGGTTTCTACATCCAACCAGAAAACAAAATTCCATCAGGCGATGCCAGTGGCTGCAACGCCACCGGAAGCAATTCAGCCACGGTGACGCTCAGCGTGCCAGCTGGTGTCAGCGCATCGCCCAGCTCGCTGACATTCACAGGCTGCGGCACAGGAACATGAAATCCGCGACCTTCTCGTCCAGCACTCCGGGCAGCTACACCATCAGCGTGGCGAGCGTCACCGGGGGAAAAGATGGAAGTTTGTGGGAAACCGCGCCGGCGGAGTTCATGCTTATTGTGAACCCTGAACCCACACCGACGCCTGTGCCCGACACCACGCCGCCGGAGATCTCGTACACCATTAGTGGCACCGAAGGCAGCAACGGCTGGTATGTCAGCAACGTTTCCGTTGAGTGGACGGTGACGGATCCCGAGTCGGAGGTCACAATTGATGAAGGCTGTGAAGACACCACGATCGACTCCGACACCGGTGGTGTGACTCTGATCTGCAAGGCCAGCAGCGCTGGGGGCACCAGCTCGCAGTCGGTGACGATCAAGCGCGATGCGACCGCGCCGACGATCACAGGGAGCCGCTCGCCTGATCCCAACGCCAACGGCTGGAACAACACCGATGTCACCGTCTCCTTCACCTGCGACGATAACCTGTCCGGTGTGGCGTCCTGCAGCGGGCCGGTTACGCTGAGCGACGAAGGCGCCGGCCAGTCGGTCACCGGCACCGCAGTGGACAACGCCGGCAACAGCGCCACTGCCACCGTCAGCGGCATCAACATCGACAAGACCGCGCCGACGATCAC
>Ga0116210_1002866_pt1 | contig 9975 bp, 9 predicted proteins | sample TshhotsprinmetaG_FD_94483 | JGI IMG/M metagenome (GOLD analysis project Ga0116210, IMG submission 94483) | Hot spring microbial communities from South Africa to study Microbial Dark Matter (Phase II) - Tshipise hot spring metaG | ecosystem: Environmental > Aquatic > Thermal springs > Hot (42-90C) ... | reverse complement strand
TTGGTTGAAAGATTGTTGGAGTATCGAAAGTTTAAGGAATTGGGTAGAAAGTTAGGAGAGTTTGAAGAACAACAATACAATTATTTGCCAAGAAAATTTCCTTTGTATTTAGAACCTTCTGTTAAGGAAGAATGGGTTGAAGTTACACTTGCAGATTTAATCAAGGCTATAAAAAGGGTTTTGCGTTATCTGCTGGAGCCTTCTATTCAATGGGTTGAACTTGAAAAATACACAGTTGAGGAAAAAATTGTTGAGATATGGAGTATCTTATCAAATCAACAGAGTGTTTCATCGGTAGAACTTTTTGAAAAATCCAGTACTACAATAGAAAAGGTATGTGTAATATTGGCTATATTAGAATTGTGCAGACAAAGAAAAATATCATTTCATCAACAACAACCTTATGGGCTGTTTTTCTTATATATAAATAAGAACTATGAAGAAACATCTATTGAAATAAGTGCTTAACTGGTTATCAAAAATATTCCCTTTTATTAAAATAGAAAAAGAACTTACTCCCAAAGAGTTGGGGAAGGAAGGTGAAAGTGAAGCAGCTCAATTTTTAAAAAAACATGGGCTTAAGGTGCTAGAAAGAAATGTAAGAATAGGAAAATATGAAATTGATTTGATTGCTAAAGATGGAGAGGAACTTGTTTTTGTTGAAGTGAAAACTTGCAGGAACAACGAATGGATTTATCCTGAAGATAAAGTTGACTATAAAAAGAAAAGAAATTTAAGAAGGGCCGGGAACAGGTATATTGTTAAATATTCTTCGAGAATAAGAGATTATCGGTTTGATATTATCGCTATAACATGGGAACCGTCGTTGTCTATCCATTGGATAAAAAATGCTTTTTAGGGGATCAAGTATTTGTAGACCACGAAAGCCATTCAACCTCTCCTTTGGAATTCACTTTAAATTTTCGTGCCCTTAAGTTTGAAGAGGGACCCTCCTCGTAATAGATAATAAGTATACTATCATCTTTTAATGTAACCATAGATGGATATGCACCAATACATGGGTCAACCAATATTGGGTCACTCCATGTTATGGAATCATCTGTGCTTATATGGATGCATGTTCCCTTATTGGGATAACGAATCCCCATTAACAGCACACCGGAAGGGGTGCGATGTAGATAGGGACAGTGCCCTGGAAAAGGTAATGCTTTACTTACACCCCATGTTTTTCCTCCATCCTCAGATATTGAAAATCCCATGGGTAAATTCCCTTTTGACCTTTGAGCAATAAATAATTTTTGATCTTTTAGTATGCATATATCGGGTTCTGCATCAAGTTTTAGATCACCATAATCGATATCGACAGGGGTAGACCATGTCATTCCTTTATCCTTTGAAACGGATACAGCACCACATCCGTTTTTTCGTTCATCTGCGTATAGACCTATTATGAGTGTACCATCAGGTAGTGTTCGTATGGGTGAACTGCAATAATATTCAGCGAAAATTTGTTTGGGTTCAGACCATGTTTTTCCCCAATCTTCAGACCAGATAAGCCATGTTCCTAAACCTTCCCAGCGTTTATTGGAGTCTTCAATAGGTTTTAAAGAGAAGAAGTTGCAAACTAATTTCTTGTTATCGATTACCGCAATAGAAGGGTCTCGGTCATCATAAGGGCTATCATAAATGACACATGGTTTACTCCAAGTTTTTCCTTCGTCATCAGAAAATATTCCAGAAATTCTTCCCCCTCTTGGATGTTTTTCATTGGGTAAGGCTACATGGTCATATCCGTCATAGAAAACACAAAGTAACCTTCCATCTGGAAGTCTACATACATCCGGGAAAGCCTCGTAAGCACCGGCACCACCATCTCTACATATAACCAGGTAATCTTTTCCCTCCTGTAATGAGGGTAGTTGTTCCTGGGGATAAGTGAGCATGGATGTAAAAACAGTAAACAAGGTACAGAGAAAGAGTAGAGATGCAAAATTTAATTTTTTTATTTGGTTCTCCTTTTGTAATTGATTGTTTTCTCTATGATAATTATTTTATTCTATATTGAGTAAACAAATAAATAATAAATATAAGGAGGGTATTATGAGTAATTATTTTGAGATAATTAAAGAACGGAGAAGTATTCGCAAATATCAAGAGAAACCTGTTTCGGATGAGTTGTTGAATACTGTTTTAGAAGCGGGTAGGTGGGCTCAATCGTGGGCAAATACCCAGTGCTGGCATGTAATTGTTGTGAGAGATGAAAGTGTAAAAGAACAATTACAAAAGACATTACCTATAAGAAACCCTTCCTATAAAGCAATTGTTGAAGCACCTATTTTGCTATGTCTATGTGCCAAAAAAAGTGTAGCAGGATTTTACAAGGGAAATGTCTGTACTTGTTTCGGGGACTGGTTATTATTTGATATGGGTATTTTTGCCCAGAATATAGCCTTATGTGCTTATTCATTGGGTTTGGGGACAGTAGTAGTAAGTCTTTTGGACCATAAGTTGGCTGAACAGATATTAAATCTTGATGAGGATAAAGTACTCGTTGCTTTAATGCCTCTTGGTTTTCCCGCGGATACCCCATCTGCACCACCTCGCAAGGAAATAAAGGATTTTGTCCAATATATTTAATTTTCTATTTTTTGCTCTAACAAGTTGCATTCAAACACTTTTTTTGTGAAATGTCTATGTAGAAAGTCTTTATTTCAAATCCGTTAAGGGAAGTTGAAAAACTAATGTTAAGTGGGGGAATGGAAATATTTGTTTGTTGTGTATTTCCTGTGGGTTCGAACAGTCGGAAGATAAAACCATCTCTATTTTCTGCTTTTTTGAAGGTAGAAAGCACAATAGAAGGATTTTCTATTTGTATTCCGGGAGGGTAAGGGGTTCCTTTTTGAGTGGGAGTAAAAGAAAGGAACATTGGTTTCTCGTTGTGGGCTAATGCTTCATTGTCTATTGTTTGGAATCGTTCCTCGGCATGGCCACCTCTTATCCAGAAGTGGAATATTCGTTCTCCCTGTTCCATTCTTGGTGTAAATCGATCTTGAAGGACTAATGGGCGGTTCTTAAAGGGTAGGGCGGAGTATGCAGGAGAATGGAGTAGTGTAAGACGAACAGTATTATTTTCAAAGTCAGAGCCGTAAAGTCCATCATTAATAACTGTCAATGCTAAATTTTTTGTTGGGCTATACCCTGCGACCCATTTCTGCGAAACAACTTCATATTGTTCTCCCGGTAATTTGTCTTTACCATAGACGACCTGTCCAATATATTCTGAATCATTCCAGGGTAAAGGGATACAGAGTTTTAACATTCGGTTCTTTTCGAACCAAAAAACACGGACACAAATTTCTATTTCAGGGAATAGTTTCGGTATTTTATAATGAATTATGATGTATGAACTATTATAATGAAATATGGATTCAATGACAGTTCTTACTTCTCCGTCTTCGATTATATGTACAGGCGGATACTCTTCTTTTTTTATACCACATATTTTCGGTACTTCTTTTTGATCTAATAAAGAAAAAAAACCATCTATTTCTTTATAGTTTAAAGTTTCACTTCCCCATGGGTCCTCATTGTCTTTGATGACAATAGGAAGGAATGCAGAGGACTGTATAAAATTATTGTCGTCAATGCGGTAAAAATCCATGAGCCCTGTTAGTGTGTTTATTCCTACATGAATGTTTTTCCCACAGACCTCTATCAGATTGTTTTTTGTTTTTATATCGGGTTGTGGTCTTTGTGGTAGTATTGTATCTGTTTTAATGTTGATTTGTTTTATTTGAGAAGGGGGAAGTGTTGCTAAGAATATCATCCTTTTTCTCCAGTCAACAGCCACATTTCCGTGCTCTTTTTCAACCTGCGATGGAATTGGATTTTTATCAATATACATTTTTGGATAGACAAAAGAATCATCAAAGTTAAAATCTGGGAGGCAGAATTCTGTTTCAAAAATATGTGTTACAGGGAAAGGGTGTGGGTTATATGCAAATAAAGGAACGGTTCCTTCTGGTGTATCTTCGCTTAATTTACATAAGGAGAAAAAACAATGGGCTTTTATACGAGACACTATGTTCAATCCATGGTCTAAGATTTGTAAAGCGGTATCTTCTACAGGAGGGATAGATGAACCCGGTAATATATCATGGAATTGAGAAAATAATAGATTTTCCAATGTTTCATGTAGTTTATCGAATGGATAATCCAGAAGTTTCAGTATCGTGCATGTGCTTGCCATTTTTTCAGCCATATATAAGTCGTTTTCTAACTTTCTATGTTTTTGTTTTATTCGAATTTGTGAGGTGTAGCAACCGGGAGCCCATGGATTTAAGTCGCGTTCAATTTTGGGAAATGTTTTTTGATTTTCTTGTAAGTCTATAAAAAAAGAATCTGTTGTTGAATGGAAAATATCAATTTCATTTGTGGATTGAATTAAGTCTCTTATATTGTTGCAGTCTTTAAATGATGGTCCTCCTCCATGATTTCCTACGCCCCATAAAACAAGTCCTATTGAATGGTCCGGATGTTCTGTTATCCATTGTTCTATTTTTTCACGCGCTTTGCCTAATGGTGCGTTATACCAACCTATAAAACGATATGCAATAACCTCAGAGCCGTCATATCCTTTCCAAAGAAAACCTTTTTCAGGTAATGGGAATATTTCTGGATGAGGTCTCCCAAAGAGGTAATATTTGTATCCTGATTTTGCAAGAATTTGGACCAATCCTCTTGAATGTCCAAATGGGTCAAAGTTTATTGCAGTTTTGGGTTCTACTCCAAATTTTTCTTTGAAATAGTTTCTTCCAATGAGAATTTGTCACACGAAAGATTCTCCAGAGGGCATATTGCAGTCTGGTTGTAGAAACCATCCTCCCATAATGTTCCATTTACCCTTTTGAACTTGAACTTGGATTTGTTTAAACAAGTCAGGGGCATGTTGTTCAACCCATTTATAAAGTATCGATTCATTATGATTAAAGATAAATTCTTCGAATTGTTCACATAACTCTACTGCAGTTTTGAAAGTAGAAAGAGTCTCTCCAACTCCCTCTTCCCATTCCCACAACCAGCAAGGGTCTAAATGGGCATTGCAGAGAAGATGTATCTGTGTTTTTTCATAATAAAGATCCTTGTATTTACCAATTATAAATCCATAGAAGTTTCCTTTAAGTTTATTTCAAACTGTTTTCGGACGGACTCGAGGTGACGGGTTATTAATAATTCAGCCAAATCACCATCTCTTTGTTCAAAGGCTTCCAATATGCGTTCGGCAAGTCGGTCTAATTCTTGTTTGCCAATAAGGAGTATATCCACCATTTCGTTAATTTTAAGAAAGGCTTGCCACATTGTATTGTATAAAAGTTCATAAATCTTGTTTCTCGTTGCCTGAGAGTAGAGACGGAAAAATCGTTCGTTTACCTTTTGAAGTTCCTCTGGGTTATATACTATTGTTTTCCTTTTCTGAAATAGATAACGAAGTTCATCAAGTTCTTCCTGAGTGTGTCTTTCTGCTGCGAGGCGGACTACCTGTCGCACCATATTGTCTCTGAATTCGAGAATATCTTTCAGGAGGGGCAGGTTAACTTTACCGTTTTCATCACGAATTAAAGTATCAAATAATTCCAGACCACCAATCAGGTCAATATCCTGGACGATAATACCAGACCCCTGTCGGATTTTGACCAAACCTAATGCCTCTAATCTTTTTAGTGCTTCTCTAACACTATGTCGTGTTGCTTTGAACTGTTCGGCTAATTCCCGTTCCGTAGGTAACTTCTCTCCAGGTTTATATTGTTTATTTATGATTTTTCGAGATAATTCGTCTGCAATCCATTTAGTTCGGGTTGAGACAGGTTTTTTTTCAACTTTTTTGTTTTTCATATTTGTTCCACCAATTATAGTTTTTGACTTGACATTTAAATAAATATTTGATATATTATACTAATTGGTTCCACCAATTATAAAATTTAATCTAAACAAAGGAGAATAGAAATGAAAAAAACTGGTTTCACGCTCATCGAATTGTTAGTCGTTATTGCTATCATTGGTATCCTCGCTGCAATTCTGTTGCCGGCGTTGGCTCGTGCACGCGAAGCGGCTCGCCGTTCTTCCTGTCAGAATAATTTAAAACAATGGGGACTTGTTTTTAAAATGTATTCAAATGAGTCTCCAGGAGGAAAATTTCCACCAAGTCAATTAGAGTTGGGTTGCGGAGCCCGTCCTTGTATGGCTTTTGGTCCTTTAATAAATGTGATCTATCCCGAATATCTTACAGACCCAGCAATAATTTTCTGTCCATCGGATGCAAAAGATAGATTAGATAACTTTATTAACCCTCAGACGAAAGAATTTACAATGATACGAAAAATTGATGGAAACCGTCAGGAGGGAGTAGAAGGAATTGATGCAAGTTATACATACGCTTGTTTTGTGTTTGACCGTTGTGGAGGTGAATATCCAAAAAAATCCACAGCCGCATTACAGGCTTTGGCAACGATAATTGGCAATCCACTCGACCCCTCTATTACGGAAGGTGCTGCTCAGTTTATAGAAGTTATGGAGGATATGATTGATAAATTAAGACCCTATTTTCTTGCAAATGATGCCAATGGCTTTATGAGAGAAGCAGACAATGACAGGCAAGTTTCGCAAGGATTGGGGAATGGAGGTGGCTCTATTGTATATCGGTTGAGAGAGGGTATCGAGCGTTTCTTGATAACAGATATAAATAATCCTGCGGCAAGTGCGAAAGCCCAAAGTTCTATCTTCATAATGTGGGATAATGTATCTGACCAGGTGGCTAAGTTTAATCATATTCCTGGTGGAAGTAATATTCTTTATATGGATGGTCATGTATCCTTTGTGCGTTTTCCGGGGGAACCACCGATGGTTGCAGAACTTGCTGCAATTATGCGTGTATTTGATATAGCAGAATAAAAAACAATTCATTTTATTTACACATTCAGCACGCGGGAATTTCCTGCGTGCTGATTTTTATTTGATAATTCTATTCAGTGACGGTATTTTTTAGGGCGCCAATCGATGAAATGTGAATCTCAACTACATCCCCTTTTGACAAGATTATTTTTGGAGAGCGAGCCCAACCTACACCAGAAGGGGTACCAGTAAAAATAAGGGTGCCTGCTTTTAATGTTGTGTCCTGACTTAAAAAGGATACCAATTCATAAGGAGAAAAAATCATGTCAGAAGTATTTCCGGTTTGTACAATTTGATTATTAACTTTAGTTATGATTTGAAAAGAACACGCACTCTTTATGTTGTTCATAGGAAGGACAAAAGGTCCTATAGGTGCAAAGGTATCAAAACTTTTTCCTCGCACCCATTGACCTCCTCCCAATTCCATTTGCCATTTTCTTGCGGATACATCATTCCCTATTGTAAAGCCTGCAATATAATTATGTGCATCTTCTTTTTTTATGTTTTTAATGTTAGATTTTATGATAATTACAAGTTCTCCTTCATAGTCCATCTCATTACGACAAACTCTTGGAATTATTATGGGTTCCAAATGTCCTGTAAGTGCAGATGGATTTTTCATGAAGACGACAGGGTATTCAGGGATAGGTTTCTGTGTTTCTTTGGCATGTCCTCTGTAATTCAATCCTATACAAAGTATGGCAGGGGCTTCTACAGGTGGTAACCATTTTCTTGCTATTGCTTTTCTTTCTGTGATTTGAAATGAGTTATCGAAAGGATTTCCTTCAAGTTCATATAACTCGTTATTTTCCCTTGCTGTAACATAGGTAATATTCCCATGTTCATTTATTATTCTTCCCCACTTCATATTATTTCCTTTTTTTTAAATACAAAAATTTATCAGTTTTTTTCATGGATTTATTTTGGATAGAATTATAAAAATAAATAATAACTTATATGAAATGGTAATTGATACCCATAGCCGAAAGAAAGGAGATATAAAATGTATATAGAAAGAAGAAGTTTTTTAAGGTTAACGGGAACCGGGTTATCGGTATTAGGACTTACGAGTTCTCTGTTTAGTGAAGAAAAGAAAAGTAATTATTCTATAGCTGCATGTGATTGGTCAATGTGGACAGAAGGCCCTTCTGCTCTCGACCTTGCCCGACAAATAGGTTTAGATGGGGTTGAGATTTCTGCGGGAAAACCTGAGGATAAAATCGCCATTGCTAATTCAGAATTGAAAGAACAATACAAAGTAAAGAAAAAAGAAACCGGAATACAAATTCCTTCTATTGCGATGGGACTTTTGAATGATGCTCCGTTAGCCAGTGACCCTCGGGCTGTAAATTGGGTTTTGGATACTATTGATTCAGCAAAAGAACTAGATTCAAAAGTAATCCTGCTTGCTTTTTTTGGAAAAGGAGACTTAAAAGATAAGGATGGGTTGAAGGATAATGATGTTAAAGAAGTTGTAAGTCGCTTAAAAGAATGTGCTCCTAAAGCGAAAGAGAAAGGGATTATATTAGGTATTGAAAATATGTTGTCTGCTCAACAAAATATAGAGATTTTGGAAAAGATAGGTAGTGATGCATGTAGGATATATTACGATGTGGGAAATTCTACCTATAATGGATATGATGTGCCTAAGGAAATTCGGATGCTTAAGGATAAAATTTGTCAAATACATTTTAAAGATGGTGCATTTTACCTGGGAAAAGGTAAGGTAAAAATGGAACCTATTGCGGAGGCTATAAAGGAGATAAATTATAAGGGATGGTTTGTTCTGGAGACAGGACTTCCAACAATGAATAAGGTAAATGACTTTAAGAAAAATTTAGATTTTGTTTGTCAATTATTTGGCTAAAAATAATATAAGGATTATGAAGATGAAAAAATTTTTAAGTAACAGTTCTCGACGGGATTTTATGAAGTCCGCAATACTTTCTACAACTGCATTTACCGTTCTATCTCCGGAAGTTGTTTTTGGAAGCGAAAACAATGAAAAAATAAAATTAGGGTTGATTGGATGTGGAGGAAGGGGGCGTTGGATAGCACGGCTATTTGAAAAAAATGCTCCTTTTAAAATTACAGCAGTTCATGATGTTTTTCGCAAAAGGGCTATGCGTGTTGCAGAAGAATGTAATGTGCCTGAATCAAATGTGTTTGTTGGGCTGGATGGTTATAAACAATTGTTGGAGACAGATATTGAAGCTGTTGCGATTGAGAGCCCTCCTTATTTCCATCCCCAACAGGTAATTTCGGCAGTAGAAAAAGGGAAGCATGTATTTCTTGCAAAGCCTATTGCAGTAGATGTTCATGGTTGTCTGACATTGATAGATGTATCCAAAAAGTATAAAGACAAATTGAGTTTGCTTGTCGATTTTCAGACCCGAAATTATGATTTATTTAAAGAATGTGCAAGACGAATTCACGATGGAATGATTGGCGAGCCTGTGATTGGGCAATTTTACTATTTTTGTAGTCGATTGGGAAAGCAAGCAGAGCCGGGCCAACCTGGTGCCCGTCTGAAAAATTGGGTTTTTGATAAGGTTCTGTCTGGCGATATTATTGTGGAACAAAATATACATGTAATAGATGTAGCAAACTGGTATTTAAAGTCTCACCCATTAAAAGCATTTGGGGCTGGTGGTCGGAAAGCACGAACAGATGTGGGAGATTGCTGGGACCATTTTTGTGTGCAGTTTACTTATCCTAATGATGTAATTGCAGATTTCAGTAGCGGTCAGTTTACTTATGGGTACGATGATTTGTGTATGCGTCTTTATGGTTCACTTGGGACTGCGGATACGCATTACGGAGGAGAGGTTACTATTGAGGGGAAATCAGATAGTTGGGCAGGGGGAAAAAGTTCAGATATTTATGAGGTGGGTGCAGTAAATAATATTAAAGATTTTTATGCATCCATAAAGAGTGGACGATACCTGAATAATCTTGAAGAATCTGCATACAGTAATTTAACAAGCATTTTGGGAAGAATGTCTGCTTATCAAAATAGGATTGTTACATGGGAAGAGATGATTACCTCTGGGGAGAGATTCGAGA
>Ga0116210_1002864_pt1 | contig 9981 bp, 10 predicted proteins | sample TshhotsprinmetaG_FD_94483 | JGI IMG/M metagenome (GOLD analysis project Ga0116210, IMG submission 94483) | Hot spring microbial communities from South Africa to study Microbial Dark Matter (Phase II) - Tshipise hot spring metaG | ecosystem: Environmental > Aquatic > Thermal springs > Hot (42-90C)... | reverse complement strand
CCTAGCCCCTCTCCCACAGGGGAGGGTAATTCCCCCTCTTCTCCCTTTGGCAGAAGGGTTGGGGATGAGGGAGAAGAACCAAGTAACTGGAATAAGGCTGCCCTCACCCCTAGCCCCTCTCCCACAGGGGAGGGTAATTCCCCCTCTTCTCCCTTTGGGAGAAGGGTTGGGGATGAGGGAGAAGAACCAAGTAACTGGGATAAGGCTGCCCTCACCCCTAGCCCCTCTCCCATGGGGGAGGGTAATTCCCCCCTTCTCCCTTTGGGAGAAGGGTTGGGGATGAGGGAGGAGAACCAAATAACTGGGATAAGGCTGCCCTCACCCCTAGCCCCTCTCCCATGGGGAGAGGGGAACTCATTGAATTGTGCACTTACCGCCTCGTGGTTCATTCTTTTGCTTCCAATTCGGCAAGGATTTGCTCGATCATGCTCTGGGAGACCGCGACACCCCCGAAGGAGAGCACTTGGCGCAGCATTGCCCGTCGCAGGTTTGCCGAAGGCAGGTTGGGTAAGGTGCTGCCCAGCAGGTTGAAAGCTCGCGCTAATTGAACTGCCGCGTTTGCCAACCGTTCGTTATCTTTTAGAGAAAGCTCAGCTCCGTTTACTTCAATCAAGTTCTGCAACGCTTCGGCTGAATAATAGGGCACTTTGCCGATCTGAGCTGCCCGCAAATAAGCCTGAATGAGCAGGTCTTTGAGCAAAAAGTGAAAATATCGCTGGCGACGTTGGAGGTGCTTTTCGGTGGGAGCTTGCATGGCGGTTGCCGTAGCTAGGTTGATGCCTTGCGGTTCGCCGCGCCAATGGGGTGGGTAATGAGAAGCTGCATCAATCATCTGGCGTACCGCCTTCAAGTCGGCACCAGCATCAAAGGCGTTCAGGTTGGGAGTGACCGGCTGCCAGGTCTCGTTTTCATCTTTGACGATGATCGAGCCAGCTTCAGGTGCAGAGCGATATTGCTCGGCTTTGGCGGCGACCCGCTGACTGGGCACGGTGACGATCCAGAGAAAGGCGCGCATCGCCCAATTCAAGCGGACGCGGTCTTCGAGCAGGCGGGCGTAGCGCTGTAGCCACGGGATCATGGCTGCAAGGTCGCTCTCACCCATCAGACAACCCAACGGGCGGTTGATGGCGTAATGCAACATCACCGCATCATGTGCGTTTGCCTGCGGATGGATGGGCGAATGCCAGTGCCGTTCCTGCACGCCGTTCATCTCCACATAGCCTATTTCGCTCTCCCAGTCGTTTTCGGCGGTCAAGATGCGTTGAATGCGGTCCTTAGTGACAAAACGCAGATACGAAAGCCCATCCTGCGGGTTGCGGAAGAGCAGCGCAAACAGATCACCCGCTCGCGATAGTTCATCGCACATTGCCTCGAGGCGCATGTCCAAACGATTACGGGGATGATTCCAGAAGCGTTCAATGAATGTTTGCACGGCTGGCTGATGGCTCGTTACCGAGACGCCCTCCCCCACCACGTAATCGGTGGTAATGGCAATGAAGCGCCATGCCAAAGGATTCTTTCTCCACGCTTCGAGAGCATCCTGATAAGCCTCGGCAGCGTTTTGCCATTGCGGCGGAGTGGACGATGAAAATCGTTCCCAACCCCGCTGCTCATTTACTTCGGCGCTCAGCTTTCCCCCCAAACGCAAGGATCGCAGGGCGCTTATAAATTCACGCCAAGGCGTCATTAGACAACCTCCCAATAGCTTTGTAACGGATCGGCGGGCTGAATCACGCATGATGGGGAGAAGCCCATCACTTTATCTTCCAATACGGCGCACAAAGCCGCCGAGAGAAGCAGATCATCATGCAGCAGTTCGTTGGTGAGCGGATCACGGCGGTTGGCTGGCACTCCCCACTGTAAGCGCCGCTCTGCGCCAGGGAGAACTTGCATCTGACATCCCTGCGCCTGACGGAAAAACCATTCCTGCCAGCGGCGGAGCTCGGCATCCTCGCTGCAATATTCCTTATAGCGCCCGCTCTCGATAATGGCGAGGAAGTCCCAGCCCAGTTTGGATTTGCTTTGGGCGGTGAAGACGAAGGGGAGGAGAATCTTACCCAAGCGTCGCCCCAAAAACTCAGCCAGCCCGGCGCCGATCCCACTGGCGTCAACGATGAAGTAACGCGGTGCCCAGCTTTCGGCTAAGGCGAGCAGACGGGCATACAAGGCAGTGTGAGCAAGCCCGCTCCACACCAGACGGTTAACCACGCGGTAGGTTGGCGCCCCCATGAGCGGGTCAAGCGAGGATGCCCAGTCAAGGCGGAAGATGGTCAAAACACTGCTGTCATGAGGATGGGCATCTTCCTGCGGTGGGGTTGGTACGGCGCCCAGCTCGCCGCCGCTGAGCAAAGCACGGTCTGCGCCGCCTACATCCAAACAAAAAGCATAGTCGTCCTGCCCATTCGGCTGCAGCTCAGGGGGATGATCCCCCCGCATGAGCTGGAGGCGCTCGGCGGTGAAAAAGTTGCTCTGGTTGTCAATCTCTTCGCTGAAGTATTGGGTGCGCACCAAAGGATGAAAACGCCCCAGCCGGGCTACTTGTTCGGCGACATATTTGCCGTAAGTTGGCACTTCCTGCGCCACCTGATCGGCGGTCAGGACAAAGGCGCGGCGCCCACCATCCTGAGCTTCCACTTGACGGGCGAGATGCAGTTCGCGCGCCAGCAGGGTATCTGCCGTCCAAGCTGTGCCACAGAACAGACGCGTGGCGTTGGTGGAAGCGGCCATCGGAGCAAATTCGCGATCCCACTTCTCGATCTGGATGTCCTGCGCTTCATCACACTCCAAGAGCAGATTGGCGGTCACCCCCATCACATTGGCGCTTGGTGCGCCTGAAAGGAAGATCAAGCGAGCTTTACCCAACCGAAAAATATGCCCACTCTCTTTGAGATAGCGTCCGCGCGTAAAGAGATTGCGCGCTAACACCCGCTCCAGACGGCGCATGGCGTTTAGGGTTTGCGGCTTCCACGTGGGTGACACTTTGACCATCTCAACCGCAAACGGTGAGAACAATAAGAGTAAGTAGGCTTCCAACTGAGCTTGCAGTTCGTTCTTGCCGCTCTGACGGGGGAAGACGACCACAATCGAACGCCCTGCTTGCCCAAAAACCGAATCCAGCACAGCCTGGGCGACCGCTTCCTGATAGCTTCGCAGGCGGCGTCCACCGCCGATCTGGCAAAAGAGGGCGATCCGGCGCAGCAGGGGACGCAAGGCGAGAGCACTGGCTTCCATAAGTATTGCCTATAACCCCTTGACCAAATCTGACATCTCTTTGGCTGTCTCTGCTACAGCAGTCTGGATAGCTTCCATCAGCGGGTCGCGCTCGGCACCCAGTTCGCGTTGGGCAAGCAGTAAGCGCGCCAAACGGGTGGTCGCCAATCCGAAGACGCTCAGGATATTGGCTGCCGTCTCGATATCCTCGCAGCCGCGCCCCAATTCGAAGAAACGCCGCAAGGTCTCGCGCAGCATGGCAATCTCTTCCTGAAGGTCAGTAGCGGAAAGCGGCAAAGCCGTGGAGGAGCGGCGGCTACGCCGCGGCGCACCAGCTTTGCGCCGGCTAGCGGGGGACAGATCGGGGTTGTCTGACTTCAAACCAAAAGCCTCCTCGTAAAGGCGATGTACACTGGCAGCCGCAGGCGGCGGTTGCCGAGCGTCACAGGAAGATTACGGTTGGGGGAGGCAGCCGCTGCGCCGCAGGGAAAATGTCACGTTGGGGGAGAAAGTCACCTTCTCGTCCTGCCTTTCCCCTCACCAAACGTCCTATAGAGGAAACAGACGACCGATGCGGCTACCTCCTTCAAACGCTCCTAGTTTCGCGCTGTTGAACTCGGTAAGGAAGCGGTTAATCACCCCCGCCAAGGGAGAGATTCGGGTGATAAGCGTAGATTTGCTGCCTGCCAACTTGGGGCGGGTAGTAGTCTGGGGGTATTGAAAAGGCATTGATTAGGCCATGGTAATCTAGGGATGTCATAATCCAGCCATGTCCTGTCGAACACCCCGCCTGTGCTGTCGAACGAAGTTGCCTCCGTGTCATGTCGAGATGGGAACATGACGCTTGTGCGTCACTTGATGAGGGAATGACATGAATACCGGTCAGCTTCCGAGGTGGCAAGTGCGGCTAAGCTTGGCTTTTCCTCGCTCCAACCGCCCCGTCCTATTCTGTTCTGAGTATCCAGTGGGAAGATCACTCGCCTACTTGACCTGCCTCCCTCACCCCTGGCCGCTCTCCCACGAAAGGAAGAGGGGGCAAGCTGCCTTCCCCCATTTGGGGGAAAGGCTGGGGATGAGGGGCGCTTGGTCGGGATGACACAGAGGCATGTCGTCTGCGCTTCCATGAGGAGAGGGCTGTGTCCGCCCCCCTCTCAAACTGCGCTCGCAAAGACGGTCAGAGTGGGACACTCCCATGATGTTTGCTTCTCCTTTTCCTGCGCGCAAGATGCACCCCGTCCCAACCCCGAATACTTAAAACCGTAACCCTTAACTCAAAACTCAAATATAATCGACCTTAATGAAACGAACGAGATGGCTTTTGGCTTTGGCAATCCTGCTGTTGGCGGGCGGCGTGGCAGTCTGGTTGATCAGCCAACCGCGTTTGGTCGCCGTTGAACCACTCCCCGCGGCGACAGGGGTGCCGGGCAGTGCCTCTCTACGCCTTTCCTTTTCTCATCCGATGCAGCCAGACTCCGTCCTGCAGCGTTTGCAAATTCAACCCCCCATGGCGGGAGAGTTCCGCTGGGAAGATAAGACGCTGGTTTTCACCCCCTCTCGCCCCTGGCAGAGCGGCTCGACCGTGCGCATCCGCCTCAATCGTGGTGCCCAAGCTCACGCGTTTCCTTATCGCCGCCTCAGCCAAGAGATTGAGTGGACATTTCAGATTGGCTACCCCAGTGTCCTGTATCTGTACCCCTTCGATGGACAAGCAGGTCTGTATCTGCTTGATCCCCTCCAAGGTAACACGCAGCTCCTCTCCCAAGCGGGACAGGAAGTCTTTGATTATTCTCTTTCCGCAAACGGCGCGGTGATCCTATTCACTGCACGGCTGGGGAAAGGGAGTGCTATCTACCGCTTGGAACGGCACGACAGCCGTGTGCAAACCGTTCTGGAGTTCCCCAATGGACAAGTGCGCTCCGCTCAGCTCTCGCCTTCGGGTGACTATATCGCCTATGAGCTGACTGAATTGAGCGAAGCCAATGCCCCGACGCATGTTTGGGCGTCGCCTTATCCCCCTCAGGGACAGGAACAAGCGCTTCGTCTGGGCGACGCTGGTCAAATCAGCCGTGCCCCGATGTGGTCAGCCCAAAATCTTCTCGCCTATTACGATGCAGCGACCCGCCATTATCGTTTTTACGACCCCGAAGCCCGGCGCGAAGTGGATGCTGTTGAATGTCAGACCGGCGAGAAAGGGATTTGGTCACCGACTGGCGAGTCCTTTCTCTTCGCCGAAATTCTGCCCCAGTCGGGCACTTTCCCCACCAGCCACCTGTTTTTGTATCATCTCCCTACGCGGCAGTTGACTGACCTTAGCCAGCGCGAAGCCATAGAAGATCTTGGAGGAGCATTTTCACCACAAGGCGATCGCTTGGTTTTTGCCCGCAAATTTCTCGATGCCGTGCAATGGACGCCCGGCCGCCAACCTTGGTTGCTCAATCTTGCCAACAACGAAGCGCGCCCACTGCTGGTCGAAGCTGCTTACAATCATTATGATTTTGCTTGGAACCCCAATCCCGATCAAATTCTGTATGTCCGCTTTAATCAGATGAGCTTGACGGAACCTCCCGAAATCTGGGTTATGATGGGGGATGGTTCCCAACCTCGCCAACTCGTCAAAGGAGGTTATGCACCGCAATGGATACCATGATCCCGATTGGAGAACCTGCTCCTGATCTTTCGCTGCCCGATTTGGTTGGTCGCCCGCACCGTCTCTCGCACTTTCGCCGCCGGGTGGTGGTGGTTAACTTTTGGTCGGCAGAGTGCCCTCATGCCGCCCGTGTCGATGAGGAGATACACAAGCTCTGTTGCCAATGGGGAGATCTGGTGGTGTGGGTTTCCATCGCCAGCAATGCTAACGAACCGTTGGAGCTGTTGCGCACGGTGGCGGCTAAGCGAGCTTTGCCGCTGGTATTGCTCGACCGCAACCATCAAGCGGCAGATCAATTTGGGGCGGTAACCACGCCGCATCTCTTTGTCCTCGATGCCCAGGGCATCCTTCGCTATCAAGGGGCGTTTGACGATGTCACCTTTCGCCAGAAGACACCCAGCCGTTTCTACCTTGCCGAAGCTGTATCAGCCGTGCTGGCGGGTAAGCAGCCTGATCCATTCGAGACTTCCCCCTACGGCTGTACGATCGTGCGCTATTAGCCTCTAGGCAGGTATGATTTTCCGCCGCGCCCGCCATTCCAGCGGCAGCAGCGCAGCATACAGGGCACGGCTGAGCGGAACTTCGACCTCGTAGCGTTCTCCTAAGCGCACCACTGCGCCGATAAGCTGATCAAGCTCCGAGGGACGCCCTTCGCCCAGATCGCGCGCTAATGAGGCGACCGTTTGGGGAGGCATCTGCTCAATAAATCTGAGCCGTCTTCCGATCGCTTCGGCGGGCAACAGCACGCCGGCTGCCCTAGCTACCTTCCAGATTTCCAGCATCACTTCTTCGAGCAAGCGCCGGGTAGGCGCTACCTGCAAAATTTCCCCGGCTGTCGAACGACTGACTGCTCCGAGCGCGCCAAAGGCAGCGATAAAGAGGAACTTATCCCACAGGGCAACGCCAATATCCTCGGCGATCACTGCCCGAACGCCGGCGCGCTCAAAAAGCGCTTGGATCTCCATTGTTCGCGGCGACAGACGCCGGTCTAGCTCACCAAAAATAATCGTGGGGTCAATTCCGACATGGTAAATCATCCCTGGGGCGAGGATAAAAGTGGAAATTTGGCATAAGCCACCCAAGACAACCTCTTTTCCTAGCGCATTGGCAAGTTGAAAGGGGGCTTCGACGCCGTTTTGCAAAGGCAGGACAACGGTGTTTTTCCCTATCAAGAGGCGCATCGCCTGCGCCGCTTCTTCGACCTGCCAGGCTTTTACGCCGACCAACACCAAGTCCACCTCACCGACCGCCGCCGGCTGATCGGTCGCCAAGCTCGGCTGCACGGTGAATTCTCCTGAAGCGCCGCTTACCCGCAAGCCCTTCTCTTGGATGGCGCGCAGGTGTTCCCCCCGCGCCATCAGACAGACCTCCACTCCGGCTCTCAAAAGGCGCGCCCCAAAGTAACCTCCTACCGCGCCGCTGCCAAATACCGCCACACGCATAGATGCCTCCCAACAGTTTTATCAGGTGTGCCCCTCTATCCTTGACACTTTTTTTACATCGTGATAATCTTACGCCCGTTAAGGTCGTTTCTTTGCCTGAACAAGGTGAGAAGCGCACGTAATCTTACCAAAGAAAGATGGAGATCGAAAGATGAGTGAACGTATTATTGGCACTGTCAAATGGTTCAACGCCGCAAAGGGCTACGGATTTTTAGGGCGTGAAGATGGTGAAGATGTGTTCGTCCATTTCACCGCCATTCAGACAGATGGTTACCGCAAATTGGTAAAAGACCAAAAAGTTGAGTTTTCAATCGAGGAAGGTCCAAAAGGATTGCAGGCAGCGAATGTTGTTCCCCTGTCATAACCGGTAAATAAAACAACAACATAAAAACTCCCAGCAGGGTCATGTTGAGATGACCCTGCTGATTTTTTAAGATTGGTTTGCTTGCCAGTGGGTGTGGAAGGTTCCTTCTTGATCGATGCGCTGATAGGTGTGGGCGCCAAAATAATCGCGTTGGGCTTGGATGAGATTGGCTGGCAACCTTTCACTGCGCAAACTATCGAAGTAAGCCAGGGAGGCGCTCAGGGCAGGGACCGGGATGCCCTTGCCGATGGCGTGTTGGATGGTCTGCCGCCAGGCGGTTTGCGCGTTGGTGAGGGCTTGACGGAAGGAAGGATCAAGGATGAGGTTGGTCAGGGTAGGGTTCTCTTGATAAGCGCGCCGAATGTCGTTCAGTAGGCGGGCGCGGATAATGCACCCGCCGCGCCAGATGCGCGCCACCTCGCTCAAATCGAAGTCATACCCGTAAACTTTACTTGCTTGCCTGAGCAGGCTCATCCCTTGGGCGTAAGAACATACTTTGGCGGCATACAATGCTTGCTCAAGGGCAGCAACGTTCAGGGGTGCTGTCTCTGCGCCAGCGAGAGAAAGTTCGCCGAAGGTACGGGCGACTTCGAGACGCGTTGCCCGTTGGGCGGAGAGGGCGCGCGCTTCTACAGCCGCCTGCAGGGTGGGGATCGGAATGCCCAACTCCAGCGCCTCTTCAGAAGTCCATTTACCTGTCCCTTTCTGTTCTGCCACATCGAGAATCTTCTCCACCAGTGGCGCCCCGCTCTGAGGGTCGGCGACGCCAAAAATGTGCGCCGTGATTTCGATCAGGTAAGAGTTCAGCGCCTCCTGATTCCAGGCGGCGAAGGTGCGGCTGATCTGCTCGGCGTTCAACCCCAAGCCGCGGTGCAATAAGTCATACGTTTCGGCAATAAGCTGCATATCGGCATATTCGATGCCGTTATGCACCATTTTAACGTAATGTCCCCCGCCCCCACGCCCCAAGTAGGTTACGCAGGCTTCGCCGTCCACCTTGGCCGCAATAGCTTGCAGTAAACCTTCAAGCGCTTGGTAGGCGGCGGGGTGACCGGAAGGCATCAGGCTTGGACCCTTCAAGGCGCCCTCTTCGCCGCCAGAGATGCCCATGCCGAGATAGAGGAAACCCTGGGCTTCCAATTCCTTTGAGCGCCGTTCGGTGTCTTGGTAGAACGAATTGCCACCGTCAATGAGAATATCCCCCCTCTCTAAATGGGGGAGAAGCTCAGCAATCACTTGGTCAACAGCATTGCCTGCCTTCACCATCATCAAAACTCGCCGGGGTCGTTTAAGCAGGGCGGCAAGCTCAGCGAGAGTTTCGGCGCCAACAATCTGCTTCTGGCTCGCCTGCTCAGCAAGGAACTGACGCGTGCGTTCTGCCGTGCGGTTGTATACGGCAACTCGGTAGCCATTCCGCTCGATGTTCAACGCCAAGTTCTGGCCCATCACGGCCAATCCGATAACACCGATATCACATGTTTCCATTCGGGGTACCTCCAGCCCTGATTATACCCTTGCCCGACACCTTACAAAATTGGAAGGTCGCGGAGAGCAACTCTTCGCTATAATGGAAGTGACACTAGGGCGAGTGTCATCTTAGGAACAAGCCGTAAGGCTTGTTCTTTTTAATTGGCCGTCAGCAGGCGTTGTTGCTCAAGATGGGCGTCAGGGGAGCAGAGCCTGACATAGTCCAGCACCTTCTGCCAATAGGCTTGGATGGCACTTTCAGGCACGCCGCTCGGCGCATAGGTGACATACAGGACATGGGTGGTTTGCGGTGTGATCGGAGACCGATGGTCCTGCCCATAGAGGATAGAGCAGCAAATCTCCTCTTCATCCCGCATAATCATATCAAGAGGGGGGATTTGCTTGACTGCCCCGCCCATCTGGCAAAATGTATCGCCCTTTTGGGCAATATCAATCCAAAGCCTGTTGGCGAGTTGGTCTGCATCATGGCTGGCGGTCAAGGCGAAGGTCTCTAATTCGGCCATAAAATTGGCATCAACCAAAGGAGAGACTTGGGGAAGGTTTTTGCCTTTATGGACCAGCGATTCAAGCTGTAGAAGGACGTGGTAAGTTTTATCAAAGCGTTTGTAGTAGCGTACATATTCCTGCATGACGGGCAAGTTAATCAGCTCGGCGCGGCTAAGCTGCCCATATTGTTGGCGCAGAGTTTCTGCCACCCTGAGTTTGTGTTCGTTGAGAGGCGCACAGGGTTGCTGGTTGTTCACCCCCGAGATCTCCAATAAACCGATAGATGCTCCCACATGGGTGGTGCGCCATGCCAGCGTGGTTTCGACACTGATCATTCTGCTACT
>Ga0116210_1002863_pt1 | contig 9985 bp, 10 predicted proteins | sample TshhotsprinmetaG_FD_94483 | JGI IMG/M metagenome (GOLD analysis project Ga0116210, IMG submission 94483) | Hot spring microbial communities from South Africa to study Microbial Dark Matter (Phase II) - Tshipise hot spring metaG | ecosystem: Environmental > Aquatic > Thermal springs > Hot (42-90C)... | reverse complement strand
GTTGTAACTCTATATTCAATATAACCTGTTTTATTTATCGAACCAGATTTAACTTTTGAACCAATGCTTTTTTCGACTGGAATACTTTCGCCAGTGACTATCGATTCATCTACTGCGGAGAATCCATTGGTAACTATTCCGTCTGTGGGAATATTCTGCCCAGGTTTGATTATAACAATATCATTTATTTGTAAATCTTCAATATGTTTTTCAATTTCATTATTACCAAATTTGACTAATGCCTTTGTCGGTTGAATTTTAATCAGCTCATTTATTGCTTCATTGGTTTTGAATTTAGCCTTTGATTCCAGCCATTTCCCTAAAAGGACCAAAGAAATAATCACAGCAGTAGTATCATAGTAAACGTGATTTTTCAGGTTTTCAGGAAGTAAGTTTGGGAAAAAAGTAACAACTGAACTGAATAAAAATGCTGAGCCAGTACCAATTGATATGAGTGAATTCATATCAAATGATAGACTCCGTAGATTTTTAATGAACTTTATATAAAAACTTCTGCCTGAAATTAGAATTAATAAAAGAGTTAAAACAAATAAAAAATGATTTAGGGAATAATGATTTATCTCAAATGTCTCTAAAAAATTTTTTGACATCATTGCCATATTGAGAGTGAAAACAGGAATGGTAAAAATTAGAGAAATAAAAAATTCTTTTTTGGCTTTTTCTAAATTAGAATTGTACCTTGAACCAAATAGACTATAAGATTCATCATTATGATTTTTTACTTCATATCCTGCATCTTTTATGAATTTTTTAATTTCATCAATATTGTATTTTTCACTGTCAACGGATAAAATTGCTTTCTCACTTGCAAGATTAACAGACACATTTTTCACTCCCTGAGCTTTGCTGATTGCTTTTTCTACTCTTGTAACACAGCTCGCACAAGTCAACCCCACAATATCTATTGAAATGGTTTTGAGCTTATTCATCCATTACTCTATAACCAGATTCTTCTATCAGTTTCTTTATTTTGTCCACATCATTTTGATTATCAGATATTTCAATTTCTACTCTTCCTATCTGAACATTAAAATTTTGGACTCCTGCTCTTTCGAGTTGTTTAATTATGGTCTTAACGCAATGTTGGCAGGACATTCCTTCAACTTTGATAATTGTTTTCATATTTGATTCTTTTTGGGTCGTAAAAATATCAATGAAATTGTAAAAATATTAGATAATTTAGCGAAGGTTTTTATAGAAACGAACTTAAATTTTATATCCCCAGATTTTTATTAAATCAAATAATCAAATCAATAACGATAATAGTCATTATACCCAAATTGATTTTTATTAAAAATTACAAACTTTATTTTACTATTATTTACTCTTGGCTTTTGTTGATTAGCATTTAAATTATTTTGATTCTTATAGTAATATCTCTGTGTATCAACAAATTGAGGATGATTATTTGCTGGGATAACATTTGAATAGATTACCGGCTGAGTAAATATTGAAGGACTATTAATAAATTGTCTTTGAGTTGTTTTTGGTATATGATAAGAAACTGGTTGTTCTATCTTTTCAGGTTGTTGATTCCCTTTTTTAATTTTTAATAATAAATAGAAGAAAATCCAGATTAGTACGAATATTGCTGAAAATCCTAACAAACTTGTTTTTATTATTTCTATAAGTGTCATTTAGTCTCCATTTTTTATTTTACATTTATAAACAATTGTGCCAAAGGAAAATGATGGGTCTATTGGTAAAATTCTAATTTTTTTAACTGAAAATTGAATTTTTGGGTTGAGTTGATAAAGAATTTGAAAAATTTTTGAATTATTATGAAAATATTTACAAGAAAATTTTACCGATTTACTAAAAATTCTAAGTGTTTTATGTTAGAAAATAATTTTTGAGTTTTTGTTTTATAGTTTCTACGCTCCTTAATTGATTTAATTAAATTACCAGTTAACGATATAACTATTTGATCTGAAATTTAAAAACCATATTGTCTTTTGTTAAATACTACAAATTTTTCGACTCTATTTGATACTCCTGGTTTATGTATAACTTTGGGGGTACTATGTCTGCTGTTTTGATTTCTGTGGCTTTTGACTTTATATAGATTTTGATTTACTCTATTTACACTCGGATAGATTATAGGTGGAACGATAACAATAGAAGGATTATAAACTGGTTTTTCAATCGTGTTTTTAACAGGTAAAGCAACAGGCTGAAGACCTTCCTCAATCTGTTTATTTGATTTTTTAATCTTTAGAAGAATGTAGAAGAAAATCCAGATTAGTATAAATAATGCTGAAAATCCTAATAAACTTGTTTTTATTATTTCTATCAGTGTCATTTTAGTTTTCCTTATTTCCCTTTTTAATTAGCAACTTTGAATAATTGTGCCAGAGTGGGAAAAATGAGTTTTGGGTTAAAATATTAATCATTTCAACGAGAATAAATATGTCAAAATGAAAAATTGTAAAGATTTGAAACAACTTTTAGAGCATTCGACCTATTCTTACAATTACAAAAATGTTGGTAAATTCTGGGGATGATTTATTATTGATAAATTAAATAGAATTTTTCTGTTTTAATATTTTATTCCTGAATGATTTATTATGAACCCCCAGTTGTTATGTTGATTTTGAAATTATACGTTATAAAAACCGTATTGCCTGTTATTAAATACTACAAATTTTTCTGGTCTGTTTGTTACTCTTGGTTTATGCACAACTCTTTTGTAATTAATTCTGTGAATATTATTTAATTGTGCATCTTTATCCATTTTGTTAATACTTGGGTAAATTACTGGTTGAACGAAAACAGGGGAAGAATGATAAACTGGCTTCTGAACCACTTTTTTAGCTGGTAGTGTTTCAGGTTGAACATTCTCCTGAATCTGTTTATTTGATTTTTTAATTTTTAAGAAAAGATAGAAGAAAATCCAGATTAATACAAATAATGCTGAAAATCCTAACAAACTTGTTTTTATTATTTCTATCAGTGTCATTGTTGTTCTCCTTATTTTTCACTCATAATTGCCAATGATATGCCAGTAAAAAGGTGCAAATTTTTGCAAAAAATAAGGTTTTTATATAAAAAATTGTCTCATTATAAGACTTTGAAACAAAATGAAAATGATTTGAAACCATTTCGATTGGCAGACAGATTCTTCGTAACTTTTTATTAAAATAGATTAAAAATCAGGTTTTTGTATTTTAGTAAAAGTAATAAATTTTGTTATAGAAGAAATTTTAATTTTATGAATTTAGCTAAAAAATTTACTATTGGTTTAACTCAATACTCGCTTTCAGAAGATATTGAGTCAAATCTCAAAAAAGCAATTTTTTTTATTGAAAATGCCGCTGAAAAAGGAGCAAGTGTAATTTGCTTACCTGAACTTTTTAATTCTTTGTATTTCTGCCAATCAGAGAACATCGAATATTTTGACTTGGCAGAAACGATTCCAGGACCTACAACAAATAAACTTTCTGAACTTGCTAAAAAATTAAAAATCGTAATAGTTGTACCTTTGTTTGAAAAGCGTAATCTTGGTTTGTATCATAATTCACTTGCGGTTATAAATACTAAAGGTGAGATTATTGATATTTATAGAAAAATGCATATTCCTGATGATCCGGCATATTATGAAAAATTTTATTTCACACCGGGAGATTTAGGATATAAAGTGTTTGATACAGAGTTTGGAAAAATCGGAACTTTGATTTGCTGGGATCAATGGTATCCCGAAGGAGCAAGATTGACAGCATTGAAAGGTGCTTCAGTTATTTTTTATCCAACTGCGATTGGTTGGCATCCATACGAAAAACAGGAGCATGGAAAGGCTCAGTTTGAAAGCTGGCAAACAATTCAACGTTCACACGCAATTGCTAATGGAGTTTATGTTGCTTCAGTAAATCGTGTAGGACTTGAGAAACAAAATCCTGACTCTGCCGGAATTGAGTTTTGGGGAAAAAGTTTTGTCTCTGATCCGCAAGGAATAATTCTTTCAGAAGCATCACACGATAAAGAAGAAGTCCTTGTTGCCGAAATCAATTTAGATAGAATTGAATACATTAGAAGAAATTGGCCATTTATGAGAGATCGCAGGATTGATTCCTATCAAAATATTCTTAAAAGATTTGATGATTAAAAATGAAAAATAGTATCAAGTTCAGATTACCTGCAGAGTTCGAAAAACACGAGGCAACGTGGATTGGTTGGCCATTTAATAAATCTGATTGGCCAGGAAAGTTTGCACCAATTCCCTGGGTTTACGGAGAAATTGTCCGTTACTTGTCAATCGGTGAGAAGGTAAGAATTCTAATTCAGAATGAAGATGAGAAAAGAAAAGCAATTCGCATTTTGAATTCCGTTCACGCTGATTTGAACAATATCGAGTTCTTCATCATTAAAACTGACAGAAACTGGCTTAGAGATTCCTCACCTCAATTTGTAAAAGATGAAAATGGTATTACGAGTTTGATTAGATTTAAATTCAATGCTTGGGCAAAATATGATAATTATGAACTTGATTCGAAGATTCCGGATTATATTTCAAAGAAGTTAAAACTAAAAATTCACAAAGCAACTTTTAATAATAAACATGTTGTTTTAGAAGGTGGAGCAATTGATTACAATGGAAAAGGCACTTTGATTACTACAGAAGAATGTTTGATGGATAAAAAAACTCAGGTTAGAAATCCTAATTTTTCAAAAACTGATTATGAAAAAATTTTCAAGGACTATCTGGGCATCGAGAAAGTGATTTGGTTGGGGAAAGGAATTGTAGGAGATGATACTCACGGGCACGTTGATGACATCACAAGATTTGTAAATGAAAACACTGTTGTAACTGTGATTGAGAAAAATCCAAAAGATGATAACTATAAAAACCTTCTTGAGAACAAAGAAATTTTACTTTCATCAGAATTATCAAATGGTTCAAAGCTGAATGTTATTGATTTACCGATGCCTTCACCAGTAATTTTCAAAGGTCAAAGATTGCCTGCGAGTTATGCTAATTTTTATATCTCGAACTATGCTGTGCTTGTTCCAACCTTCAACGATGAAAACGATAGAAAGGCTTTGGGAATATTATCAGATTTATTTTCCGATAGAAAAGTAATTGGCATTCACGCAGTTGATTTAGTGTGGGGATTAGGTACAATTCATTGTCTTACGCACGAACAAATTTTATAAAATAAATTTAAGGAGTTATAAAATGTTATACTTATTATTATCAGTTCTTTTTTTAATCTCAAATCCTTCCGATAAATTAAAAGTGAAAGATCCGTGGATGAGGGTTTCAGCTAAAGGGCAATCATCGGCATTGTTTATGAAAATTGAAAACGAAGGGGAAGTTGCCGACACACTTTATAAAGTTGAAGGAAAAGTTTCTGAAAAAATTGAAATTCACGAAACATATCAGAAAGATGATATGATGGCAATGAGAGAAGTCAGTTCGATTGTTATAAATCCAAAATCCACTTTTGAATTAAAACCTCGTCATCATCATATTATGTTGATTAAACTAAATCAGGATTTGAAAAAAGGTGATGAACATGAATTCACACTTCATTTCAAAAAAGCTGGTGCAATTAAAATCAAAGCCAAAGTTGATGAAATGAAAATGCAAAAACCACAGCATGTTCACTGATCTTTTGAAAAGATTTGACAAACACGTTTTCATCTGTAATAATTCCAGACCAGCAGGACATCCAAGAGGTTGTTGCTTTGATAAAGGAAGTAAAGAACTGATTGATGAGTTTAAGAAAAAAGTAGCAGCACTGAGACTTAACAAAAAAATAAGAGTTAATCAATCAGGATGTCTGGACGCTTGCGAGCAGGGTATTGCAGTAGTTGTATATCCAGAACAAGTCTGGTATGGAAATGTTACTATAGATGATATTGATGAAATTATCCAATCTCATCTTATAAATAATGTTCCTGTTGAAAGATTGATTATTAAGTCAGAAGATTTTTACAACAATGAAAAATAATTCTCAAAAAGAATTAGCTGAAAACATTTTTCGTCTTTTGAAAAAGAATTATCCAAATCCAAAACCGGCGTTGGAATACTCAAGCCCATTTGAATTACTTATTGCTACAATACTTTCAGCTCAATGCACTGACGAAAGAGTAAACATAGTAACCAAAAATCTTTTTAAGAAATATCAGAAACCAGAAGATTATCTGAGCGTTTCAAATGAGGAATTAGAAAAAGATATTTTTTCAACCGGATTTTACAAACAGAAAGCAAAGAGCATAAAAAATTGTTGTGCCGAATTAATTGAAAAACACAACGGCAAAGTTCCACCGAATTTTGATGCGCTAACAAAATTATCGGGAGTTGGCAGAAAGACAGCTTCTGTAATTGCTGGTAATGCTTTTGGAATTCCTGCAATTGCAGTAGATACTCACGTTATAAGATTATCAAATCTTTTTCATTTTGTTAAAACGAAAGACCCGGTTAAAATAGAAATGAAACTGAAAGAACTTTTGCCAGAGCAAGATTGGATAATTTCCTCTCATCTTTTAGCCTCGCACGGAAGAAAAATCTGTATCGCCCGAAAGCCAAAATGCCTTGAATGTTTTCTTGCTGATTTGTGTCCGTCTTACAATCCAAATTCAAAAGGTAAGAAATGAAAGAAAAAGATAGAGAATTCTGCTTAAGTTTGTTAAAAGAGTACACGAAAAGTGAAAGCTTACTCAAACACGCATTTGCTGTTGAATCCTGCGTCCGGGCTTATGCTGAAAAATTTAATGAGGATGTTGAGTTTTGGGGAAACGTCGCTTTGCTTCACGATTTCGACTATGAGAAATTTCCATCAGCGGAAGAACATCCATTCAAAGGAGCTGAGATTTTAAGAGATCTCGGTTTCTCAGAAGAGTTTATAACTGCAATTTTATCTCACGCAGATTACACAGGAGTGAAAAGAGAATCTCTATTGCAAAAAACTTTATTTGCTTGTGATGAATTGGCAGGTTTTTTAACTGCCGTTGCGTACGTTCGACCATCAAAAAGTATTAATGAAGTAGAAGCAAAATCTGTAAGAAAGAAAATGAAGGATAAAGCATTTGCAAAAGCAGTCAGCAGAGAAGACATTATCAATGGAGCGGATGAACTTGGAATTGATCTTGATGAACACATATCCTTCTGCATCGAAGCAATGAAAAAGAATAAAGAGAAGCTGGGATTGTAAAATATTTCATTAAAATTTAACATTCATCACTTAACATTAATTAAGGGCTTGACATATAATTAGCGAATTACCTATCTTTCAAATAAAAATCGGAGAATATTAGAGAGTTTTGCTACTTTTAAAACGTGAAAGATTTCAAAATTTTTAATTTTTGATAAGTTAACTAATTTATTTTTTATGATTGGCAAAATCTCTATTATTCTTTTTTTGGTACTCAATGTTGTAGTCTTATCTCAGGATGAAATCCGAATAATTAGTTCTGATTTTAATTCGCTTAAAATTTCTTATAAGCCAATCTATACTGATACTTCATCTATAATTATTAATAACCAAAATTACAGATCAATAAAAATTCATCTTGGATTTACTAAACCTGAATTGGAAGCAGGCAGTCCTAACGTTCCTTCAAGAATTTTGACAATCGGAGTTCCAAATGAATTTGGTAATACATTAGAAATTATTTCAACATCATTTACTGAAATTTCAGGTCAGATTTCTCCCATTCCAAATGTTAAACAAGATACACTTGGATATTCATATGAGTATTTTATAAGTCAGGCTTACTTTATTGAAACTGATTTATCTCTTGTAGAATTTGGAAATTCTGGTTTAGCAAGGGATTTAATTATTCAGAATCTTGTTCTGAATCCGGTTAAATTTTTCCCAACAGAAAATAAAATCAGACTTTATAAAGAAATTGTATTCAAAGTTAATTTTTCTTCCGGAACTATTTCTCAACAACCAGCAGATGAACTTTCTTCATTCGGAATATTAAATTTTGAAATTGCCCGATTCTGGAATCAGACAAAAAAAGTTACGGCAAAAATTAATATTTCTAACAGTGTATTAGCTACAGGTCGCTGGTTCAGATTTGAAGCTCCTGAAGAAGGATTTTACAGAATTACTCGCTCACAATTATCATCTTATGGAATTGATCCGAACACTGTTGACCCACGTACAATTAAAATTTATAATAACGGAGGGAAAGTTCTTCCTGAACTAAATAGCGCTCCACGTCCAATTGATCTGGTAGAAAATGCTATTACTATTGTAGGAGAAGAAGATGGTAAATTTGATGAAGGTGACTATATTTTATTTTATGGAAGAGGAACCAATTTTTTCGATTACGATACTGATAGAAAAACTATAAAAAGATTTTTCAATCCCTATTCAAAATCGAACTACTATTGGATTACTTCTGGTGGTAGCGCAGGTAAAAGAATTACTAAAAAGAACAGTCTTTCTCAGTCGGCAGACTATCAGCAAAATTCTACAGTTGCTTTCATCGGATTTGAAGAAGATAAAATCAATCTTGCAAAATCAGGCAGACAGTTTTTTGGTGATAATTTTACTGCTTCCATCAATCAAAGAACATACATCAATAGACTTGATAATAGAATCTCATCCGAACCTATTAAGTATTCTATAAGATTTGTGGTCAATTCTTCTACTAATCTTACACTAAACATTTCAGAGAATGGAAGTCAGATTTTTAATGAATTACTTCTTGGTTATGGAAATCAGGATTACACTGTTGGAAAAGCTTATTTAAGAAATCTCACTTTTCAAGGTAGCTTACCTGACAATAGAAGCGTACTAACTTTCAGAATTAATCCATCTGCTCAAACATCTGTTGGATATCTTGATTACTTCACTATCGAATACCGAAAGGAACTAAAAGCAACCGATGATAATCTTTTAGTTTTTTCCGATCCTGTTGATGGGGTTATTGAATATCTTTTTAGTGGGTTTTCCTCAACAAATTTTAGAGTTTTTGATATCACTGATAATTTCAATGTTAAAATGGTTGATAATTTTATTATGCTAAGTGGTGGTCAATGCAAATTTCAGTTTATTGAATCACAGAACTCTCGTTCAAAATATTATGCTGTCGAATTAAGTAAATTAAAAACCCCATCTAATCCAACAGAAGTTACAAATTCAAATTTGAGAGGTGAGAGTACGGGGGCAAAATTTATTATCATTACCAGCAAAGAAAAATTAGAAGCTGCCAATAAATTAAAAACCTATAGGGAAACTCAGACTAATCCACCTATATCAACAATTGTAGTGGATGTGCAAAGAATTTATAACGAATTTTCTTGTGGTTCTTTAGATGTATCTGCAATTCGAGATTATATACGATATGCTTACCAGAATTGGCAAATAAAACCAGAATATGTTTTATTCCTTGGAAAGGGTACTTATGATTATAAAAACATAGAAGGTTTTAGTGATAATATCATTCCAACTTGGCAAACTGAAGAATCACTTTCCTACGTATTTTCCTTGGAAGATTCCTATACCACTGATGATTTTTTTGCTGCAGTCGCTGGAGATGATTCTATTGTAGATTTAGCACTCGGGAGAATTCCATCTAGAACTTTATCAGAAGCCAATAACTTTATTGCTAAAATTATCTCATATGAAAAAAATGGTGATTTTGGTCCTTGGAGAAATCTAATTACTTTATTAGCAGATGATGGAATAAAAACTGGTGGTGATGATGGTGCAATTCATACCGCTGCTTGTGAAAGATTAACAAACTTTGCTTTTCCAAAATATCTGGATTTTAACAAAATTTATCTTGCTGCTTATTCACCTGTTGTTACCTCAGGCGGCAGGAGAAAACCTGAAGTTAACAATGTATTATTAAAATCATTAAATGACGGAACTTTATTTCTAAACTTTGTTGGTCACGGAAACCCGGAAGTATGGACTCACGAAGTTGTATTTGAAAAATCTGTAACCGTTCCTCAATTAAGAAACAGGAGATTATTTTTCTTAACTGCTGCAACTTGTGACTTCGG
>Ga0116210_1002862_pt1 | contig 9986 bp, 6 predicted proteins | sample TshhotsprinmetaG_FD_94483 | JGI IMG/M metagenome (GOLD analysis project Ga0116210, IMG submission 94483) | Hot spring microbial communities from South Africa to study Microbial Dark Matter (Phase II) - Tshipise hot spring metaG | ecosystem: Environmental > Aquatic > Thermal springs > Hot (42-90C) ... | reverse complement strand
CGCATCATCGCACATAGCCAACTCGTCGTGCGCACCGACCGCGAACTGCGCGCGCCGGTTACGGCCGAGATCGAAGAGCAACTGATCGGACTTCTGAAGCGGGCGCTGCGACACGCCGATGCCTTCATCGTCTCCGACTACGAAAAAGGGGCGGTGACGCCGCGCACGTTGAGTCAAGTGCTTCCGCTTGCTCACAACGCAAGCGTTCCGGTGTTGATCGATCCGAAGTTTCGCAACTTCGACTCGTACCGTCCGGCAACGCTCGTCACGCCGAATCACCACGAAGCGTTGCGTTTGACCAACGGCGACGACGATTCGGAAGCGGGCATCGCGCAGGCGGCGCGCGCGATTCAGTCGCGTCTCGGCTGTCGCGCCGTGCTTGTCACGCGCGGCGAGCGCGGCATGATCTTGCTCGAAGAGGAAGCGAATCCGATTTGCGTGCCGACCGTCGCGCGCGAAGTCTACGACGTGACGGGTGCCGGCGACACGGTGATCGCCGCGCTCGGCGCCGGACTTGCCGCCGGAGCATCATTGCTCGAAGCGGCGATGCTGGCTAATCACGCCGCTGGCGTTGTCGTCGGCAAGGTCGGCACAGCGACGGCGTCGCCCGAAGAGATCATCCGTTCGATCGAAACGTCGCGCTGACGAAGAACCCAAGAGCGCGGCCCACACGGTTCGCACAATTCCGCTGCACGATACGGATGGACCAGCAATGATGACCGCTCACCCGATCGCGGCACCGCCTGAGCGCGGCGTAAGACGTTCGATTGCGCTCGCGCTGCTGCTCGCGCTTTTCATCGGCACGGCATCGGCCCAGACGCCGCCGCGCCCGCCGGCGACGACCTCGCCTGCGCCCGCTGCGCCGCAACCGACGGCGCGCCCGCCGCAGCCTTCGGCGCTGCCTTTCGCTCCGACGACGACGCGCACCGTCGAAGAGCTGCGCGCAGCGATCGAGCAGGTCGTCAACCAGCCGGAGCTTGCGCCCGCGCAGTTTGCGGCCAAGATCGTTTCGCTCGACACCGGGCGCACGCTGTTTGAACTCAACGCTGGCAAGCTGATGCAACCGGCTTCCAACATGAAGCTTTACACCGTCGCCGCGGCGCTCGACCGCCTCGGACCGGACTTTCGCTTCATCACTTCCGTTTACGCTCCGGCGCGTCCCGACGCGCAAGGGCGAATGCGCGGCGATCTTGTCATCTACGGGCGCGGCGATCCCTCGTTCGCCGCGCGTTTTTACAACGGCGATTACTACCGCGCCATCGACGAACTGGCCGACAAGATCTTTGCTGCTGGCGTGCGGCGCGTCGAGGGCGATCTGGTCGGCGACGAGAGCTACTTCACCGGCATGCCGTTCGGGTCCGGCTGGGAGGTGGATGACCTGCAGTGGTACTACGGCGCCGAAATCAGCGCGCTGACGGTGAACGACAACTCGCTCGACCTTTCGGTCAAGCCGGGCCCGCACCCCGGTGACGCAGGCGTGATCACCACCAGCCCAACGACTTCGCTTCTGACGATCGTCAATCGAACAACGACTGGTCCCAAGGGCACGCGGCGCGAACTCAGCATCTATCGCCCGCTCGGCGAAAACATGCTCGACGTCCAAGGCACGCTGCCTGCAGACGATCCCGGCTATTCGGCGAGCATTTCGATTTCACGCCCAGCCATGCTGTTCGTCTCGCTGCTTCGCGCGGCGCTCGAAAAACGCGGTGTCGAGATCACCGGCAAAACGCGCGTCGTGGATGCGCGTTCGCCGCGTTCGCTGCCGCCGACCTCGCTCGTCGAGATCGCCAATCGCACGTCACCGCCGCTCAGCATCATCGCCGCGCAAGTGCTCAAGCCCAGCCAGAACCTCTACACCGAGCTGGTCCTGCGCGCGCTTGGCAATGCGACGCGCACCGATCCGAAGCAACAGAGCGAAGAGGCCGGCATCGAAGCCGTCAAACAGTTCTTGCACGCGGCGGGAATCGATGAAACGAGCGTGCAGATCGTTGATGGATCAGGGCTATCGCGCGGCAACCTCGTCACGGCGGAAGCGACGGCGCGGCTTCTCGTTTACATGTCGCGCCACCGACACGCGCAAGTCTTCCGCGATGCGCTTCCCGTGGCGGGCGTGGACGGCACGCTACGCAACAGGATGCGCGGCACGGCAGCAGCAGGCAATGTGCGCGCTAAAACGGGCACGATCAACAACGCCGCTTCATTGTCCGGCTATGTGACCACAGCAGCAGGGGAGAGACTGGTCTTTTCGCTTATCTTAAACAATCTGCCGCGCGAAGCGGACGCGCGCCGTGTCTATCTGGACGCCATCGCCGTGCTGCTGGCGATGTTCGCCGGGCGGTCCTGAAAAGAGAGGCTCGCGGCTTCCGAAGAAGCGCCGGTCTTGTGTCCATCCCGCAAGCACGATTGACGCGGCGTTTGCCGCTTTGTTAACCTCGCTTTCGAGCCAAAGAACCGAACGAAAGGTCGAGGACGATCATGGCAAAAGAGATCTTCATTCTCGGCGGCAAGCGCACGCCGATGTGCGAGTACGTCGGCGCGCTCAAAGACATCAAAGCGATCGATCTTGCGGCCATCGCCGCGCGGGCAGCGATGCAAGCGACGGGCGTCGCGCCTGAAGAGATAGACCACACGGTGATCGGCAACGCGCTGCAAACGTCGGGCGATGCCATCTACGGCGCGCGCCACGTCGCGCTGAAAGCGGGCGTGCCCATTGATCGTCCGGCGCTGACGGTGAATCGGTTGTGCGGGAGCGGCATTCAATCGATCATCTCGGGCGCGCACATGATCCTGCTCGGCGAGGCCGAAACCGCGCTGGTCGGCGGCATGGAATCGATGTCGCAAGCGCCACACGTTATCTACGGCGCGCGCGCCGGATTCGCGCTCGGTCAAGGTAAGCTTGAAGACAGTCTGATGGTTGCGTTGCTCGACAGCTATTGCAACACGACCATGGCCGGGACGGCGGAAAATCTCGCGCGCAAATACGAGATCTCGCGCGAAGAGCAGGATCTTTATGCGCTCCGTTCGCAACAGGCGGCCAAACGAGCGCAAGATGCAGGCGTCTTCGCCGAAGAGATCACGCCGGTCGAGGTGAAGACGAAGAAGGGTGTGCAGATGATTGACCGCGACGATCACCTGCGTCCCGACACGACGCTCGAAGCGCTCGCGAAACTTCCACCCGCTTTCAACAAAGACGGCTTCGTCACGGCGGGCAACGCTTCGGGCATCGTCGATGGCGCGGCGGCGCTCGTCATCGCCAGCGACGATTACGTGCGCCGCACCAACAAAAACCCTCTCGGGCGCATCGTCAGTTGGGCCTATGCGGGCGTCGAACCTGAGATCATGGGCATCGGCCCTGTGCCTGCTGTGCGCAGAGCGCTGGAGAAGGCCGGCCTCGAACTCGACGACATCGATCTTTTCGAGGTCAACGAAGCCTTCGCCGCGCAGTATCTGGCTGTGGAGAAGGAACTCGGCCTCGACCGCGAGAAGACCAACGTCAACGGCGGAGCGATCGCGCTGGGCCACCCGCTGGGCGCGACCGGAACCCGATTGGTGTTGACTTCGCTGCTCGAACTCCGCCGCCGCGGCGGGCGCTACGCGCTGGCGACCGCTTGCATCGGTGGCGGTCAAGGGATCGCGATCATCTGCGAACGAGTTTGACGCAGATGGCTGAAGAGAGCTGGAGTTGCGGCACAAAACTTCCAAGCGAACCATCTTCTCTTTGCTTACCGCGTTCGCAGCCGCAATGCTTTCAGCGGAGATGGTACGCACACAGGGGCCCTCGGTCCAGCTAGAGACGAGAGTTAAATGGGGACCCAAGAAGGACTCGCGGCTTGATGTTGAACTTCCCGATCTTGCGCTCGATGCGGACTGGATCGTAGGCGTTCAAGGGGTAAAAAGGGCCGATGACGCTGGAAGGAGCGGACGAGCGACGGCAGCCATAGATTGGTCACTTGGAAATAGTACAGTGTAGATCCGGCCGTCACCTTCTTTTTCCCATCGAAAATAGCTGACTATAGCGCTTGATCAAGGCAAAGTAGAATGACCCTAGTGGGAAGAAGTGTTCAACTTTGCTGCAACTCCTCCTCTCGTAGGAGTCACCAACTAACCTCGATTAGTTTGGCCCTGCCTTTGCTCAAAAGTCTTTTTCGGTGAACTGCGCTTAACTGATTGGAGGAAACGGACGGAAAGCATTATAATGTTCGGCTTTCCGTCGAGGTGATGTGCCAGCGAGTCGGGGATCTTCGGTTCGGAAGACCTTTACCCTACGCTCCTCATCACCGTTTCCATATCGAAAGTTCTCATGAAAGGAAATAGAAGTGGCGACAGAACAGTTTGACGTGACGATCATCGGAAGTGGTCCTGGAGGATACGTGGCTGCGATTCGCGCGGCGCAGTTGGGTTTGCACACGGCCATCGTCGAAAAGGACAAGCGCTTGGGTGGCACCTGCACGCTGCGCGGCTGCATCCCAACCAAGCAACTGCTTCAATCGGCATATATCTACGAGAAGATGAAGCATGCTGCTGAGTTCGGCGTCGTCGCCTCCAACGTCGGGTATGATTTCGGCCAAGTTCAAAAGCGCAAAGAGCAGGTCGTCACCAAGAACTCCAAAGGAATAGAGTTCTTGATGAAGAAGAACAAGATCACCGTCTTCAAAGGCACCGGACGGTTGAACCTTCCCGGTCGCGTCGAGGTCACCGGCGAAGATGGCAAAAAGGAGACCGTTCACACCAAGAACATCGTCATTGCGACAGGGTCTGTCGTCCGGCCCATACCCGGCTTTGAGACCGATGGCGACCGCGTCATCAACAGCGACCAAATACTTGAATTGAAAGAGGTCCCGAAATCGCTGATCGTGATGGGTGCCGGTGCCGTCGGCGTCGAATTCGCTTCGATCTTCTCGCGCTTCGGATGCGAAACGACCATCGTCGAGATCATGCCGCGGCTGCTGCCGCTCGAAGACGAAGAGATCTCGAACGAATTGGCGCGCGCGTTCCGCAAGCGCGGCATCAAGTTGCAGCTCGATACCAAACTCGACGGCGTGGAACGCACCAAGACGGGCGTGATCGTGACGGGCAAAACATCCAAGGGCGAACCCGTGAAGATCGAGGCTGAGAAGCTTCTCGTCGCCGTCGGTCGTATGCCTTACACGGAAGGGCTTGGATTAGAAGGGACCAAGATCAAGGTCGAACGCGGGGCGATTCAAGTTGACGAGTATCTGCGCACGGGCGAGCCGAACGTGTATGCCATCGGCGACGTCATCCCGACGCCGTGGCTTGCGCATCTCGCTTCCAAAGAGGGCATCCTCGCCGTCGAGCAGATCGCCGGCAAGCAGGTCCAGCCGATCAACCTGCGGCTCGTCCCATCGTGCACCTACTGCGACCCGGAGGTCGGATCGGTCGGATTGACGGAGCAGAAGGCGCGCGAACTTGGGTACGATGTCAAGGTTGGCAAGTTCCCCTTTACGGCTTCAGGCAAGGCGCGCATCCTCGGCGAGGATGAAGGCTTCGTCAAGATCGTCAGCGAATCGAAGTATGATGAAATCCTAGGCGTCCACATCATCGGCCCGCACGCGACCGAGTTGATCGCTGAAGCGTGCGTGGCGATGCAGCTTGAATCGACGGCGGAAGAGTTGGGCCGCACGATTCACGCGCACCCGACCGTTTCCGAATCGGTGATGGAGGCTGCCGAGGACGTGCACAAGCTGGCGATCCACTTCTAAGATTTCGGCGTCGAGCAAACGAGGGGAACGAGAGATGGCGAGCAAGCGCGATGCGAAAAAGAAAGGGTCGAAAGCGCACGGCGGAAGAAGCGCCCGCCGCGCAAAAGCAGAGACCGCGCAGGCGGCACACGTAGTCGCTGCGGCAGAGGTCGCGTTGAACGACGCGGACGCAGGCGGAGGACACCGTGACGGTGATACCGTCCCAAGTTTTGAGGTCGCGTTGAACGACGCGGACGCAGGCGGCCCATCGCCGAAATCGGACGCGTCTCGAAGCGCTGCTCCGGCGACGCGCGCCGGTGTTCGCTTCGTCGAGATCGTCGAAGGCGTGCAAGCTCCGGCGATCGACGAAGGGTTGATCTGTTCGCTTGAGACCAGTTTGACGCGCGAGCAGATGCTGGAGCTTTACTACTACCTGAAACTCACGCGACTGGTCGAAGAGCGACTCGTCAACTTGTACCGTCAAAACAAAGTGATCGGCGGCGTCTATCGCTCATTAGGTCAAGAGGCGACCGCCGTCGGCACCTGCTATGCGCTCGAGCGGGGCGACTTCATCGCGCCGCTCATCAGGGATCTGGGCGCCGTGCTGACCAAGGGGATTCGCCCGCGTGCGATCTTCGCGCAGTACATGGCCAAAGCGTGGGGGCCATCCGAAGGGCGCGACCTGAACATCCACTTCGGCGACATGGAGCGAGGCTTCATCGGGCCGATCTCGCACTTGGGCGACATGATCCCGGTGATGACAGGCGTGCTCTTGGCCGCGCGCATGCAGCAGAAAAAGATCGTTGCCATCGCTTACATCGGCGACGGCGGGATGAGCACCGGAGCTTTCCACGAAGGGTTGAATTTCGCCGCCGTGCAACGCTTGCCGCTCATCGTCGTCGCCGAACACAACTGCTATGCGTATTCCACTCCAACGCACAAACAGACGGCAGTGAAGAATCTGGCGGACAAGGCGGCAGCCTACGGCATTCCCGGCTATATCGTCGATGGCAACGACATCATCGCTTGTTACGAAACAACGAAGCGCGCCGTTGACTTCGCACGCTCCGGCGGCGGCGCCGTGTTGATCGAGGCGAAGACCTACCGGCGCAAAGGTCACGCCGAGCACGACGACCAACGCTACGTGCCGCGCGAAGAACTGGAGCTATGGGAGAAGCGCGATCCCGTGGACCGTTACGAGCGACATCTCACCTCGCAAGGGATCGCGACGCGCGAAGAACTCGACCAGATCACAGCGCGCATCAAGCAGGAACTCGAAGAGGAGGTCGCGTGGGCTGAAAGCTCGCCGCTGCCGGAACCGGAACGAGCGGCGTATAATGTGTACGACAACTCCATCGTGCCGCCAGCTTTTCGGCCAAAGGTTTTGGAGCGATAGAACGATCATGCGAAAGCTGACCACAGTCCGCTTGAAGTGCGCCTCGCTAATCGCGCGGCGACGACGCGCGCGCGCTCGTGCTGCCGGGCAAAGCTGCGCCCTCGATGGGCGCCATCTTGCTCGAAGCGATGGATCTCGTCGTCGATCCGAAAGAGCGGCGGTTGGTCGTCAACCTGAAACATCCGTATGTGGTGCAGCACTATTTGAAGTAACTCCCGGCTGAGGTGAACGAAAGCGCAACCGGGCCGGAAGGTTGGTCGAACTTCATCGAGGACCATAAGGCATGGCAACAGCGCTCAAGAAAGAGCACAAGGCGGAACGCCCGGCGCGCGGCGGCGTGGTCACGTTCGTCGAAGCGATTCGCCAAGGCATCTGGGAAGAGATGGAACGCGACGAGCGCGTCTTCGTCATCGGCGAAGACGTCGGCGTCTATGGCGGCGCGTTCAAGGTGACGGATGGGCTGATCGATTACTTCGGCCCCGAGCGCGTGATCGATACGCCGATCTCGGAAGCGGCCATCGTCGGCGCGGCGTGCGGCGCAGCGCTGATGGGCATGCGCCCCGTGGCTGAATTCCAGTTCATCGACTTCATCTCGTGCGGCTTCGACATGCTGACCAACTTCGCGGCGAAGTGCCGCTACCGTTGGGGCGCGGGCATTCCGGCAGTCTTTCGCGGGCCGTGCGGCGCGGGCGTGCATGCTGGCCCGTTTCACTCGCAGAACGTCGAGTCCTTCTTCATGAACACGCCGGGGTTGAAGATGGTCGAACCATCGAACCCGTATGACGCGAAGGGGTTGATCAAAGCGGCGATCCGCGATCCCGATCCGGTGCTCTTCTTCGAGCACAAGAAACTCTATCGGCTGCCACGGTTGCGGCAAGAGATACCCGAAGAGGATTACATCGTCGAGATCGGGCGCGCACGGGTCGCGCGCGAAGGACACGATCTTTCGATCATCACCTTCGGCGCACAGGTGTTGACGGCGCTCGATGCGGCGGAAGAGTTGGAGCGCGAAGGATTGGACATCGAAGTGATCGATCTGCGAACGCTGCTGCCGCTCGACAAAGAGACGATTCTGGCGAGCGTGCGCAAGACGAACCGTGCTTTGATCCTGCACGAAGCGCCGCGCACGGGCGGCATTGGCGGCGAGATCGCTGGATTGATCGCCGAAGAGGCTTTCGAGTGGTTGGACGCGCCAGTGGTTCGCCTCGGAGCCATCGACACGCCGGTGCCCTATTCGCCGCCGCTCGAAGAGTACCATTTGCCGCAAGTGAAAGACGTGGTGGATGCCGCAAGGAGACTGGCAGCATACTAGACTAAAGAGGAGGAGCGAGACCCGGGTTCAAGGTCTCGGCGTCACGAAAAAGTTATGAGCACGGAAGTGGTAATGCCACAAATGGGCGAGTCCATCGCCGAAGGGACGATCACGCGCTGGCTGAAAAAGGTCGGCGAGCACGTCGAACGCGATGAACCGCTATTTGAAATCTCGACCGACAAGGTGGATGCCGAAATCCCAGCGCCTGCCGCCGGCACGCTCACCGAAGTGAGGTTCAAAGAGGGAGACACGGTGGCCGTCGGAACGGTGGTCGCTATCATCGACGGCGACGGGGCGAGCGCGCCGGCACCGCAAGAAACCAAACAAGAAGCGCCCGCCGCGGCGACCGTAACGGAAGCAAAAAGCGCAAGCACGCTGGCGCCGCCGCCGCCCGCTCAATCGCAGTCCGATGGCTCTGGGCAGCAAGCCACGGCGGAGGCTCCACCGCCAGCGCCACAGCCAACCGAACCGCCGCCAACACCTGCTCCACCAACAAAGCCGAAAGAGGCTCAACCGACGGCGGCAAAACCGATTGCCGAGCAGACGGTGGAAGAGTTGCGCCGCACGCGCTCCAGCCCGCTCGTGCGCAAGATCGCCCGCGAACATGGGATCGATCTCGCGCAGATCGAAGGGACCGGGATGAGCGGGCGCGTCACCAAAAACGACATCCTCAGTTTCATCGAATCGGGCGGAGCTGCCGCGCAGAAAGCGGCGCTGCAACCAACGCCCGCTCCGGTCGCGCCGCCACCTTCAGTGTCGGAGCCGACCCACGCGCCGGCAGTGCAACCGGCCGAAGGCGACCGCGTCGAACAAATGAGCGTCATGCGCAAGAAGATCGCCGAGCACATGATCCTCTCGAAGCGAACTTCGGCGCACGTCACCACCGTTTACGAGATCGACATGACGCGCGTTGCGCGCCTGCGCGAACAACATAAACGCTCCTTCCTCGAACGGCACGGAACCAAGCTGACATTCATGCCGTTCATTTTCCAAGCCGTGATTAGTGCCATTCGTCGCTATCCGATCTTCAACGCGCAGGTGAGCGGTGATCAGATCATCTACAAACGCGACATCAATCTCGGCATGGCCGTCGCGCTCGATTGGGGATTGATCGTCCCCGTGATCAAACGGGCCGACGAACTGTCCATCGCCGGACTGGCAAAAGTCGCCAACGACCTAGCCGAGCGAGCGCGCACCAAGCAGTTGAAGCCGGACGAAGTGCAAGGCGGCACTTTTACCATCACCAATCCGGGCGTCTTCGGTGGCCTGTTCGGCACGCCGATCATCAATCAGCCGCAAGTGGCCATTCTCGGCGTCGGCGTGATCGAGAAGCGTCCCAAAGTGATGACCAACGAAGAGGGCGACGACTACATCGCCATTCGCACGATGTCGTACTTCGCTTTGAGCTTCGATCACCGCATCATCGACGGCGCAGACGCCGAGCGCTTCCTTGGGCACATCAAACAAGTGCTCGAGGCCGGACAATTCACCATCTGAACGCACCGGGCCATCTCGAAGCCTGCCGTAAAGCTTCGGGATGGCCCGAACTTCGCAAAAACCCTCGCTCGATCTACTGCTT
>Ga0116210_1002861_pt1 | contig 9986 bp, 10 predicted proteins | sample TshhotsprinmetaG_FD_94483 | JGI IMG/M metagenome (GOLD analysis project Ga0116210, IMG submission 94483) | Hot spring microbial communities from South Africa to study Microbial Dark Matter (Phase II) - Tshipise hot spring metaG | ecosystem: Environmental > Aquatic > Thermal springs > Hot (42-90C)... | reverse complement strand
CGCCGACCCCCGTTCCCTCGCAGGCAAGGGGCAGGGGGTGGGTTCCCGAAAGACAACCTCGGAGCTGTTGTTGAACACCCTTGTTCGCCGTTGACAGTCCATCAGCGCCGTGTTATATTCACAGCAGACAGGAGGTATCCCCATGCAAACCGCTTCTTCCATTCTGACGGAGTCCGCGCGGGGCATTGAGAAGTACCGGAAAGGGGAGATGCTACTGCGGATCCGTCAGGCAAGCGGGTCGCCAGCGGGCAGACGCTATGCCTTCAACACGCATCTCCGCCGCGCACAACGCGCGCAGACGACGCTCGTGCTTTCCGACAAGGCGATACTTTGATTGAGTGGAGGAGATTGTGGGGTGAACGGAGACATCTGCGTTCCGCGACACTATATCTGTTATCGCGCGCGCAAGCCGTTGCGTATCGACGGCAAGCTGGACGATGAGGCGTGGCGCGATGCACCCTGGACAGAAGAGTTTGTGGACATCGAGGGCGATGCCAAACCGAAACCGCGCTTCCGCACCCGCGCTAAAATGCTGTGGGACGACCAGTACTTCTACATCGGCGCGGAGCTGGAGGAGCCGCACGTGTGGGCGACGCTCACCGAACACGACTCGGTGATATTTCAGGACAACGATTTCGAAGTGTTCATCGACCCCGACGGTGACAACCACAACTACTACGAGATCGAAATCAACGCGCTGAACACCGAATGGGACCTCCGCCTGCCGAAGCCGTACCGCGACGGCGGTCCCGCATTGAACGAGTGGGAGATACCGGGTCTGAAGACGGCGGTGTTCGTGGACGGTACGCTGAACGGCCCGCGCGATACCGACCGGGGCTGGAGCGTGGAGATGGCGATACCGTGGAAGGTGCTGGCGGAGTTTGCGGGGTGCCCTGCCCCACCTCGCGACGGCGACCAGTGGAGGGTGAACTTCTCGAGGGTGGAGTGGCAGATACGCATCGTGAACGGCAGGTACCAGAAGGTGCCCAACACGCCGGAGGACAACTGGGTATGGTCGCCACAGGGGGTGATCGACATGCACCGACCCGAAACGTGGGGATACGTTCAGTTCAGTACGGCTCCATCGGGCAGGGCACGCTTCCGCCCCGATCCCACGTACCACGCTCGCCTGAGGCTGATGGAAGTGTACCATGCTCAGCGCGCCTTCCGGCAAGCGAACGGCAGATGGGCAGGGAACCCCGCGGAGCTGCGGTATTACCTTCCCGCACGCGTTCCCGGCGGCGAGCCAGAGATACAGCTGGTGGGAGACGGATACATCGCCAGCCTGCGCGTGCGCGTGGGGTCAAAGCCCGTAACTGTCAAAGTGCGCGAAGATTCGCGGCTTTGGGTGGAGCAAGGGTGAATCTGGTACACTATTGCTGACGACATGTTTGCGTGGGAGAGCGAGATGAGAGAACGCATCTTCAACTTTTCGCCGGGACCAGCCACACTGCCCCTGCCGGTACTGGAGGAGGTGCAGCGCGACCTGCTTGCGCTTCCGGGGGTTGGCGCTTCCATTCTGGAGATCAGCCATCGCTCGAAGACCTTCGAGGAAATCATCCAGCAGGCGGAGGCAAACATCCGTGCCCTGCTGAGTCTGCCGGAGCATTACCATGTGCTTTTCCTGCAGGGCGGAGCCAGCCTGCAGTTCTCGCAGGTGCCGATGACCTTCCTGCGGGCCACGAACCGCTCGGCGGACTACATCATCACCGGGTCGTGGGGCAAGCGTGCGCTGGCGGAGGCACAGCGAGAGGGTAACGTGCGCGTGTTGTGGGACGGCAAAGGCGATAACTACAACCGGGTGCCTGCCTCCGCGGAGCTGGCAATCGATTCCAGTGCCGTCTACGTTCACTTTACCTCCAACGAAACCATTCAGGGCGTGCAGTTTCCGGCTGAGCCGGAGACGGGCGGCGTTCCGCTGGTGTGCGACGCTTCGTCCGACTTTCTCTCTCGCCCGATCGACGTCAGCCGCTACGGGTTCATCTACGCAGGCGCTCAGAAAAACGTGGGACCGGCGGGCGTCACCGTCGTCATTATCCGTCAGGACCTGCTGGAGCAGGTGCCCGACGACCTGCCGACGATGCTGAACTATAAGGTGCACACCGAGCACGGGTCGCTGTACAACACCCCGCCGGTGTTTGCCGTGTATGTGGTGATGCTGGTGACGCGCTGGCTGCTGGAGAGCATCGGCGGGCTGGAGCAGATGCACGCCATGAACCGCCAGAAGGCGCAGTTGCTGTATGAGGCGATCGACCGCAGTGAGGGCTTCTATCGCGGGCACGCTCAGCCGGGTAGTCGCTCGCTGATGAACGTGACATGGCGTCTGCCCACTGAGGAGCTCGAGGCGCAATTTGTGAAGGAAGCGAAGGACGCGGGTTTGCATGAGTTGAAAGGGCACCGCTCGGTAGGCGGTATCCGCGCCAGCATCTACAACGCCATGCCGATGGAGGGCGTGCGCTCGCTGGCGGAGTTTATGGAGGCGTTCCGACAGCGGCACGCCTGACAGGAGGTGAGAAAGATGTCGCAGACCCTGTTCCAGCCGCCCAGCCGTCCGGTTCCGGAGGGCAAAATCACCTTCGAGCAGTTTCTGGAATGGCTGGACGAAGAGACACATGCCGAATGGGTAGAGGGAGAGGTACGAGTCATGAGTCCTGTTTCGGATGCACACGCAGATCTGAACGACCTCTTGCGTGCCATTGTCCGGCTCTTTGTGGAGGAAAAAGGTCTCGGCATGGTACGCTCAGAGCCGTTTCTCATACGATTGGGCGAGGGGATGCCCGCCTACTCGCCAGACCTGTTTTTCGTTTCAATTCCACGTCTTCACCTGATGCGGTCCAACTTCTTTGACGGTGCTCCTGATCTCGTGGTTGAGATTATCAGCCCGGAGAGTCGAGCGCGCGACCGTGGCGAGAAGTTCGAGAACTACGAGAAGGCGGGGGTGCGCGAGTACTGGCTGATTGACCCCGAGCGTCGGCGGGCGGAGTTTTACCATCTGGGCGAGGACGGCTTCTACGAGCCGATGCCTGTAGACGAGCAGGGCGTGGTACGCAGTGTGGAGCTGCCCGGACTGTGGCTGAAAGTCTCGTGGTTCTGGCAAAAACCGCTACCCAACGTGATGGACGTGCTGAGGGAGTGGGGGCTGGTGTAGACCGATGGCTCTTTCCGACGCGCTGAAAAGGCTATCGCCGGATGAGTACCTCGCTGAGGAGCGACGGGATACCCACAAACAGGAGTATCTGCGGGGACCGGTGACCGCGCTGGCGGGCGCAAGCCCGTCGTACAACCGGGTCGTGTTCAACCTTGCGGGCATCCTGCATTCGCAATTGCGACAGTCCGGCTGCCACGGTTTCGGCAGCGACCTGAAGGTTCAAACGCCGGGCGCGGAGATGTTCGCTTATCCCGACCTGACTATCGTATGCGGGGAGCCACAGCTCCGCGATGTACTTTTGAATCCGACTGTGATTGTGGAGGTGCTCTCCGAATCGACCGAAGCGCGCGACCGCGGAGAGCAGTTCCTGCTGTATATCCAAATACCGTCCCTGCGAGATTACCTGCTTGTCTCGCAGAACGAAAGCCGAATTGAGCATTATGCTCGTCAGCCAGACAACCGCTGCCTCCTGTCCGTGGTGAACGGTGTGTCAGGGGACGTGTACTTGAGTTCGATACGTTGCCGCATTCCGCTCGGCGAGGTGTACGAGGGGGTGGATGTTTGACCAGAGTGAGCGTGCTGGCTGACCTGCTGGAGCGCGCCTACCGCGGCAGTCGGTACCATTCGCTGCGGCGTGCCCTTCAGGGCGTGGACGACGAAATGGCGCGGTGGCAACCGTCTCACTACAGGGGGTTTGCATGGACGCGGGGGTCCATTCTGGAAATCGCCTTTCATGCGGCAGGCGACAAGCATACCCTGCGCAGCACCGCCTTTGGAGACGGGCGCCTCACCTGGGAAGAGCTGAAACGGCGCTTCGAGCAGGAGGGTGGAAACCTCGCGGCGGTGTTGCGCCTCGCGGATGAGGGACATCACCTGCTGCTCTCGACTCTGCAGAGCCTCACTGACGAGACGCTGATGCGACAGGTGCCATACTATCACGGCAAGCGCGTGACGGCAGAAGAGATTTTCCTGCTGGCTGTCGAACACGACATCTACCATGCGGGGCAGATATGGTATGTGCGGTGCCTCGTAGAGGGTGTGCGATCAGGAGGAGAATAATGCATTATACCGGGCAAACACACTGCCCCGTCGAGTGGCACTTCCTGTCCTCCCGCTCGTATGCCGACCCGTTCAACGACCTGGAGATGGACGTGCTGTTCAGCGCTCCAGACGGCACAGAGCAACGGGTGCCTGCATTCTGGGCGGGCGACAGGGAGTGGCGAGTGCGTTTCGCACCGTCGCAGACGGGCGTGTACCGCTGGCGCACGATATGCTCGGATGCAGGTGACAGCTCCCTGCACGGTATCGAGGGCACACTGACAGTGGAACCATATGACGGAAGCAACCCCCTTCTGCGACGCGGTGCTCTGCAGGTGTCTGTCGATCGACGTTTCCTTCAGCATCGAGATGGCACACCTTTCCTGTGGCTGGGCGACACGTGGTGGATGGGGCTGTGCAGGCGACTCAGTTTCTATGACTTCCAGACCCTGACCGCAGACCGCGTGCAGAAGGGCTTCTCCGTGATACAGATAGTGGCTGGACTCTACCCCGACATGGGAGCGTTTGACGAGCGCGGGGCGAACGAAGCGGGCTTCCCCTGGCAGGCGGATTGGGCGCGTATCAACCCGCGTTACTTCGACATGGCGGACCTGCGCATTCACTGGCTGGTGAAAACCGGTCTCGTGCCGTGCATTCTGGGATGCTGGGGCTACTACATCCACTGGCTGGGCGTGGAGCGGATGAAGAGACACTGGCGGTATATTGTGGCGCGGTGGGGTGCTTATCCCGTGGTGTGGTGTCTGGCAGGCGAGATACTGATGCCGTTCTATGATGACCATTCGCGCCCGCGCGAGTGGCACGAGCAGTATCAACGCGAAACCCGCACCATGTGGGAAGAGGTTGGACGCTACGTCCATACGATAGACCCGTACGACCATCCGGTGACGGCGCATCCTTCCGTATCGGCGCGAGATAGCCTGAGCGACGACGTGCTGGACTTCGACATGCTTCAAACCGGTCACGGCGACCGAACCAGCCTGCCCAATACCATCAATCAGGTGGTGCGCTCGACCAGCCGCCAGCCAACGATGCCGGTGGTAGAGGGCGAGGTGTGTTACGAGGGCATTGGGGAGGCGAGCCGGCAGGAGGTTCAGCGGCTGATGTTCTGGGCGTGCTGGCTGAACGGCGCGAAAGGGTTTACCTACGGCGCCAACGGCATCTGGCAGGTGAACACGCGCGAGAAACCTTACGGACCGTCACCGCAAGGCATGGCTTGGGGCGATACCCCATGCGAGGAGGCTTACCGTTTGCCGGGTTCAGGTCAGCTGGGAATGGCGAAGCGACTGCTCGAGCGTTTTGAATGGTGGCGTCTGGAGCCTCACCCCGAGTGGGTGGAGCCGCACTGGAGCGAAAGCGACTACTTCCAGCCCCTCTGTGCCGGTATTCCCGGAAAGCTTCGGCTCATCTACGCGCCTCCCACCTACGCCGGACGCCTGACGGTCAACGCGCTGGAACCGGGAGCCAGCTATCACGCCTTCCTGTTTGACCCGGCGACCGGGCGTGAGACACCGCTTGGTGAGGCGGCGGGGGACGCGGACGGCAGATGGCAAACGCCCGTCCTGCCGAAGTTTCAGGATTGGCTTATCGTGCTATCGCGGGCTGGGTAGGGCTTTCTCATGGCTCGCTGTGTGATATTGATCGGGGTGGATGAGGACAGATAACCAGCCGCCTGAATCGACAAAAACTCTCATCCACCGAGTTCCTCTGCACGAATATCATGACAAACGGAAGCGTCCACAGGTCCTTCGGAAGCCAGACCAATGAGCTGGCAAAGCGGACCGAAGGCTCAGGCGTCAGGCTCTCCCTCAAAATTCAGCCTTCGTACCTCCACCTCCACAGGGCGGTTGGCAGGTAGTTGAAGCGGCTCATCAGGAACCAGCACTTTTGCGTCGCAGCGTACTCGAATGACCCCACTCATCGCTTTGCACCTCCTGTCAGCGATGCCACGGGAAGCAAACGCATAACTTCGCCTGCCGAGCAGGTCAACAATATTGTAGCCCCAGCACATTCACTCACACTGCTCGGAGCACCATAGACAGCACGCCGGGCTGACTAATCCTTCAACACTGTCCGAAGCGCCTGCACCGCCTGTCTGGCGCCGTCTGTTGCCTTCGGATCATCCAGCAGCGCGCGGGCGATGTCGCTTCCGCCCGACCACGTGGTGGCAAGGTGCCCGATCATTTTGTCGGTGGCGTTCTTGCGTGCGTAGTCGCGCAGAGCCAGCGCTGCCTGCACGTTGCGCCAGCTGGACGGCAACACGCGAAATCCCTTTTGCTGGAAGAACGGCACAGACGGATACTCCTCGCGCGGCTCGTAGTGCCAGTCGCAGATGATGATGTCTTTGGGTATCTTGTCCACGGCGGGCGCGGTGCCGTTCTGGCTTGCCTCCCATTTGCCGTAGCCCATCACCGAGTCATCCAGCAGACGGTCGCCCCACATCAGCATCGTCAGTTTGCGCTTGCGCACGAGGTGCTGGTAGTAGTCGTTCACCGCTTTGGCGAAGAGGTCGGCAGGGTTCTTGCCTCGACAGCGCGGGCACTGGTCGCTGGCGATCAGGAACACTTCGTCCATACCCACATGGAAGGCATCTGCCTCGAACGCCTCGATGAGCTCGTCCATCAGGGCAAAAACCACATCGTTCACCTTCGGGTGCAGAGGGCACCAGCTGCGGCAGTAGATGTCGGGGTTGTCCAGCGGGATCTGGGGGGTCTCGTCGAACTCGGGATACTTCACCAGCAGGGGGAAGGTGGTCTTCGCCCACGACTGATGCCCCAGGCAGTTGAACTGCGGGACCAGGCGGATTTTGTGCTTCCGACAGGTGGCAACAATATCGCGAACGTTGCCCTTGTTCAGCACGCCGTTTGCCCGCAATTCGGGGCGCGAGCGGTATTCGTAACCGTAGTTCACCTCCAGAATCAGCACATTGACGCCCAGCGGAGCGAGCGTCTTCTCAATCGCCTGATTCAGCAGAGGCACATCCGCCGAGGCGGGCGCCATAATGTGCACGCCACGCCAATCCCCCTTGCGTTGAACCTCCATCGTCGTCCTCCTCCACGGGTTACTCTGACTACACGATTCGCTACCACCGGGGAGGCTCCTGCCCGTCCTGCAGGAAGCGAGCCAGAGTCTGAAGAACCGAATGCCAAAAAGCGAAAGGAGCCCTTTCATGCCGAAGATCACCATCATCGGCGCCGGCAGTGTAGTGTTCACCAAGAACCTGCTGGGCGACATCCTGAGCTTTCCCGAGCTGGCGGAATCGCACATCGCCTTGATGGATATTGACCCCGACCGTCTGCACACCGCGCGACGTGTGGCAGAGAAGGTGGCGAAGGCAGTCAACGCGCATCCCACCATTACTGCCACGCTGGACCGGCGCGAGGCGCTGGACGGCGCAGATTACGTGATCAACACCATTCAGGTCGGCGGATACCAGCCGTCCACGGTGATCGACTTCGAGGTGCCGAAAAAGTACGGCTTGCGTCAGACCATCGCGGACACGCTGGGCGTGGGCGGCATCATGCGCGCCCTGCGAACCATTCCGGTGCTGCTGAACATCGCTCGCGACATGGAGGAGTTGTGCCCGAACGCGCTGTTCATCAACTACACCAACCCCATGGCGATGAACGTGTGGGCGTGGTATCGGGCGTCGAAGGTGAAGGTGGTGGGGCTGTGTCACAGCGTGCAGGGCACGGCGTGGTCGCTGGCGGTGGAGGACCTGAAAATCCCCTTCGAAGAGGTGAACTACGTCTGCGCGGGCATCAATCACCACGCTTTCTACCTCCGCTTCGAGCGCAACGGCGAGGATCTGTACCCGCTCCTGCGCCAAATCTATCTGGAAGGGCGCGTCCCCCACTACAACCGGGTGCGCTACGAGATGATGATGCGGCTGGGCTACTTCGTGACCGAGTCCAGCGAGCACTACGCGGAGTATGTGCCCTACTTCATCCGCCGTGACCGTCCCGACCTCATCGACCGGTTCAACATCCCGCTGGATGAGTACATCCGCCGATGCGAGGAGGTGATTGCCCGGTGGGAGCAGATGCGCGTGGAGTTCGAGAGCGATGACCCCATCGAGGTGCATCGCAGTATGGAATATGGCTCGCTCATCATCCACAGTATGGAGACAGGCATTCCGCGCGTGGTATACGGCAACGTGCGCAACGACGGGCTGATCAGCAACCTTTTGCCCGGCTGCTGTGTGGAGGTTCCCTGTCTGGTGGACAAGAACGGTATCCAGCCGGTGCACATCGGCGAACTACCCCCTCAGCTGGCAGCAATAATCTCCACGAATGTGAACGTGCAGTACCTGACCGTGGAGGCGGCACTGACCGGCAAGCGGGAGTGCATCTACCACGCGGCGATGCTGGACCCGCACACGGCGGCGGAGCTGACGCTGGATGAAATCTGGGCGCTGGTGGATGACCTCCTGGAATCGCACGACGAGATGATACCCATCGGTAAGGGATAGAAAAAAGCGGCAGGGATGGTCACCCTGCCGCAACAGTTTAGAGCTTGAGAGCGGCCCTATTCTAAATGCCCGAGGTTCCGTTTTGAGGTGGTCAACTATCGCCCCACCGCCTGTCACGGCGGAGCGACAGCAAGGAATCTTTTTACCCGTTTGACGGCGGGACGTCTGGTCAGCGCCTGCAGAAGCTGCTGAAGCGCCCTCACATATTCGCTTGCGCCCTCTGCCTGCGCGTCGTGCAGTTCGCCGACCGGGTCGCTGACCAGGATCCGCACGATCTGCGCCTTGTACAGCAGCAGTTCCAGCGCATCCACCATGTATTCGGGTGCAGCGCCTTCCGCCACCAGCGAGCTGGGCAGGTAGCGCCAGCACAGGCACCTGCGCTTCTGCCTCTCGAAGTCGTTGACCGCTTTCAGCCACAGCCCCTCGCCGACGTAACGGATGGTGCGCAGAACGCTGTGCAGGTCTGGGTAACCATTGGGGTGTTCCGGTAGCGGTTCGGCTACGGAGAGCACGCGCACGCGCAAGGCGAGCTGCGATAGTACAGCGATGTAGTGGTCAAGGTCGCGCATCGCCTGACGAAAGGCGCGAGCCTGCGCCGGGCACCGCACATTGTAGCCCACCAGGTATCTTACCGGATGAGCGGGCAGGAAGTGCTCTGCAGACACCGCGAAGATGCGCTTCACCACATCGTCTATGTCGTCGCCTGCCTGCCAGCGGTTGAGGAATTCGCATCGCAGTTCTTCCAATCGCCGCAGCCGCTGCGGGTCGGGCAGGCGCAGTACCTCACTATCTTCCACAGAAACTTCGTGCAGACCATCCACTTCCACGTGAGTAAAAAAGCGGAAGGTGGAAGCATCAACCATCATGTAACCTCCATCGAACATCGGAAAGTACTCTGAAGACGCATGTTCTCCTGAAAGCTGCCCTCATGAGCATTCGCTGTGCTACGGGAAGTCTGCGCTGTGAGAAACATCATCGTGGAAAACTCTGCAGGATCGACTTCACTCTTTATGATGCGCACGAGAGGGCAAATGTTTCAGCGAATTTGTGCGTATTCGCCGGATTTCTGCACTACCGGGAGAACAGGAAGTGCGCCGGGCGGTGTGCAACTGTACCATGACACAACTTTCGCATGAGGAGAGATGAGATGGGCTCACTGAAGATTGGTGTGGCGTTGTGGTCGCTGTCGGGTGGAGAAACGGAGGAGGCGCTGTTAAATGCCCTGCAGACGGTGGCGGAGCTGGGTTTTCAGGGAGTGCAGTTATGGAACGTGGCGAGTTACGGTCCGTGTGTGCTGGACCCGGATGTGTG
>Ga0116210_1002857_pt1 | contig 9991 bp, 6 predicted proteins | sample TshhotsprinmetaG_FD_94483 | JGI IMG/M metagenome (GOLD analysis project Ga0116210, IMG submission 94483) | Hot spring microbial communities from South Africa to study Microbial Dark Matter (Phase II) - Tshipise hot spring metaG | ecosystem: Environmental > Aquatic > Thermal springs > Hot (42-90C) ... | reverse complement strand
CCACATCATCTTCGTTATGTAAGAAATCCTAAACCGGTTGAAGAAAAGTTACTGAAAAAAGTTCACGACGGAGTTATTGCTTTGAATGTTGCATTGGGTTATGATTTCAATACTGTTGAGTTTGCAGTTCGTGATGGAATTCCATACGCAATTGATTTTTGTAATCCTGCTCCGGATGCAGATGTAAATTCTGTCGGACAAGACAACTTCGAATGGATTGTTGAGGCTGCTGCAAATATGGCAATCAGAAGAGCAAAAGCTCACAAACCCGGACAAAATAATTTGACTTGGGGAAAATTTGTTAATTCATTCGTGAATAATAAACAATTAAAAATTTGAACAAAGGTGTTTTATGTTAAATCCTGAAATATTCACATTGGGAGTTGAAGAAGAATTTCAAATAGTTGATCCCGTCAGTAGAGAACTTAAATCTCATATTGAGCAGATTCTTGATAGTGGTAAGTTAATTCTTAAAGAAAGAGTTAAACCTGAGATGCATCAATCTGTAGTTGAGATTGGAACAGAAGTGTGCAAAAATATCAGCGAGGCAAGAGATCAAGTGGTGAAATTAAGAACTGATTTAGCAAAACTGGCAATACAAAATAACTTGAGAATTGCTGCTGCAGGCACACATCCATTCTCTCACTGGAAAGATCAGAGAATTACTTCTAATCCAAGATATAAAAACATTGTTGATGATTTTCAACAAGTAGCAAGAGCCAACTTGATTTTCGGGCTTCATGTTCACGTTGGAGTTGATAGCAGAGATATTGCAATTCACATTATGAATGCTGCGAGATATTTTCTTCCACATATTTTTGCGTTATCAACAAACTCACCATTCTGGCTTGGGAGAAACACTGGCTTCAAATCTTACAGAACAAAAGTATTTGATAGATTCCCAAGAACCGGGATTCCAGATTTCTTTATGAGTCTTTCAGAATATGATAATTATATCAATTTACTAATCAAGACAAATTGTATTGATGATGCAAAAAAAATCTGGTGGGACATCAGAGTTCATCCTTATTTCCATACACTCGAATATCGTGTTTGTGACGTTCCGATGAGAGTAGAAGAAACTATTTGTTTAGCTGCTTTGATACAGGCAATTACTGCAAAGTTATACAAACTTATCAAACAAAATCTTGGTTTTAGACTTTACAGAAGAGCTTTGATTGCCGAGAATAAATGGCGTGCTGCTCGTTATGGAATTCACGGAAAACTTATAGACTTTGGAAAGCAGGAAGAAGTTGATTTCAAAAAATTGGCTGAAGAATTATTGGAATTTATTGACGATGTAGTTGATGATTTAAAGTGTAGAGAAGAAGCTCATTATTTAAAAAAGATTCTTGAAATGGGAACTGGCGCTGATAGACAACTTGATGTTTTTGAACAATCAAGAGATTTGAAAAATGTAGTTGATTTAATAATTGATGAAACTCATTATACACTTGACCTAAAGTCTTAAAGGGAAATTTTGAATATGCAGAATCTCGAAATAAAAATTGCAACAATAGATTTATATAATAATGAACCAAATGAAGGAATGAGATGTATTAGAGACATTGTTAAAGAAGTCTCTCAGTGCTATCCATTTGAGATTAAATATGATGTTTATGAAACTCGCTACAAAGATCTTATTCCTTCAATGGATTATGATATTTTTATCTCTTCAGGTGGTCCGGGTAGTCCTTTCGAAGGTGAAGGAACTGAGTGGGAAAGAAAATACTTCAATCTTCTTGATAAAATATGGAATCATAATCAATCAAATTCTGATAAGAAAAAGTATGTGTTCTTTATTTGTCATTCATTTCAAATGATGGCAAGATTTTTTGAATTTGGTACTGTGAATAAAAGATTTATAAATTCATTCGGTGTGATGCCATTTCGAAAAACCATTGAAGGTAATGAAGATCTAATTCTCCGTGATCTCTCTGATCCTTTTTATGCTGCAGATATCCGGCACTGGCAGGTTGTAAATGCTGATTATCAGAAAATTCAGGAACTTGGGGCTTCAATACTCTCTTGGGAAATTCCTGAAGAAGAAAATAAAGATAATCCGGCAATCACAGCTTTGAGAATTTCAAATGAAATAGTTGGGACTCAGTTTCATCCTGAAGCTGACCCTGCAAGTATGCTCTATCACTTCAGACAGCCAGAAAGGAAAGAATATGTAGTGAAGAGATATAACGAAGAAAAATATTTTGAGATGATTGCTTGGTTAAAAGACCCGGAAAAAATTATAAAGACTCGTCAGACTGTTCTACCAAATTTTCTAAAAAATGCAATTGACGAACTAATTTTAGTTTCTGTTTAATCTAACAAAAGGAATTTTATGATAAAAGAACTTCGTCAAAAATTTAACGCAAGTTTTACCGAAGAAAAGTACAATAACTTTTTAAATGAACTTAATTCTGTTCTGAAATATCCGGCGGATTTCAGAGTTTGTGAAACTCCGCTTTTTCTTTCTGATGACTTAACTCAAGAATTGTTAAATGCCTGTGATGATATTTCATCCCAGCTTTCCGACAAAAAGTTTTTATCAGAATCAATCAATGCTGTGCCGAAAGATTTTCTTGTTCCTTCTGATACTGAGCACCCGATTTTTCTGTCTCTTGATTTTGCGATTACAAAACAGAATGATAAATATATTCCAAAGTTGATTGAGCTTCAGGGATTTCCAACTTTGTATGGCTATCAACTTTATTTAGATAAGATTCTCAGAAAGCATTTTGAAATTCCATCAGACTTCACTGCATTATTCAATGGTTATACTCACGACTCTTATCTCGAAAAATTAAAGAGAGTGATTTTAGGAAATTCCGCTCCTGAAAATGTTGTTCTTCTTGAAATTCAACCACATTATCAAAAAACTCGTATTGATTTTGCAGCAATGGAAGAACTAATGGGTGTGAAATCAGTTTGTATCACAGAAATTATAAAAAAAGATAAGAAACTTTATTACAGAGATAATTCGAATGAAATTCCAATCGAAAGAATTTACAATCGTGTGATTTTTGATGAACTTGTCAGAAAAGATATTCAATCAGACTTTAAGTTAACTGACGAAGTTGATGTTTATTGGATTGGACATCCAAACTGGTTCTTCAAAATTAGTAAATTCACTCTGCCTCATCTTTCAGGAAAATATGTACCTGAATGTTATTTCCTTTCAGAATTGAATTCCTATCCGGAAAATCTGAATGATTTTGTTCTCAAACCGCTTTTCTCATTTGCCGGATTGGGAGTTGATGTTGATGTAACCCGAGAAAAACTTGATGCAATTACCGATAGAGAAAATTACATTCTTCAGCAGAAAGTTGATTATGCTCCGTTAATTGAAACGCCAGATGGTTTCTCTAAAGTTGAAATTCGAATGATGTTTCTTTGGGAAGAAAATCACGATAAACCTGAGCTTGTGTATAATTTAATCCGCACAAGCAAAGGCAAAATGATGGGTGTTGATTTCAATAAAAATAAAACCTGGGTGGGCTCAAGTTTGGCTTACCATAGTTGACACTTATCTTCTTACTACTATAGTATCCCTTGGTTTCCAGGCATTGAAAAATTTTATCGTTTGAACAGTATCTAAAATATCTGCTGTAAAATTTATCGAACGAGTTCTTTTTACCCAAGTCCTTGTAAATACTGATCCACATTCACCCATAAATATTATAATAATACTATTTAAATCATAAATTACATCTAGAGTAATTCCTGTTTCAATAATTCCCCAACCTTCTCATTCAAGTTCATAGACAAACGAATTAATTTTCGTCCCTCGTAGTGAAATGTATGATGAATCAGCGTTAGAGCCTTTTTCAATGAAGAAATTTGGAAATTTTATCTGGTAGTGAGCCGGATAGATAATAGTCGAGTCTTTAAAAGTTGAATCACTCATCCAGAATCTTAATTTCTTAATACCAGCCTTATCAAAATATATTGTATCTGTTCTGGTAAGTGAACCTAAAATCTGAATGCAAGGTTCTTCATAAGTTTCAGCAAAAATTTTTAGAGTTTTTATTAAATCATTACCTGTAATCTCTGTTTTGTGATATCTATAGCAGGGAGTCGGAGTTACATATTTTGCAGTTACAATCACACAATTGGGATGAATCTTAATACTTTCTATTTTTTCGAAGGATACAGGTATTACTTGTATTGGAGTGATTGGATTTTCTGGCTGGCAGATAAGAAAAAAAAGAGATGAAAATTATTAAATAGATTATAATTACCCTTGATAGCATAAATCCTCCATCAAATGGTTTTAATTTTAATAGTAATAAAATCTCAACAATAACAAACGGTCTTAATGATTATTTGGCGTATGATATTCTTTAATTTACTTCTATCTGTTTCGGAATATCTTTCCCATAATTTTCCCAAAAACTCTACCCACTAATCTTCTTTGAATTCTCTCACCAACTTTGCCACGCAGGACTGCATTTATATCGCCCAACAATTTAGCAATCGTGTAAAGCCAACTTCGTATTTTTGAAATACTCATTTATTTCACCCAATAAAAATTCACTGAAAGTTTTTTCAATGCTGATAGAAGTCAAAGTAACTTCATTCGAAAATTAATTAACATTAGTATTTAAAGCCACAATTTTCGGAAGAAAATGAAAATCCATATTCACTGTCAGTTTTATTATATTAGCTCAGAAAATAATTATCTATCAGAACAAATATGATTACTTACTACTTCCACGTTTCGAAGGAATCAAGGATAAAATATCAATTCGAAGAAAATCTTTTTTCCCTTCAAGGTGATTTAATAGTAGCTGATTTTAATACTGCTCGGTTACTAAGTGAAAAAGTTAATAAAGTGAGAATTGAAGAAGGAAAGACTGATGAACTGGTAACAGCAGGTCAGATAAATGCACTTGGACTATTGCACGAGATTTTTCATTTACTGATTCGAAAATACGAAGAGAATGAAAATCCTGGTGTTTTTCGACGAAGCATTGATTTTCTCAAAAACAGTTTGTCAGAAGAAGAACTTGAAAAAACAATGTTGAGATTTGTTGAAGAATTTCCTCCGCTTCCTGTTTATCAAAACAAATTGACTGCAAAAGAATACCTCAATTCACAAACTGAAAATAAGTCTAATAGAGAAATTGTTTTAGAAGAACTCATTCTGTTGAATATTGAAAATATCAATCCGGCTACTTACCAATTGAAAGAGCTGTACTCTGATGAAAAACTCAGTAAAGAAACTTCTTACAAGAATTTGATTGAGAGCACTGAAAAATTCTTTGAAGCAGAAAAACCAGTTGGTGCTGGTGGGATGAATCTTATTTCTTTTTTAAGAAAACCAGTTATTACAAATCCATATAACATTGATCTGCAACTTGACTTCATTAAAGAAAATTGGAAAGATTTTTTAGGTGAAAATTATTTCATAAAAATTCTTAGGGGAAAAGATCTTATTTACGAAGATTCCAAAATATTTGTAAAACACGGCGGTGGTGAAAAAGGGACTCCTCCTGTTCCAAAGTATGATTTTAATTTTGAATATTATCAAACCTTAAAATCTAAAGTAGAAGAAGGTAAAGAATTATCACCAGAGGAATACGAATACTATCAATTAGAAGTAAAAAAGTTTACACCTGATGTTGCCTGGATGCCGAATGTTGTAATGATTGCAAAGAATACTTTTGTATGGTTAGATCAACTTTCGAAAAAGTATAAAAGAGAAATTAAAAGATTGGATCAAATACCTGAAGAAGAATTAGATCAACTTGCAAGATGGAATTTTAATGCACTATGGCTAATCGGAATTTGGGAAAGAAGCTCTGCATCTCAGAAGATCAAACAAATGACTGGGAATCCTGACGCAGCTCCTTCTGCATATTCTTTATATGATTACGTCATTGCAAAAGAGTTAGGGGGCGAAGAAGCTTTTCAAATTCTTAAGCACAAATGCTGGCAGAGAGGAATAAGATTATCCTCTGATATGGTTGCGAATCATACTGGAATTTTTTCAAAATGGATTATAGAAAATCCCGAATACTTTATACAATCTCATTATCCTCCATTCCCTGTTTACAGATTTACTGGACCGAATTTGTCAGATGATCCGCGATTTGAAATCAGAATTGAAGATCAGTATTATAATCGAACAGATGCTGCCGTCGTATTTGAAAGAATCGATAGATTAACAGGTGAACGAAGATATATTTATCATGGGAATGATGGCACAAATATGCCGTGGAATGATACTGCACAGTTAAATCTTCTTTTACCCGAAGTTAGAGAATCACTGATTCAAAAAATAATGCATGTAGCCAAGAAGACACCAATCATCAGATTTGATGCAGCGATGACACTAACAAAAAAACATTATCAAAGATTATGGTTTCCAATTCCCGGCACAGGTGGAGCAATTCCATCGAGAGCAGAGCACGGAATGACTCGCTCTCAATTCGATGAAAGAATGCCAATTGAATTTTGGCGCGAAGTTGTTGATAAAATAAATACAGAGATGCCCGATACTTTATTACTTGCAGAAGCTTTCTGGTTGATGGAAAGCTATTTCGTTAGAAGTCTTGGAATGCACAGAGTTTATAATTCTGCATTTATGCATATGTTTATGAAAGAAGAAAATGCTAAATACAAGGAATTGATTAAAAATACCTTGTTATATGATCCTGAAATTTTGAAACGATACGTTAACTTTATGAGCAATCCAGATGAAGAAACTGCTGTTAATCAATTTGGCAAAGGCGATAAGTATTTTGGAATTGCTACCGTTATGGTAACAATGCCCGGACTTCCAATGTTTGCTCACGGACAAATAGAAGGATTTTCAGAAAAGTACGGAATGGAATATAAACGCGCCTATTATAATGAAATTCCTGATGAGCATTTAATATGGAAACATATCAAAGAAATATTTCCTTTGATGAAGAAAAGATATTTATTCAGTCAGGTAAATAATTTTTATCTCTATGATTTTATTAACGATGAAAATGAAGTTAATGACAATGTGTTCGCTTACTCAAATAGTTTTGGTGAAGAAAAAGCTTTAGTGATTTATAATAATTCTTATTACCACACATTTGGAAGAATTGATTTTTCTTGCCATAAAATTGTTTCAAATACCAATACAACAAAGAATATCAGGACAGCTGATGCATTAGGTTTTAAGAATTCAAGCAATCATTTTTATATCTGTAAAGATTTTGTCCGAAATGAGGAGTTTATTTTCAACGGAAGTGATAGTTGGACTTTTGGCTTGCATTTTCATCTTGCTGGTTATGAAAGAAAAGTCTTTATAAGCTTCAAAGAAGTTTATGATACTGAAGGAAGGTATAACAAAGTATATCATCATTTGCAAGGAAAGTCAGTAAAATCTGTAGAAGCAGTATTAAAAGAGATAGAACTCGAACCTCTTCACATTGCAATGGTCAAGTGGTTAACTTCTGATGAGATTATAAAATCATTTATTGGTGAGAAAACTCTTAAACTAAATTCAGAATCTTCAAATTTTATTTCTGAACTAACTAAATTCAATAATCAGCTTGATTCTGAAATGATTAAAGAGAAGTTATTAGAATCAATAATTAAATTTGAATCATTTTTCTCTAAATCAGAAATCATATCTCAGGAAGATTCAAAGGCTCAGAATGAGGAAGGTGCTCTTTTAGATTTTACCAAATTGAAAAATAAGAAAACTTCAAGAAGTCATTTATTTGTTTACGAACTTTTAAAGTTATTTGATTTTGGTCAAGATTATTCAGTCAATATCTTTGATAAATATTTGTTGTGGAAACCACTTTATGAAATCTTCGGTTATCTTGGTTACGGTGATGAGACTTCTTTAAGATATGATATACTTACTTTATCTTCATTGTCAGAGGATGTAGAAAAAATTTATCAGCTTTATCTTGAATTAAAATCTACTTCGAAAAAGAAAAAAATTCCTTTCGATGAAGTGAAGAAAAATTTCGTTGAAATTTTTGAAAAAGAATCAGTCAAAGATTTTATTCATTATCACACATTTGAAAATACAGAATACTTTAACAAAGAAAGATTCATTTTCCTGTTAGAAAACCTCTTGATACTTTGGATTTTTGAACACTTTAAGGTGGACAAAAAGAAATCAAAGGATATAGATTTTAAAAAGCGATTTGAATTCTCTGATTTTGTAAAGAAAAATCTTTTTGAAATCGCCGAGAAATGTGAGTATAAGTTCAATACATTTATAGAATAAATCAAACTAGGAGATTAAAACTCAACGAACTATCAGCATTTTTTTAATTAAACTAACTTTACGTGAACTCAGTCTGTAAAAATAAACCCCACTCGATAAAGCACTTGCATTAAAGTCTATTGTATAAGTGCCTTTATTGAGATGCTCCGATAATATTTCTTTGACCTCTTGACCTAATGAATTATAAATTTTAATAGAATAAAAATCATCTTCAATTACTCCAAAATTAATTTTAGTAAGGGCTGTTCCTATGTTAGTTTTACCACTTGAAAGACTAACAGGATTAGGAAAATTTTGAGATAAATAAAATTCATTTGGGATTTCTGTAGTATATGTGTTTTCTATTCCAATTGGGAATCCAAATTCAAAATTGCCAGCATCAGCACCAATATCAACAGGAGTTAAGTTTATTCTTATTTGATTATCAAAATCATATGTCTCTGTAACAAATACAGTTCCCTGAGATTCGATAGGAGTAGGTGATTTTACGTGTAAATCCACATTAGCGTGATTTCCAAGATGATTTATGAAATTTGGATATCCATAGAGAGAGTTGTTATCTAAGCCAGTAGCTGTTTGCCAAGAGGATAAATCCAAATAATTAATTACCCCTGAATTAATTGAACCAACTACTCCTCCTCTTCCTGAAGCAAAAAACAAATTATAATTACTCATAATATTTTGCTCAAAATTAGTAAACAAACAATAGTGACTTCCTGTTCCTCTAACATTTGAACGGCTATTAAAAATAATATTATTAAATGTATATATTAGAAATGCACCATTTCTTACTATTGCAGAAGTATTATTTTCACCATCAGCTAAAACAGTTCCTGTTATACAAATTGTATTATGCACAAAATTTAAGTTTGAAAGACCCTCAGAATAAATGCCCTGAATTGTATAATTCTTATCTATATTATTACCATATTTATCAATGCCTAATCTAATCATATTATTTGATACTATACTATGTCCAAATACGAAAACCATTCCTCGGATATATAATTCTGGATTATTATTAGAGTTGTTCAAATTTAAACTATGAATAAAATTTTTATCAATTTTGTTATTCTGACCTCCAGAGAAGTAAATGCCCACCACTTCACATACAGAAGGTCTTCCATCACTTGTATGCTCTAATGAATGAATAATATTCTCAGATATTATATTTGAGTTACTACTGTTATTATTAATAATAATTCCAATCAAAGCTCTATCATTAGTATAGGATGCAGATTTAAGTTTATGAATAATGTTATTTGATATTATATGAGGAGCATTAGATTCACCTAAAATTGCAAAAAGCCTTGCCCAGGTTCCAATATTCGCTGCCCTGATGTTCTGAATTTTATTATTTAATACCTGAGAGCTTAACCCTGTATTTTTAACATTGATCCCAATTGTGAGGGCATTAGTTTGGTTGATAATATTTTCCTCTAAGTTTCCGCCAACAACATTATTATTTATAATATTATTATGCTCAGATGATTTAGAAGCATAAATGCCCCTAAATATTGCATTACCATCACCCTTAATTGTTAAACCTCCAATAACATTATTTTCAATTATATCAACAGAGATGGCTCTAATGGCAATAAACTCTGCATTTTTATTTTGTGTGTCGAATATAACGCTGTTTAAAGAACTCGTATCTCCTATTACATTTTCTGAAATTTTGATACATAATTTAGCATCTATTCCAGCATTTAATAAATTAGAGTTAGAATTTATTTGAATATTTTTGATAACATTTCCTTGAATAAAATT
>Ga0116210_1002856_pt1 | contig 9994 bp, 5 predicted proteins | sample TshhotsprinmetaG_FD_94483 | JGI IMG/M metagenome (GOLD analysis project Ga0116210, IMG submission 94483) | Hot spring microbial communities from South Africa to study Microbial Dark Matter (Phase II) - Tshipise hot spring metaG | ecosystem: Environmental > Aquatic > Thermal springs > Hot (42-90C) ... | reverse complement strand
GAAGGCAAGTAAAATAATCTCTAGTTGCCGAACCTGGGTTTCATGGTTAGCCGTATCCAATCCGAAGGCCAGGCAATCCCCCCGCCGATCCAACTGAACACGAGGAACGAGGCGGCAAAGGAATACGAGACTTCCCTGAATAGTCCAGGCCGATTCTCCGCATCGAACCAGACTTGGATCTCCATCTTGTCCACGAACCAGGGAAGGGGGGAAATAGTATATTGGAACCCTATGGGATTCCCTGAAATAGGATCTACCCACGCGAAGCCCACCATCTTCCGCTCCTCCTGCGGGAGTTGGAAGGGAAATTCTCTGACAACCTTACCTTTTACCGATTTTTCCAACGGATCTCCCAACTTAAGAACAGGTTGAGCGCTAGAATCAAAGGGAGACAGGATGTCCAACATCCGGGAGGCGTTGCTTCGACCCCTGGAAAGTCTGCGTTTCCGTTCTTCGGTGAAATCCTTTCCATCCTTCACGGCCTCTACCACTCGGATGGTGGCTTTTCCGTTCAAGTCATAGGAGAATGCCCATACCCCTTGCTCTCGACTCTTCTCCGCTCCAGAGGAATCTAGTTCGTACTGCACATACTTTAGTATGGAGGGAGCGCTCAGCTCTTCCGCGGACCGGATCGACACAGCCTTCTGCCACAAAGCATCCCTTTCCTGCGGAAAAGGCTCCCCTAAAGGGTTCGCTCCTGCTTTAACCGCAAACAGGCAAAGGAACGCTATTCCAAAGCTCCGGGGAGATACCTGCTTCGTTAACCTCCTTAAGGATAAGAAAAACCATTCCTCCAGCCGAGTTTCTTTGGTAAGGATGGCATGCATTTTCATGGGAAGAATATACTACCCCTAGAACGAATTGGCTATCGTCCCGATCCTACAACCCTTCCTCTTTCCTGGAAATACCGTTTTTCCCTGTGGTCTTTCCACGTCGTCTCGAACCAGAACTCTTCTCGGGGTATGGGCCGGCGCGGGATGAACCGGTGCTGGAACGTGGTTCCATTCCAGCGGGTAACCAAGAGGCGTTCCCGAAACTCGACTGCCTCCGGTTTGTATTTCCATTCCGGTTCTAGCAAGGGATGCACCTCTTTTCCCCTGGGATCCATCACTAGGTAAGAGCCCCGACTACCCCCTCCCGCTTCCAGGTAGGCTTGGATAGCGGACAGGTATGCCGCGTGGGCAAATACCAGATGTCGGTTTGTTAGGGCAGCAGGCAGTTCCTCGAGGCTTCGCGCCTTTATGGAAGGGAAAGCGCGGACCTGCTCCAAGGCTTCCCGAGCGGCGGCCGCGGCTTTCGCAAGTCCTCGGATGTGGGCTCCCGCTTCCGTCATCCGAAGTTGAAACCTCCGGCGGTATTGTTCAGAGTCCTGTATTGGGCTAGCACCCGCCGTATTCTCCGGAACCGCGGTTCTCTGTTGCCTGTCTAAGATTCGATCGATAAGATCAAGCATCTCTCCTGTGGTGTGCTCCGCTACCTCTGTCCAATCCTCATCCCGAAGTTCCCGCTCCCGGTAGACTTCTGCGATCTTCCGAGCCGCCCGGATCGACCCCACTTGACCTGAGTTCAAAGCCGATCCTCCGGGTCGGTACACTCCATGGGTACCGTTAACCTCTCCCACGGGAAACAGTCGGTCGATGTTTACCGATTCCCACCATAGATCGGCCGCGAGCCCTCCGTTGTTGTGCTGGGCGCAGACGGCGATCTCGAGGGGTTCTGTCTCCAGATCGATCCCATGAGTTCGGTACAGTTCGATGGCCAAGGGGTTCATCTTCTTCAGCCGGTCGATCGGCCGACCGAATAAAGCGTCCGATTTTTCCAAGTACGAGTAGGCTTCGGCCGATAGGTCTTGGAAGCGGAAAGGTTCGGGACCTTTCCCAGTACCTTCTGAGACGGATGCTGCGGTATTTACAGCTCCCCTTCGAGCATCCCTCGATTCTCCCGCTCGCCAATACATTAGCGGTTCCCCGGGGTTGGTCCGGTAGTCCAGGTACACCCGACGACCCCGTATCACCGTTTCCCGGTACACCAAGATATCGATAAGGGAGGAGCCCCGGTTCTCGATCTTACGGGGATCGAAAGGCCACTGGTACCCTTTGAGGAACACGGCGGAACACATTTCCCCCAAGTTCTGAAAATAGGGGCGGAGGAACTCCCGCGGATCGGAGCCGTCTGGGTTCGTGGAAACGTAGCGGGGAATTACCTGCTGGTAAGTGCCGGACACGTTCCAACGGAACTTCGTGGAAGCGAGCCCGTACTGGGACTCTGTCAGATTTACCGCTTCCGCCCCAACCTCCAAGGCTAACCCAATGGCTCCCGTGTGTACCGAAGGGTAGACCGAAGCGTGGTACAGGCCTCCGGGTCCACCCACGCCGAACACTGTGTTCTCCGCAATAAAAAGAACTAGGCCATACTTTCCATCCGCGAGGGCGGTGGTGTTCAGAGCGAGGGCGCCATACGCTCGGCCGTTGGCCGCGAGGAGCTTCACCACCAGGTGCTTGTCGAAGATAGGAATCCCACGCCGCTTTACTTCCGCCAAAAGACACTCCACCATCACTTTTGAAGTGTAAGGGCCAATGGAGGTACCCCGCTGCTTGGGGTCGTGGTCGGTCTTGTATCCCACGATCCCCCCATACCGGTTCGCCGGAAAGGGTACACCGATGGACAATAGATGATAGAAGGCCTCCAAGGATTCCATCGCCTCCACCAGGGCGATATCGCCGTGCATGGAGCCGCCGGAGTATAGGGCCTCTGCCATCTCGTAAGGAGAGTCGGGCGCCTCGGAGGCTACGGCGAGTTTGTAGTAGGTCTGCTTGTCGCTTCCCGTGTTGCGGGAAGTTCCCCCTTCCAGATCCTCCGTCACAATGGCCAGATCCTTGATCCCAAACTGGTGAAGACGATCCGCCGCGTTAAGGGAAGCGGCCCCACTTCCGATTACCAGGGTATGCACCCGGACCACGGGAATCGCCTTTCCCTTCACTTCGATGGAGTATTGCTCCATACCGTACCTCCTGGAATATAGTCTCCTTCGATCAGTTTCTGGATTCCTGCTGACTCGCGGTCTATAATCCGCCGGCGCAGCCACTCCCCTGCTTCCCGCGCCAATTGAAACACGGAGAGGTTAATGGTATCGATCCGCTGGGACACAAGTTCCAGTACGGGGGAATTGTCAAACCCGGTTACCGAAAAATCCTTAGGGATCCGAAACCCGCTGGCAACGGCGCACTGGTACAGGTACACCGCCATCACGTCGTTGAAGCAAAGGATCGCGTTATACCCATCTTTCTTCAACCCTTTCAAGAACGCGCTCGTGATCTCGGAAAGGGTGTCGAGGGTTCGGGTTTGCCCTTCCACCGCAAAGGGCGGATCGTTAAGGGACTCGAGGAAACCTTTTCTTCGCTGTTCCTCCACAAACGGGATCTGGGAAAATCCAAGGTATACGGGCTTGAGGGATTTCCCGCGAACCCGCTTCAACTCTTTCATTAGCCTCCGCATTCCGCCCACATTGTCACAACACACATAGTTGCGATCCGGGTGGATGCGATTCAGCTCAACAATCGGAACGCCCCTATCCACGAGACTCTGATACACCTCGTTCTCCGGTTCAGAAAAGGCAAACACACATCCATCGATGTCTCCCAGTTTCTTCGATTGGAACAGCTCACCTCCCATTCCCGCTAGACGGGTAATGATGTTTACCCGAACGTCGGTGAACCCATCGTACAGTCCCTCGATTAGGTCAGCGGCATTATAGAATAGGTGTGTGGATACGTATTTATGGGTAGGTAGAAAGAGTTTGATGTTCAGGATGGCACGGTTCCGATGCTTTCGAATGGGCCTCTTTTTATAGCCCAAACGTTCCGCCGTTTGGAGGATCAGGTTCCGCTTCTCCTCGCTAATCAGGATCGAGTTATTCAGCACCCGGGAGACGGTGCTAGAGGAGATTCCCAATTCCCGCGCTACGTCGTACACGGTGACCCGCTTCACTCTCGGTCATCCTTCCTATATTCTGACGCCGCAGTGTGCGGCGCCCCATTGGGGTTACAGGATCTAGCTATCGTTTCCCTACATCCGCTGAAACGTTCGGATGGGACCCGTCGTTGCTCTTTCGCCCAGCCGCATTGAGTTCCTTGAATAAATCCCGATAGTAAGGGTCGTACAGCACGCAGCCATCATTCTTTCCCGCGGCCATCAGTTTGCTGCATCCCGAACAAGTGGTGCACCAGTGGACTAGAGTCGAGCCTTCTTGGAGCTTTTTCGGGAATAGAGGATCCGCAAAACTCTGTCGGCCAAACCCAATGAAATCCACGTACCCTTTGCGCAGGTTCTCTTCCGCCCAGCCTAGGACCGCTTTCCCAAGGGAGGTGTAGGCCGATCCGATCACGGCGAGTTCTGGCTCTTGCCGCTTTGCCAGTCGCGCGTACCGGAAGTGATGGTAGGCGAATAGGCGGGACACCTGCGTGGGACGGGTGATTTCCGCCGTAAGGGAGGGGATCCCCGCGGATACGTTCACGTAGACCATACCGAGCTCTTTCAAAAGAGATACCACTTGCAGCATCTCCGTGAGGTCCTCGATGATCTCATCCGGGCCCGCGGTACCGCACCCGCCCCGGATAGCCTCGTAAAAGGAAAGACGGGACCCTAGGAGAAACTCCGCCGCCCCTCCCCGCAGCCCCGCGCGGATAGCTTCCATAACTTCCCGGATGAAACGGGTACGGTTCTCGAAACTTCCCCCCCAACGGTCGTCCCTTACATTCGCGGGACGGAGCATTTCCGCCCCAAAGTACCCATGGCAGAGTTTGAAATCGATTCCGTCCGCTCCCGCTTCCTCCGACAGGAGGGCCGCCTCCACGAACCGGTCCCGGATCCGTTCCACCTCTCCCGTGGTTAAGAGTTCTGCTCCCTCCCCCGCGTCCCCTCCCGGATACAGGCGAACCCGGCGGGAAAAAGTTCCCGAATGCCTGCCCGAATGGGTAAGCTGGAACAAAAGGAGGGAGTTCGGGGCTCTTTTCTTAAATGCTTCCACCAGGCGTTTGTATCCATCCACGTTTTTCCGGTTCAGGATAAGCCCATGGGGCCGGGCTACCGATTCCTCCACCACCGATAGGGCTTCCACGATCACCACTCCCCAACGCCCTTCAGCCAGGCGCTCATACCGGGCCAACGTTCGATCCGAAACCGAACCGCCCGGCCCTCCGTCGTTTCCTTCCATCGCTTGGGACACGAAGCGGTTTGAGGTCTTTCGGTTACCGATGCGGCCGGAGGAAAAGAGGTATTTATACGCATTTGATTCGGACGTAGAATTGGTTATTCCAACTGCGCTGTTCTTATCTATTTTGGTAGCCACTCCCCACTCCAATTGTGATAAATTGCATGCAACAAATAAAGATGCGGACACTGTACACCTGAGGGGAAAAGATTGTCAAGCGAAAAAAACCTACTTCACCAACACAAGGGGGAAATCCATGCCCCGGGAGTCCACCACGGGGAATTGGGCTTCCTGTTTGAACTTCTTCGAGATGTCCGGAAGCTGTTCTTCCACGTATGCCATCAGTTTCCGCACGGTAACCGTGTCTGTTTCACCCGCCGCTTTACCTTTCAAGCCTTCCAACAGGGTATAGGTGAATACCCCATGGCCAAGTTCCTTCATCTCGGAAGCGAACTGGTCCTTGGTGGATGCCGCCATCAGGTGAACTCCCGTGGAACGAGATAGCTGGGCGAGGGCTTTCCGGTCCTCAAATCCCCGAAAGGCGATGAGCGCCGCGCCCGATTTACAGGCGTCAATCAGCAGAAAGATTTTTTGCGCTTTGATCCTCCGGATCTGCTCCGCGAGTTCATCCGAGGACAGGCCCTTTGACCGCACATCTTCCTCTCGTTCCGGATAGGTCAGTTCGTGAGGAATAAAATACCATTTGTCCTGAACGTTCTCCCCGTGTCCCGCGAAATACACGATCACCGCGTCTTGGGGATTGGTTTGTTGCAGTTCCTTCAGTTTCGAAAGGATCCTTTCTTTAGTGGCCTCTTCGTTATAGAGCTCACGGATCTCCACCTTTTTGAAGAGCTTTTGCCCTCTCTGCCTGAAAAACTCCACGATTCCCTTCGCGTCTACCTCCGCGTAGTTCAAGTTCAGCGCGGGATTCCTGTACCGATTGATCCCCACCGCGAGGAGGTAGAGGTTCACTTCCTTCGAGGGCGCGACGAGTTTCACGATCAACTCATGGGGATTTGACTCAGTGCGGTCCTTGCTAAATCCCACCGCCCTGAAGGTATTGATCCCGTCCACGAGGGTCACCGTATAGGTTTTCACCATCTCCTTGGCGGCCACCTGAAGGCCCCGTCGATCCTCTCCTACGGCTTTCCCATTGTGGTAGAGCCGGACCTCGTCGATCCCTCCGCCCCGGTCCACGGCGGACACTCTAAGAGTGATGGTTTCCTCGCGGAATTCGCTCCCAGCCTCTGGGAAAAGGATCCGCACCTCGGGCGGAGGTAGAAACCCTTTCCGGATGTCCGCAAGAGGTTCGACTGTTTTCCCTTGCAACACGGAGGCCACGCGCAAAGGATTGAAGAAGGTTTCAAAAAAGTTATCGATGGAGTAGACCTGATTGCCCAATCGAACGTTAAGGTACCGCCCGCCGTTGGGCGACGCGTTGAAAAATCCCTCCGGCGTTATTACCACCCATTCCCCATCGATGAACCCGATAAACTTCGGCAGTTCCCTCTCGCTCCGTATGTCCCAGAGCCTGATACTCCCATCCTCGTTACCCGAAGCGACGTAGGTACCGTCGGGAGAAAACGCTACCGCGCGGATTTCGTCCGTGTGCTTCCACGTCCGCACCTCCGCCCCGCTAGTCGCGTCCCACAGCTTGATGGTGGTATCCTGGCTCCCCGAGACTATGTACCTGCCATCCGGAGAGAAGGCCACCGAAGTTACCGGCCCTCCGTGTCCCTTGTAGGTTTTCGCTTCCTTTCCTTCCGATAGGTTCCATAGCTTTAGTGTGGAATCATGGGCCCCCGATACCAGGTACCGACCGTCAGGGGAAAAGGCCACCGCGTTTACCGAAATATCGTGGCCCGAAAAGACCCGTATCTCCCGCCCCGTTCGCGCGTCCCAAAGCCGCACTATTTTGTCCCGACTCCCCGAAGCGATGTACCTGCCATCGGGGGAAAACGCGAGAGATTTGACCGTTCTCCCCCAATCTACTAAAAACGTGAAAGATCGTATCTCGGTACCGGTTGTCACATCCCAGATCTTTATGGTCGCGTCATCGCTTCCCGATGCGATGTACCGACTATCAGGGGAAAAAGCCAACGAGGCGATGGAACTCGTATGCCCTCTCAGGGTCCGTATCTCTTCCCCTGTTTTCGCGTCCCAGATTTTTATGGTTTTATCTAGACTGCCCGAAGCAATGTATTTACCATCGGGAGAGATCGCCACCGATTCCACCCAATCCAAATGCCCCATGAGGGTTCGTAAACCCATTCCATTCTGTATGTCCCATATCCGTACCGTGTTGTCTCTACCTCCGGAGACAACCTGACCGCCCTGGGGAGAAAAGGCTAAGGAAACTACTTCCTTCGTGTATCCTCTAAAGGTTTTTACGGATTGCCCGTTTCGCGGGTCCAAAAACGTCACCGGAACACCAGAGACGATGTATTTACCGTCCGCAGAAAAAGATACGGGAAGCACCCAAGAAGAATGCTCTTTATAGGTCCGCAGTTCCTCCCCACTCTCCACGTCCCAGAGCTTCACCGTGTTATCGTAGCTCCCCGACACGATTTGTTTTCCATCCAAAGAGAAGGCCACGGATTGGACCGTAATTCTGTGCCCTAAAAAGGTCCGTATTTCTTTACCGGTTGCCGCGTTCCAAAGCTTTAAAGTGGCGTCCTTGCTTGCGGAAACAATGTACCGGCCATCGGGTGAGATGGATACGCAGGTAACTTCTTGGGTGTGACCACTAAAAACACGCACCTCCTTACCCGTTGCCGCATCCCATAACCGCACGGTCTTGTCATAGCTTCCGGAAACGACATACTTACCGTCCGGGGAAAAAACCACTGAAAACACCTCCCGGTTGTGTCCCGTGAAAGTCCGTATCTCTCTGCCACTTCCCACGTCCCAAAGCTTTACCGTGTTGTCCCCGCTCCCGGAAACGATACGCCCTCCATCGGGAGAGAAGCTAACGGAATACACGTAGGAGGTGTGTCCTTTGAAAGTGCGCACCTCTCTCCCAGTCTCCACCTCCCAGAGTTTCACGGTCCGGTCAAAACTCCCGGACGCCACATACCGGCTGTCTGGGGAAAAGGAGACGGCATACACCTCTCTAGAATGCCCTCGCAATGTCCGAATCTCCCTCGCACTCTCAACGTCCCAGAGTTTCACGGTCATATCACTGCTGGCAGTGGCAAGGAATCGACCATCGGGTGAAAGAGAGAAGGAGGGTACTCCTTGGGAATGTCCTAACTGGGGGAATATTTCCGGTTTTTCCTGGGCGTTCGCGCCCCCCATAAAGACTAGAACAATCACGCATCCTAAAATCGCTTTGCGGATCATAGGCAAGTCCTCTTGATCCTCTCATACTAGCAAGGTTTCCGAACTGTCAATACGAGGGTAAGGGGGTATTGGAGTTGTGTATTCGGGCCGAGAGGGCGGGTGAAACCGTGTTTTTCAGTCACTGGATCTCTTTACCGAAATGGGGCAGGTAAGGAATCGACTAATCGGGAAGCGCGAGCCTAGCGTGTGCAGCGTCCCAAGCCGCGTGCCGACTGGGTGCCTGAGAATCCCATAACATGGTCTATCGGGGAGCCCCAGCGTCCCATACCGTGGCCCAGCTGAGTCGCGAGGAGCCCAACCCGTAGTTAGGAGGGCTCGTACACCTGGTGAATCACCCCCGGACGGCTTTCTAAGTCTTCCCGTAGTTCCATGCCATGGCCGGGTCGCTCATCTCGCTTGAGCGCGAGGGGCGAACCTTCGAGCCGGGGTAGGGTCTTGACGATGTCCCCATACCAGGTCCGGCAGAAGGCCCGCACCGTTTCCTGAATAAGCCCGTTGGGAACGGAAAACAGGAGGTGGGAACTCACCGCCAGGGAAACGGGTCCCGTGCAATCGTGGGGCGCGATGGGTACGGCAAAGGCGTCGGCGAGGGAAGCGATCTTCCGGGCCTCCGTGATCCCTCCCGTCCACCCGATGTCCATCGTGACTACGTCGATAGCCCCCTCCCGCAATAGGGGTAGGAACCCATTCAGTCCCGTGGCTGTTTCCCCTAAGGCGACAGGCACGCCAATTTCCCGACGCAGGGCGATCAGGGAGTCCCGCAGGTCGGCCCGTAGGGGGTCCTCGATCCAGTAGGGCTTGTAGGGTTCTAAGGCGCGGGCGATCGCGACCGCAGCCTTCCGGTTCCAGAGGCCATGGAGCTCGATCATGAGCTTCATGTCCATGCCCACCGCTTCCCGTATGGCTTCCACGATCCGCACCCCCTTCTCGATTTCCCCCGCGGAGATGTCGGTGCCTCCGGTTCGTTCCGCTGCCCCGTCAAAGGGCCAGATCTTCATCCCCGTGACGCCCTCGGAGAGGAGCTCTTTCGCGAGTTCGGCGGGCCGTTCCATAAAAGCGATCAAGTCCTCGTACTGCCGGGCCTCTCCCTCTCCCCTCCCCCAGTTGGAGATGGACTGCCGGCTCTCCTCCGCGATGTACCGGCTTCCCGCGCAGGTGTTGTAGATGGGGATCTCGTCCCGGATTGGTCCGCCTAAAAGCCGGTACAAGGGAAGGCCCGCGCTCTTTGCCAGCGCGTCCCACAGGGCTATGTCTACCGCGCTATTCCCCCGCGTCTCCACCCCTCCCCCCTGGTACCCCACGTAGGGGCGGAGTAGGCTCGCCACTCGCTCCGGCGAGGCGTCTTCAAGCTGAAAAAGCACCGGCGCCACCGACTCCCATATGTAGGTCTCCACCGCTTCGCTTCCAAAGAAGGTTTCCCCCAACCCCGTCACTCCCGTTTCG
>Ga0116210_1002837_pt1 | contig 10051 bp, 10 predicted proteins | sample TshhotsprinmetaG_FD_94483 | JGI IMG/M metagenome (GOLD analysis project Ga0116210, IMG submission 94483) | Hot spring microbial communities from South Africa to study Microbial Dark Matter (Phase II) - Tshipise hot spring metaG | ecosystem: Environmental > Aquatic > Thermal springs > Hot... | reverse complement strand
GCAACCTTCTGCTGGGTTTCCTACACCAGCTCACCACCCCTGTGCTTCGCAGTGTTCGTAGCTTTTCCACCAATCCCCTGCCCCTCTATCGCTGGCTCACTGGATGTATATGATAAAAGCCTGGTGGTGAAGGATGCTAGTGTAGGGTGCGCTCCTTGTGCATGAGGGCGGCCAGGTTGAACACGATGTCTTTGGACAGGCGGTCAAATTCGGTCTCGAGCATGGTCTGAGCGGCCTCCACCCCCCGCATGCGCAGGGTTTGTAGCACCCGCGCAGCATACAGGTGGAAGGTGCGGTGTGTTTCGCGCAGGGCCGCAAACTCGGGATGCAGGGCCAGGGTGCTGTGGGCAGCCTTTCCGTAGAGCCACTGGCCCAGCTGGCACTGGTTGTCCTGCATGATGACGCTGATGTCCAGCTCTTCGTTGGAGAGGCCCAAAATGCGGTCCTCGAGCCGTTTGCGCCAGGCCAGGTGGGCATTGATGACCGCTTGCACATCCAGACCCATGAAGTGCTGTTCAGCTGTATCTAACTTGGGGGCCTCTGCGGGTTGTTTACGGCCCCACTTCCGGAGCCATTCGAATAGGTTCATGTGCAGCATGGTATGGGCAATTTGTGCAGTAGTTGTGGAAATTTCGCTTAGCACCACGTTAATTTGGCGTTACGCACAGATACACGACCAGCACAGAACCTATCCGTACAACACCTTGGGCAGGTTCTGCCACAGGATAAAAACCCCCATCACCACCAAAAACCCGGCAAAGCCGCGCCGCAGGGCAAGCTGGGGAATGGAAGCCGCAAGGCGGCCCCCAAACAGGCTGCCCACGATGCCCAGCGCTGCGAAGATCAGCACGATATCCCAGTGCACGGTGTAGCCTTGCTGGGGCAGCAGGTGCAGGTATTTGTAAAAGCCGCTGGCCGACTTCATGGCCACAATCAGCAGGCTGGTGCCCACCGCCAGGTGCATGGGCAGCCCGCCCAGCAAAACCAGGGCCGGAACTATGAGAAAGCCCCCGCCCACCCCCACCAGGCCGGTCAGGACGCCCACCACCAGGCCGTCCAGAACAATCTTGAGGTAGGAGCGCTTGGATGTGGCCGCCTCGAGCCTGGGCGGGCGGAACATCATATAGGCGGCCACCAGCATGACCACCGCAAACAGCCCCAGCTGCCAGACCCCTGGCACCCACTGGGAGAGGTAGGCCCCCAGGTAGGTGCCGGCCATGCCCGGCAGGCCAAAAAACAGCACATTGCGCCAGTCGATCAGCCCCTTCAGGGCGTAGGGCACAGCCCCCACTAAGGCGATCAGGCCCACGATGGCCAGCGACTCGGCGATGGCCAGTTTGTCGGGTTCCCCCACCAGGTAGACCAGGATGGGTACGGTAAGGATGGAGCCCCCCGAGCCCAGCATCCCCAGGGCCAGGCCGATTAGAATCGCACCCATCCAGGCTAGGAGCATGGGGCCTCCTCGGGCTTGAAGGGTGTTTCTGCATTTGGAGTGGAGCGCTCGAGCGGGTATCCCTGGGCCCTATACCCCTGGAGGCCCCCCACCAGCTTGCCCACCTCGAAGCCCTCGTACCCCAGCACCTCCGCGGCCAGACCGGCCCGGCTGCCCGTCGCGCAGATGGTTACGATAGGGCTCTTGAGGGTATGTAGTGCCTCCAGGAGCTGCTCCAGGGGAAGGTTGCGCGAACCCGGAATGTGGCCGCTGGCAAACTCCTCCGGCGAGCGCACATCCAGCATCAGCGCACCGCGCTTTTGCCAGAGGGAAAGCTCGTTGGGGAAAACGTCGTACATCACTTCACCGGGAGCTTGTGCCTCTTCCAGGCCTCAATACCGCCCACCAGATTGTAGACCTTGTAGCCCTTGGCGGCCAGAAAGCGGGCGGCCTGGGCACTGCGGCTGCCGCTACGGCACTGGCAGATGATCTCTTTATCCTTGGGCAGTTTCCCCCATTCGCTAGCCAGCTTGTCGAGGGGCAGGGCCTGCGAGCCGGGAATTTTGCCCTCCTGGCGCTCTGGTGGGGTGCGGACGTCCAGGATAATGGCCCCGGCCCTGGCCTTTTCGTGGGCCTCGGCAGGGCTGAGGCGGCCCACCGCCGCCCCGCCACCCAGCAGGTTTTTGAGCCAGCCGATCAACGCTCTACCTCGAAACCTGCGCTCATCCAGCCGTAGGTGCCGCCCTCTAAGTTACCCACCATATCTTTGGCAAAGCCATGCCCCACCAGGTATTCAGAAGCCTGGGACGAGCGGCCTCCCGAGGCGCAGACCACCACCAGCTTGCGGTCTTTGGGCAGCTTGCCCACCTCGCCCACAAAGCGCCCCAGGGGGATATTGACCGCGCCGGGCAGGTGCCCCATGGCGTACTCGTAGGGTTCGCGCACATCCACCACATAGGCCCCCTCCCGGATCCACTGCTGGGCTTGGTGGGGGGTGAGCTCGGTGAAGGCGGTGTCCTGGTAGGTTACTTCCAGAGGCTCTGTATCCAGCGGCAGCCCGGCCTGGTACCAGGCCATAATGCCCCCATCGAGGTTGAGCAGGTTGGTGTACCCCTTGGCCGAGAGCCAGGCTGCGGCCTGGGCGCTGCGGTTGCCGCTGCGGCAGTACAGCACCACCGGCTGGTCCTTGGGGATTTCATTGATGCGCCCGGCAAACTCGGACAGGGGAATCAGGGCGGCGCCTTCGATGCGCACCTGGGCAAACTCCTCGGGTTCGCGCACATCTACGAACAGGGTTTTTTGCGCTTGCAGGCTGCGGGCTTCTTGGGGGCTGATGTCTTTGTATGGAGCAGTAAGCATGGGTGTCCTCCTTAGACGGGGCTTGCACAGGGAATGCCGGCTTCACACCAGGCTTTGAGGCCGCCCTCGAGGTGCCAGACCTTGGGGTGGCCCAGGTTTTGCAGGATTTGGCGGGCTTCCTGCGAACGGTTGCCGCTGCGGCAGTACAGGAGCACCGGCTGTTCGCGCTCGAGGTAGAGGGGGGCCAGGGCCTTTAGCCTGGACAAAGGCAGGCGCAAAGCCCCTGGCAGAAGACCCTCGGCCCACTCTTCGGGCTCGCGGACGTCCACTACCAAAAAGCGTTCCAGGGTTTGATAGGCGGTTTTGACAGATAGATTCATGGTGCTGGGGTTTGCAGGGGGAGCCCCCAGCCTCGGCCAGGGGCCCGATACGAGGGTGTCTCGATTAGGCGCTTACCAGATCGCGGGCCGGGCCTTTTTCGACGGGGAAGCCCTCCTGCTGCCAGGCCCGGATGCCGCCGGTCAGGTTGATGAGGTTGGTGAAGCCTGCGCCCATCAGCGCGCTGATGGCGGTGGAGGAGCGGTCGCCGCCCAGGCAGTGCACCACCACCGGCTGGTCTTTGGGGATGCGGCCCAGGTTGTTCATCACCCGCCCGGCGTGGATGTTCTGGGCGCCGGGGATGTGGCCGGCCTGGTACTCGTCGGCCCCGCGCACGTCCAGGATGGCCGCCTCGCCCTTTTCCCACAGGGCCTTGGCCTGGGCTGCGGTGATCTGGGGAACCGTCTCGAGCTCGCCCTGCGCGTAGCCCTCCAGGCCCGGGATATACCCCACCACCCGGTCCAGCCCGATGCGGATGAGCTGCTTGACCAGCTCGCCCACCCGCTCAGGGCCAGCCAGCAGGATCAGGTCGCGGTCGTAGGGCAGCAGCCAGCCGGCCCAGGTGCTGAAGCTCTTGCCTGCCGGGATGTTGATGGCCCCCTTGAGGTGCCCGCCGGCAAAGGCCAGCTTGTCGCGGGTGTCCACCAGCAAGGCCCCCTGCTTGAGCTGCTGCTGGAACTGCTCGGGGGTGAAGAGGTGGGGTTCGCGCAGGTCGCCCAGGAGGGGCATTCCGTCGCGGTTGAGCCGCTTCATCTGGGCGAAGTAGTAGGGGGCTTCAGGCTGGCCCGAGAGCAGGGCCTTCACGAAGCCTTCTTCGTCGCCTGTACGCAGGTAGTCGGCCCACCAGGCAAAGCGGCGCTCGTAGCCCACGGTGGTGCTGGCCACCGCCCCCAGCCCCTTGCCGCAGGCGCTGCCCGCCCCGTGGCCCGGCCAGACCTGCACGTAGTCGGGCAGGGTGAGGAATTTTTCCTGGAGGCTTTTGAACATGCGCCGGGCGCCGGGTTCGGCGGTGCCCAGGATGCCGGCGGCCTCTTCCAGCAGGTCGGGGCGGCCAATATCGCCCACAAACACAAAGTCGCCGGTCAGGAAGAAGCCCGGCTCGCTGGCGGCTGCGCCGTCCTGCACCAGAAAGCTGATGTGCTCGGGGGTGTGGCCGGGGGTATGCACCACCGTGAGGGTGATGTTGCCCAGCTTGATCTGGTCGCCGTCGCGCACCAGCTGATAGTCGAAGCCCTCGAGGCCCTTATACTTCCAGTTCTCATCGCCCTCGTCGCTCAGGTAAAGCTTAGCCCCGGTGGCTTTGGCCAGCTCGCGGGCGCCCGAGAGGTAGTCGGCGTGGATGTGGGTCTCGGTGATGGCCACAATCTTCATACCGTTCTTCTGGGCTTCGTCCAGATAGACCTGGATGTCGCGCCGGGGGTCTACCACCACCGCGGTGCCTGCCGACTGACAACCGATGAAGTAGCTGCCTTGAGCCAGTCCTTCCTCGTAGATTTGCTTGAAGAGCATGCGCTAACCTCCTGACCGCCAGGATATATCCCCAGGGGGTATTTTGTCAAATACCCTGAGGGGATATAAGGGTGCTCCGGCAACACAACCCCGGGCAGCTTGCTGGAATGCTGCGGGTGTGGGGCTTTGCGAAAAACCACCTTGCCGGGCCGTGGGGCAGACAGCCATGTGTGGGGAAAGGTCCAACCAATGCCAACCTGAGGGATGCAAACTGCGGGTCGCCCTGAGTATACCACCGCTTCAGTGGCAGGCTCCGGGGGACCCAGGCACGGCTTTCGGGGGCCGTGCGTTGCTCAGCGGTGAGGGTTCACAACCCGGCAAGAGGGTCTTTTGTGCTGGGCCGGTGTAGCAGGTGTTTATGTATAAGCGAAACGGTATACTGCATTGATTTCTACTTATGCGTCTAAACCCTCGGTACTTGGTGGTATTTTGCGTGGTGGCCGAACTCAGAAGTTTGAGCCGCGCCGCCGAAGTGTTGCACCTGAGCCAGCCTGCGGTCAGCAAAACCCTCAAGGCCCTCGAGGACGCGGTGCGGCAGCCCCTCTACGAGCGCACCCCCCAGGGCATCACCCTGACCGAAGCCGGCAAAGCCCTGCTGCCCTATGCCTGTGCCGTGAACCGCAGCCTGGCCCAGGCCACCCGCTTTATCGAGGAGAAGCGGCACCAGCGCATCCCCAGCCTCGAGGTGGGCCTGGCCTGGAGCCTGATTCCGCGCTACCAGGCCCCCCTGCTTTCCTGGCTCCAAACCCAGCCGGCCCGCTGCGAGCTGCACCTGGTGAACGGCACCACCCTGGAGCTGATCGAACAGGTTTACCAGCGCGACCTGGATGCAGCACTGGTGCTGGGTGGAACCGATGCCCTTCCCGAGCCGCTTGTAGCCCAGCGCCTGACCAGTGAGGAGGTGGTGCTGGTGGTAGCCCCCTCACACCCCTGGGCCGGGCTGGGGGGTGTGGCGTTGGGGCAGCTCGAGGGCATGACGCTGCTGGTGCCCCAGCGTAACTCGCGCCTGCGCCTGCGCCTGGAGCAGTTTTTGGAACGTCATGGCATCGTGCCGGCGCGCCTGCTGGAGTGTGGCAGCCTGTATGGGGTCAAGGCCGCTGCCGCCGCCGGGCTGGGGGTGGGCCTGTCCAGCCGCTCATTTGTTGGGCCGGAGCTCGAGGCCGGCCTTCTAAGGCTGCTTTTCATCGAAGACCAGGGTTTTTCCCTGGGCGTGCACTGGGTTTCTTATCCCGAGTCTTCGGTCGAGTTCGCCTCGCGTGAACTGCTGGGGCAGTTATGGCGCAGCCTGAGCAGCCCCCAGGGGCTGGCCAGGGTGTAGAAAACCAGAACCCCGAGCACTCGGGGTTCTGCTGCCAGCCATGCGCGTCTTATGGGTACTCGTAGGTGACCTGGAGGTAAGGCCTGTTGCTCGAAGCTTCGCCCGCATAGAATGCGGCGTAGTCAAAAGCGGAGTCCGCATCAGTGGTAGTGGGGAAGCGCAGGCGGAACTGCGAACGGTTGCCCCTGGCGGCCCGGTTATTGTAATCGTCGCGTACCTTGAGTACCACGCTCACGTTTTTCCAACCCAGGGCTGAGCTGCCGCTCAGGGTATAGGTGTGGGTGAGTACGGGTGTTTCAAAATCGGCAGCATCCAGGCCGGGGCCATAGTTAACGCTTTCGGCGCGCACGCCGCCACGCAGGTCGGTGTAAGGGGCTCCCACAACGGTGTGCTGATAAGCGTACAGGGTGGCCGAGTTGATGGTGGTAGCGCCATCGGTCACCAGTTGGGTCAGGTCGAAGCTGAGGAAGCCCCTAAAGTACGTATTATCTCTGTAGTCACCTGCAAATAGTGAAGTACTGCCTATATTAACTCCACCAGTGTTGAAAACATAGCCGTCCAGCGCAGCCTGGCTTTCAAGGTCTACGGTTTTCTGCCGGATAACCCGGAAGGTGCGGGTTACCGTAGCGGCCAGGGTGTTGCCGGCCAGGTCTTTGGCTGCGGTGGTTACCTGCCATCTAACATCGGTGCCGTAGGCGAAATCGCTGCTGGGGTTGAAGACCATGCGGTCGCTGCTGGGCCAGCTAAAGGTTCCGGTTACCCCGGCAGGGCTGGTAATCTGGAAGGCGGTCTGGGCCGAGGCCTTATCCATCGGCTCCGAGAAAACGACCTCTATGTTGGTGCTCCGGGAGATGCCGGTTGCTCCGGCGACGGGGGTTGTGCTGGTTACGGTGGGCCGGGTGGTGTCGGGTGCGCTGGCAGTCCTGAAGCTAAAGGTGTACGCAGCCGTCATGGGGTTGCCGGCCAGGTCTCTGGCCCCGGTACCCAGGGTCACCGTGTAGGTGGTATTGAAGCTCAGGTCGGTTGGGGGGTTGCAGATGGCCAGTTTGCTGTCGGCCGACCAGCTCCAGGTGCAGGTGATGGAGGGGCTGCTGCTGAAAGCCCCTTCGACCGAGGCCCGGGCCATGGCTTCGGAGAAGCTAAAGGTGATGTCGGTGTTGACCGGGATGTTGCTGTCGCCATAGGCCGGGGCGGTGCTCAGAACCCTGGGCGGGGTGCCCACGGTGGTGAAGCTAAAGGTTTTGCTGCCCGTCAGGGCGTTGCCCGCACGGTCTTTGCCCTCTACCGTTACGGTGTAGGTGGTCTCGCTATCCAGGTTGGTTTCGGGGTCGAGGGTGACGCGGGTGCTTTCGGGGTTCCAGGTGGGGTCGCCCAGGTCGTGGCTGGGGTTGATGCTCACCGTGACCGTGCCCACGTCCATGGCCTCGCTGAAGGTGACCTCGAGGTTGGTGTCCAGCGGAACCAAAGTGGCCCCGTGGGCGGGCAGCGTAGAGACGATTTGGGGCGCGGTTCTGTCGGGCTCGACGGGAGTCGCGGCCACCTCATCGGTTTTGGCCGACTTTTGGCCGGCGGTGTTTTCGGCGTCCAGGGCAAAGTAATAGGTGGTGCCGTTGGTCAGTCCGAAGATGACTTTTTGGGTAGCCGGCTTGGGTACGTACTCCACGTTGGTCAGGGCGCCAGAGGCGGGGCCCCAGTAGATGTTGTAGCCCTTGAGGTCGGGCTCGGTGTTGGCGTTCCAACTCAGTGCTACCTGCCGGTCACCTGGAGTGGCTACAAAGCCGGTGGGTGTGGCGGGTGGGTTGCTGGCCTGCTGGCCACACTGTCCGGCCACCAGCAACAAACTACCCAGCGCAAGCAAAAGCCAGGTTCTGGTTTTCATATAGACCTCCTGGTGAGGCCATCCAGATACCTGTAGAGGGCTGCGCTTCCACATGCGAAACAGGGTTCATGAGCCTACCATCAGGTACCCGGGGCTCGAGTGCATAAAAAGACCCTTCAAACCCGTCGGTTTTTCCTACACGCAAACCCCCTTTCCCAGGCTGGCCGGGCAGCCTGTACCCCAATGGAAATTTGGATTTCTACACCTCTAAGCTACTGCTACTCTAAGCTACTGCTACATGGCAATCTGTCCAGGTGTGAATGTCCCACAAAACCCGTTATGGAAGGCATAATCTCAAGTTTCGGCCAGGGCCAAATTGCTGTTGCTCCGAATTTTTTACCCGGCCACCAACAGCCTCTAGCAGTACCTGGGTAAGGGTGTACCTGCTCCGGTAAATTGCCCGGCCTCCGGTATGCTTGTGGGCATGAAGATCACCACCATTGTGCTGGACTCGGTGGGGCTGGGCTACCTGCCCGACGCCGCGCAGTTTGGCGACGAAGGGGCCGATACCCTCGACCACACCGTGCTCAAGACCGGAATTGAGTTGCCCCACTTAGCGGCGCTGGGGTTGGGCCATGTGCCCGGCGTACATACCCTTCCTCAGGTAGCAGCGCCCAGGGGTGCCTTTGGGCGAATGGTGGAGGTCAACCCCGGCAAAGATACCTCCACCGGCCACTGGGAGTTTGTGGGGATTCAGCTCGAGCACCCCTTCCGGGTTTTTCCACAGGGTTATCCACAGGACTTCCTGGCCGAATACTGCCGGCGCATCGGGGTGGGGGGCTACCTGCTCAACCGGCCCTACTCGGGCACCGAGGCCATCCGCGACTTTGGCGACGAACACCTGCACACTGGCTTTCCCATCGTCTACACCTCGGCGGACTCGGTCTTCCAGGTGGCGGCCCATATCGGCAAGGTGCCCCTGGAAACCCTCTACGAATGGTGCCAGGTGGCGCGGGAGATGCTGGTGGGGCCGCTGGCCTGCGCCCGGGTGATCGCCCGCCCCTTTGAGGGCGAGCCCGGACAGTACTACCGGCGCGAAGACCTGCGTAAAGACTTTGCCCTGAAGCCCCCCCACAATGTGCTGGACGAGCTGAAGGCCGCCGGGCTGGAGGTGGTGGGGGTGGGCAAGATCCCCGACATCTACGCCCACCGGGGCTTTAGCCGCGAGGTCAAGGCGGGCAGCAATGCCGAGGGGCTGGGGCGCACCCTGGAGCTCATGCGCCAGGACTTCTCCGGCCTCGTCTTCACCAACCTGGTCGACTTCGACGCCCGCTTCGGCCACCGCCGCAACCCCCAGGGCTACGCCGAAGCGCTGGTAGATTTTGATGCCCGGTTGCCCGAACTGCTGGCCGCGCTGGGCCCGGACGACTATCTGTTCATCGTCTCCGACCACGGCAACGACCCCACCTACCGCGGCACCGACCACACCCGCGAGTACGGAATGCTCCTGGTAGCCGGGCCGGGGATGGCCGGGCGGAACCTGGGCACCCGCGCCACCTTTGCCGATCTGGCCGCGAGCTGGGCCCAGGCTTTCGGGCTGGGCTGGGCCGGGCCTGGAACCAGCGTTTTTTAGGCGTTCCCCTGCACTTCCTCCCAGGTGTAGCGCCGCGTGATGGCGCCGTTCTCGAAGACCGTCTGCAGGATGCTCTGGGGGTGGGGCTGGGCGGCCTCCAAGGGCAGCTCCACCGTGCGGAGGCCGCGCTCGTCTTTGATCACGTCCAGGCGGCCTTTTTTGGAGAGCTTGCTGGGGTCGTCTACCGGGCTTTTGCCCACCCCGTAGGTCTCGCCCTCCACCGTGACCAGGTGCAGCTTCTGGGCGAACTTCTGGGTGTCGCGGTGGGGGTGCTGCAAGAGGGCCCCGCCCATGCCGAAGGCCACGTTGGAGGCGCTGTAGCCCCACTGCTCGAGCAAAAACAGCACCTTGCGGATGGTATCGGCGTTCACCCCGTCGCCCTGGATGACCCGCACCCCCTGGAGCACCTTGTAGCCCTTCTGGTTGATGGTGGCGCCGAACCTGGCCTCGAGGGTCTGCACCGTGCGCAGCACCACAAAAGGCGGGTCGCCCGAGTCGGGCCGGATGACCACGGTGGCCCCCGACTGCTGGATGCGCTCGCGCAGCTCCTCGCCGATAATCTGACCCACGGCGTGCTCGCGGTTGTAGGAGTCAATCACCATCGCCAGGAGCGCCCCCGGCTTGCCGTAGGTCTCGATCATCTGGCGGTAGGCCTGGGCCTCG
>Ga0116210_1002828_pt1 | contig 10087 bp, 8 predicted proteins | sample TshhotsprinmetaG_FD_94483 | JGI IMG/M metagenome (GOLD analysis project Ga0116210, IMG submission 94483) | Hot spring microbial communities from South Africa to study Microbial Dark Matter (Phase II) - Tshipise hot spring metaG | ecosystem: Environmental > Aquatic > Thermal springs > Hot (42-90C)... | reverse complement strand
CAAGTGGAGGCTGTGATAGACTTCTCAGAGGAGATTGGGGAGTTGGACGCCGAGACGCTGAGCAAGACGCTTCATTCCCTGCAAACTGAGATACAGACGCTTCTGGAGACCGCGGTGGGGGGCAGGCTCTTGCGTGAGGGCGTGCGCACCGCAATTGTGGGGCGTCCGAATGTGGGCAAGTCGTCGCTTTTGAACCGCTTACTGGGCGAGGAGCGTGCGATTGTCACGCCAATCGCAGGCACGACCCGCGACACGCTTGAGGAGACCGCCCGCATCGGGGGCGTGCCGTTCGTGATGGTGGATACCGCAGGACTGCGCCAGAGCAACGACCTCGTGGAACAGATGGGAATTGAGCGCACTCTGCGAGCAGTGCAAACGGCTGACCTAATCCTGCTGGTGATGGATGCCAGTGAGGGGCTTACCGAAGCCGACTGCGAAATCCTGACCCAGCTCCCTGCCGACCGTCCGTGCATTTGGGTGTGGAACAAGGTGGATTTGGTGAACTTGCCAGCCCTCACCCACCCCAGCCCTCCCTCTCCCACAGCGTCGGGAGAGGGGTCAGGGGTGAGGGCAACCTCAGAAAACCTCACCCCCCCACCCCCCCTCTCCGCAAGCAGAGAGGGGGGCGAAGCAGGGGATTCCCCCTCTCCGTTTACGGAGAGGGGGTCAGGGGGTGAGGTCAACTCAGAAACCCCCTCCCCAACCCTCCCCCTTAGTGCAGGGGGGGGGAGCCAATCGCGCTCCTCTCCCGCAGCGTCGGGAGAGGGGTCGGGGGTGAGGGCAACCTCAGAGAACCTCACCCCCCCGTCCCCCCTCTCCGCAAGCAGAGAGGGGGGTGAGGCAGGGTGTTCCCCCTCTCCGTTTACGGAGAGGGGGTCAGGGGGTGAGGTCAACTCAGAACCCCCCACCCCAACCCTCCCCCTAACGCAGGGGGAGGGAGCCATCAGCACCTGCTACCTCTCTGCTCTCACAGGCGAAGGGCTAACCGAACTGCACGCCAAGATGCTCCAAGCGGTTCATCTGAACCATCTGCAGACCGAATCGCCACTGCTGGTGCATCAGCGCCACGCCGAGGCGGTTCGCAGGGCGCTGGATGCACTGCAGTCAGCTCAAGCAAGCCTTCAACGAGGGCTACCTCCCGACCTGATTGCCGTGGACCTGCGCTCGGCGTGGCTGGCGCTGGGCGAGATTACAGGCGAAACCTTAGATACCGAACTCGTGAACCGCATCTTTCGGGACTTCTGCATCGGTAAGTAGGTACAATTGCCCTATGTGGCACGGACGAGCGCTGGGTGCCGTCGTAGGGATGCTAATGATGATGAGCACCGCAACCACAACCGATAGCGAATTTCGCGGATTTTGGGTAGACGGCTTCAACGAAGGGTTCCATACCCCCGAACAGGTGGATGCCCTGCTTCGGCGTGTGCGCCAAGCGAACATGAACGCCATCATCGTACAGATGCGCAAGCGTGGCGATGCTCACTACCTCTCCCCTTTAGAGCCGTTTGCCACCAGCCAGCAAGCGGGCTTTGACGCTTTAGCCTACCTCATAGAGAAGGCTCACAACGACACACCCCCGATAGAAGTCCATGTGTGGCTCAACTGCCACCCTGTTTGGCCCGGAAGCAGCTGGCCCCCCGACCCCAAACACATCTTGAACCGATACCCCGAAATCCAGACCGAGAACATCAACGGCGAGCGCATCACCCCTGTCGGCTACGGGATGGACTGGGGGCACCCACTGAGCAACGAATGGTTCGCACGGGTGGCGCTGGACATCGTGCGTCGCTACGATGTGGACGGCATCCACTTTGACTATATCCGCTACACGGGCGAAGAGTGGGGCTACAACCCCGTGAGCGTTGCACGCTTCAACCGCATCCACAACCGCACGGGCAAACCCGAACCACGCGACCCGCTTTGGAAACAGTGGCGACGCAACCAAGTTTCGGCTATCGTGCGTAAGGTCTATACCCAAGTGATGGCAATCAAGCCCCAAGTGAAAGTTTCGGGAGCGCTCATCACCTGGGGCGACGGACCCAAAGACACCGCCGACTGGGTCAACCGCTCGGCTTACAATAATGTGTTCCAAGATTGGCGGGGCTGGCTCGAAGAGGGCATCTTGGATATGGCAATCCCGATGGTCTATTACAACCAAGCCAACCCGCGCCATTCCGAGTTCTACCAGAACTGGATACGCTTCCTCAAAGACCACCAGTACGGTCGGCACGGCGTCGTGGGCGTAGGTAACTACCTCAATACCTACGAAAACACCCTTCGCCAGATAGACTTGGCGCTGGAACCTTCAGCGCAAGGCAACCGCGTGGTGGGCGTGAACTTCTTCTCCTACGCGGCGACCAGCGGGAACGGCACGGAGGAAGGGGCGCGCATCCTGTATGAAGAACCGTTTTATCAGGCGCTGAATGGGCGTTTTGAGCGATGGCTTCCCACCCCACCGATGCCCTGGAAGCGCATCCCCACCACAGGGCATCTGGTGGGCTTCCTTCTGTACGGCAAAGACCTTACCCCAGTGGACGGCGCTACGGTGGATGTGTATCGCGAGGGCACGCTATTCCGCACCGCCACAACTGATGGCACGGGCTACTACGCGCTTGCCAATCTGCCTGAGGGCACTTATCGGGTGGTGTTTCGCGCCGAAGGGATACCGACCGAAGTGTTGGAGAGCCTCCGAATCACGGCGGGCATCGTCTCGGCACATCATCGCGTGATGGGCGAGAGCATGGCGGTGCGCCTCAACCGCCTCGCAAGCCTGAACGACCTGCCTGAGGGCACGCGCGTGTTTCTGGTGGGCAAAGAGGTGGCAGAGGACTGCTTAGAGCCAAAACAGACGCTCATCGTGCGCGACCCTTTGAGTGGGACAACGGCATCGGTAAACCTAAGCGAGTTCCGATTACCGTGGCAACGGGGCGACCGCGTAGCCCTCATAGGCACGGTGCGCGTGCTACCCAACGGAACCCGCCAGATTGACAACGCGAAGGCGCACTGGTTAGGCGTGCAGTAGGCTCAGCGCACAAGGCGCACTAATATCTCGGAACTCTGAGGCACGCGAACGCACTCCCCAATCCAACGCGACTGCCCGAAGATATAAGTCTCGTGTATCTGGATAGGCACTTCCTCGTCCATCACCGTGCGTGCCTCGTTCCAGAGCGTGCGTGCCGTTCGGGCTACATACCAGCGGGGCACGATAATCGCGACGCCCAAACGCAGGTAAGGTTTCCCCTCCTTATCCTTCAGCACCCGCACTCGCAAGGGCACATCCACCTGACGATACCGCCTCGTAAACAGCTCGGCGAACTGCGCTAACCTCTGCTCCGGTTCGCCGGCTAAATCAGGTGGAAGCTGTTCCGCAGGTGGAAAGGCATAGTACAGTTCACTGTTGAGGACTTCGTCCGCTCGCGCTTGCTCTCGGCTAAGCCATCCGAAAAAGCCGACAACGCCCAACAACAAGATTCCATAAGGTATCCAACGGTTCGGTTTCACAAAACACCCCTTAGAAACAACTCTAATATACCCTAAAAACCGACTGAACGAGAGGCGTTTTTCCCCTATCTGTTTTGGCTTTGAGGGGTATAATGAGCGTACAAGGAGGTTCAAATGCGTCTGATACTACTTGCAGGAGCGATTTTGATGGTTTCGCTGGCGGTGGCTCAAGTAGAGCCCAGAGGAGAGAATCCCGCCATTCGCGTTAACACACTGCTCGGACCGACTGGGCTGATTACCGTGCCCACTTCTACCCCGACACGGTTTGACCGCTTCCAGCTCAGCACCTCGTTGGGCAAGGATGTTCGTACCGTCTCGTTGAACTGGGGTATCTTTGACAGCGTAGAGGTCGGAGGCACCTTCGTCGACCGTGAGGGCGCCCGCAACAAGGTCATCGCTACCGCAAAGGTACTGTTGCTCCCCCAAAACTTTGATTGGCTGGAGGTCGCTTTCGGAACGATCGACCCATTCGACGCCATTGACAACACGGTGTACGGAATTGCGAGCGTTAACATACGAGTCCCCTCAGAGGCTCCCGAAGATGTCGTGGGACTACGCTTGCATATCGGATACGGTACCGGCATCTTTCGCGACAAGGTCATCGGCGGGGGAGAGGTGTTCCTCACGCGCAACTTCAGTCTCGTGGGCGAGTACAACGGTGTGGATACCAACGGCGCACTGCGCTATGTCTACGACGACAACCTGCGCCTTCAACTGGGGATCCAAGCGAAGGTCATCTACTTTAGCACGACCTACGGACTGAGCTTCTGACAGAGCCAGATTGATGGAGCGTCTTGCTCAAAAACAGACGCTCTCATCTACTCTTGTTGCTGTTCAGAGGTTCCTGACCCCTCTTGATAAAATTGGACTTGGTTGCGTCCCGAGCGCTTGGCGATATAGAGCGCTGAGTCAGCGTTGTAGAGGAGGCTGGCAGGCATCGCGCCGAAACGATGCTCCGCAACCCCAAGGCTGGCGGTGACGGGTGCTGGCAGGTTCGGTATCTGTTGGATTGCCTGGCGGAACCGCTCGGCGACGCGCAGTGCCATCTCCAGCTCGGTGTTGACGAGAATAATCGCGAACTCTTCCCCGCCATAGCGTGCGACGATGTCGTACGGGCGCGCGTGCCGGCGTAAGACCTCCGCCACCTGACGCAGGACTTCATCGCCCGCAGGGTGTCCGTAGTTGTCGTTGAACTGCTTGAAGTAATCTACATCCAACATAATCAGGCTCAAGGGTTGACGAAGACGCTCGGCGCGCTGGATCTCGTTGCGCAACGCTAACTGGAATGCTGCGTGGTTCCACAGCCCCGTCAAACCATCGGTCTGCGCCGCGAGTTCCAACTGCAGGTTCTTCTGGCGAAGTTCCTCGTTGAGTGTCTGCAGGTGCTGATGAAGCGATTCCAGCTCGGCGGTGCGCGCCGAAATCTCCTTTCGCTGACGCTCTTGATACTCAAACGATTGGTGCAGATTCTGCGCCATCCGATTAAACACCTGAGCCAAGTAGCCAAACTCATCGCGGGCAGGATAGTCCACGCGTGCTGTCCAGTCCCTTCGAGCTAATCGGCTCGCCACATACAAAAACGGCTGAAGGTGCCTACGCACGAACACGACCATCATCAAACTGGCGCCAATCGTGATGATTCCGCTCAAGACCCACGAGCCGTACTGGGCGTGTCGAAGCGACTCACGGACAGAAAGACTCTGTGAGGGAGCGATTGAAGCAGTCAGGTTGGCTATCCAATGCCCCTCTGGGTTCTTAATCGGATAGGAGAACGACAAGTTTTGACCACCTTTTCGCTCACTTTGAACCGTTTGGGGCGGTTCAGCCTTCTGCTCAGGAAGGGGCTTCAGAGAAATCGGAATACTACTTGTGCCCCACAAGGCGAGCTGCGTGCTCTTGTCTATCTCGTTGGCGAAGAGCATCACCCCGTAGACTTTAGAGGATATCTGTTCGTCGCGCACGGGCACACAGGCGACCATAAAGAGGCGCTCCCCCATCCGCACAAGCCCCACATCCCCAACACCACGCCGTGCCAGTGAGTACAGGTCATTTCCAGTAATAAGCAAGTGGGGAGCCATCCCAGCATGACCGAGGAGGGAACCCTCCGCATCCCACACAGCAGTGCTCTCATAACCCAGATGGACAACCCCCCACTCCCAAACATTAGTAGTTAGCCAGTCAGCATCTTTGCGCTGAATAGCGGACACAGCGTCGTTCCAGACGGCATAATCTTCGGCGTGGCGGTGGAAGCGCTTCATCTCTTGCTTGAGTGCCATCTGCGCCGATTTCAGCTGGTGTAAGAGTGCGATACGATGCTGAGTTTCCAGAATCTGCTTAGTCTGATCTGAGCTGTACCACCGATAAGGGATGTGAAGCCCCAGAATCGTGAGTGATAGCAGGAGAACAAACCTCAACCCGACAGGAATACGGGCATAGAGATGACGCAGGCGCTGGACACCCACACCGGCAACTCTGCGTCCGTTCCTTAGCCACAGTGGCATACGAAGTTTATTCCACAGTTGCGCGGTGTTTTCAATGCGTTTTTCGCCCCAGCACCTTCCAGAAGGTCTTCAGATAAGCGCGAAAGCGGGGCGCCCGTCCCAGAGTGAGCAGGGTAAGCACCAGACCGATACCGACTCGCAGGAGCGCACCTCCCTGATTGAGCCAGTAGCAGGCTATGGCTTGGGCACCCCCATGAAACTTTCGGAAGAAGCGTTCTTTGCCCCGATTGTACAAGATGACCATTTCTGCACGCCGTGGCGCCCCACTCGCCCCTAAGTGATGAATGAAGACCGCATCGTGGACATAGGCTATCTTGCCCCCTGCTTGGCGCAACCGATAGCAGAGGTCGGTGTCTTCGCAATAGAGGAAGTACTCCTCATCAAACAGAGGGAATGGAGGTTGAAATAGAGTACCCCCCTCCGTAAGGTTCCCCCCGTAAACGGGGGGAACCGAGGTTTGGCTTCCCCCTCGCCTCTCAGGAGGTGGGAGCAGGTTCGTATCCTCAACCCCAACCCGCCTCAACATCAAACAGGCGCCCATCACCTGCTCAGTTTCTATGGTGCTACTAAAATCCCACCAAGTGCGCCAGTAGCGCCCAAACAGCCGAGTGCGGGGAAACAGCTTCTCCAACAATGCCTGTTCGCAGAACACTGCCCACAGTGTCAGCTCGGAGGCGCAGGAGGGCTGGATGCGCCCATCGGGATAGCGCAACTGCCCACCACAAGCCACAAACTCAGGGTGGGTATCCATAAACGCAACTAATCGCTTCAGTGCCCCCTCGGTGGCACGAATATCGGCGTTGAGCAAGAGCGCGTATCGCCCTGAAGCCCGCTTCAATCCCTGATTGCACCCTGCCCCAAAGCCCAAATTCTCGGCGTTCGCAATCAGGCACACTTGGGGGAACTGGGTGCGCACCACCTCCGCACTTCCATCCGAAGAGGCGTTGTCCACCACGATAATCTCGGTGGATACCTCCTGCGAAGCCTCTTGAAGCGAAGCCAGACACTCACGCAACAGCGCACGCGTGTTATAACTGACGATGATGATAGACAGGTCAGGTCGTGAGTGTGCCATCGGTGAACGCAAGGCGCAGGATATAGGTGTAGCTGGTGTGATGTAAGCCGCGTTGGCAATCCACCACGCGTGCCACTCGCTCGGCAGATGAACCGCGCGCCAAGTAGGAAGGCAAGCCCAGCTGAACTTGAGCTCCCTCGGCGATAGCCGTCGGGCAGGCAACACGCAGTCCACCCGCGCTGACATCCTGCACCCAACCAATCCAGCGCTCTTGGGCGGTCTGGATTTCGACCTGTGCCTCATCCGAGAGGGGAACCCGCTCGTGTTGGCGTCGTTGGGTGCGTTGCCACGCAGAGGTCACCTGAAACCCTAGCAACGACGGCTTCACACGGCGCTCGGTGAACCGAATGGAAGCCGAATAAATCCCCGAAGGCAAGGCAACCTCCAATTTGCCGGAAGTGCCCTCCACGAATGAGACAGGCAACCCCATCTGCAACGGGGGAACGAGCCAGAGGGTCTCGCCCTCCAGATGGTGCAGTAGGGTCGTGAATAGCTTGTTGCCGACAGTCAGTCGCACTCGGGTGTCGGGTTCCAGGGGTGGTTGCGTGAAGAGGCACCCACTCCGCCGATGGCAGTTGGCGTAGGCGATTCCTATCCCTCCAAGCAAGGCACACAGAGCCATCATTAGCCAAACCCAATCACTCATGGCGTCGTTGCTTGGAGCGCGTTTCGCACTGCTTCCAGTTCACGCAGGGACTCAAGGCGCAACAGGCTGGCGCGCTCCTCATCCTCCGAACGACGATGGAGCAAATATCGTGCCATCTGCTGAGACGATTGACTCAACAACTGGGCGCTGAAGCGCAAACGCTGGACTGATTGACGCAGAGCCTCGCTGGGTTGAACCGCCTCCAGCCACGCTCCTAACCGAAGGATACTAAGCGTGTGTCGTTCGGCACGCGATTGCAAATCGCGCCAGTTCGGTGTGTCGGCACGAGCCTGCTGGCGCATCTCCAGCAGTTCGCTGGCGAGGTCGGTGACGGCGCCGCTGACAACCAGAAACCAGACCCGCATTCCCTCCTCATTCAGCGTGATGGGTTGAGCGGGAAGCGGTTCAAAGCGTCGGGTTGCACCCACCAACAAATAGCTCGCCCAAGAACGAGGCGGACTGCCACCTTGCCAGCGCCTGAGCTCATTTTCTGCCTCAGCGATTTGCCCCGCCTCAATCAAGCACTCCACCAGAGCCGAGCGCAGTTCGTCCGAATCGGGGTTGGATTGCAGGGCGGACTGAAGTGCGCTGATCGCAGAGCGCAGGTCGCCCCCCTCGCGCAGGAGCTTTGCCCGCTCTAAGTGGAGCGCACTCTCTTGGGGAGCCAACTGAAGCGCAGAGTCGAGTTCTCGGAGGGCGCTCTCGCGCTGGTTTAGGTTCCGATAGAGTTGAACTAATTGTAGACGAAGGCGCACATCGGTGGGGTTCTGATGAATGAGGCTTCGTAAGGGCAGAAGGGCTTCCGTCCAGCGTCCCTCTTTGAGGTAGGTTTGAAGCAGGGTTGCAAAGTCTTTGGGCGGTGTGGCGGGTTCAGGACGCACCGGCACAGGGGGTGTTGGCTCAGGTGGGGGTGGGAGGTTGGTGGGCAGGTCTTGCCATACTTCGTTGTCCAGACGCATAGCGAGCGTGCGCGCCAACGACTGCAGGCTCGACTCCTCGCCCCCGTTTCCTGTGCCACCCCCTTGGAAACCCTCCGCCTGCCAGAGAGCGCTGCGCCGCCCCAGTTGCCACAGCTCCGCTCGGTACTCCAGTTGATTTTGGGCGCGCAGACAGCGCACACGCAGAAGGTAGGTGGCACGCCACGCGCGCGCCAACTGTGCCAAGAGTTCCGGGGCAGGCTGCGTCAATCGCTCAGGGGGCACGCGCCTTTGCTGAGCAAACTGCTGAGCGATGGGGTGGTCAGGCGTGTACCACTCCACCTGAACCTTTCGCAACTCCCGCAAAAACGGCACCAAGTAGGGCTGGAGCGAGACATTCGTGTCGACTTTCTGCCCATCACGCGCCACGAAGGGCACTCGCTCTTGATAAATCAGCAAGATGGGTTGGGGCGAGGCGTTCGCTACTACCCCACCGAAAGCTAGGATGAGGCTCCACCGCAAGGGAACGGAACGCCGAACTACTCTTCGCATAAGCGTAGCCCATTTTGGCAAGCGAGAATCCCTTGTCGGGCGTTCTCCACCTCATACCCCTGCTGAATCTGGCGCTCGTACTCGTTGATGGCTTGCAGGAAATGCTGACGAGCGTTCGCCTTATCACCCAGCCGAAGGTGGCAGATAGCCATCTGTTGAAGGATATCCCCCTTGAACTCAGCTTGGGCAAGCGCCTGACGATAGGCATTCAGCGCCTCGCTGTAGTTGCCCGCCTTTTGGTACTCTTGGGCTTGTTTTAGCGCATCGTTGGTAGGGTTGGAACGCGCGTTACGGTTTGCGGAGTTTCCACCGTTCTGTGGGTAAACGCGTACCTCGTAGACACCACGCTGTTCCGTCTCGCGCACCGACACATCGGGCATCACTTCCGAGCGGTTCGGTGGTGAGGCGGGTTGTTGCTCGCGTTCTGTGCGGTTCTCGTTAGAGCGCATGCGCCCGTCATTCTCAGGAGCGGAGGGGGGTGCGGGTGGAATAGACCCGCGTAGCCCCGAATCGGGTGCAGGTGTCAGCGCCACTCGTGATGGGTCTATCATCACTGGTGGGACGGCGCCGTTGGGAGGCGTGGGCGATGGGGCGGAGGAAGCTGTGGGTGGGGTTTCTGAAGGCTCTACAGGCGGACGGGGAATAGTGGCTTGAGGCGCGCTCGGTCGGCTCTCAGTGGGTACTTGGGCACCAGGGTTCGGAACATCGGGCGCAGGAGCAGACATCCGAAGTACCAAGACCAGTCCCACGATGAGGATGAGGCTGGAGCCTAAGAACGCCATCACCACGGGAAGCGCCTCTTTCCACAAAGGGGCTGGAGGGGCGGTTCTGCCGACCATCTGGGCCCGCAGCGTCTCCAGCCGAACGCGCTCTGACACGCTGAGCGGATTGAGTT
>Ga0116210_1002822_pt1 | contig 10099 bp, 8 predicted proteins | sample TshhotsprinmetaG_FD_94483 | JGI IMG/M metagenome (GOLD analysis project Ga0116210, IMG submission 94483) | Hot spring microbial communities from South Africa to study Microbial Dark Matter (Phase II) - Tshipise hot spring metaG | ecosystem: Environmental > Aquatic > Thermal springs > Hot (42-90C)... | reverse complement strand
TTACGGGTCTTTCTGGATCTGGTAAGTCTTCTCTTGCTTTTGATACGATCTACGCGGAAGGACAGAGAAGATTTATAGAATCACTTTCTGCATACGCTCGACAATTTTTAGGAGATTTGGAAAAACCAGATGTAGATTTCATCGAAGGTTTAAGCCCTTCGATTTCCATCGAACAAAAATCTACTTCAGCCAATCCACGTTCAACTGTTGGAACAATCACTGAAATATATGATTTTCTACGTTTGTTATTTGCTAGAGTGGGTACGCCCTATTGTCCTCAGTGTTTTAATCCCGTTGAAAAAATGAGCGGTGATCAAATATATGAATCAGTGTTGAGAGACTTTTTTGGTAAAAAGGTTAACATCTTAGCCCCAGTTGTGCGAGGAAGAAAAGGACATTATCGTGAATTGTTCGAAGATATATTAAAAGATGGATTTATAAAGGCTAGAGTGGATGGTGAAATTTATGAAATAACCAAAGGAATGCAAGTTGAGAGATACAAAATTCATAATATTGAAATTTTAATCGATCGTGTTGAGATTTTAAGAAAATCAGAAAGAAGAATCCGGGAATCACTGGAATATGCCTTGCTTTATGGAAATGGAGTAGTAATAATTTCAGATGATGAAAATGAAAAAATTTATAATAAAACTCTCGCTTGCCTTCGTTGTGGAATAAGCCTATCTGAGCCTGCACCCAATTCTTTTTCATTTAATTCTCCATATGGGGCCTGTCCTTCCTGTGAAGGTCTTGGAGTTACAAAAACAGTAAATCCAGAATTAGTAATACCAGACTTAAATTTATCTATCAATCAAGGAGCCATTGCGCCCTTCGGTAAACCAAGAGAAATGTGGTTTTTCTATAATTTGAGTTCACTGGCTGAAACTTGCAATTTTGATTTTAATACACCATTGAAGGATATCGCAAGCAATATTCGTCAAGTTATACTTTTTGGTTCAGGGAATAAGAAATTTGAGTTTAAGTATAAATTGGCAAGTGGGGATTATCTAACATCGCCTCATTCGTTCGTTGGAGTCATTCCATTTTTACAAAGAGTTTATAGAACAACAGCCTCCAGGAATATTCGTCAATGGGTTGAAGCATATATGACAGTTGAAGAGTGCCCCGATTGTAATGGTTATCGATTGAAAAAGGAATCTTTAAGTATAAAAATCAATAACAAACATATTGGTCAACTTGCTGAATTATCAATTAAAGACTTAACAGAATTTTTCAACGAGTTAAGATTTGAAGGTAGAAATGCAGAGATAGCTCGGCCCATTTTACGTGAAATTAAAATGCGTCTTGATTTTTTGATGAATGTGGGACTTGATTATCTTTCATTAAATAGAAATGCAGCAACTCTTTCAGGTGGAGAACTACAAAGAATTAGATTAGCAACACAAATAGGTTCTCAACTTACAGGTGTACTTTACGTTTTAGATGAACCGAGCATCGGATTACATCAACGGGATAACATTAAACTGATTAACAGTTTGAAAAAGTTAAGGGACTTAGGCAATACAATTATAGTTGTTGAACATGATGAGGAAACAATTATTAATGCAGATTATTTGATTGACCTTGGACCTGGAGCTGCGCAAAATGGTGGGAAAGTTGTAGTTCAAGGATATCTTGAAGATTTAATGCGTAATGATAATCATGAATTAAATTCGATTACTTTAGATTATCTTTTTAATAAAAGGGAAATTGGATTTAATATTACTCCAAGAATTGGTAATGGTAAGTATCTTATTCTTAAAGGTGCTCGTGGTAATAACCTTAAAAATATTACGGTCAAATTTCCACTTGGAAAATTTATCTGTGTGACAGGTGTTAGTGGTTCTGGAAAATCTACTTTAATAATTGACACTTTAGCTAAAATTCTTTTCAAAAAATTTTATAACTCAAAACTTGTACCTCTTTCTTATGACTCAATTGAAGGTCTTTCAGAAATTGATAAAGTGATACAAATTGATCAAACACCCATAGGAAGAACACCCAGGTCTAATCCTGCGACCTATACCACACTTTTCAACCTGATTCGTGATTTGTTTGCCGAATTACCTGAATCAAAAATTCGTGGATTTAAAGCAGGGAGATTCAGTTTTAATGTCAAAGGTGGTAGATGCGAAAAATGCGAAGGTGATGGTCTTAGAAAAATAGAAATGAATTTTTTACCAAATGTTTATGTACTCTGTGAAGTTTGTAAAGGTAAAAGATACAATAAAGAAACCCTTGAAGTTACTTACAAAGGAAAATCTATTGCAGATGTTCTCGATATGACGGTTGAAGAAGCTTTTCATTTCTTCGAAGACCTTCCACGCATAAAAAGAAAATTGCAAGCTCTTTGTGATGTTGGACTTGGTTATATTAAACTGGGGCAACAAGCCACTACTCTTTCTGGAGGTGAAGCTCAACGAGTAAAACTTGCTGCTGAGCTTTCAAAAGTTCAAACCGGGAAAACACTTTATGTTTTTGATGAACCTACAACAGGTCTTCATTTCGAAGATATTAGGATTCTCTTGAAAGTTTTAAATAATTTGGTTGATAAAGGAAATACAGTAATAGTTATTGAACACAACCTGGATGTTATTAAATCGGCAGACTGGATAATTGATCTTGGTCCTGAAGGAGGTGATCTTGGCGGATACATTGTTGCTGAAGGTACTCCATTAGAGTTAACTAAAATAAAAGCCAGTTATACTGGACAATTTCTTAAAAATAAACTAGTTATAACAAGTTAAAAGGGGGAAATATGAAGAAAATCATTTTATTTTCTCTTCTGATACTATTGCCAAATTTTATTTCTGCTCAATCTAAAAAATTTATTGGTGTAAATCCCTTAGGTTTATTTTGGGGTGTATTGAATATTCAATATGAATTTCATTATGATAAAGATAATTCCATAGCCATAAGAGGTAATTTTGTCGGTTATAGTATTGGTTCTTTTTCGAATAATGCACTTGGAGCTGGAGCTTCTTATAGATGGTATCATGATAAAAAGCCAATAATTGGTTTATTTTATGGCCCTTCAGTCGACTTACTAATTTGGACAGCTGAGGAAAAAAATAAAACTTTACCTGAAACTCATCAAAGTTTATTTTTAGGATTAGGTGGTGAGGTAGGTTATAAATGGAACTTCAACCAATTTGGTGTAGAATTGTTTGGAGGTTTGAGATATTATTTGGGACATATTTCGAATTTGAATTTTGGTGGCGCATCATTAATCGCAGGAGTTAATTTAGGTTATATTTGGTAAAGTAAAGTCATTCTATTCAAATTATAAAAAAGAGAATTTCAATGAGTAGATATGATGATTTTCATGAATTTCGAAATAAGATGAATCAGAAAATTCTTGAATCTGGATTTTCTGACTTTAAAAAATTTTTTGCTCTTGATTCAAAAGCATATCACGAAGGAGCTATACCAAAAAAATATAAGGAATTAATGGGGCTTGTTGGGTCAATGGTATTGAGGTGCAATGATTGTATTTTCTATCACATTGAAGAAAGTATAAAGGCTGGTGCAACTAAAGAGGAATTATTAGAATCGCTAAACATTGCTCTAATAATTGGAGGATCTATAGTAATACCTCATCTTAGATATGCTTTTTCAATTATTGATGAAATTTATGAGCGAGTGAAATGAAAGTTATATCACCTGCAATAATCGTTACAATGAATGCTAAGTATGAGATACTTCGAGATCATTCATTGTTAATTTCTAAAAACAGAATTGTTTCAATCGAAAAAACAAGTGCTTTAGAATCAAAAGCAAAAGAATTTGGTTGGGAACTATTCCAATTTCCTGATTTAATATTAATACCTGGTTTCGTCCAAACGCATATTCATCTTTGTCAAACTCTCTTCCGTGGGTTAGCAGATGATTTAGAACTACTCGACTGGCTGCAATTAAAAATTATGCCATATGAATTCGCTCATAATAAAGAGTCAATGAAATATTCAGCCCTCCTTGGAATATCTGAATTGATTAGATGTGGAACAACTACAATCCTTGATATAGGTAGCCTGAATCATTCAGATGTAATCTTTGAACAATTACAAATTACTGGAATGCGTGCATTTCATGGCAAAGCAATGATGGATATAAACACACTTTATTCTAAACTTTCTGAACCAACAAAAGATGCTATCCGAACTACAGAAGAACTTGCCAAAGAATTTCATAACAAAGCTGATGAAAGAATTAAGTATGCTTTTTCTCCAAGATTTATTCTGTCTTGTTCAGATGAGTTAATGAAAACTACCAAAGAGCTTATGAATGAATTTCCGGGGACTTTATTTCACACTCACGCAAGCGAAAATCGTATTGAACTGGAAAATGTTAGAAATCGTTTTGGTAAAGATAACATTGAAGTCTTTGAAGAACTTGAAATTTTAGATGATAAAAGTTGTATTGCCCACTGTATCTGGTTAAATGATAAAGAAATAAACCTAATGAAACATAGGGAGGCTAGAGTTCTTCATTGTCCATCGTCGAATTTAAAGCTCGCCTCTGGTATTGCTAAGATTCCAAGATATCTTAATGAAGGAATTTCAGTATCCTTGGGTGCTGATGGTGCACCTTGCAATAATTTTCTAGACATTTTTATCGAGATGAGGATGGCATCTCTTATTCAAAAACCCTTTTATGGGCAAGAGGTTATGAACGCAAAACAAGTTTTTGAACTATCCACGTATGGTGGTGCAAAGGCTTTGCATTTAGAAAAAGAAATTGGCAGCATTGAAGTTGGTAAAAAAGCTGATTTGGTCTTACTTGAAGTTAATAATATTCATAACGCTCTAATTTTTGATGAGGATAAAATCTATTCGACAATAGTTTATACTTGCGACCATACTAATGTTAACAGCGTAATGATTGACGGCAGATGGGTTTATCTAAATAGAGAATATACAACTCTTGATGTAGAGCTCGTAAAGGAAAGAGCCAGAGAAGAATTAAAAAAATTATTAAATCGTGTAAACTGATAATATTTATGAAACTTCTTTTTGCTTCAAATAATCCTGATAAAATCAGCGAAGTCAAAGAAATTCTGCGAGACTTACCAATAGATTTAATTACCCTTCAAGATATTAATATTGATGTTAAAATTATTGAAGATGGTAGTACTTTTGAGGCTAATGCAAGAAAAAAAGCTACCACAATTTTTGAATTAACTAAAATTCCAACCATTGCAGATGACTCCGGACTTGAGGTTGAAATATTGGAGGGAAAACCAGGTATTAACTCTTCAAATTATTCTGGAGAAGAACATAATTATGACAAAAACAACGCAAAACTTTTAGAAGAATTAATAAGAAAACCCAAACCCCATAGGGCTAGATTTGTTTGCGTAATTAATTTAAAATCAGAAGACGATGATGAAATCTTTTTTGGTGAATGTAAAGGTGAAATTGTTGATGAACCACGTGGTAAAAATGGTTTTGGCTATGATCCTTTATTTAAACCAGATGGATACGATTTAACTTTTGCTGAACTTCCAATTGAGGTTAAAAACAAGATAAGTCATAGATATAATGCATTAGAAAAGTTGAAAGAATATTTAATCTCCAAGAATAAATTGAGTTCTTAAGTAATTGTATTTTTCATAAATGAGTACACGTTCGCTAACCTTCTTTAATTATTGTAATTAGAATACTGAATAGTTAATTTTATAAAAAAGGCATTATTAATGTTTGGCAAGGTATACTCTGCTGCAACTTTTGGAATCGATGCTTTAATAGTGGAAGTTGAAATACACATTGAGAATCAACTACCCAATTTTATTATAGTAGGTTTACCTGATAATACTGTGAAGGAAAGCAGGGAAAGAGTCATAGCAGCAATTAAAAATTCAGGTTTTACCTTTCCAAGTAAAAAAATTACAATCAATCTTGCTCCTGCAGATGTAAAGAAAGAAGGGAGTGCATTTGATTTACCTATTGCTCTAAGTATTCTTCAAGCTAACCAAAATTTTGAGTTTAATAATCTCTCTGACTATTTAATTCTAGGGGAACTTTCTCTTGATGGTTACTTAAGACCAATCCATGGAGTTCTTCCAATATGTATAAAAGCTAAAAGTGCTGGTTTCAAAGGTGTTATTCTACCTGAGAAGAATGCTATTGAAGCCAGTATTGTGCATGGTTTAGATATTTATTCAGCAACGAGTTTGACACATTGTATCGAAATTATAAACAATATAAGTAACTACAATCCCGTTAAGACTGATATTAAAAAGATTTTTGAAAGTTCAAGTGAGTATCCTGTTGATTTTTCTGAGGTTAAAGGTCAAGAAAATGTTAAACGAGCTTTAGAAGTTGCAGCAGCGGGTGCTCACAATATTTTAATGATTGGTCCACCTGGCTCAGGCAAAACAATGTTAGCTCGAAGGCTACCTACTATCCTTCCAACTCTTACTTTTGAAGAAGCTTTAGAGACTACAAAAATACATTCAGTCGCTGGCCTATTAAAACATGATAGTCCGATTGTTACTAATAGGCCATTTCGAAATCCCCATCATACTTCATCAGATGTAGCTTTAATAGGGGGTGGTACTTATCCTAGACCAGGTGAAGTGTCACTTGCCCATAATGGAGTTCTTTTTCTTGATGAGCTACCTGAATTTAAGAAAAACGTTTTAGAAGTTTTACGTCAACCATTAGAAGATAGAAAGGTTACAATTAGTCGGTCAAAATTGACTTTAGAATTTCCTGCAAACTTCATGTTGTTAGCGGCATTGAATCCATGTCCATGCGGTTATTATACCGATCCAACCAAAGAATGTACATGTACTCTTCAACAGATTCAAAAGTATGTTGCAAAAATTTCTGGGCCATTATTAGATAGAATAGATATTCATGTGGAGGTTCCTGCCGTGAAGTTTAAAGAATTACTCTCATCATCTCAGGGCGAAAGTTCAAAAACAATTCGTGAAAGAGTGACTCGTGCAAGAGAAATTCAATTAAGAAGATTTAAGGAACATCCCGGTATTTATTCTAATGCGAGTATGAATTCAAAGCTTGTAAAAAGATTTTGTGTTATCGACTCTATTGGAGAAGAACTTCTTAAAAATGCAATTACAAAACTTGGGCTTTCAGCTAGAGCTTATGATCGAATTCTAAAGGTTTCAAGGACCATTGCTGATCTTGATGGAAGTGAGAGAATATTGCCCCATCATTTAAGTGAAGCAATTCAATATAGAAGTCTTGATCGGAGCCATTGGGGATTACTCTAATATTTATAAAAATTGTAATATGAATCTCGTTATTAGTTAACTTAGTATCAATTAGTTTTATTAACTACTAAATTTAATTTATTGTAAGTGAGATTATCTCTTTGATCAATTTAATGTTTCCAAAAACTTTACGTTTCCATAACGAGCAAATTATTATCACCTAACTTATTATAAACTATTAATACATTAAATAGCACACGCTAAACAAGTACTATTTTACAATGGTTTTGGAGAACTGACTTTTTTATTAATCAGATCACATGAATGTGATAAAAAATAAAACGTGATTATTTTTCAAGAATTCATTTGGGATAATGAAGAATCTTTATATTTATAGTCCTATACAGTTGATTCACTTAGATCTTTGAAAGTTTTTTTAGCTAAAAATTTTCTTAATCCTTTTGGAATAAAGTAAATTAAAACAGAATTTAACTTGAAAATAACTACTTCTCTTCAAATAAATTATAAAACTTAAATTATTTATTGATTTTAATGTTTGACTGCTTAAAGCACGTGATCTATACTTTATTAAAATTGTCTTCTATAAAATATAAGTAACTCGTTAAATAAAATTTTCCAGAATTTAATTCGCATAAACTTTTACTCGATTAAAAAACTAATTTTTGATTTAATATTAATCTTTAAATGATTAGAGGATTCTTAATTGCAAGCTGTTGAATACTATATAGTATTTTTCATTATTAATTTAAGGTTCAATATTAAGTTAGTGTTTTTCTTTACAAGTTTTTCTGTTGTGCTTATCACTTTTTCGCTTTAAAATTACTATTAATAATTAAAAAACTAGAAAATTTGATATCGAATATTGACTTCTTGCACATATTGATTAAAATAACTATAATTGCAAGCTAAGATGTGGAATAATAATGGGTAGACGCCGGAGTTGGAGAGCCGGGGCGGACTGTAAATCCGTTGGCTTAACGCCTTAGGGGGTTCGAATCCCTCGCTACCCACATTAGTTCTTTTAAATTTTTAGTCGAGTCTTAAAACTTGTTAATATTATTTCAGAAGTGTTTTGATTTTATAGTAATGCGGGAGTAACTCAGTTGGCAGAGTCACAGCCTTCCAAGCTGTTGGTCGCGGGTTCGAGTCCCGTCTCCCGCTCAAGCTAAATTAAATTTAAATGTGAACGTAAGTTTTCAAATGATCGGAAAATCTTTTGTAGAAATAATTGCTTGCGTAGCTCAGTTGGTAGAGCACTTCCTTGGTAAGGAAGAGGTCACCGGTTCAATCCCGGTCGCAAGCTCTAAATTTGAGAAGTTGAAATGAGAGAAATTATTACTTTAGAATGTACCGAATGTAAAAGAAGAAATTACACCACTACAAAAAACAAAAAACTCCATTCAGGAAGAGTAGAGTTCAAGAAATACTGCAAGTGGTGCAATAAACATACAATTCATAAAGAAACGAAATAGGCATACGTCTGTAGCTCAATTGGTAGAGCAGCGGTCTCCAAAACCGCAGGTTGGGGGTTCGAGTCCCTCCAGACGTGCTAGTAGAGGACTTTTACTATGAAAGAAAAAATTATCAACTATTTTTCCGATGTCGTTAAAGAAATGAAAAAGGTTAGTTGGCCAACTCAAGAAGAGTTAAAAGGGTCAACTTCACTTATTATAATAACTTGTCTTATTCTCGCAGTGTTTGTTTATATAATTGATCAAATCTTAACAAATATCTTTAAGGGGATTTTTTAGAATGGTTTATCAATGGTATGTTTTGAGAACATTTTCTGGGCATGAGAATAAGGTTAAAATTGCTATTGAGAAGGAAATAGATCGTCAAAATCTTCAACCATACATCAAACAAATCGTTTTACCAATAGAAAAGGTTATTGAAGTAAAAGAGGGTAAGAAAAAATCTAAAAGTAAAAGTTTTTTCCCTGGGTACATTTTAATAGAAGCTGAACTTGATAAGAAAGTTATTGATATTATCTTGAGTGTACCATCTGTAATGGGGTTTTTAGGGTCAAAAAACAAACCTCAACCTCTGCAACCCCAAGAGGTCAAAAGAATTTTTGGAAAAATTCAAGAAGAACAAAGTGGTGAGAGACTTGAAAATCCTTTTAGAGTTGGTGATCCAGTGAAAATAATTTCTGGTCCATTTAACAACTTTAAAGGAACGGTAAAAGAAGTGAATAATGAAAAACTAAAATTAAAAGTCGAAGTAAGTATTTTTGGTCGAAAAACTCCTATAGAAATCGATTTTACTCAAGCAGAATTGGAAAAATAAATTGAGAGAATAATATGGCTAAAAAAGTAGTTGGTTATATCAAGCTACAAATACCCGCTGGACAAGCAAATCCTTCTCCTCCAGTTGGTCCGGCATTAGGACAAAGAGGGGTAAACATCATGGAGTTTTGCAAACAATTCAATGCAAGAACTCAAGATAAGATAGGTTATATAATTCCAGTTGTTATTACTGTTTACTCTGACAAGTCCTTTACATTTGTTACAAAAACTCCTCCAGCATCAACTTTATTATTAAAAGCAGCTAAATTAGAAAAAGGTTCTTCAGAGCCTAATAAAGTTAAAGTTGGTAAGGTAACTAAAGAACAAATTAAAGAGATAGCTTTATTAAAGATGTCCGATTTAAATGCAAATTCGCTTGATGCAGCGATGAGTATGATTGAAGGTACAGCTAGAAGTATGGGAATTACTGTAGAGGGATAAAATAAAAGTAGGTTGAATATGAAAATAAGTAAAAGAGTACAACAAAATCTAGAAAAAATAGAAAAAACGAAAGAATATAAAATTGTAGAGGCTGTTTCTTTAGTTAAAGAACTAGCGAATGCAAAATTCAATGAATCGGTAGACATCGCAGTAAAATTAGGAGTAGACCCAAGAC
>Ga0116210_1002819_pt1 | contig 10115 bp, 8 predicted proteins | sample TshhotsprinmetaG_FD_94483 | JGI IMG/M metagenome (GOLD analysis project Ga0116210, IMG submission 94483) | Hot spring microbial communities from South Africa to study Microbial Dark Matter (Phase II) - Tshipise hot spring metaG | ecosystem: Environmental > Aquatic > Thermal springs > Hot (42-90C)... | reverse complement strand
GATTTCTCTTTTGTTAATGAATTATCTTCTAAAAGGAATTAACTCTCAAAACTATCTCTCTAAAATGATTTCAATAAAAACCTCTTAAAAGAACTTTAAAATCAATAAAAAGAACTAAAACTTCTCTCTCAGAGAAAGGTTTCAAGGAAAATTGGCCTTGAATTCTCTCTCCGAGAGAAAAGCCTAATCAAAATTAGTAATTATTCAACACTCTCACCTTGTACTTCCTTTTTTGTTTTTTTAAAACTTTTGTCAAGTTTTTGGGCTTATTCATAACATGCCGGAGACTTTTTGAGATTCATTAATAATTAAAGGTTGTTGAGAAGAGTTAAGATTTGGAAATTGGTCTTTTATCTTTTCATAAAGATTTATCTAGCCTTTTTTCTTAATTTTACTTGATAATCTGAGAAAGGAGCCTCAGACCTTTCTCTTCTCTCTCCTAAACCAGCTTTAGAAGGTAGCTGGAGAAATACCAATCCATCCATTTTAACCTCTGTTTGGTTTTTTAAAAATCTTTGAAGTCTGGGCAGATTAACTATTTTGGCAGCTCTTGAAAGGTGCCGGGAATGGGTATGAACATCTATAGTATTTTTAATTTTTTAAAAATTAATGTATAGTTTAATAATTATGGAAGAGATAAAAGAAATCTTAATTGAAGATGAAAGTTATCCCAAACTTCTGAGAGAAATTAAGAATGCACCGCCAGTTCTTTATTATCGGGGAAAATTAAAACCCGAAGAAAATTGTTTTGCCATTGTTGGAACGAGAATGAATTCTCCTTATGGAAAGCAGGTGGCTTTGGAAATTGCTGGGAATTTAGCTGGGGCTGGATTAACTATTGTTTCAGGACTTGCTCCGGGAATTGATAGTTTTGCCCACCAGGCAGCAGTAGAACGGGGGAAAAGAACTATTGCGGTTTTAGGAACTGGTCTTGATGAAAAAAGTCTTTATCCTCAATCAAATTTAAAATTGGCCAGAAAAATTTTGGAAACAGGAGGAGCCTTGATTTCTGAATATCCACCAGGAACTAGAGGAACCCAGTTTACTTTCCCTCAAAGGAATCGAATAATTTCAGGAATTTCTTTAGGAGTTTTAGTCGTGGAAGCAAAGCAAAAATCGGGAGCTTTAATTACTGCCGAATGGGCAAAGAGGCAAGGGAGAAGAGTCTTTGCTGTTCCCGGTCCAATTTATTCTTCCAATTCAAAGGGACCCCATTACTTAATCAAAAATGGAGCCAAATTAGTCGAAAACGCCAATGATATTTTAAAAGAATTAAATCTAACCGGTTTAAAACCCGACCTTAAACTTGAGGTAGTTGGTGAAAATTTAGAAGAAAATTTGATTTTAAATATTTTAAAAGAAGGGATTTTAGATGTTGATAAAATAATTGAAAAAACGAAATTATCAGCAGCCAAAGTAGCCAGTACCCTTGCCATTTTGGAAATAAAAGGTAAAGTAAGAAATTTAGGAGGAAATCTCTATGCAATTAGTTCTGGTTGAAAGTCCAACTAAATCTAAAAGTCTCCAAAATTTTTTAGGAAAAGGCTATAAGGTTTTGGCCTCTTTTGGTCATGTCAGAGATTTACCAGAAGATGAGTTTGGGGTGGATATTAAAAATAATTTTCAGCCAAAATATTTAATCCTGCCTAAAGCCAAAAAAACTATAAAATCTTTGAAAGAGAATACTGAAAAAGCAGAATTAATAATCCTGGCGATGGACCCTGATAGAGAAGGTGAAGCTATTGCCTGGCATTTAACTCAGATTTTAAAACTAAATGGAAAAAAACCTTATCAAAGGATTGTCTTTCACGAAATTACAAAATCAGCGGTTGAGGAGGCATTAAAAAATCCCAGAAAGATTGATTTAAACTTAGTTGATGCCCAGCAGGCAAGAAGAATTTTAGATCGAATTGTTGGTTATAAATTATCTCCTTTTTTATGGAAAAAAGTAGCCCGGGGCTTATCTGCAGGAAGGGTCCAGTCGGTAGCGGTTCGCTTAGTAGTGGAAAGAGAAAAGGAAATCCAAAATTTTATACCACGGGAATATTGGATAATCACAGCCCAACTTAAAAAAATAGAGGACAGACCTCTCTCAGTCTTAGAGGGAAGGAGTCTCTCTCAGTTTAATGCTATTTTGATTAAAAAAGATGGGGAAATAATTCCAAAATTAGGAATTAAGACGAAAGAGGAAGCAAATAAGATTGTGAAAGATTTAAAGGGAGCAGAATATAAAGTAATAAATATTAAGAAAAAAGAAATAAAAAGGAATCCCCTACCCCCATTTACCACTAGTACCTTACAGCAAACGGCCTGGCAGAGATTTAAATGGCCGGCGAAATTGACCATGGAGGTCGCCCAGCAACTTTATGAAAGAGGCCTGACGACCTATCACCGGACAGATTCTTTAAATCTTTCTGATTTATCACTTTTTACGGCTAAAAAATTTATTTTTGAAAATTATGGAAAAAATTATTGGCCAGGGTTTTTGAGAAGATATAAAGCCAAAGGCAGGGTTCAAGAAGCTCATGAAGCCATTAGACCTACTTATCCGGATCGAACTCCGGAGAAGTTAAAAATTCAGGAAAAACTTGAGATTAATCAATATCGGCTTTACGATCTTATCTGGCGAAGATTTATTGCTTGTCAAATGGCTCAAGCTAGATTTGATTCAACATCGGTCAATATTTCGGCAAAAAATTATATTTTTCGAGCAACTGGCCAAATTTTAAAATTTGATGGATTTTTGAAAGTTTACCCAATTAAATATGAGGAGACTGAATTGCCACCCCTTGAGATAAATGAAATCTTAGAATTAATAAAACTCATCCCTTCTCAACACTTCACTCAACCTCCACCAAGATACACTGAGGCAACCTTAATTAAGGCCTTAGAAGAAAATGGAATTGGTCGACCCTCAACTTATGCTCCAATTTTATCAACAATTCAAGAGAGAAATTATATTGAAAAAGATGAAAATAAAAGATTTAGGCCAACCGAAATTGGAATAGTAGTTAATGACCTTTTAGTAAATCATTTCCCAAAAATTGTTGATATTAAATTTACAGCCGAGATGGAGGAAGATCTGGATAAAATTGCTGATGGTTCGATAAAATGGGTACCGGTTATTAAAGAGTTTTATCAGCCTTTTGAAGAAAATCTCCAGAAAAAATATCAAGAGATTTCAAAAAAGGATATTACCGAAAAACCAACTGAAAAAATTTGTCCAAAGTGTGGAAGTCAACTTTTAATTAGGCTTGGAAAATATGGGAAATTCTATGCCTGCTCAAAATTCCCAAAATGTAGATATACCGAGCCTCTTGAAAAAATGAGTTTAGGAATAAAATGTCCTAAATGTAGCAAGGGTGAATTGGTTGAGAAAAGAACCAAAACTAAAAAAGTATTTTATGGCTGTAATCAATTTCCAAAATGCGATTTTGCTCTTTGGGATAAACCCACCAGAGAAAAATGCCCAAAATGCGAAGCACTTTTAGTTGAAACGAAACGAAAACAAATCAAGTGCCCAAATAAGAAATGTGATTTTAAGAAATAAAATATCTCATTAATTCAACGATCGTGAATTAATGAGATATTGAAGGTTGTTTAAGGTAGAACTTTAAACAGAGAGGGTTGATTTTTAAAAATATTTTGATAAATTTAAACTTAGTAGAAGAATTTCGAACAATAATATTGAATTTGGGCTTTGCCCATTCAAAATTTTTCTACGGAGTAAATATCATGGTCGAATTTTCTTTATTTTTATATTACAAACCAGGGCCAGATATGGATATTGAAGGGAAGGAGAATTTTGATCCAGAAATTTTGGTTAAACATGGAGAATATCTAAAGGAGGATTTGGAGAGAACAGCCAATTGGTTAAAGTTATTAAGAGAGAATGGTTGGGAATATTCAGGTGGTCTTTATGATGTAATGTGTTACAAAGATATTTCAATTGAGGAGGCAAAGAAGGAATTGAAAAGACTGGGGATTGATGTGGACGAGGAGAACTTAATGGAGATTGAAGAAGAGGAGGAATAGCCGCGGTGCTGGAATTAGAAGACAGGTAGGTCTCAAAAACCTATGAGCCAAAAGCTCGTGTGGGTGCAAGTCCCACCCGCGGCATTATTTTAGGGTCTCTCTGGTAAACTCACTTTTTATAATTCTTTAAAAGAGATAAAATTCCCTTGAACAGTTGGCGGGAAGAGTTCTAGCCCATTTGTAATTATATTTTAACAAATTTTCTTTTTCTTTTTGTAAATTGGGTAATTTTTGTATACCCTACTCCTTTAACCAATTTTATTGCTTTCTCAAAATATCTTCCTACTTCCTCTGGTTTATGAGCATCAGATCCAAAGATAATTGGAATTCCTTTATTAAAACACATTTTTAAAAATTCTTTGCTTGGATAGATTTCTTTGCAGGGTTTATCCAAACCGCTCGTGTTTACTTCTATACAGACTTTGTTCTCTTTAAAACATTCTGCTGTTTCTTTTAGTAAATTACTAATGTCTCCATTGGGTCTAAATCCAAATTTTTTAATAATATCAGGGTGAGCAATGATATCAAACAATCTTGACTTGGCTGCTTTCTGAACTAAATCAAAATATGCCTTATACAATTCATCTATATCCCAATTTTGATATCCCGAAATTTCTTCATTACAATCAAAACACCAATCTCCAATAAAATGGACGGCACCAATTATATAATCGAAGGGATTATTTTCTATAATTTCTCTAATTTTTTTGTTACCTTCTGGAAGATAATCAATTTCTATACCTAATTTTAGAGGAATTTTTGCCTCTTTCTTTAAACCTTCTACTATTTTGACACAGGTAGCTAAATCAGAAATTTTCATCACCCAATCTTTTCCCTTAAAATTAAGGTGTTCAGAAAATCCAATCTCCGTGATCTTCTTTTTGATAGCTTTTTTTATATACTTTTCGTGCTTTTGAATACCGTCAGAGAGAAAAGTGTGAAGATGATAATCTATTAACATTATGGTATGGGAAATTTTAGAAACGGATTTTTTGGACTCATTGCTTCTTTTAGGGCTACTCCAATAGCCCAAATTGTCTGCTCAAAGGCCTCCTTGTAATCCGGGGAAAACTTTTGGAAAAATTTTATTTTCCATTCCCTCATAATATCTTTTTTCCAGCCTTCCTTCAGCATATTTGGCAACGAAAATTCAACTTAAAGCTTCCCTGACCGCCTTTGAGGAATAATTCTCTGAGGCAATCAAATTTAACATCTCCTCTTGAGGCCTATTTTCCTTTTTGATAAGTTTAGCAATTTGGGATCTATTTTCAATGGTTATATCTTTAAATTAGGATCAGCTTTTATTTCTGGCAAATTAATTTTTTCTTCTTTATGAAAAAAGGCAGTTACTGCCACCATAACCCCATTATCAGTACATAAATTTTTCGCTGGCACCAGATGTTTAAGTTTCCACCTTAAACAGGCTAATTTGAATTGCTTCCGCAGTTCATCATTGGCGGCAACGCCACCACCAAGAATGATTGATTTTACTCTATATTCCTTTGCTGCTCTTAGAGTCTTATAAATTAAAACATCAATTATTGCCTGCTGAATTTCTTTGGACATCTGGTGAATATAAGCTCTTGATTTTCTGATTTTTTCTGAGCGTTTTCTAAAATCATATAAGACAGCAGTTTTCAATCCAGCAAAGCTGAAATCATAATTTTTCTGATAAATCATCGGTCGAGGCAATCGGGGTAATATTTGGTCCAGGACATTTTTTCTATGATGAGCGAGAGTGGCAATGGCAGGTCCTCCCGGATATCCAAGTCCTAAAATTCTGGCCACTTTATCAAAACATTCACCGGCCGGATCATCTCTGGTTTCGCCAATCAATTTGTATTTCCCAATATCTAGCATTAAAAATAAAACGGTATGACCACCAGAAACAATTAAACAAATGGCTGGGAAAAAATTCATCATTTTTTCGCCCTCCTGAAATTTAGATGAAAGAAGGTTGATGAGAATATGAGCCTCTAGATGATTTACTGGTATTATCGGTTTTTTTAATTTTTTTGCTAAATCTTTGGCAAAATTTATTCCTTGCCATAAACAAGGCTCTAATCCTGGCCCAATTGTTACACCAATTAAATCAATCTCTGATTGATCAATTCTCTTTATCGCTTTCTTAAAAACAATTGGTAAATTTTTCTGATGCTCCCTTTTTGCCAAAAAAGGCCAAACCCCTCCATATTTGGCGTGTAATTTTACCTGCGAAGAAACAATATTAGAGAGAATTTTGAATTTCAGCCCCCACTTTTGATAAAGTGGGGAGTCGAATTTTAGAAGACTTATGCAGGTGTCGTCACAAGATGTATCAATTCCTAAGATCCGCATATCTTATTCTCTCAAAATTTTAGGTAGTGAAATTGTTAAATCTAAAACCTTTGAGGGTTTACTTTTTGGCAAATTTCCAGCATCAATCACCAAATCTGGCTGATATTTTCGGTTTTTGAATTGTTTTAAAACCTCTTAGTTTTTTAAGTAAAGTCTTGACTAATTTATAATTTGGAATTCCTAAACCAATTTTTTTATCCTCACTCAAAATTCCTTTTGGAAATTTCTTTTTTCTCGGCCTTAAAACTTTGGAGATAAGTTAGCTTAATAAAGGTTCATTTCTTAGGTGCTGCACCTTCAAAAGCAAATTTCAGATGAAGTTTCTCCTTTTTAAAATTAAAAAATGAAAGGCAGAGAATAGCTAAGGAATACGATCTCCCGGTGCTCGAAAGTCTTCCACCAGCAGAGGATAGGAAATCCTCCGAATTTTTTATTTAGTAAAGTACCAATTTAATATTTCTTTAGCTACTGGAACAGCCACTAAACCTGGTAATCCTTTGACATCCTCAATCATTATTGTCAAAACAATTTCGGGATTCTCATAGGGAGCGAAAACAGTTATCCAAATATTATAACAATTTTGGCAACCTCGGCGAAAAACCTGGGCAGTTCCAGTTTTGGCCGCCACCAATACTGGCAAATTATTTAATAAAACTGCCGAGGCTTGGGGACTATTTTCACCGCTAACTGCCCATCTCATTCCTTCCCTGACAATTTGAAGATTTTTGGGATCAATGAAATTCTGAGCAATAATTTTTGGTTCTATTTCTTCAATTAAATTTTTCTGACTATCAACAATTTTCTGAACTATTTGAGGTTGAAACAATTTTCCGCCATTCGCTATAGCTGAAAAAGCAGTTGCTACCTGAAGAGGGCTAACTAAAATATAGCCCTGGCCAATGGAAAGATGATAAGTATCGCCATCCCACCAAGATTCTCCTTTTTCTTTCTTTTTCCATTCCGGATCAGGAACTAAACCAGTGGTCCATTCAGGAATGGGAAGGTCAATTTTGGGTTTTTCTCCCCAGCCAAAAAGTTGGAGATATTTTTTAATTTTTGAAGGACCTAAACCTTCTTGATCTTTGTATCCTCCACCAATGGTATAAAAATAAACATTGCAGGATTCAGCAATCGCTTTTCTCAGATCTACCCAACCATGGGTTGTCCAATCACGAAAGAGGGTAGTTTTTTCTGGTTGATAACGATGACTTACTTCGATTAATCCCTGGCAATTTATTTTTTTTCCAGGAGAAATGATTTTTTCTTCCAAAGCGGCTAAGGCAATTAAGGGTTTTATTGTTGAACCAATTAAATATTGACCTGAAATGGCCCGATTAAAAAGGGGGTGAAGAGGATCTTCTAAGAGCTTTTGGAGAGCTTTTGAATCAGCTCCCTTTTGAAACAAATTATTATCAAAACTGGGAAGAGAAACCAGGGCCAAAATTCCACCTGTTTTTGGATCCATGGCTACGGCAGCTGCCTTTTTTGTCCCCAATTCCTTAAGTTTCTTTTCCAGTTCAGTTTTAATTTTTCTTTGTAAATCAGAATCTAACCACAAAACTAAACTTTCACCCGATCTTGGAAATTGAATAATTTCTTTTGAGATTACCTTCCCCAAGGCATCTCTTTCAATTCTAATTTTTCCTGGATTTTTCCTTAAAATTTCTTCATAAGATTTTTCCAGACCATCTCGGCCTACATAATCTGAAATTGAATAAAATTGGGGTTCTTTTTTTAATTCTTCTGGCCAGATTTTCCCGGTATAACCAATTAAATGGCTGAAATTTTCTCCTTCTTTATATTCTCTAATTGGATTGTTTATAATTCGAAAACCTGGTAATTCCCCGGAGGTGATTTTTGTCTCAAAGATTATTAAATTTTTATGGTCGAGATTCTCAGAAATTAAAACTTGAGAGTTCTCACTTTCAAAGATTTTTTCCTCTAAATCTTCAAGGTTCAATTTCAAAATCTGAGAAACTTCTTTTAAAATTTTTGTTTTTTCTCCTGATTGGAGAAAGTTCTCTTTTTCCAAAACCAAATCAAAACTAGACCGATTAAAAACTAATTGCTCCAAATTCTGATCATAAATCACTCCCCTCTCGGCTTGAATTTGCCGTAAAATATATTTATTTCTCTCAGCTAAAACTGAAAGGTCTTTGTGGTCTAATATCTGAAGTTGGAAAGTTTTAGCAAAAAGTAAAAGAAAGAGAAAAAAACTAAAAATTAATAAACCCTGAAGAATTGTCTTTAAAAGAGGTGTTTCAAATTTTTTTTCTGAAATACCAAGTTCTTCCTCTTTTCTTTTAGCCAATTTATCAAGGAGAATTTCATGGGGCTCAATATCAAGGGAGGACCTTTTTATCTTTCGATTTTTAAGTTGGTTTGAAAATGGGAATTTGAACATATTTTCTTAAAATAAATTTGAGAAAGACAGCTATTGCTAAAAAAATTAAGACCCAAAAGCCAAAAAAATTTTCAGAAAAAATATCTAAAAAAAATCCGCCAAAAAAAGCACTGAAAAGACCAAGCTTTTCTTTCCGCGGTTCGAAAAGATTAATTAAAACTACCAGAATTAAAATGAAATTTAAAGAATTTGTTAAGAAAAAATGGGGAAAAAAACTGATTTGAAATAAAGTTAAGAAATAAAAACCTAAAATCAAAATTATGAGTTTTTTCATTTATTTAAAACTTAATAAACTTAAAGTGTAAAAATTATGCCATGGCATAAATTCTACGCTTTATTCGAAGATTATAAATAATTTTTCTAATTCTTTGAGATCAAAAAATGGTTTAATTTCGGCTTGTTGAAAGGGCTCAATATCACTTTTTTTAACCTCTTTAATTTCGCCAACCAAAAGGCCTTTTGGGAAAATTCCTCCCAAGGCAGTAGTCACTAAAAGATCCCTTTCTCTGATCTCTTTTTCTTTTGGAACAAGTTCCAAAAAAATTTTGAAATTTCCTTTTCCCTTAACTACTCCATAAATTTCAGCTTCCAAAATTTTAGCATCGAAAGAGCTTTCTTGGTGAGAAATAAGTATTACTTTGGAAAAATTTTCATAAACTTCTTTAATTTTCCCGATCAAAATTTTTTGCTCAGTAATTACTGGTAGACCTTTTGAGATATTATCTCTTGAACCCTTATTAACTAAAATTGAATCTTTAAAAATATCTTTTCCAATCACTTGAGCTAAAACTAATTTAAATTCTTTTTCCAAACCAATTCCCAAGGCTTTTCTTAAAGTTTCATTTTCTTTTTTTAGTTCTTTTAGAGCAACAATTTCACTCATTAATTCCTGAATTCTTAATTTGAGTTCTTCATTTTCTTTTTTTAAATTTTTAATTTCTGTTATTAATTCAAAAAAATCAGAGACCCTATCCCCTACTCGCCAAAAAAATTTCTGAATTGGCTCGGATATTAAATAAAAAAAATTTCTAACTTCTTTACCAACCGGAGTCAAATTTAAAGCAAGAAAAAAGAAAACTATTAAAACTGAAATTATCCCAATTCTTACTCTATAACTGAGTTTCATTCTTTTATTATAACTTTTTTTGAGCAGTGTGCAGAATTTTAGTTCTTTCACAATCTATCAAGAAAAGGTTTAATCTTTTGAATCCTTCTAATAGGTAAGCCATGATAAAAAGAGTAAGCAACAAATATCTGAAAAACTAAAATAGCAGTCAAAACCAGGGTTTCAGTATAGGCTTTACCGAAAAACCAGGAAGGTTCAACCTTTTAAAGATAT
>Ga0116210_1002817_pt1 | contig 10118 bp, 9 predicted proteins | sample TshhotsprinmetaG_FD_94483 | JGI IMG/M metagenome (GOLD analysis project Ga0116210, IMG submission 94483) | Hot spring microbial communities from South Africa to study Microbial Dark Matter (Phase II) - Tshipise hot spring metaG | ecosystem: Environmental > Aquatic > Thermal springs > Hot (42-90C)... | reverse complement strand
ACCCAGACTTAAAGGAAGATCAAAAGAAAAATCTTCTTTTTCATTTTTTATCACTAAGTCTTTTATAGGAGATTGAATAACAATTAATGAATTTTTTGTTGCCTTTCCTTTAATAGTAACTGGGCTTCTCTCAATAATTAATTCATTATTTGGTTCTTTAATTTCAAAAGGAATTATCTCCTTTTTTTCTGTAGTTACTTTTTTAACTAACGGTGAGGGAATTGTTGGAACAATTTTTTTGTTTTTTGTTAATTTAAAATCAGCCGATTTAAATAAAACCAAAAATGCCATCAAAATCCCTAAACTACCACCAAAAATAATCGCCGCTAAAGTTTCTTTTTTCATAAAACTAAATCCTTTAAAACCACTGGTAAAGATCTAATTATATTACTTACATTATACCAATATCCAGATTGAGAAAAAAGTTTGTCCGCAGTTATTTTTAAAACCATCGAAGCAAAACAACTACTATAAAAAGAGGAGTGATTAATATAAAAACTGGCTGCTAAACCAGCTAAAACATCGCCTGTACCTCCTTTAGTCAATCCTTGATTACCACCAATGACTGTTAAAAGACTATCTCCATCAGAAATAATATCGTCAACATTTTTAAATAAAATCGTTGTTTTAAACTTTCTCGCAGTTTGAAAAATAGTTTCTTCTTTTTCCTCAAGAGATGATCTTTCTAAATTAATTCCAAATAATCTTTCAAACTCTTTTAGATGAGGAGTGATGATTGCCGGTATTTTTAAACTCTTCAACCACTGATTTTCCATCATCTGAACTGCACCAGCATCAAAAACAAATTTTTTTTCTTGATGATTTTCAATTAAATATTTTGTCAAAAAATAAGTATAAACTCCCTCGTTATCAACTTTTTCTAAATCAGAAAAATTTCGAATCTCATGGTTTAAATTTCCAATTTTATTTTTCTCTTCTCTCACCATTCCTGTTCCTACTAATATAACATCATCTTCTTTTATATAATTGTTTAAATCTTTTTTTGCAATCACCATCCCATTTCTAAAAATCTTTTTTAATGACAAAAAAATCTCTTCATTTTCTTGAGTTGAGGAAAAATGAACTATATCAACAAAATGACTCGCAACCTCTGCTGACCATAAACAAGCAGCATGAAAAAGTTTTGAGCCACCGATGATAAGAAGTTTTCCATTTTCTCCTTTATGAGCTCTTTTTTTAGGAAAAGAAAAGTTTTTTTTAAAAAAACTCTGGCAAGTTTTTAAATCTCTTGTTTGAATTCTCATTTTTTTCATAATATAATTTTATCAATTTTTACTATGAATCATAGACTTTTAAGAAAACAGTTTGCTGATTTTTGGAAAAAAAATCAACATCAAAAACTACCAGCAATCTCTTTAGTCCCTCAAAATGATCCAACTACTCTTTTCACAGGCAGTGGCATGCAACCACTAGTTCCCTATCTGTTGGGAGAAATTCATCCTTTAGGTAATCGACTTTATAATATTCAACCCTGCTTTCGTTCTCAAGACATTGACGAAGTTGGTGATAACCGCCACACAACTTTTTTTGAGATGATGGGTAATTGGTCTTTAGGAAATTATTTTAAAAAAGAACAGCTTAATTGGTTTTGGACTTTTTTAACTGAGGTTTTAAATTTACCAAAAGAAAAACTTTATGTAACAGTTTTTTCTGGTGATAAAAAAAACCAATTAAATAATGACGATGAATCGATAAAAATCTGGAAGGAGATCGGTATTTCTAAAAATCATATCTTTCAATATGGGCCAGAAAAAAATTGGTGGTCAAGAGCTGGTGTTCCTGACAATATGCCTGAAGGCGAACCCGGTGGTCCAGATTCTGAAGTTTTTTTTGAATTTACCCAAGTGAACCATGATTTAAAATATGGAGAAAGATGTCATCCTAATTGTGATTGTGGCCGATTTCTAGAAATCGGCAACTCTGTTTTTATGCAGTATAAAAAAACAAAAACTGGATTTGAAGAATTACCAAAAAAAAACGTTGATTTTGGTGGAGGATTAGAACGTATCTTAGCAGTTTTAAATAATCATCCTGATATTTTTTTAACTGATGTTTATCTACCAATTATCAAAACTTTAGAAAAAAATACTCAAAAAAGTTATTCAGAAAAAAATAATAAACAAAAACTAAGAACTATTGCTGATCATCTTAAAGGAGCAATTTTTTTAATTAAATCAGGTGTCTATCCCTCAAATAAAGAACGAGGTTATTTTTTAAGACGACTTCTTCGTCGAGTTGTTATCAAGACTCTTCAACTAAAAGAAAAAACTATTAACCCTCAAGACTTAGAACCGGTGATCGAAACCATTATTGAGATCTATAATGATATTTATTTTCAAAAAACTGATTTTCAAGAGATTAAACTAATTGTTAGCGATGAAATTAATCGTTTTAATAAAACTTTAGAAAAAGGAATTAAAATCATTGAAAAAATTAACAAACCAACTGGCAAACAAGTTTTTGATTTATATCAATCTTATGGATTCCCTAAAGAACTAACTGAAGAACTTTTAAAAGAGAGAAGGTTAACCTTTGATAAAAATGAGTTTGATCAGGAGTTTGAAAAACATCGTCAGCTTTCCCGGACTGCCTCAGTTGGTATTTTTAAAGGTGGATTAGCTGATCAAAGTCAACAAACAATTAAATATCACACTGCTACTCATTTAATTCATCGGGCTTTATTTGATGTTTTAGGAGAAAGTATAAGACAAGAAGGCTCTCATATCACTAGTGAAAGATTAAGATTTGATTTTTTTTCTCCTGTAAAGCCAACCAATGACCAAATAAAAAAAGTTGAAGAGGTTATTAACCAAAAAATTAATCAGTCTTTGCCAGTTGAGTTTAAGATTTTACCCAAGGAAGAAGCTTATAAAATCGGTGCTAAGTCTTTTTTTCGAGAAAAATATCCAGAGATGGTTAAGGTTTATTTTATTGGTGATTATTCAAAAGAGTTTTGTGGTGGTCCTCATGTAAAAAATACTTCAGAAATTGGTCAGATTAAGATATTTAAATTTGAAAAAATTGGCAGCAACTTATATCGAATATATGCTAAATAAAATGTAGCAGTTATAATGTTATAATATTATTATTTATGAAAAAATCTTTAATTAGCTTTTCTGATTTTGATAAGCTTGATATCCGAGTTGGTGAGGTAATTGACGCCATTATTCCCGAAAAATCAAAAAATATGATTGAGATGAAGGTTGATTTTGGTAATGATTATGGAGTCGTTAGTATTCTTTCAGGAATTGCTAAATATTATCAACCAAAAGATTTAAAAGGTAATAAATACCCATTCATTGTTAATCTTGAACCAAAAAAAATTATGGGAAAAGATTCCCAAGGTATGCTTTTAGTTGCTGATTGTCCTGAGCGTTTTTTTCTTATACCTCTTGACAAAAATTTAAAAAACGGTACAGTTATAAAATAAAGATTAAAAATTAAAAATTTTTTAAATTATGAGACAAAAAAAATCACAAATCTTATCTATTTTATCAGTAATTTATTTTTTATCAGGAGCAATTTTAATTATCGGTATTATTTCAATAATCTCTCTTCTTAGAGTTTCAAAAATTGATAATCGATTAAAAACGATCGAAAAACACTTTCCCACTCCTCAACCAACCAAAGAATTAAAGATATCAATGATTAAAAATCTATTTAATAAAGATTTTATTCATTTTGGTGATGCTAATAAAAAACTTCTTATAGTAGAAATATCAGATCCAAGTTGTCCATACTGCCATATTGCAAGCGGTTATAATCCAGAGATTGCTTCTCAAGCGGGAGAGAGATTTAAATATCAATCTCAAGGAGGTAGTTATATTCCACCGATATTAAAGATTAAAAAATTAGTTGATGAAGGTAAGGCATCCTTTGTTTTCTTATATTCAAATGGTCATGGGAATGGAGAATTAGCAAGTGAAGCTTTATACTGTGCTTATGAAAAAGGTAAATTTTGGGAAGTTCATGATAAATTAATGACAAATGAAGGTTATAATTTAATCAACGAACAAGTAAAAAACGACCGAACTAGCATTTCAAAATTAGTTGAATTTTTAGCTAATGAAATTGATAATCAGTTTTTAACTAGTTGTCTTGAATCAAAAAAATACCAATCAAGATTAACAAGAGATCAACAACTATCACCATCATTAGGATTTCAAGGCACGCCACACTTTTTGATTAATACTACTCCATTTCAAGGAGCCTACAGCTTCTCTGATATGGAACAAGAAGTAAAGAAATATTTATAAAACTTGTTTTTAAAGACTTATCAAAATTAGTTATTTGAAAACTTAATAAAGACATTATAACCCGCTATCTAATTATTAACAAAATAAAATATAACTGCTATCTCTGAAACTTTAGCAAAATAAATTATAGCTCACTATCTGAAGCTTTATCAATAACTATAGCCCGCTATCTGAAACTTTCTCAATAATTATAGTAATATCTGAAGCTTTATCAATAACTATAGCCTGCTATCTGAAGCTTTAGCGAAAGATAGTGCTCCCAAGGGGATTATATCCTTCGCATGAAGCTTCGGATATCTAGCATCAAAAGTATATCCTTCGCATGAAGCTTCGGATATCTGGTATTATGTTTCTTCTAAATAAATCTTTTGTCTAAAAAATCTTTTTTTCATAAAAGCAATACCACTTCCTGTTTTAAGATATCTCTCAAATAAAATAGCTTGTTTTTTAGTTCTAAAAGCGCAATACCATTCAAGTTGATAATTATTATCTGATTTTGTAGAGAAAACTTTGCCCGAAAAATGTTTTTTTAAACGATTTTTTAAATCAACTGTATAACCAATATAATAGCGATTAGTTTTATAATTTCTTAAAATATACGTATAAAACATAAAACATATTTATATTTTACTACTTAAAATAGAGGTTTTAATAATAGTTTATTATTTTAAGATTAGATTTAACAAATATAATATTATATACTGTTGAAATCTAGACCCAATAACTATAGTCTACTATCTGAAGCTTTATCAATAACTATAGCCTGCTATCTGAAGCTTTAGCGAAAGATAGTGCTCCCAAGGGGATTCGAACCCCTGATTTACAGGTTGAGAACCTGTTGTCCTAGACCACTAGACGATGGGAGCTTAAATTTAACTTATTTGACAAGAGAATATAATTTTAGTATTATTTTATCAATTAACTCCCTGATTTACAATTTAAAAGGGAGAATTTTTTATTATTATGAATCAAGTTCAATTAACAAAAGATGGTTTAAAAAAAATACAAGATGAGTTAACTGAGTTAAAAAATATTAAAAGACCAGTTGCTATCGAAAGATTAAGTAAAGCTAGATCAATGGGTGATTTATCAGAAAACAGCGAATACTCTGCTGCTAAAGAAGAGTTATCTTTTATTGAAGGCAGAATTCAAGAATTAGAAGAGCTTTTAAAAAATGCTCAAGTTATTGAGGTTAATAATAATAATAACTCAATTCAAATTGGTAATATCATAACTGTTCAAGTTAATAATGAAAACAGACAATTACAGATTGTTGGTGAATTTGAAGCTGATCCTTTAAATAATAAAATCTCCAACACCTCACCAATTGGTCAAGCATTAATTGGTAAAAAAATTGGCGATCAAGTGGAAGTTAATGTTCCTGCGGGTAAAATTATATATAAAATTATTGACATAAAAAAATAACTTGTTATAATTAAATTTTACTTTTAAACACCTAATTTAAAAGAGACCTAAAAGATAATAATTAAAGGTAAAGCGAGGAAGAACAAGGGTGAAAGGTCTTCCCCTTTAATATCTTTTAGCAAGACTCTTTGAAGGCTTTTAAAAAAGCCTAAGTGGCGAGAAGAAATTCTAAAATTTTAATAAATTTTAGAAAAGTAGAACTCGACGGGTAAGCCCGTAATAGCTTAAATCAGTTAATTATCATTGACTGATAAGTGGAGTATTGACGAAAAAAATAAGCAATACTCAATCAAGGTGGTACCACGGTTTTAAAATCCGTCCTTGAAAGCAGTTAAAAATTAACTCTTTTCAAGGACGGTTTTTTATGGAGAAAATAAATGGTAATGATGGTAATGATTGGCCCACTCATGAGCAAAATAGCACAGAGTACTCAAGTATTGGTCCAACTTGGCCACCAAGAGAAACTAGTTTTAATAGAATTAAAGGATTTTATAATGAAATGATTTATAATTTATCACAATTTCAATTGTTTTTTGATGCTTTTTCAAATTTTTTATATTCCAATGGATTTGGAAAAGATTTTACTAGAGTATCATTAAGAGCAGTTTTGAAAAAAGACCTTCTTATAAACTTACCAGATGAATACCGACCTTATGTTGAAGCAATTATTCCTTTAAAAGATACTCAACCTGAATTTCAAGACTATTGTCTTGTTTATTTTGGATATAATCATGAATCAAGAACTTCAAGGCATAGCTTAGAAGAAGACAAAAAAAATTTAAATTTAGCTCTTCAAGAAAAACCAATAAATCCTAAAGAAATAATTGATAATGCAATTAAACAAGGTTATGAGATTAGAATTCTTGCTCCAGAAGATATTACCAATGAAACCGTAAGACAAGTTCACTCACTCATTGCAAGATTTGGATATGATTTAACCACTACCGAAGAAATGTTAAAAGATCCTAACTTTACTTTTGCAATCGCTATTAAAGATGGTCGAATTATCTCTGTTAGTGTCGCAGAAAAGCTAACAATTACAATTAGTAATATCCCTTTAGTCCTAGTTGAGCTTACCGAAGCAGCAACTGATAGAGGTCATCTCAAAAGAGGTTTATATGCAGCGGCTTCAACAAAAATATTAATTGAATTAGCAAGAAGAGTAAATAATGGAGAAGATTATATCGATATAATTTTTGGTGAGTGTAATGGCGCTGCTCTTGGAGTTCTAAAAACCGCCGTCCGACAAGGTAGAATATTTTCTGCTCAAGTTGGAGAAATTTATGATTATCCTTATTCAGGATGTCTTCCAAAGCATGTACCAATTCTTAGTCCTGATGAAGATATTTCAGATGAACTAACTAACTATAACAATCTTTTCCCAGCTTTTATAACAAAAAAGGATCTAGAAAGAATTTTTTTATTTAAAAATTAAATTATGAAAGAGCAAATTATTAAATTACTAAAAAAAATTGTCGAGATAAAATCAAATTATCCTAATGAACTAAAAATAAGTAAATTTATTTTAAATTATTTTAAAACTCAGTCTTACCACGTTAAAAAACAAATTGTAGAAAAAAATAGATTTAATGTCTTAGTTAAAAAAAACAAAATTAAAAAGTCTTTTGTTTTATATTCACATCTAGATACTGTAAATATAGTTGATGGTTGGCAGACTAACCCTTTAAAATTAACAATTATCAAAGATAGAGCTTATGGTCTAGGAGCTTGGGATATGAAAGGCGGAATGGTAGCAAATATTTTAACTTTCTTAAATTTTCAACCTAAAAACTTTAATCTTAAACTTGTTTTTTGTGTTGATGAAGAAAATATCTCAAAAGGAGCCTTTAAATTAATAAAATCAGAATTTTTAAGTGATGCTAATCTTGTTATCTCTACTGAACCAGCTTTTTTTTATGGTAATCAAGGAATTGTTATTGGTAGACCAGGAAGAGCAGTTTATAATTTAACTATCACTTGCAATCCTAAACATTATGGATTTTATGAAAAAAAATTCGATATTAACATTTTTTTAGCAGAAATAATAAAAGAATTAAGTAAATTTTATAAAAAAAGCAACCAAAAAAAACAGTTTATTTTTGTAAGAAAAATTAGTTCTAAAACAATTGGCATGTCAACTCCTTACGAAATTGATTTAGAATTAGATTCTTCAATCCTACCACCATTAACCAATAATCAATTAAAAAGTAAAATTGAAAATAAACTGCAATTAATAAATAAAAAATTTAATAATTATTTTAAGTTTAATCTTACTTACTTTAAAAGAAAAACTCCTTTTTTAGAGGGTTATGAATTAAAAAAAAATAATCTATATTTAAAAATACTTAAAAAATCAATTCTAAATATTACTGGTAAAAAAGCTATTCCTTATTTTAGATCTTCAATTGCCGATGAAAATATCTTTGGATCTAATAAAATTCCTATTTTAGGAATAGGACCTGAAGGAGCTAATGCTCATTCTGCTAATGAATGGGTATCTATTTCTTCAATTGAAAAGTTGTATAATATTCTTATTAATTTTTTAAATAGTTTAGATAGGAAATATGATCTGGCCAGATAGGGAAGCAAAAAGGTTAAAAGAAAGAGGATTTTCTCTTGAATGGGTTGATGATATGAAAACTCCATCAGGAAGAATCCATGTTGGTTCCTTAAGAGGTGTAATCATTCATGATATGATTTACAAAGCTTTAAAAGAAATAGGAGTTAAAACAGAGTTTTCCTATGTTTTCAATGATATGGATCCGATGGATGCTTTACCCTCATATCTTGATAAAAATAAATATGAAAAATATATGGGGTTTCCTTTATATAAAATTCCCTCGCCAGTTTCCGGATACAAATCTTATGCTGATTATTTTGCTCAAGAGTTTATTGAAGTTTTTCAATTGCTAAACTGTAAACCGAAAATTATCTGGTCAAGCCAACTTTATCAATCTGGAAAAATGGATTTAATTACTAAAAACATCTTAGATAATACTCATAAAATTAGAGAAATTTACAAAAAAATCGCCAAAGCAGAAAAACCAAGTAACTGGTATCCTTATAATCCCATATGCGAAAAATGTAGTAAGATTGGAACAACTAATGTTCTTAATTGGGATGGAAAATATGTCTATTATCGCTGTGAATACCATTTAGTTGATTGGGCTGATGGTTGTGGTTATGAAGGAAAAGTTGAGCCAATAAAAGAAAATGGTAAGCTACCTTGGAAAGTTGACTGGCCTGCTCATTGGAAAGCAATCGGAATAACAATTGAGTCATCAGGAAAAGATCATATGTCTTCAGGAGGATCTTATGATGTTGCCTCTCATATTGCTAAAGAAGTTTTAAATTATACCCCTCCTGATGCTTTTGGTGGTTATGAGTGGTTTACAGTTGGTGGCAGAAAAATGTCTTCATCAAAAGGGATAGGTTCAAGTGCTAAGAAGGTCTCAGAAATCATACCTTCAGAATTATTAAAGTTCTTGCTTGTTCGTACTCCTATTAAAACCCATCTTGATTTTAATCCTTATGGTGAAACGATTCCCAGACTTTTTGATGAGTATGATCGTTGTTTAGATGCTTATTTTTTAAAATTAGAAAATAAATTACCTACTGGAAAACAAGGTGAGGTTTTATCCGATTTTGCTCGCATTATTGAATTTTCTCAAGTTAATCCTTTACCAAAAAAAAGGCTTTATCTTCCTCGTTTTAAAACAATTGTCAATCTCTTATCTCATCATAAAACTGATTTAATTTCTTTTTTTGAAAATTTAAAAAAGGGAAAATTAAATAAAGATGAACTTTTAATTTTAAAAGAAAGAATCAAATACGGAAAAATTTATTTAGAAAAATATTCTCAAGACTCTCAACAAAAAAATAAATCTTCACAAACAATTATTGAATTAGATAAAGAACAAAAAAATTTTTTGAAAATTTTTGAAAAAGAATTAAAAAACTTAAAAAAAGACTTAACTGAATCTGATTATCAAAAATTTTTTATTGACTTAATAAACAAAACAAAAATCCCTCCCAAAAAAGCCTTTCAAGGATTTTATATTAAGTATTTAGGCAAACCTTTTGGACCTAAAGTTGGCGAAGTAATAAAAAAAACTTTTAATAAGGAATAATTCCTAATGTTAAAGCAATAAGAATCGAATAATTTTCTGGAGAATTAGTAAAATACAATCTTCTCCCATCACAACCATTTCTTTTAATTAAATCTGAATCAATTAAATGACTGTCTGTTCCAGTTTTCTGATTATTAAATCTTAATATTTCTACTTTAATCTCTGGGTTTAAATCAATAAAAGGAAAGCTTCTCAAAAATATTTCTTCAATAGAAAATCCACCGGCTATATGATTATTAAAAAAAATCTTTCTTGTAAATGATCTAACAAACCAAAATTCCTTATT
>Ga0116210_1002815_pt1 | contig 10126 bp, 7 predicted proteins | sample TshhotsprinmetaG_FD_94483 | JGI IMG/M metagenome (GOLD analysis project Ga0116210, IMG submission 94483) | Hot spring microbial communities from South Africa to study Microbial Dark Matter (Phase II) - Tshipise hot spring metaG | ecosystem: Environmental > Aquatic > Thermal springs > Hot (42-90C)... | reverse complement strand
GAAAGCCCATGCTGCACTGGGGGCTTGGATGTTCCCCTACGAAGCCCAGTTCAAACAGGTGAAAAACCTCTCGGGAGGGGAGCGGGCCCGGCTGGCCCTGCTTTCGCTCTCGTTGCAGCAGGCGAGCCTGTTGGTGCTGGACGAGCCGACCAACCACCTCGACTTACAGACCGTGGAAGCCCTCGAGCAGGCCCTGCTCGAGTACCCCGGCACCCTTCTGCTGGTCTCGCACGACCTCTACTTTCTCGACCGACTGGCCACCCGGACCTGGCACCTCCACGATGGGCAGTTTGCCGACTATCCGGCCCCGCCCAGCGAGTATCTGGAGCGACGCAGTGCCAAAGCGGTGCCCCACAAAGCCGAGGGTCAGAGGGAACAGACCGAGCGCCTGAACCCCGCCGCTAAAACCCAAACCCCAGGCTCCAGGCCTAAGGGCCGCTGGCACCTCGAGCGCGAAAAAGAACGCCTGGAAGCCCTGATTGCCGACCTCGAGGCCCAGCTTCAGGCGGTGCACACCCGTGCCGGGCAGCCCGGCCTGCACCACAGAGAATACGCCCTGATTGCCCAGGAGCAGCAAAATCTGGAGGCCAGACTCAATCAAACTTTCGAGCAGTGGGCCGAGGTGATGGAGTCCCTCGAGGCTCTGTAATCCAACAAAGTCGTCTCTGAGCGGCCCTCCGAATTGTCCTAGCACAATCCAACAACTTGTATCTAGCACGGCTTCAGGCAGATACATATAATGCCCCTCATTCTGGGAGGCAGTCGTGGGGGTGCGGGTCAAGCTGCGGCAGGACAGGCATATGGCCTTATACAGGCACATTGCCGAGGAGTTTCGTGCCCGCATTGCCAAGGGTGAACTGCCTCCCGGTACCCGCCTGCCCACCGTACGGGCCCTGGCCCGCGAGGTAGGTACCACCCGGCTCACCATCCACAACGCCTACCGCGAACTTCAGACCGACGGGCTGGTGGAGTCGGTAGTGGGGCGGGGTACCTTTGTGAGTGCGCATGCGCGGCCTTCGGCCCGGCCCAGCCTGGGTGAGCGCCTCGAGCCCGACCTGGTGCTCTCCGACCTGCACCGACTGCAACGGTCCCGGATGCTGCACAACCTGGCCCTGGCGACCGCCGACCCGGCCCTTTTTCCCTACGAGGCTTTCTGGGCCTGCCTGGAGGAGCTTAAGCCGCTGGCCCGGGAGGTTTTTAGCTACGGTTCGGTGATGGGTGAGCCCGAGCTGCGGGTGGCCCTTAGCGAGCTGCTGGAGCAGCGCGGTATCGGGGCCGACCCCCAGGAGGTGCTGGTCACGGTAGGGGGCCTGCAGGGGCTGGCCTTGGTCTGCCGGGCCTTGGCTGAGCCGGGCGAGGAGGTGCTCTTAGAGGAGCCTACCTACCTGGGCCTCCTGGGCATCCTCAAGCAGTTCCGTCTGAAACCCCTACCGGTGCCCCTGGATGGGGCCGGCCCCCGGCTGGAGGTGCTCGAGGCCCTCCTCAAGCGCTACCGTCCGCGTTTTTACTACACCATCCCCAGCTACCACAACCCCACCGGGCTGCGCTTTCGGGAAGAAAGGCTGGAAAGGCTGCTCGAGCTGGCCAGCGCCCACGGCTTCACCCTGGTTGAGGACGATACCCTGGGCCTCTTGAGCTACGAAAAAACCCCACCCACCCCGCTGTATGCCCTGGCCCAGCGCCTGGCGGCCGGGACCCCGGTGGTGCACCTGGCCAGCCTCTCTAAGGTGTTGATGCCGGGCCTGCGGATTGGCTATCTGGTGGCCCCGCCTACCCTGCTCGAGCGCTTTACGGCCTTGCATAACGTTTCCGATATTACCGGCCCCCCACCCTTGTTGCAGCGGGCTACTGCTCGGTTCATCCGGCAGAGCGGGCTCAAGCAGCACCTGCGGCAGGTGCTGCCCATCTATCAGAAGCGCCGCGATGTGCTCCTGAGCGCCTTGCAGCGCTACATGCCCGATGGCGTGGCGTGGAGCCAGCCGGAAGGGGGCTTTTCCTGCTGGGTCAGCCTGCCTCGGCTTTTCTCAGCCCTGGAGCTGCACCACCAGGCCCTGGCCCAGGGGGTGGCCATTACCCCGGGAGAGGCCTTTTTAGCCCAGGCCGATGCCCAGATGCACTTCCGGCTCTGCTTTGGGTCCCAAAGCTCCGAGGGCCTCGAGGAGGGGGTGAAAACGCTGGCTCAACTGATCAGGGCACGGGTTACATAAGCCTAGAACAGCAAAAGGAGGCGTAGGCATGGAAAACAAACCCAAAGAGGTGCGTGGAGCACGTTATGTTGATGTGGACAACACCTATTTGGAAAAGCGGCAGTTGCGCAAGAGCGCAGGCTGGGTGCTCTTGTGGGGCCTGGGGGTCGGGGCGGTCATCTCGGGCGACTTCTTCGGCTGGAACTTCGGTCTGTCTGCAGGAGGCTTTGGCGGGCTTTTGCTGGCCACGCTGGTCGTGGCGGTGATGTACGTGGCGATGGTGCTCTCCATCGCCGAACTTTCCACCGCTCTGCCCCACGCAGGAGGGTTCTACTCCTTCACCCGAAACGCCTTCGGGCCTAACTGGGCTTTCTTGAACGGCGTGACTGACCTGATCGAGTATGTGATCACCCCTGCGGTGATTGTGGTGGGTATTGCGGGGTACATGAACGCTCTAATCCCGGGGGTACCTCCCTGGGTCTGGTGGGCGATCTTCTATACCCTGTTTGTGGGCATCAACATTCGTGGGACTGCCCTCACCCTGCGGGTATCCTTAATCGTAACCCTGCTGGCTCTGGGCGTGCTGGTGGTCTTTTACCTGGCAGCAGCCTTCTCGGGGGCCTTTAGCTGGGATAAGGTTTTCAACATCGCGCCTCAGGCGGGAGGCTCGAGCTTCCTCCCTATGGGCCTGTATGGGGTCTTCGCCGCCCTGCCTTTTGCCATCTGGTTTTACCTGGCCATCGAGCAGCTGCCTCTGGCTGCAGAGGAGTCGCACGACGTGGTTCGGGATATGCCCCGGGCGCTGATTCTGGGCATCATCACCCTGCTGGTGCTTTCGGTGCTGACCCTGATTCTCAACACCGGGGTGGCCGGGGCCAAGGAGGTCGGGGAGTCGGCGGCCCCTTTGGAGCTGGGCTTTAAGGCGGTTTTTGGCGATGCTGCGACCAGCACCCTCCTGACCCTGATTGCCATCACCGGTCTGGTGGCCAGCTTCCACGCCATCATTTACGCCTATGGGCGCCTGATCTTCGCACTCTCGCGGGCCGGGTACCTGCCCACCGGCCTCTCGGTGGTCAGCCGCTACCACACCCCACACTACGCCCTGATTTTGGGTGCGGTGGTGGGCTTTTTGATGTGCGTGTTGATCAGCGTCTTCTCCGATAGCGTGGGGGCTGCCCTCCTGAACATGGCGGTCTTTGGGGCGGTGATCTCCTATGCCATGGTGATGTTCGCCTACATACGTCTGGCCCGAAGCCGGCCCGACCTGCCCCGGCCGTACCGAAGCCCGCTGGGGGTGCCGGGGGCCTGGGTGGGGGCCATTCTGGCCCTGATCTGCCTGGCGGCTACCTTTGCGGTGGAGAGCTACCGTCCCGGAGTAGTGGGTACGGCGGTCTTTGTGGTGCTGATGATGGCCTACTACTGGTTCTACAGCCGCTTCCGTTTGGTGGCCCAGGCTCCCGAAGAGGAGGCCGCGCTGATTGCCGAGGCCCAGCGGGAGATTCGCTAGAGGAAAATCCGGCCAACGCCCTCAGACCCCAGGGTTTGGGGGCATTCCAAGGAGCGAGGACCGAGACCCATGCGTGAGGATGCCGCAAGCAAGCAGAACTGGCTGGCCCATAAGGTGAGCGCAGGTGAAATTGATACGATTCTGGTGGGCTTTCCCGACCACTACGGGCGGCTGATGGGCAAGCGTTTCGAGGCCGAGTACTTTCTGGAGCAGGTGGCTGAGCACGGCACCCACGGCTGCGATTATCTGCTCACCACCGATATGGAGATGGAGCCGGTGCAGGGTTACCGCTTTGCCAACTGGGAGCTGGGCTACGGCGACTTCCATTTGGTGCCCGACCTGGCTACCCTGCGCCCGGCCACCTGGCTGGAGAAGAGCGCTATCGTGCTGTGCGACCTCGAGGACGAACGCACCCACCGGCTCGTCGAGGTGGCCCCCCGCACCCTGCTGAAGCGGCAGCTCGAGCGGGCCAGAAACTTAGGCTACACGGTGATGGCGGCTTCGGAGCTGGAATACTACCTCTTTCGCCAGTCCTACCGGGAGGCCTTTGAACAGGGGTACGCTGGCCTGAAGCCGGCGGGGTACTACCTGGAGGACTACCACCTCCTGCAAGGCACCCGCGAGGAGCCCTTCACCGCAGCGGTACGGCGGCACCTGAAGGCCTCGGGTATCCCGGTGGAGAACTCCAAAGGGGAGTGGGGTCTGGGGCAGCACGAGGTCAACCTGCGCTACGCCGAAGCCCTGGAGATGGCGGACCGGCACGTTCTGTTCAAGCAGTGCCTCAAGGAGATCGCCGACGCGATGGGCCTGGCCGTGACCTTCATGGCCAAGCCCCACCACGGCCAGGCCGGCTCCTCCTGCCATATCCACCTTTCGCTCTGGAAAGACGGGCAGAACGCCTTTATGGGCGAGGAAAGCTATGGCCCGGTGCAGGCCTCGAGGGTTTTCGGGCAGTTTCTGGCCGGGTGGATTGCCTACCTCCCCGACCTGATGCCCTTCTACGCGCCCACGGTGAACGCATACAAGCGCTACGAGGACGGATCCTGGGCCCCCACCCGGCTGGCCTGGAGCTACGACAACCGCACCGCCGGCTTCCGGGTGGTGGGGCGGGGCCCCTCGCTGCGCATCGAGTGTCGCATTGGGGGCGCCGACCTCAACCCCTACCTGGCCCTGACCGCCGCCCTGGCCGCCGGGCTGGCTGGCCTCGAGCAGAACCTTACCCCGCCCCCCATCTTCCAGGGCGACATCTACCAGGCCCGCCACCTGCCCCGGGTTCCCTACACCCTGGGCGAGGCGGCGGAAGGCTTTGCCCGCAGCAGCTTTGCCAAAGCGGCCCTGGGTGAGGCGGTCCACGAGCACTATTCCCATTTCTTCCGCACCGAGTGGCAGGCCTTCAACCGGGCCGTGACCGACTGGGAGCGCAGGAGGTACTTTGAGCGCATATGAGGGAGGAACCGCATGCAACTTGCTGACAAGGTGGCCCTGATTACTGGTGCGGCCAGCGGGATCGGCCTCGAGGCCGCCCTGCTTTTTGCCCGCGAGGGGGCTAGGGTGGTGGCGGTGGATGTCTCCGAAAAAGGCCAGCAGACCGCAGAGCAGATCCGAAGCGCCGGCGGCCAGGCCCACTTCGTCCAGGCCGATGTATCCCGTCCTGAGGATGCCGAGCGGATGGTGGCCGAGGCCGAGCGGGTCTACGGTCGGCTGGACATCCTCTTCAACAACGCCGGCATCTCCCACGCCGAGGACGACGACGCCATCCACACCAGCGAGGCGGTCTGGGACCTGACCTTCCAGGTCAACGTCAAGGGGGTCTTCCTGGGCTGCAAGTACGGCATTCCGGCCTTGCGCCGGGCCGGGGGAGGTTCTATCATCAACACTGCCTCCTTTGTAGCCTTTCTGGGTGCTGCCACCCCCCAGCTGGCCTATACCGCCAGCAAGGGGGCGGTGCTTTCCATGACCCGGGAGCTGGCGGTCATCCACGCCCGGGAGAACATAAGGGTCAACGCGCTGTGCCCCGGCCCCCTCCAGACCGAGCTGCTGATGAAGTACCTGGACACCCCGGAAAAGCGCCAGCGCCGGCTGGTGCACATCCCCATGGGCCGCTTTGGTCAGGCTGCCGAGATCGCCCAGGCCGCGCTCTTCCTGGCCAGCCCGGCCTCCTCCTTCATGACCGGGGCTCCGCTGCTGGTCGATGGCGGCATCACCGCCGCTTACGTGACCCCGGAGTAGCCATGAAGCTTCAACAGACCATCAGCCCGGTGGACGGGCGGGTATACGTCGAGCGGGTGCTGGCCGGACCGGCGGAGCTCGAGCAGGCCCTGGCCCGGGCCACAAAAGCCCAGAAGGCCTGGGCTCGAACCCCTTTGGAACAGCGAGTGGCCATCGTGGGCCGGATGGTCGAGAACCTGCTTGGGGCAGCGGATGCGGTGGCCGAGGAGCTCACCTGGCAGATGGGCCGGCCCATCCGCTACAGCCCCAAGGAGATCCGGGGCGGCTTTGCCGAACGGGCCCGTTACATGACCGGCATCGCCCCCATAGCCCTCCAAGACATCCCGGCTGAGGGGATGCCCGGCTTCACCCGCTTCATCCGGCGGGAGCCTCTGGGGGTGGTGCTGGTGCTGGCCCCCTGGAACTACCCCTACCTGACCTCGGTCAACACCATCGTGCCGGCGATTCTGGCGGGCAACGCAGTCCTGCTCAAGCACTCGGCCCAGACCCCCCTGGTGGCCGAGCGGTACGCCTGGGCCTTTCAGGAGGCCGGCCTGCCCGAGGGGGTGTTCCAGTATCTGCACATGGATCACCGGCTCACCGCCCAGGCCATCGCCGACGCGCGGGTGGCCTTCGTGGCCTTTACCGGTTCGGTGGCGGGGGGACGGGCGGTGGAGCAGGCTGCGGCCGGGCATTTCAAGGGGGTGGCCCTCGAGCTTGGCGGCAAGGATCCGGCCTACGTGCGGCCCGATGCCGACCTGGAATACAGCGTGGTCAACCTGGTGGACGGGGCCATGTTCAACTCCGGCCAGTCCTGCTGTGGGGTGGAGCGCATCTATGTACAGGAGAGCCTCTACGAACCCTTCGTGGAGGCTTTTGTGGCCGAGACCCTCAGGCTGCACCTGGGCAACCCCCTCGATCCCCAGACCACCCTGGGCCCCATGGTGCGCACCGAGGCCGCCGAGTTTGTACGGGGCCAGATCGCCGAGGCGGTGGCCCAGGGCGCCCGGGCCCTCATCGACCCCAGGCGCTTTCCCGCCGACTGCCCCGGCACCCCCTACCTGGCCCCCCAGGTGCTGGTGGACGTTCATCACGGGATGCGGGTGATGGTGGAGGAAAGCTTCGGGCCGGTGGTGGGCATCATGCCGGTGAAAAACGACGAGGAGGCCCTGGCCCTGATGAATGACTCCCCCTACGGCCTGACCGCCTCCGTATGGAGCCGCGACGAGGGGGCCGCGGCCCGGCTGGGGGAGGCCCTCGAGACCGGTACGGTCTTCCTCAACCGCTGCGACTACCTCGACCCGGCCCTGGCCTGGACCGGGGTTAAGGCCTCGGGGCGGGGCTGCTCCCTTTCTGTCCTGGGGTACGAGCAGCTCACCCGGCCCAAGTCGTATCATCTGCGTACGCTATGAGGCTGGCGGTTCTGGTCTGCGACGAGCCCCCTCCGGGCCTGGAGGGGCTGGCCGGCGATTACCCGGCCATGTTCGAGCGGCTGCTGGGCCTGCCCCTCACCCCCTTCGACGTGCGGGCCGGCCAGTACCCCGCGCGGGCGGAGGACTTTGCAGGCTACCTGATTACCGGCTCCCGGGCCTCGGTCTACGACCCCCTACCCTGGATTCCCCCGCTGGAAGACTTTGTGCGGACGGTAGCTGCCTCAAAGAGCAGGCTGGTAGGCGTCTGCTTTGGCCACCAGCTGATCGGTCAGGCCCTGGGAGGGCGGGTGGAGCGCTGGCCGGGAGGCTGGGGGGTGGGGGTGCACCGGTTCTCTATCCACCGACCCATGTCCTGGATGGCCCCTCCCCTGGCTGAGGTCCGGCTCATCCTTTCCTGCCAGGATCAGATTACCCGGCTGCCCCCCAAGGCGGTGGTGCTGGGAGGCAGCGCCTTCAGCCCGCATGCCCTCATCCAGGTGGGCTCCAATGTGCTGGGCTTGCAGCCCCATCCCGAGTTTCCCCAAGCCTTTGCCGAAGCCCTGCTGGAAATGCGGCGCGAGCAGGTAGGGGCCCAGCGTTACGCCGAGGCCAGGGCCAGTTTTGCCCTGGAGCCTTCGTCTGAGGAGGTGGCGGGCTGGATCCGCAATTTTCTCGCTACCGCTCCTTCCTGAGGCAGCACCCTCCCTTCGATGCGCTGGAGGAGGCCGACTGGGCGGGGCTGGAGGGAGCGCTTCGCCTGTACCGCTTCGAGCCGGGGGCGGTGATCCTTTCCCCAACCCAGCCCGAGGCCGGGGGACTGTATGTGGTCTACCGGGGAGTGGTGCGCCTCGAGCAAAACAGCCAGGGGGTGGCCTGGCTCGAGCCCGGCGAGGCCTTCGGCTACCCCTCTTTGCTGGGCCGGCAGCCCCCCAGCCTCACCGTGCGGGCCGAGGGGCAGGCCGAGTGCCTTTGGCTCCCCTCAGAGATCTTTCACCGCCTGTTGCAGCGTCCGGCCTTTGCCCTGTTTTTTAGCGCCCGCCTGGCCGAGCGGCTGCGCCTATTGCGCCCAGCGGCGGTCTCCCTGCCCGACCTGGGACGGTCTGCAGGTGAGGTGGTGGAACCGGCGGTCTGGCTCGAGGCCACCGCCAGCGTGGCCCAGGCGGCCCGCCAGATGCGCGAGCGCCGTACCAGTGCGGTTTTGCTGGAGGTACCCCAAGGGTTGGCTATCCTGACCGACCGCGACCTGCGCAACCGGGTGCTGGCCGAGGAGCTCCCATCCGGCACCCCGGCCCTGGCTGTGGCCAGTGCACCTGCCTGGAGCCTGCCCGCCGCCACCCCGCTTTATGAAGCGCTGGCCTTTATGGAGCAGCAGGGCATCCACCACCTGCCCCTCACCCAGGGCAACCGGGTGGTGGGCGTTCTAACCGACCGGGTCTTTCTGCGTCGCTGGTTGCAAACACCCATGGCGCTTTTGCGCCGGCTCGAGCAGGAAGACGACCCAGCCCTGTTGAGGGAGTACCGGGAACGGCTGGAGGAGGTTGTGCGGCAGATGCTGGCTGCCGGGTTTGCGGTCCAGGCCATCACCCGCCAGGTCAGCCTTTTGAACGATGCCCTCACCCGCAGTCTGCTGCGCCGGGCCGAGGCCCGGCTAGGCCCCCCTCCCAGCCCCTACGCCTGGCTGGTTCTGGGCTCGGAGGGCCGCACCGAGCAGGCCCTGCTCACCGACCAGGACAACGCCCTGGCTTACCAGAACCCCGATTCCCAGGGGTATTTCAAAGCCCTGGCCCAGCAGGTGCTGGAAGGGCTCATACAGGCGGGTTTTCCCCCTTGCCCCGGCGGTTTTATGGCCGACCGCTGGTGCTATGCGCTGGTCGAATGGGAAGCCCTTTTTTCCGGTTGGATCAAAAACCCGGAAGGGGAGGGGCTCTTGCAAGCCCAGATTTTCTTCGACTTCCGCTCCGTGGCGGGGGGGCTTTCCCTCGAGCCCTTGCAATACTACCTGCGCCAGGCCGGACAAAACCGCCCTTTCCTGACCGCCCTAGCCCGCTCGGCTTTGCTCTGGACACCTCCTTTAGGCTTGCTGGGCCGCATTCGCTGGGAGGAGGGCCAGGTCAACCTCAAGAAGGGGGGGATAGCGGCCATTGTAGGCCTGGCCCGGGTGTACGCCCTCGAGGCCGGCAGCCTGGCCCGTCCTACCCTCGAGCGCCTGCGGGCCGCCGCCCAGGCCCGCCTTCTCCCGGCGGAAGAAGCCGAGGACTTGAGCGAGGCTTTCTTGTTTTTGAGCCAGCTCCGGCTGCGCCACCAGCTCACCTCCTTGCTGCGGAACCAGCCCCTTAGCAACCGCGTGGCCCAGGCCACCCTCTCGGTGCGCGAGCAGCAGATGCTCAGGCAGGTTTTTCTGCTCATCCGTCAGGCCCAGCACAGCCTGGCGGCCCGCTTTCGCTTGAAAGAGCTGTGATACCGGATTCAAAAAGATAGTCATCCAAACCAGAAACTTCAGAGTCTTGGTTGCGCCCCGCGCAGCGCAACAAGAATCCCAGAGCACCCTCCACCCCTCCCTACAGTCCGCGAAACCAGCTTCTCCCTGTCGGTCGGGTTATTTCGCACCGTCCTGTGACGAAATAACCGAATCTGGTACCAGACCATCGCACAAGAAAGGCGGCGAATAACCTCGCCGCCTCATGCTCGAGTGCAGTTCAATGGAACTGCGCTTCCTCGGTCGAGCCCACCAGGGCCGCGGTGGAAGCCTGTCCGGCGGTGATGGCCATCAGCACCTCGTCGAAGTAGCCCGCGCCCACCTCGCGCTGGTGTTT
>Ga0116210_1002809_pt1 | contig 10149 bp, 15 predicted proteins | sample TshhotsprinmetaG_FD_94483 | JGI IMG/M metagenome (GOLD analysis project Ga0116210, IMG submission 94483) | Hot spring microbial communities from South Africa to study Microbial Dark Matter (Phase II) - Tshipise hot spring metaG | ecosystem: Environmental > Aquatic > Thermal springs > Hot... | reverse complement strand
TATTGGGACAAAACCACGAGCAGCAGGCGGCAACAAGGGGAAGCAGATGCAAGATCAATCTGGTCAACATCCACAAGTTATCCAGACAAAAGGGGAATAAGGGCGAGTATTCGCCCTTATCATTAGTTTACATAAATATATTATAGTAAATAAAATAGTTTGTATAACATGAAAAGAAAACGCACACGATAAATGGTGTACATTTCACTTCGATGAGGAGGATGACAAGATGAAACCAAATCATGATGATCGTCGCGATAATGTAGAAAAATTACAGGACATGGTACAAAACACGCTCGAAAATATCGAAAAGGCGGAAGAAACGATGGCGTTCGCTAGTCCAGAAGAACGTGAAAAAATTAAGGAGAAAAACGAGCGTCGTGAACAAGCGATTGAGGCAATGAGAGCAGAGATTAAAGACGAAGCGAGAGCGCGAGAAAGAGGATATGAATTGTAAAAAGCCGCATCTGTGCGGCTTTTTATATGCTATGTGACATTTTCTACTTTCCTCATATTTATGGTAAAATGAATATAAAGTATCGTTAAACTCGGAGAGTGAGAAAACATGATGATTTCACAGAAAGAGATTGAAGTTCGCTACGCAGAGACAGATCAAATGGGGGTTGTTTATCATGCGAACTATGTCATCTGGTTAGAAATTGGACGAGCTCATTTCATTCAACAGCTCGGTTTTCAATATGCTGATATGGAGAGAAGGGGAATTGTTTCCCCTGTTATTGATTTGCAAATTTCTTATAAAAAGCCGTTACGATATGGAGAAACAGCAACGATCAAAACATGGGTAGAATCATATGACGGCATTCGAGTCGTTTATGGATATGAAGTGTTAACGTCCAAAAACGAAATTGCTGCCACAGCCACTTCAAAACATGTTTGCGTGACGAGAGAGACATTTCAACCTGTTTTAATTAGAAAATATTTTCCTGATTGGCATGAAGCGTATGAACGAGCGAAAAAAAGATAAAAGCGGGATGCTCCCGCTTTTATTTGTGTGTAAATACTGGCTCGTTTTGTTTTTCGTCAAACTCAATATACAAATCACGGCCGTCAAAATACCAAGTATCGTTTTGTTCAATAAAGAAAGTGATCCCATCGATTTCTAATGTCACTGCAGCATCGATCGGTTTTTCCTTATGCACTCCTAAAGAAAACCCCTTCTGTACGGTGCTACAACCACCATATCGGGCAAAAAAGCGAACGAGGTCTCCTCGTTGCAGTTGAAGCTCTTCTTTATACCATTGAAATGCTTGATCACACATGTGTATATTCATTATGTTCACCATCCTTTATAAACAATTATAGAAGAACAAAAAACATTTTTCTATTTCGGATGCTTCATTCGAGAAAAAATAAAAAAGTAACTATACAAATGGTGGGAAAACATGTATCATTAATCCGTAATGAATGTGGAAGTGAAAGGAGTGACGGTTCCGTTATGAGCAGGGCGAGTACAAATGAACCAGAACCAGCAAGAATAGAGGAAGTAGCTTCGTTTTTTGGCGCTGGAACGTACTGCTCACAAACGAAACAGGCGCTCCAACGGCAAAAGAGCGGCGCTTACCTCTTGTAAATCAGATAGGGGGGTTACGCCATGATGAACATTTACTTATCAAATGAACAAGGAAAATTAGAAGAAATTCATGAACTAAAAAATGGTTGTTGGGTAAATCTTGTTTCCCCAACAGAAAGCGAAATTCGTTATATTGCAGAGCATCTCAATATTCCGATTGACTCGATTAAAGATGCGCTTGACGATGAAGAACGTTCACGTATTGAGAAAGAAGATAATCATGTACTCATCATTGTGGATATTCCGATTATTACGTATGATGAAGGAAACATTCCAACGTATGAAACGATTCCGATTGGAATGATTATTACAAATACATGTTTCATTACGGTTTGTCTTCAAGAAAATCCAATTTTTGAAGAGTTCACAAAAAATAAAGTGAAAAATTTTTATACGTATATGAAAACGCGTTTTGCTTTGCAAATGTTATATATGATTTCAACATATTATTTAAGATATTTAAAACAAATTAATCGCAAAACAAGTGAAATTGAAAAACAGCTACATCAGTCGATGCAAAATAAAGAGTTATTTTCTTTGCTTAGTTTAGAAAAGAGTCTCGTCTATTTTACCACATCGTTAAAAGCGAACAATATTGTGATGGAGCGATTGCTTCGGTTAAACTATTTACGTATGTATGAAGACGATCAAGAATTGTTAGAAGATGTAATTATTGAAAATAAACAGGCAATTGAGATGACGGAGGTATATAGTAGCATTTTGAGTGGGATGATGGATGCGTTCGCTTCTGTCATTTCAAACAATTTGAATATTGTAATGAAATTTTTAGCTGCGATTACGATTGTCATTTCTTTTCCAACAATGGTGACGAGCTTCTATGGAATGAACGTCCCGATCCCATATCAAGATAAACCGTATGCCTATTTAGTTGCTTTAGGTATTTCGTTAGCTTTTTCAAGTATTACAGCATTTGTTTTTTGGAAAAAGCGTTATTTTTAATGGAACGGTGTACACCGTTCTTTTTTTATACAAAATAAATACGAACATTTTTATATTTTATTTTTAAAAAAGATCGTTTTTTATTGACTGTTTAATGAACATCTAGTATATTAACATTCGGAAAATGGAAAGGTGAGGGATGAATGATGAATAATCGTTATGATGTGATCGTCGTTGGTGCTGGTCCTACAGGAATTTTTACTTGTTATGAATTGACATTAAAATTGCCAGGAGCACGCGTGCTGCTTGTTGATAAAGGACATGATATTTATAAACGAAATTGCCCAATTTTGCAGAAGAAGATTGAGAAATGTCCGCCGCCAGTTGGAAAAAAAGATTATGCAGGTTGTTTGCCAGCTTGCTCAATTACGAATGGATTTGGAGGAGCAGGGGCTTATTCGGACGGCAAGTTTAACATTACGAGTGAGTTTGGTGGTTGGATGACCGATTACTTGCCTGCCTCAGTTGTATTACAACTCATTCGTTATGTTGACGAAATTAACTTAAAGCACGGCGCGACTCATGCGCTTACAGATCCACTTACAGATGAAGTGCGGGAAATCGAAAAACGCGCCTATGCTGCTGGATTGAAGTTGCTACGTGCTCAAGTTCGCCATCTCGGCACAGAACAAAACTTAGAAATTTTAAAGAGTATATATGAATATTTACGGACACGTATTGATATGATGTTTAAAGCAGAAGTGGACGATATTTTAACTGAAAAAGTAGATGGTACGAATCACGTCAAAGGAATTCAGCTGAAAAGTGGAGATACGCTATACGCTGACCGTGTTGTAATCGCTCCAGGACGCGATGGTTCTACATGGTTAACAAACATATTGAAGCGTCGCGGATTGAAAATGATAAATAATCAAGTGGATATCGGTGTTCGAGTGGAGACGTCTAATGTAGTCATGGAAGAAATTAATACACATTTATATGAAGGTAAGTTTATTTTTAATACATCCGTAGGGACGCAAGTTCGAACTTTTTGCAGTAATCCGTCCGGTCATGTTGTTGTTGAAAATCATTCGGGTATTATGCTTGCAAACGGCCATGCGTATAAAGATCCAAAGTTAGGAAGCAGTAATACAAACTTTGCCCTTCTTGTCTCTCATAAGTTTTCTGATCCATTTGATCAACCGAATGAATATGCTCATCAAATTTCTCGTTTAGCCAATGCGCTATCGAATGGTGGGATAATTGTACAAAAATATGGAGACATTTTAAAAGGTAGACGTTCAACTGAAAAACGAATTAAAGAAGGATTTATTGAGCCGACGCTAAAAGAAGCCGTTCCGGGAGATTTAGGTCTCGTCCTTCCATACAATACGATGAAAAGTTTAATTGAAATGACAGAAGCACTAAATCATGTTACCCCAGGTATTGCTTCAGAACATACGCTCTTTTATGGTGTAGAAGCGAAGTTTTATTCTGCTCGTCCAAAGTTAAACGAACGTTTTGAAACGGAAATTTCAGGATTATATGTTGGGGGAGATGGGGCAGGGATTACACGTGGGCTTGCGCAAGCAGGAGCGTGTGGAGTATGGATCGCTCGAAATATTGTCGAAACGTTTTAGGTATACTTTGTAAAGCATGTTTATCGTTTATAAAGTCATCAGGTGGTGGTATCGTGCTTTCTCCAACAATTAAAAAGTGAAGCTAAACTTCTAGCGGGACATTCCCGCTAGTTTTTTTGTTAACTATTTAAAAAATATTGTTGACATATATAAGTTGATCGAATACGATTATTGGTAATTAGAAGTAAAGGGGGAGAACAATGGATTGGTTATCGTTGGCTGACCGTGTATTAGCTGGGGGAGAAATTACGGACGGCGAAGCGCTTGCAATATTAAACTGTCCGGATGAAGAGTTGCTATTATTGCTACAAGGTGCGTATCGTATTCGTAAAACATACTACGGAAATAAAGTGAAATTAAATATGATTATGAACGCAAAATCAGGATTGTGCCCAGAAAACTGTGGATATTGTTCGCAATCTGCCATATCGAAAGCTTCTGTCCCAACATATAAAATGGTTAATAAGGATACCATTTTACAAGGTGCCAAACGAGCGTATGAGGCGAAAATAGGAACATATTGTATCGTTGCGAGCGGGAGAGGACCGAGTGATAAGGAAATTGATGTTGTTGTATCTGCTGTGAAAGAAATTAAAGAAACATATGGTTTGAAAGTATGTGCTTGTTTAGGAATATTAACGCCGGAACAAGCGCTACGTCTAAAAGAGGCGGGTGTCGATCGTTATAACCATAATATCAATACATCAAAGGAGCATCACCCTTATATCACGACTTCCCATACATATGATGATCGCGTACGTACAGTAGAAACGGTCAAAGAGGTAGGAATATCCCCATGCTCCGGTGTCATTATTGGTATGAAGGAGACGAAACAAGATGTGGTTCGTATGGCAAGAAGTTTAAAGGAGCTAGATGCAGACTCCATTCCGGTGAATTTTCTTCATGCGATTGACGGAACACCGTTAGAAGGGACAAAGGAACTAAATCCGCGCTATTGTTTGAAAGTATTGGCGTTGTTCCGTTACATCAACCCAACGAAAGAAATTCGTATTTCCGGGGGGAGAGAAGTGAATTTACGTAGTTTACAACCGTTCGGTTTATATGCTGCAAACTCTATTTTTGTTGGGGACTATTTAACGACAGCTGGACAAGAAAAACATGCTGATTTTCAAATGTTAGAGGATTTAGGATTTGATATTGATTTTACTCCAGCATCTTATGCGATATAAAAAAGCCGACGTTGTGTGTCGGCTTTTTTATATGTACATATACTATTACTAATCATCATGTTTAACATTGGAGTGACATTCATGTGATATCAAGGAAATTTGAAAATGAGCGGCTGCGCCGGAAACAAGAAGAACGAGAGATTATTGATGGGTTATTAGATATTTATAACGACTACAAATGGCTATACGATCGATTTGGCGATGAACAATATAAACAAATGATGGAGCAAATTGTCGAGCAACTCAAAAAATTTACCAAGCGGAAACGACGCGAATAAAAATCATAAATATTTCCATACCACATACGTGAAATAAGGAACACAAAAAAAGATGATGCTATAAAATAATGTATTCGTGATCGTTTCCATCCATCGATCGATCCGTTCATCCATAAGCTTGTCCTCCGTTTCTTTTTACTTTCAACGTATGTGTGTATAACGGCAAATATACATAAAAAACGGGTGACATAAGTGAATGATTTTCTCATAACATAATACAAAGGGGGCGATATTGTGAAAGAAATTGAAGTGGTTATTGATACGGAAGAAATTGCAGAGTTCTTTTACAATGAACTTGTTCGGAGGGGCTTTGTTCCAACAGAATGTGAAATTGAAGAAATAGCAGACATTATGTTTGATTATTTGATTGAAAAATGTATTATTGATGAGGAAATGATTGATGAATAAAACGGCGGTCGTTCCGTCGTTTTTTATTTGAAACATTTTCTTTTTTCGTGCGTATAACATATAGGAAATGAAAAATAAGGGGAGGCTATTTCCATGGGCTTATTTAATAAAGTATTAGCAAGCATTGGAATTGGTGCAGCGAAGGTAGATACAAAATTGTATGAGTCACAATTATCGCTTGGTGAACGTATGGCAGGGATTGTCGAGGTGACAGGGGGGAGTATAGATCAACAGATTGACGATATATATTTATCCCTTTGCGCTACATATACGAAAGAAGTAGATGATCGAAAAGTGACGAAACACGCAATTATTGAGAAGTGGAAAATCGCTCAATCTTTTGTCATTCGTGCAGGAGAAAAGAAAGAGTTTCCGTTTTCTTTTTCCCTTCCGCTCGATACACCGATTACAGTCGGAAAAGCCAGAGTATGGTTACACACGGGACTTGATATAAAAAATGCAATTGACCCAACAGATGAAGATTACATTCGTGTTCAACCTAATCGAGTGATGAACGCAGTATTTCAAGCGATGGAAAACTTAGGATTTCGATTGAAAGAAGCCGAATGTAAAGAAGCCGCTTATCGTATTCGTAAACGACTCCCTTTTGTTCAAGAATTTGAGTTTGTACCAGTTAGAGGAGAATTTCGCGGGAAGCTTGATGAGGTGGAAATCATTTTTTTTGCCCAAGGGACAAATGCGTTTGAATTGCTTATTCAAGTAGATCGACGCGCGCGTGGGCTGGCTGGATTGTTTGCGGAAGCACTCGATTTAGATGAAACGTTCATTCGTGTGGCGATTAATGAGCAGCACATCCAAACATTACAAACAGATCTTGCTTCACTCATTCGACGATACGCTTAAAAAGATTGGGGGCTCCCAGTCTTTTTTTTATGTATAATTATGTCGGAACTTTATATATATTCGACAAAAATAGTAAAAAAATGAAAAAGGAATCGACAAAACGAATCGCTAATAGTTACAAAAAGAAAAAAGGGAGTGGATATTGGTGATTCGGATGTTTATGGAGAAAATATTAAAATCAACGCAATGTTATGATGTAACGCTTTTTCAAACCCCGCAATTTGGTCAAATAAAAGGGTATCGCCAAGTATATCGCTTAACAGTAAACGGAGAAGATCACGATGACGTATTAGCAGAAGTTTATCGAATGTTTAACGTTCCTGATCTAGTGCCGAAAGATTATGATGCACGCTACGTAGGGACAGGCGACATCTTGCTTATTGACGAAGGAAGATATGGACAATTTTTTTATCGCTTAAGCCCAGATGGATGGGAGCGCATTCACCGCATGCATGTGCGATAAAAAATGTCTTTAAATGTTCACAAAATTGTGCTATATTGTATATAGACAATTAGCACAAGGTTAGAGTATGATGAATATTTCCCCTTGTGCAAACAAGGGGATTATTTTTTCCGCTTTTCTGCACTATACTCTTTATCGTGTGCTTCAGCTTCGGCGGTCAGTATTTCTTTTGGAACATGATTATTTTTCTTTGGGCTATTGATACGATTGCGGTGTTTTTTTCCCAATTGGAACCCTCCTTTACATCAAGTTACTTATTAACATCGACAAGATGACAAAAAATATACATATGAGGTGGGATGAGCAATGTTTGCATTCATTATTTCTGCGGTCGTAGGGGTTATTGCAATTTTTTGTTCATTGTTTATTAAATTTGAACTAGAGCGGCTCATTGGGCGGAGAAAGAAAATTTTCCTTCTTCATCTCGCTAACATTAGTATAACTAACGTTGTTATTGCAAGCGCTTACTATGTATTTAGTGGCATGTTCGAAACAAACGCACATCCGTTTTATCTCATTTATTTAGCTTCTTTAGAAGCGATGTTGCCAATTTACGTTGTTTGCTACCTCGTGTATGAACATTACGAGCAAGCAAAGAAAAAATATGTTGTCAGTGAAGATAAAAAAGTTTTATACGTGAAGCCGAAGTATTTTCGTAAAATATCTTGAGGGGGGATCCCCTCTTTTTTTGTACATGAAAAACAATACTTTAGCGAAACATAGGAGTATGGTATAGTATATATGCAAGAATGGACAGAAGGAGGAGGATAAAAAATGAGTGTTCATATTGGTGCAAAAGAGCATGACATCGCGGATAAAATTTTACTTCCTGGGGATCCGCTTCGCGCAAAATATATTGCCGAAACGTTTTTAGAAGGGGCGACTTGCTATAACCAAGTTCGTGGCATGCTAGGATTTACTGGTACATATAAAGGGCATCGTATTTCCGTTCAAGGAACAGGGATGGGGGTTCCATCCATCTCTATCTATATTACTGAACTGATGCAAAGCTACAATGTTCAAACGTTAATTCGTGTTGGAACGTGTGGAGCGATCCAGAAAGATGTCAACGTTCGTGATGTCATTTTAGCGATGGCATCTTCAACCGATTCTCAAATGAATCGTATGACATTCGGAGGCATTGATTATGCTCCAACGGCTAACTTTGACTTGCTGAAAACAGCATATGAAATTGGAAAAGAAAAAGGATTGCAACTAAAAGTTGGAAGTGTCTTTACAGCCGACATGTTTTATAATGAAAATGCGCAATTTGAAAAGCTAGCCCGTTACGGCGTGTTAGCGGTAGAAATGGAAACGACAGCGCTTTACACTTTAGCTGCTAAATTCGGTCGCAAAGCGTTGTCAGTATTAACGGTAAGTGATCACATTTTAACAGGAGAAGAGACAACGGCTGAAGAACGACAAACGACGTTCAATGAAATGATTGAGGTTGCGCTTGAAACGGCTATCCGTCAATAAGTAAATAATTAGAAAGCTCCTGTGGATTACTTTCCGCGGAGCTTTCTTCCATTCGTGAGGGAGAAAGAGATGAAAAAATGGTTATATTGTTTTGTTATGGTCATTAGTGGCTGTCAATCGTCTGGGTTGTATGAGCAAGAACAAAAACCTAGTCCCCCTACACAAGTCGAGCAGCCGGCACGATCTTCTGAAACGCCAGCGCCGTCTTCTGAAGCGGGGGAACACGAGGAGCTCGTACTTGAAGAACGGTTTTGGAACCAGATTGAAGTGCAAAATGGGGTAAAAGTCATTATTAATCCGGACAACATATTAGCTCTAGTAAATAAGGAGCAACAATTGCCAGCTAACTACAAACCGGCTGACTTAGTCATTCCGAATGTTCCGTTTACGTTCAAAGAAACAAATGTCGAAAAACGTTATATGCGCGCAGAAGCCGCCAAGGCGTTAGAAGCGATGTTTACAGCGGCAAAAAAACAACAAATCATGTTGTATGCAGTGTCAGGTTATCGTTCGTATGAGCGACAACAACAATTATTTGCTTCTGAAGTTCAACGATTAGGGGAAGAAAAGGCGGTTGTTGCTGTTGCGATGCCTGGAAAAAGTGAACATCAAACAGGATTAGCGATCGATATTACAAGTCCAAACGTTCAATATGCGATAACACCTGCATTTGGCGATACATTAGAAGGAAAATGGGTAGCCGAGCACGCGCATGAATTTGGTTTCATTATTCGCTACCCGAAAGGAAAAGAACATATAACAAAATACCAGTATGAGCCTTGGCATTTGCGTTATGTCGGTGAAAAAGCTGCCAAAGTAATTTATGAGAAACAAATTACGCTAGAGGAGTACTTTCAAATCGTAAAGAAAATATGAGACTACAAACAGTAGAGAACACGATATCGTTTAAATAGGTGAGCCAGTTTTTTAGACACGTAAATGTATAATTCAGATTGATATACAGCAGTTAGCGCTTTACGCAAATGTAGTTGTTTTACAAATAATTCAATTTGGCGTTTCGCATATTTCATTGCTTGATGTTGTGAAATAATTTGTTTTTTCTTAATCTTTAATTCGATCTCTGCCAATAATGAGTTGGAAAAGCGGAGGATCGCTGCCTCTGTTTGACCGATAAATTGTGAAATCATCGTTTCAACCCCTCCTCTGTGCATATTTACAAAATTGAAATATACTTTACAATACATTAACATATTTCTTTTTAAAAAAATGTCGGAATGCGCGAAAATGTTTCGACAAAAAAGGAGCTACCGTGAAAGTAGCTCCTTTTTATAGTACGATGGCCGCGATCCATGCGAAAATAATAACGGGAATATTG
>Ga0116210_1002798_pt1 | contig 10180 bp, 8 predicted proteins | sample TshhotsprinmetaG_FD_94483 | JGI IMG/M metagenome (GOLD analysis project Ga0116210, IMG submission 94483) | Hot spring microbial communities from South Africa to study Microbial Dark Matter (Phase II) - Tshipise hot spring metaG | ecosystem: Environmental > Aquatic > Thermal springs > Hot (42-90C)... | reverse complement strand
TCCCCAGCTGGAAGAATCTCGCATAGAAGTTGAGCAGGCTGTTCAGGAAACTCACAAGCTCCTGGTGTCGTGTTTTTGGTGGCATAAAGACGATGACCTCCCCATCCACCCACTCGGCATGAACGTCTTCATCCGCCCAGCGCAGATACTGCTCGTAACTCATCCGCAGGCGATACGCCTCCTCCTGCACTGCCGTTGTTGAGTTGCGAATAGCCTCCATTCGTCATCCCTCACCTGCTTGCAGCAGAGCCCTCAACCCCATTATAGCACAGCAGTGCTAAATCGACTAACAGAGCATTCACACATGTTCCTTCAGGTGCTTTGTGGTGTATACTCTGTAAAGGGTAGCTCTCCATGGTGCGCGTGAAGGTATGCGGTCTAACCTGTCTGGAAGACGTGGACGCAGTGGTGCGGAGCGGCGCGAACGCCGTCGGTTTCGTGCTAGAGCCCAACAGTCCGCGTTACGTTGGCGACCTCGACCGTCTGATGTCGCTTCTTCGCCGTGTACCTCCCTTCGTCTCCAGAGTAGCGGTGTTCGGCGTCTTGCGCGACCTGCCCGGCGATATTTGGCGCGAGGTGGACGTCGTGCAGTTTCTGGAGCCGGGCGAGTCCGTCTCTATCCCCGAGTGGGTACGGGTGGTGCGGGCGGTTCGGCTTCGCTCGGCGGATGAGGTCCAACAGGCTATGCGCCTGCAGGAGGAGGCTGACGCTCTTCTGGTGGACGCGTACCATCCCACAAGACTGGGCGGCACGGGCGCAACGGCAGACTGGCGTCTTGCATGCCTCCTCCGAGACCTTGCCGAGAAACCAGTCATTCTGGCAGGCGGTTTGACCCCTTCTAACGTGATCGATGCTATCGTTGAGGTTCAGCCGTACGCGGTGGACGTCAGCAGTGGTGTGGAGAGCGCGCCCGGCAAAAAAGACCATCTCAAGGTGAAGGAGTTTATCGCGAATGTCCGGCGGTTTGCAGACGGTTCCTGATTCCCGTGGTCATTTTGGCATATTCGGTGGCAGATTCGTTCCCGAAACGCTCATTCCGGCTCTGGAGGAGCTCGAGCAGGAGTATCGCAGGGCGCAAAACGATGCCGAGTTCCAGCGGGAGTTCCACTTCTACCTGCACCACTACGTGGGCAGACCGACGCCTATCACGTTCGCAGAGCGTTTGAGCGAATGGCTTGGTGGAGCACGCATCTACCTGAAGCGCGAAGACCTCTGCCATACGGGCGCGCATAAAATCAATAACACACTCGGACAGATATTGCTGGCAAAACGCATGGGCAAGCGGCGCATTATCGCCGAGACCGGCGCGGGACAGCACGGGGTGGCTACTGCTACGGTGTGCGCGCGGTTCGGCTTCCAGTGTGAGGTATACATGGGCGAGGAAGACGTGCACCGGCAGGCGCTGAACGTTTTTCGGATGAAGTTACTCGGCGCCAAAGTTATACCCGTCATGTCGGGCACGCGCACCCTGAAAGACGCCACCAGCGAAGCCATCCGCGACTGGGTGACCAATGTCCGCACCACTCATTACATCATCGGTTCCGTGGTGGGACCGCATCCGTATCCCATGATCGTGCGCGACTTTCAGTCGGTCATCGGGCAGGAGAGCAGGGAGCAGATGATCGAGATGACCGGGAGACTGCCCGATGTGGTGGTCGCCTGTGTGGGCGGTGGCAGTAACGCCATGGGCATCTTCTACCCTTTCCTCGAGGACTCCGTTCGCCTGATCGGGGTGGAAGCCGCCGGGCGCGGACTGGACACGAAGGAACACGCCGCCACTCTGGCAACCGGGCGTCCGGGCGTATTGCACGGTGCAGCAAGCTACCTTCTGCAAGATGAGGCGGGCCAGGTGATGCCCACGCACTCCATCTCCGCCGGACTGGACTATCCAGGCGTCGGTCCGGAACACAGCTATCTGAAGGACACCGGTCGTGCCGAGTATGTGACCGCCACCGACGAGGAGGCTCTGGAGGCGCTTCAGGCGCTGGCACGAATGGAAGGCATCATCGCTGCGCTGGAGACGGCACACGCTGTGGCACACGCCATCAAGATGGCTCCTGCCATGCCGAAGGACAGCAGCATCCTGATCAACTTGTCGGGCAGAGGCGACAAGGACGTGGACATCGTCTCGCGGGCGCTGGGAGGGCGATTATGAGCCGTATCGCGGAGCGTTTCGCTCTCCTGCGCGAGACGGATGAAGGCGCACTGGTGGTGTTCCTCACCGCGGGTGACCCTAATCCGGTGCTGACGGAGAGACTGATCCTCACCGTCGCCGATGCCGGGGCGGACATTATCGAGGTAGGCATTCCCTTCAGCGACCCACTGGCTGATGGTCCCACCATACAGGCTTCCACGTTCCGCGCTCTCCAGCATGGCGTGACTCCCGATGCCGTGCTGGATATGATTGCCCGCGTGCGTTCGGAGAGCGCCGTACCCTTGGTGGTAATGACCTATTTCAATCCGGTGTGGCAAATGGGCTTAGAGTGTTTCGCCGAACATGCGAGCGAGGCGGGAGTGGACGGCGTCATCATGACCGACATGCCACCCGATGAGGCAGAGGAATGGCACGCCGTGGCGCACCAGCACGGACTGGACACCATCTTCCTCATCGCTCCCACCAGCACCACCGAGCGCATGAGGCTTGTCGCGGAGATGAGCAGCGGGTTTGTTTATTGCGTCTCGCGCACAGGCGTGACCGGCGCGAGGGACGACCTGCCGGAGGAAGTTCCTCAGATGCTGGAAGCGATGCGTAAACTGACCACACTACCGCTGTGCGTTGGGTTCGGTATCTCACGTCCCGAGCATGTGCTGGCAGTTTGCGGCATCGCCGATGGGGCAGTGGTGGGCAGTGCGGTGGTGTCGCTTATCGCGCAGCAGGCGGAACAGGGCGAGCAGGCATTGCTGGAGTCCGTCCATTCGTTTGTGCACGTCCTGAAGCGCGCCACCCGGCGAGGAGATTAAGGGGTTCGTCGATGATGAGTATCCGTCTGGTGATATTTGACCTGGATGGCGTGATTTATCGCGGGGATGAACCCATGCCTTTTGCTGTGCAAACGGTACAGCGTCTGCGCAATGAGGGCGTCATGGTGCGCTTCCTGACGAACAATTCGGCACTCACCCGCGTGGCATACGTGCGCCGTCTGACAGGCATGGGCATCCCGGCGCAGGAGGAGGATTTCATGACCTCCGCCTATGCCACCGCGTTGTACCTGCAGACACAGGGTGCGCAGGGGCGGCGAGTTTTCATCGTGGGGGAAGAGGGTATCCACGAGGAGCTCCGACGTATTGGCATGGTGGTGGTGACCGACCCGGAGGAAGAGGGCGCCGACTACGTGGTGGCAGGCATCGACCGCGACTTCACCTACGATAAGCTGCGCCGCGCCCACTATGCTATTCAGCATGGCGCCGGGTTCATCGCCACCAACCGTGATGCCACCTATCCTGCCGCTGGCGGGCGCATCGTGCCCGGAGGGGGCGCAATCGTCGCGGCGATTCAAACGTGTACGGGTGTGGAGCCGACGGTCATTGGTAAGCCAAATACGTACAGCATGGAGTTGCTGTTGCAGAAGTGTGAAGTGCCCGCCAGCGAGGCGATTCTGGTTGGTGACCGCCTGGATACCGACGTGCTGGTGGGTAATCGCGCGGGCTTGCATACCGTTCTCGTATTGACGGGCGTCACTGGCGAAGAGGGGCTGGACACCGCACCGCCGGAGATGCGCCCCGAACGTGTGATTCGGACACTGGCAGAGCTCTGAGTGGTCAAGCGGGAAGATGTGGAGAAAACGCCCCTCCGCGCGGGGGACACAGAGGGGCGAGGCTTCCTGCTCGTGTTTGGAGGGCGCTTGCAGGAAGCACCATGTTGCTGCTCCTGGTTTCAGGGATAGTATATCACAAATCGAAACATAAATCAACCCTTTTTTGTATACTACCTGTAAATGCAGGAGATAAACTGCGCCCCCGTTAATTCTATCGCGGGCGTCTTGTCGGTTCGCCCGACCGAGGTACCAATTCATCTCACAGAAGCTCAGGAGAACACGATGAGGAAGAAGGGAGTAAAGACACCGATAGGCATTGGGATTATCGGCAGCGGAGGAATTGCGCAGGCGGCGCATATGCCGGGTTATGCGGCGTACCCGGGATTGTGTCGCATTGTAGCTGTCGCGGACGTCAATCCTGAGGTAGCGAAAGCCGCTGCTGAGAAGTTCAACGTGCCGCATGTATTCACCGACTATCGCGACCTGCTGAAAGTGAAAGAGGTGGATGCAGTCAGCGTGTGCACGCCCAACTACCTGCACAAACAGCCCACCATTGATGCCCTGGAGGCTGGCAAACACGTGCTGGTGGAGAAGCCGATGGCGATGAACGCGCAGGAAGGACGCGAGATGCTGGCGGCGGCGAAACGCACCGGCAAGAAGCTGCAGGTAGCGCTCAACATGCGCTTCAGTACGGGTGTGCGCACGATCAAGCGCTTCATTGATGCCGGGAAACTGGGTGAAATCTATTATGCCCGTGCTCAGGCGCTGCGCAGGCGCGGCATTCCCGGCTGGGGCGTGTTCACACAGAAGGATAAGCAGGGTGGAGGACCGCTCATCGATATCGGGGTGCACATTCTGGATGCCACTCTCTACTTCATGGGGCACCCGAAACCCGTGTCCGTCAGCGGAATGACCTACACCAAGTTCGGCACGCGCGAGGGCGTCGTGGGCTTGATGGGGCAGTGGGACCCGAAGACTTACACTGTAGAGGACTTCGCGGTAGGTCTGGTGCGCTTCGAGAATGATGCGACGCTGGTGCTCGAGTCCAGCTTCTGCTCCAACATCGAGCACGACATCTTCAATTCCACCATTCTTGGTACGGAGGGAGGCGCGCAGCTGAACCCGCTGAAGCTGTTCCGTGAAGAGGAGCAGACCCTGCTGGACATCACCCCATTTGGACTGCGTGAAGTGAACAGCCATCAGCAGGAGGTGTATGCGTTCCTGCAGGCGATTGTCCAGGACACCGAGCCGGAGGTTACCGCAGAGCAGGGTTTGATGGCGACGGAGATTATCGACGCCATTTACGCTTCGGCGGAGACCGGCAGAGAGGTTCTGTTGAAGTAGGTTACCGCACTCGCATGATGCCTGCCGACCGGCAGAGATTGGGAATGGAACTGCTCCGCCGCTCGCCGCGCAGGAAAGCGCTGCTGGCGCTGGTCGTACTGGCGGGGGTGGCGGAGCTGGCTTACGCCGTAGTGAACTTTTCGGCGATGCCGCCATACCTCCGCTTTGATCTGGGGCTGGGTGCATGGGTGGGGGCAATTGGCGCCGCGTTCCTGCTTGCGGAAACCGTGTTCAAATCGCCGTTGGGACTGCTCAGTGACCGGTTCGGACGCAAGCGCCTTCTGCTGGTCGGTCCTGTTATTTCGGCAATCACGGCGCCGCTGACGGTGGTGGTGCATCACCCGCTGGGTCTGTTGCTGTTGCGTGCTCTGGATGGTCTGGGGGCAGCGGCTCTGTGGCCCACTATCTTCGCGGCAGTGGCTGACGTGGTAGAGGAGAAAGATCGTTCGACGGCGATGAGCCTGCTCAACGTTACCTACCTCATGGCGGTGGCGCTGGGTCCTCTGCTGGGTGGCGTGGTGAATGACCTTTTCGGTGCGCGCACCGCCTCGTTCTACATGGCGAGCCTGTTGTTCCTGATTGCTGTCATGGTGTGCGTGCTTCGGGTGCCCCCGCAGCTACCTCACCACGCCGAAGAGCACACCAACCCCGACTCGCATCCGCCGCTACTTTCGTGGCGCGAGATATGGAAAAGCGCCCGGATGGTGCCGGATACGCTCCTTCTGGGTTTCATCTCGTTCTTCGGTATTGGCATGGTGATGCTGCTGGTGAAGCTGTACGCCATGGAGGTGCTGGGACTCAGTGAGAGCGGCTACGGTCTGCTTTTGCTGCCTCCGGCGCTGGTGTTTGCCCTGGCAAGCGTGCCCGCAGGCAGGGTCGGCGACCTGTGGGGCAGAGAGCGTGCCATGCGGCTGGGGGTGGGGCTGTCTATGGTGGGCATGTGGTTCATTCCGTTTGTGCACAGCCACTGGGTTCTGCTCGTCTGCGGTTGCGTGATCGGACTGGGCTACATTCTGGCGATACCCGCATGGATGGCGCTGGTTTCGGAAATCGGTGGCAAACGGCGAGGCGCTGTCATGGGGGCGGTATTCACGGCGCAGGGCGTTGGAGCAATGCTGGGGGCGCCGCTTGGCGCATATCTGTACGACAAAGTGCCCATTCGTATTGGAAGTCTGGAGCTGACCAGCCATATCACACCCTTTGTGGGTACTGCCGTTGCCCTCACCATCTCCTTTATGCTGACGCTGATATTCTTCCGCGATGGGAAACGACGTCGAACAACGCGCGGTTGAGGTGCTTGGATTGTGGTAAACAGGTTTCATCTTGTGTTGATTTCGGGGACAGTGCTGCTGACGGTGCCGTGGCTGAGTGTAGTGTTTCGAACGCATCCGTCCACGGGAGTGACCGTCCTGCTATCGGGGCTTGCCATTCTGGGAGCGGCATTTCTGATATCGTGGTCGGCGGAGCTGGCTCAGTTCGATGTGTCGCGATCACTGGCGATGGCTTTGCTGGCGCTGATCGCTGTTCTACCGGAGTATGCGGTGGATATCTATCTCTCGTGGCGGGCGGCGCACGACGCCGCTTATGTGCCTCTGGTCGCCGCCAACATGACCGGCGCGAACCGTCTGCTGGTGGGTGTGGGCTGGGCAGCAGTGGTGTTTTTGGGATGGAACGCTCTGCGTCGCCGGAACGGTCTCGCCCGTGGTGGACAGATCCCTATCGAGCCGGTATTGGCTATCGAGCTCACTGTGCTCACCGTTGCAACCCTGTATTCGTTTGCGCTTCCGTTTAAGGGCTATGTATCGGTGTTGGATGCCGCTGTCTTTGTGCTGATGTTTGCTGCGTACGTGTGGATGGCGAGCCGCGCACCGCATATCGAGCCAGACCCCGCCGGTCCTGTCGCCACACTGGCTCTGCTGCCCCGGCTGTGGAGGCGTCTGGCGTTTATTGTGATGTTCCTCTACGCAGGTTTCGTGATACTGATATCCACCGAGCCCTTCACTGAGGGGCTGATTCATCTGGGGAAGGCGATTGGTATCGGTGAGTTCCTGCTGATTCAGTGGATAGCGCCGCTCGCCTCCGAGTCGCCCGAGATGATCATCCTCAGTTACTTCGCCCTGCGCGGGCATGTTGCCTCGGCGATGTCGGCAATCATCTCGTCCAAAATCAATCAGTGGACGCTGTTGATTGGCTCCTTACCGGTTATCTTCTCGGTGTCGGCGGGACATATCTCCGTTCTGCCGCTGGAGATGCGTCCACGAGAGGAAGTACTGCTGACAGCGGCACAGTCACTCTTCGCCTGTGCGGTCATCGCCAATCGATTCTTCAGCCGCTCCGAGGCTCTGCTACTGCTCGTGCTGTTTGTGACTCAGCTGGTCATTCCAAGTGTGGCTGTTAGACAGGTCTTCTCGGTGCTGTACCTCGTTCTTGCTTTCGCGTGGCTCTTTGCGTATCGTCGCGAGGTGCTGGTGAATGTCGGTATCTTCTTGCGTCTGGTGAAACGACAGCCGTTGCCGGAGGAGGTCACCTGATGCGGCGTCTGCTGATGGCGCGCGAGTTCGGCATTCTGGTGGTGCTGGCGCTGGAAATTGCCGTCTTCAGCCTGCTCACGCACCAGCCCAGCCGTCCCAACCCCATGCTGGACGCCTCCAACCTTTTGGCGATGGTGCGCGATATGACGGTTCTGGCTACGGCGGCGCTGGGCACCTGTGTCATCATCATTGCAGGCGGTATCGACCTGTCGGTTGGCTCGTGCATTGCGCTCACATCGGTGGTGACAGCGCACGCCATCACGCAGGGTCACTCGCCGGTGGTGGCATCGCTTCTGGGCATTCTCACGGCAATGGCGATGGGTATGCTGTCCGCTACCTTCATCACACGAACCAAACTGCCCCCCTTCATCGCGACGCTGGGCATGATGAGCATCGCCAGAGGGCTGGCTTACCTGATTACGCAGGGGGCGACTATCCCCATACCCGACTCAGGCTTTACGCACCTGCTGGGTAGCGGTATGGTACCTCTGCCGGGGCTTGCCGTGCCGGTGCCGGCTCTGATTCTGCTGGCGTGCGCGGTCGTGTTCCATCTGCTGATGGCGCGAACGCGACTGGGCAGGGAGGTGTACGCACTGGGAGGTAACGAGGAGGCAGCCAGACTGTCGGGCGTGCCCGTGATACGCTTGAAGTATGTGGTGTATACGCTGGGTGGACTGATGGCGGGCTTGGCTGGGGTGGTGTTCACTGCATACTATGGCACCGGACAGTCCACGGCAGCGATGGGCTGGGAGCTGGACGCTATCGCTTCGGTGGTGATCGGAGGCGGAAGCCTGTCTGGGGGACGCGGCTCGATATGGGGAACCTGCATCGGCGCGCTGCTCTTTCAGGTTCTGCGCAGCGGGCTGGCGATGGTCGGCGCCTCCGACTACAACCAGCTCATTATTGGGGCCGTGGTCATCGCAGTGGTTGCGTTTGACCAGATCACCACCCGCCGCGCGGTACGATAAAGGTCAGGCAGCCCGAGATAGGGCGGTGCAGGGTAGCCACTTCTCGAGCATCTCTGCCATGCGCTCACGATTCACAGGCTTGCTCAGATAGTCGTCCATGCCAGCGGCAATGCACTCCCTGCGGTCATCCTCCAGTGAGTGTGCCGTCAGGGCGATGATGAGCCGATGGTCGCCGGTTGCCTGTTCGGCTTGCCGTATACGTCGTGTGGCTTCGTAGCCATCCATTTCTGGCATCTGCACATCCATCAGGATGACGTCGTAGCTGCCTTCCAGCGCTTTCTGCACCGCCTGTAAACCGTCTGTTGCTGTGTCCACCGTGCAACCGAGAGCCTGCAACATGCGCACGCCTACCATCCGGTTCACTTCATTATCCTCCGCCAGCAACACGGTGACGCCTGCGAAACTGCGGGTCGCCGTTCTCACGGTCGGCTGGCTGGTTACGGAAGCGATGGGCACGTTCAGGTGCACGGTGAAGGTGCTTCCTTTACCGACTTCGCTCTCCACACTGATCTGCCCGCCCATCATGTCCACAAGCTTCCTGCTGATAGCCAGTCCCAGCCCGGTGCCTCCATACCGCCGGGTGACCGAGCCATCAGCCTGAGTGAACTCTTCAAAGATGCGTTGCAGGTTCTCTGGAGCGATGCCGGCGCCGGTGTCGCTCACACGGATTCGCAGGGATGCCTGTCTGCCAGACTCTCGCTCCGTCTCACCGAGGTAGTCCAGCGCCACCGTGACCGAGCCGCTGTCGGTGAACTTTACGGCGTTGTTCACCAGGTTGTTCACAACCTGTCGCAGGCGCAGTTCGTCACCGATCACCGCGAGTGGCACTTCCGGCGCAATCTCCACCCGCAGGTCGAGACCTTTGTTGCGTGCGGAGGATGCGAACAGCGCAGCCGCCTCGCGTACCATCTGTGCAGGGTCAAAGGGTTCGGGGTTCAGTACCATCCGCCCAGACTCGATCTTGGACAGGTCCAGGATGTCATTGATGATGCCCATCAGCGTGCTGGCACTGCCACGAACGAGCTGCAAATACTCCATCTGCTCTTCGTTTAGCGGGGTGTCTGCCAGCAGGTCGAGCATCCCGATGATGCCGTTCATCGGAGTGCGTATTTCGTGGCTCATGTTCGCCAGGAACTCCGATTTGGCGCGGCTTGCTGCTTCTGCAACCTGCGCCAGGCGGGTCGCCTCAGCGAGTGCATCCTGCAGTTGCGCGTTCATCTCAGCCAGCGCAGAGACCATCTGTGAGCGTTCTATCGCGATTCCAGCGATGTGCGTGATGACCTCCGCAAACTGTTGCTCACCCTCAGACGGGTAGTGTCGGAACGGATAGTAGACGCTGAATACTCCGATGACCTGCCCCGAGCTGTTTCTGACAGGCATCGAGAACGAAGCGGCGACCTGCGTGAGTTCGGGGATATGCCGCAGATGCTGCCAGAGTGGACTGATAGTTGTATCGGGTACGATCACTGGCTCATTGCGGAAGGCAGCCGCGCCACTGGGCGAGGTGGTATTCCCGATTCGCAACTGCTCTACCAGCTGGCGTAACCTCTCGTCCACGTGTGGAGCTGCCAGCACTCGCAGG
>Ga0116210_1002795_pt1 | contig 10189 bp, 5 predicted proteins | sample TshhotsprinmetaG_FD_94483 | JGI IMG/M metagenome (GOLD analysis project Ga0116210, IMG submission 94483) | Hot spring microbial communities from South Africa to study Microbial Dark Matter (Phase II) - Tshipise hot spring metaG | ecosystem: Environmental > Aquatic > Thermal springs > Hot (42-90C)... | reverse complement strand
GAAGCAGCGTGAGCGTCGCGCGGCAGAAGAAGGCGAAGCGTTCGTGATCGTCGGCGTAGCCGTAAACGCCCGGACGCGCAAAATAGGCCGGCGCATCGAGGAGAAAGGACGGGACGCCGGCAGCCTCGCTGTACCAGACGCGAACATGATGGCTCGCGCCGCGCCACGGGACTTCGAGCGGCTCGAAGATGAGCTTTTCGAGCAGGCGGCGATCTGTGCTCTCGTAGAGCGGCGTGAACAGAGCGATGTCCACCGCTCCCGTACGCCGCAGCGCTTTGGGCAGCGCTCCGGCGACGTCGCCGAGTCCGCCCGTTTTCGAATACGGAATGGCTTCCGGTGACAGAAACGCAACGCGCAAGACGAGCCTCCTCGAAGGCACACGCCGAACGAATCGCCACGCAGCGAGGGCACCGAGAACCGGGATGCCCTCGCTGCGCGCGGGACACACTCTCGTTCAGCGGACTGTTAGCTTTGCATGGACGCGAGGAACTCGGCGTTGTTCTTGGTCTTGCTCATCCGCTCCAAGATGAGTTCCATCTGTTCGACGGGCGAGAGCTGACTGAGGACACGCCGCAAGGCCCAGATCCGGTTCAGGTCTTCTTTGCTCATCAAGAGTTCTTCTTTGCGCGTGCCCGAACGTTGCGGATCGATGGCCGGGAAGATGCGTTTATCCGACAGTCGCCGGTCAAGATGGATTTCGCAGTTACCGGTTCCCTTGAACTCTTCGAAGATGACGTCGTCCATGCGCGATCCCGTATCGATCAACGCCGTCGCGATGATCGTCAGGCTGCCGCCCTCTTCGATGTTGCGCGCCGCACCGAAGAAGCGCTTCGGCCGTTGCAGGGCGTTGGCATCGATGCCGCCCGACAGGATCTTGCCCGAAGGCGGAACCACCGCGTTGTGGGCACGCGCAAGTCGCGTCAGCGAATCGAGCAAGATGACGACGTCGCGCTTGTGCTCGACCAAGCGCTTGGCCTTCTCAATCACCATATCGGCCACCTGCACGTGGCGCGTCGGCGGTTCGTCGAAAGTCGAGGAGATGACTTCGCCGTTCACCGAGCGTTGCATGTCGGTCACCTCTTCGGGACGTTCGTCGATCAACAGGACGATGAGCGTCACTTCCGGGTGATTCTGTGTGATCGAGTTGGCGATCGTCTGCAGCAGCATCGTTTTACCCGTGCGCGGCGGCGCGACGATCAACGCGCGTTGCCCTTTGCCGAGCGGCGTCAGCAAGTCGATGACGCGCGCGCTCAAGTTGTCCGGCGTCGTCTCCATTCGCAACCGCTCGTTCGGATAGAGCGGCGTCAGATTGTCGAAGAAGACCTTTTCGCGTGCGGCATCAGGCGCTTCGAAGTTGATCGCCTCGACTTTGATGAGCGCAAAGTAGCGTTCGCCTTCTTTTGGCGGGCGAATCTGCCCCGAGATCGTGTCGCCTGTGCGCAGATCGAACTTGCGTATCTGCGACGGACTCACATAGATGTCATCGGGACCGGGCAGGTAGTTGTATTCGGGCGCGCGCAGGAAACCGAAGCCGTCGGGAAGGGTTTCGAGCACGCCTTCCGAGAAGATCAGGCCGCTCTTTTCGGTCTGCGCTGCAAGAATCTTGAAGACCAGTTCCTGCTTGCGCATCCCGGTCGCGCCGGGAACGCCCAGTTCCTTGGCGATCTGCGTCAACTTGGAGATAGACATCTCCTTGAGCGTCGCCAAGTTGAAGGTCTCGCCGGTGAGCGACGACGCGGTGCTCTCCTCGGCTTCTTCTTCGACCGTCTCTTCGACGTCGAGCTCAGGCGGTGCCTCTTCGGTCACGATGGCACCGTTGCCATTGTCGTTGGGTGGTGTTGCGTTGCTGGTTGTACTCCGTTTTCGTGGCATAAGTTTCGCATCTCAACAGCGCGCAAAGCCGCTAGCTTGCGACTAGCAGCCCGGCGCAGTTTTTTTGGAAAGGATTCGGAAACACTGTCAAAGTGCTTGAAATTTTCGGGGAAACTTGCGCGTGTACCAGCGCGCCAAAGGTAAGAACCAAGGCGGTTCGGCCAGCGCCGAACGTCCTACGTTTTCAACTCGTCTGTGCCCGACACGCTCTTTTCTGAAGGGCGTGCGCGCCCAGCGCGAGCAAGTTTCGTGGTGATTGCCACCGTCTTAGATGCGCGAGGCGTCGTTTGCGTCGCCTGCATCAACCCCCGGAGCGGATCAGCTTGCCCGTCGGTGATCTCGGAGCGCCGCGTCGATCGCCCGCCAAACTTCATCGCGTCCTCGCCCGGTCACGGCTGAAAAGGGGATGATCTCGTCGAGATTCAGCGCGCGCCGGATGCGTTCGATGTTTCGTCGCATCTCGTTTGGCGAAAGCTTATCGGATTTCGTAGCGACCGTGATCTGCGGTCTCGCGTGGTACAGCAACCACTCGTGAAGCTGCAGATCCAACTCTGTGGGGTCGTGGCGCGAATCTACAAGGTGAATTGATAACACAAGCTCCTCGCGTTTGGCAAGGTAGCGCGTGACCATCTCGCCCCACGTGCGGCGCACTCCGGCCGGCACACGCGCGTAACCGTAGCCGGGGAGATCGACGAAGCGGAAGCGCCCGTTGATGAGAAAGAAGTTGAGCGTTTGCGTGCGTCCCGGCGTCGAAGAAGTGCGCGCCAGACGCCGCCCAAGCAGGGAATTGATCAAGCTCGATTTGCCCACATTCGAGCGCCCGAGAAAGGCTATCTCCGGAAGCGGCGGCGCAGGCCAATCGCTCTCGGTCGCTGCGCTGCGAATGAACTCCGCGCTCGTGATCTTCATCGCCATCCAAGTGCTAGAGTCGGAAAATATAGCTTCGCGCGCCGCGCGTCGACAAGCGGACGGCTCACGAACGTCCCGCCCACAGGCCAACTGGCACACCGTCGATCGAATCGAAGGCAACGACACCTTGTTCGCTAGCGCGGAGGTTCGTGAACTCTTCAACTCAAATCTTTAGCGCCAAGCGTTACCACGCGATGCCGTAATCCTCGCCGTGATTGCTCGACCCGCCCCACATCGTCCCGTGTTTGCGGTCGAACAGGATGGCGTTGATCGGACCGGAAGTGCGCGCGGCGAAGGTCATCTCGTAGCCCATTCTGCGCAATTCGCTTCGCACCCAAGACGGGATAGCTTCGTTGAGCAAGATCCTACCGGGGCGCGATTCATGATTGCCGAAGGAGCTGCGCATCTGAAAGCTGTTGAAGTTGGCCGCTTCAGTCGCCTCTTGAACGGTCATGCCGAACTCGACGATGTCGAGAAAAAACTGCAAAAGGTTCTGATCTTGACTGTCACCGCCTTGTACGGCGAAGGCCAGGTACGGCTCGCCGTCGCGCAACGCCAGGCTCGGCGTCAAGGTCGCGCGCGGGCGCTTGCCGGGAGCGACGACGTTGAACGGGTTTTCGGCTTCGTCGAGCACGAAACTCTGCATACGCTGACTGAGCCCGATCCCCGTGCGCCCGGCGATCACGGCTGGAATCCAACCGCCGCTCGGCGTCACCGAGACGACCCACCCTTCTTCGTCAGCCGCGATGACCGAAGTCGTCCCGGCGTAGAAGTCCTTTTCGAACTCTTCGTTTGAGCGAGCGCTCTCTTGCGAGTCGCTCTTTGCTGCGCCCTTCTGCTGTTCGCCCCACTTCTCTAAGAGTTTGAAATACGGATTGCGCTCGCCTTGAAACGGGTACGGATCGCCCGGTTTGATGTTCGGGTCGTTGCGCTCCATGTTGATGAGCTTGGCTCGCTCGCGCGCGTACTCTTTCGAGAGCAGACCGCGAACGGGTTCGGCTGGCGGAAAGTACGGATCGCCGTAGTAGAAATCCCGGTCGGCAAAGGCCAGATTCATCGCTTGGTAAAGCGTGTGGATGTAACGCGCGCTGTTGTAACCCATGGCGCGCAGGTCGAAGTTCTCCAGAATGTTGAGCGTCTGGAGCATGACTGGGCCTTGTACCCACGTCGTCAGTTTGTAGACTTCGATCCCTTTATAATCGGTCTTGACCGGCTCTTCGATGTAGACGCGCCAGCGGGCCAGGTCTTCGAGCGTGAACAATCCGCCTTGCTCTTGCACGCTGCGCACGATCTCGCGCGCGATGTCGCCCTTGTAGAAGCGGTCGTAAGCCGCGTAGATCGCCTCTTTGCGACTCTTGCCTTGTTTCAAAGCCTCTTGTTCGGCCTCGACCAGTTTGCGCAGCGTGGCGGCCAGATCCGGTTGGCGGAAGATCTCGCCCGGCTCCGGCGCTTCGCGCTTCTCGCCAAGATGCGGAAGCATCACCTGCCGCGAATAGGGCCACTGTTTGAGCCGTTCCTTTTCGCGTTCGATCAGATTGGCCGTCTCCGCCTCGATCGGATAGCCATCGGCCATTTGAATCGCCGGTTCGAGCACGTCTTTGAGCGAGAGCTTGCCGAATTCGGCGAGCATCACCAGTATGCCGCCCGGCGTGCCCGGCGTGACGGCGGCGAGCGGCCCGTACTCGGGCGGATACTTCATCCCTTTGCTGCGGAAGAACTCGGGCGTCGCGCCCGTCGGCGCCACGCCGAGCGCGTTGATGCCGACGACTTTTCGCGTGTGCGGGTTGTAGATCAGCGCCTGCGTTTCGCCGCCCCAGCCGAGCGTGTCCCACATCGTACAGGTGGCGGCGATCATGGCGCAGGCGGCATCGACGGCGTTGCCGCCCTTTTGAAAGATCATCGCGCCGGCGGTGGCCGCCAATGGTTTGCCAGTGATCGCCATCCAATGTTTGGCGTGAAGCGGCGGCTTCTGCGTGCGTTGCTGAGCGTAAAAGTTCGGTCCAAAGATCATCGGCGTGCGTTGTTGAGCGTACAGACTCGCTCCGAAGATCATCTGAACGGAGATCAGGAGCGCCAAGAGTTTGGTTCGGGTCATTCGCCTCTCCTCTGCGTCGGTTGTCTAGAGCAGATCGACGCGCCCCTTTTGAACGTGGTCCGGAAAGACGACGCTCGTACCTAGCTCACGGGGCACGCGACGCGCAACGGCTTAGTACCGCCAGCTCGTCAGATCGGCTCCGGGCGGCGCCGTCTTCCTGATGCGTTCGAGAATCTTGGGGACGTACATCTGATTATACCGCAAGCGCGAAATGGCGTTCGGGCGCGTGTGGTCGCCGTTCCAGCAATGCTCGGCGCGCGGCTCGTAGTCTACTTCGCCCGCGTAGTAGGGATCCTTCGTCTGCTTGAGGAAATCCTCCACAAGATAGACGGCGTTGTTCAAAAAGTAGTTATCCATCTCGCCGACGTAGATGTGGATCTTGCCGACCAGTTTCGGTCCAAGCTTGGCCCAGTCGCGACGCAGGATATAGCCGAGATCGTAATGTTCGCGCCAGTACTGGGCCACATCGCGATCTATCTTGCCGGTCAGCTTGTCCCAGATCGGCTTCGGGTAGCCGTCGGGTCCGACGGGCGAGAAGACCGCTTGCCAGATGTCCCATTGCCCGCCCGAACGTCCGTGCGTGCCGAGCGCCAACTCCATGTGGTTCATGTCTTCGATGGTCGCAACCGTTTGGTTAAGATAGTTGCGCTTGCCGGGACGCAGGATGCGCTTCCAGTAGCTCGGCATGTAATAGGCGTTTTCGTCCTCGTAGATGTTCACCGTCGTATAGGCGCGAAAATCTATCGGGTCGGGGCAGGCGGCGAAACAGCCGTTGTACATGTCTGGGTAGAAGATCTGCGTCGCCAGCGCTTCCCACCCGCCGGTCGAGCCGCCGTAAGTGAAACGCGCCCAGCCCTGCCCGATGCCGCGAAACCTCTTCTCGATGTACGGAATGAGTTCATAGTTGATGGCATCGCCGTAGGGGCCGAGGTTGGCCGAATTGACGGCGTAAGAGTCATCGTAGTACGGGTTGGCGTGTTGAATCTTGATGATGATGAAGCGTGGAAAGTCGAGGCTGGTCCAGTCTTTGTAGAACTGGTAGGCGTACTCTTGGACGATGCGATTGTAGCCCTCGATCCTGAACCGTTCGCTGTATTCGGGCTTCAAGTTCGGATCGGGCGGCGTTTCGCGAAAACCGTCAAAGGTCGGCGTGAAGTGGTCGTGAAAGACGATCAAAGGGTAGCGCGCTTCCGGATGCTCGTCGAACCCTGCCGGCAGCAGGACGGCAGCGCCGATGTACATCGGGCGACCCCAGAATTTGGTCAGTAGTTGACTCTGGATGCGGACGTGCTTGATGAACTTTGTATCTTTCGGCGGTTCGATCGGCGGCATCACACGATCGAGTTCGATGTCGAACTGTTGCAAGCGGTGCGGATCGAAGTCGATCTGCACGGGCGCGCTGTAGAGATTGCCGGGCGCACGATTCCACTGTTGCCCTTCGCCGCGATCCATCGGAAGCTTGACCGTGTGACCGTCGGCGCGATGAAAGGTTTCGTATCTGTGGAGCACGGCCTGCACCCAGTATTTGCCGGGCGGAACATCGGCGAGACTGCGCCGCGGATAACCGAAAGCGCTGCCGTCGATGATGGCTCGTTCATTGGGCTTCCAACCATCGACATCGATGCCAAAGACCTGTTGCGTGTTGAGGTCTTCGGTGATCTGAAAGCGAGGTTCGCGCTGGTTGTTGTTCGAGATCAGAAGCAGAAGACGGCCGTCGAGCGGTTGGGCGTTGGTCGCCGGACGGAAAAAGAGGCGAAAGCGAACTTCAGCTTGCGCCGGCGCGATAGCGAAAACAGAGAAAAGAAGAACGAACAGGAGTGCGCGTTGCACGGTTCGTGACCTCTTCGGCCCGAATTGAAAAAGCTTTCGGAAAACGGCGCGAGCTGCAACCCTTCGCCCAGTCGAATCTTGACTGCGATTCGCGCGTCGCGCCTGTCAATGCGTGAGGCGGATTTTAGCACACTCGGACGCGAAAGACGTCGTTCAACAGCGTGGAGTCCAGCGAAAAGGCGGTGCGAAGTGGTTCACCTCGCACCGCCGCTGGAATTGAAAGAATGCCTCCGTTGTCAGCTTTCCGTCATGGTCGGCGTACTTGATTGAGTCGGCGACTCGGCGGTCCAGAGAGAAGGATGCGTCGCGTCGTCGGTCGGGCCGACATCGGTCGGGCAAGCGCTTTCCAGCGCCAGCGCGAGCACCTCGTCGATGGTCTCGACCAGTTCAATATTGAGCGCGTTGCGGACCTCTTCCGGCACTTCGACCAAATCCTTCTCGTTGTCTTTCGGGATGATGACGGTCGAGATGCCGAAGCGATGAGCCGCCAAGAGCTTCTCTTTGATCCCGCCGACGGGGAGCACGCGCCCGCGCAAGGTGATCTCGCCCGTCATGGCGATGTCGGCCCGCACGGGGACACGCATCAAGACGGAAGCCATTGCCGTCGCCAGCGTGATGCCCGCTGATGGGCCATCTTTAGGGATCGCCCCTTCCGGGATATGCACGTGCAGATCACGCTTGCGGATGAAATCGAGGCTCATGCCGAGCCGCTCGGCGCGCGCTTTAATGCAGGTCAAAGCCGCTTGGGCCGATTCTTGCATGACGTCGCCGAGCTTGCCGGTAAGCGTGACATTGCCGCGCCCTTGAGTGAGCGTCGCTTCGATCTGCAAGACATCGCCGCCGACTTCGGTCCACGCAAGACCGGTTGCCAACCCGACTTCACTGGTTGCGGCCAGACCTTGAGCGCGGAATTTGATCGGCCCGAGCATCTCGCGGACGCGCTCGGCATCGATCACTTCCTTGAAACCGGCGCCCGCTTTTTGTGCAACGAGCTTGCGTGCGACCTTGCGGCAGCACGAACCGATCTCGCGCTCCAAGTTGCGCACGCCGGCTTCGCGCGTGTAGTGGCGAATGATCTCGAGCAAGCCGTCTTCGGTGAACTCGATCTGGTTCGGTTTCAACCCGTTCGCTTCGGCCTGCTTGGGCACGAGGTGGCGGCGCGCGATCTCCAGCTTCTCGCGCTCCGTGTAGCCCGAAAGGCGCAGGATCTCAAGACGATCCTGCAACGCGGGCGGGATGGTGTGGAGCACGTTGGCCGTCGCGATGAAGAAGACCTTCGATAGATCGTAGTCGACGTCCAAGTAGTGGTCGTGGAAAGCGTGGTTCTGCTCCGGGTCGAGCACTTCGAGCAGCGCCGCTGCCGGATCACCGCGAAAGTCCATGCCGAGCTTGTCGACTTCGTCGAGCAACATCACCGGATTGATCGTTCCCGCCTTCTTCATCATCTGGATGATTTGACCCGGCAACGCTCCGATGTAGGTGCGCCGGTGGCCGCGAATCTCCGCTTCATCGCGGACGCCGCCCAAGCTCAACCGGACGAACTTCCTGCCGGTCGCGCGCGCGATCGATTTGCCCAGACTGGTCTTGCCGACGCCCGGCGGACCGACGAAGCAGAGGATCGAGCCCTTGGGGTTCTTGACCAGTTGGCGGACGGCCAAGTATTCGAGGATGCGCTCTTTGATCTTCTCCAAGCCGTAGTGGTCTTCGTTCAAGACCTCTTCAGCTTTCTGTAGGTCACGCACCTCTTTCGATTCCTGCTTCCACGGCACGCTCAAGAGCCAATCGATGTAGGTGCGCGAAACGGTCCCTTCCGCCGACATGGGCGGCATCGCTTCCAAGCGATTGAGCTCTTGAAGCGCTTTCTCTTTGGCTTCTGCCGACATGCCGGCCTCTTCGATCTTCTTGCGTAGTTCGTCGAGTTCGGCCTTTTCGTCTTTGCGTCCGAGTTCTTTGTGGATCGCTTTGATCTGTTCGTTCAGGTAGTACTCGCGTTGCGCCTTCTCCATCTGGCGCTTGACGCGATTCTGAATAGTGCGGTCGATCTGCCGCTTTTCGACCTCGATCTCCAGCAGTTCGACGATGCGTTGCAACCTCTCGTGAACGGAGAAGATTTCGAGCAACCCTTGTTTGTCTTCCACCGAGATGCGCATCTGCGAGGCGAACTGATCGGCCATCTGCGCCGGATCCGGATTGCGCAGCGCCGCTTGCAACGCGTCGGTCGGCACCTCTGGCGCAAGTCGCATGTGCTGTTCGAGCAGTTGTGCGATGCGTTGGATCAACGCCTCGACGCGCAATCCCGTCTCTGCGGCAACGGGCGCGCGCCGGACCACGGCCGTGAAGGCTCCGGCGTCGTTTTCGACGCGAATCGCCGTGGCCCGTTCGCGCCCTTCGACGATCACTTTGATCTGGCCGTTGTCTTGGCGTTGTGCTTGGAGGATGCGAGCGATGGTGCCGACGCGATAGATCTGCTCCGGCGTCGGTTCGTCGATCGACGCATCGTGTTGCGTGGCGAGAAAGATCGTGCGGTCGGTGGCGAGCGCTTTTTCCAGCGCGCGAACCGAACCGGGCCGCCCGATCTTGAACGCGACTTTGGTCCATGGGAAGATGACCACGTCGCGAATGGGCACCATCGGGTAACGGGCGATATCCTTTGGGGTGTTGTCAGAGTATTCTTCCATAGCCTGCCTTAGTCGTGTTAGCGATCCTGCCCAAGTTGCGAAGGGCGAGACGCGCTACCGTGAGCCGCTCGCCCTCCGTCGGTGATCTTGACGAAAGTTAATTTTAGAACACTTTCGAAGCAAATGCCACTCGTCGGCACTCAGGCCGCCGCTCCGTCGAGCAGTTCGGCGGGAAAGACGCGACGCCGTTCGACCATCTCGCGCGTGATGATCAATTCCTTGATGCGCCGCTGTCCGGGCAGTTCGTACATCGCGTCGAGCAACAGCTCTTCCATGATCATCATCAGCCCGCGCGCGCCCACTTTGCGTTGCACGGCTTGATGGGCGATGGCGCGCAAAGCTTCGTCGGTGAAGCGCAGCTTGATGTTGTCGTACTCAAATTTCTTTTGGTACTGCTTGACGAGCGCGTTCTTCGGTTCGGTCAGGATGCGCACGAGCGCCGCCTCGTCCAGTTCGTGCAGCACAGCGAGCACCGGAAGACGACCGACGAACTCCGGGATCAAGCCATAGCGCACCAGATCTTCCGGTTGTACGTGGGCCATGGCCTCGGCGTAGCGATTCGCGCCGGGCCTGATCTCGGCCTGAAAGCCGAGCGATTTGTTGCGCAGGCGTTTCTCGATGACCTTTTCCAGCCCGACAAAGGCACCGCCGCAGATGAAGAGGATGTTGGTTGTATCGACGGGGAAGAACTCTTGGTGTGGGTGTTTACGCCCGCCCTGCGGCGGGACGTTGGCGATGGTTCCTTCGAGTATTTTGAGCAGCGCTTGTTGCACACCTTCGCCCGACACATCGCGCGTAATCGACG
>Ga0116210_1002792_pt1 | contig 10206 bp, 5 predicted proteins | sample TshhotsprinmetaG_FD_94483 | JGI IMG/M metagenome (GOLD analysis project Ga0116210, IMG submission 94483) | Hot spring microbial communities from South Africa to study Microbial Dark Matter (Phase II) - Tshipise hot spring metaG | ecosystem: Environmental > Aquatic > Thermal springs > Hot (42-90C)... | reverse complement strand
TGCGGGCCGGCAACCAGGATGTCGGCGGAAGGTTGGTGGAGCTTGCGGGCGCTGAATATATGGTGCGCGGACGGGGATACGCGCGCTCGGTCGAAGACCTGGAGGCCATTCTGGTGGCGCATCGTCCCGACGGCGTGCCTGTGCGCCTGGCGGATATCGGGCGGGTGACGCTGGGACCGGACATCCGCCGCGGCGTGGCGGATTGGAACGGCCAGGGGGATGTGGTTTCCGGCATCGTCATCATGCGACACGGCGAGAACGCGCTTCAGGTCATCGAGCGCGTGAAGCGGAAACTCCACGAGATCGAGCCCGGGCTGCCCGAGGGCGTCCGGATCGTGACGGCCTACGACCGTTCCGATTTGATCCTGCGTTCGATCGACACCCTCAAGCACACCCTGATCGAGGAACTGGCCGTCGTGTCTTTGGTGATCCTGGTGTTTCTCTGGCACATTCCCAGCGCGCTGATCCCCATCCTGACGATCCCCACCGCGCTGATTATTTCCTTCGTGCCCATGAAGATGTTGGGGCTGACCTCGAACATCATGTCGCTGGGTGGGATCGCGATCGCCATCGGCGCCATGGTGGACGCGGCGATCGTCGTGGTCGAACAGACCCACAAAAAGCTGGAGGAGTGGGAACGGGCCGGGCGCCGTGAGGATTACCGGGAGGTGGTGGTGGCGGCCGTGAAAGAAGTCGGCGGGCCCAGCTTCTTCGCCCTGCTGGTGATCGCCGTGTCGTTTCTGCCCGTCCTGACTCTGGAGGCTCAGGAAGGCCGGTTGTTCAAGCCCTTGGCCTACACCAAGAATCTTTCGATGATCGTGGCGGCCGTTTTAGCGATCACGCTGGATCCCGCCCTGCGCCTGTGGTTCACGCACGTGCGCGTTTTTCAATTCCGTCCGCGCTGGCTGGCGCGTACGGCGGCGGCGGTGCTGGCTGGCAAGATCCGCTCAGAGGAGCAGCACCCCATCAGCCGGCTCCTGATCCGCAGCTACCAGCCCGTCTGTGCCTGGAGTCTGCGCCACAAGTGGCTGGTCATCGGCGGGGCGATGGCGGTGATGTTGATGACGATTCCGGTCTTCCGTCGTCTGGGGTCGGAGTTCATGCCGCCACTGGATGAGGGCTCTCTGCTGTACATGCCCACCACGCTGCCCGGCATCTCGTTGGCCGAAGCGGAGCGGCTTTTGCAGGTGCAAGACCGGATCATCCGAAGCTTTCCGGAAGTCGAGACCGTCCTCGGCAAGGCAGGCCGCGCGGAAACCGCCACGGATCCGGCGCCGCTGTCCATGATCGAGACGGTGATCGTTTTGAAGCCTCGGCAGCAGTGGCGTAAGGTCCCCACATGGTATTCCGATTGGGCCCCGGAGTGGGCCAGACCTCTGCTGCGGCGGATCACGCCCGACCACCTTTCCACGGAGCAGCTCATCGAACAGCTCGACCAGGCGCTCCGGATTCCCGGCGTGACGAACGCCTGGACCATGCCGATTAAAGCACGCGTGGACATGCTGACCACGGGCGTGCGGACCGCGGTGGGAATCAAGATCTCGGGCGCTGAAGTAGACCGCATCCAGCAAATCGGGCGGCAACTGGAAAGCGTGCTGGCCACAGTGCCTGGTACCCGCAGCGTTTTCGCCGAGCGTACGGGCGGCGGTTATTTCCTCGACATCGTCTGGCGTCGGGAGGAGCTGGCCCGCTTCGGCTTGAGCGTAGAGGAAGCGCAAATGGCGGTCACCTCGGCCATCGGGGGCGAGAATGTGACCACCACGATTGAAGGCCGGGAACGCTATCCGGTGAACGTCCGCTATCTTCGGGACTATCGCAGCGATCTGGACAACCTCAGCCGGGTCTTGGTTGCCGCCCGGGGCGGCCAATTGCAGGTACCCCTCTCCAAGTTAGCGGACCTGCGGTTGACCAGCGGTCCGGGAATGCTGCGCAACGAAAACGGCATGCTGGCCGGCTATGTGTTTGTGGACGTGGCCGGACGGGACGTGGGCAGCTATGTCGAAGAGGCACGCCGCCGCGTGCGCGAGCAGGTCTCCCTTCCGTCGGGCTACGCCCTTGAGTGGACGGGCCAGTACGAGGCCATGGAGCGCGTCAAAGAGCGACTGAAGCTGGTCCTGCCGCTGACACTGTTTTTGATTTTGGCCCTGCTGTATGCCAACACGCGGTCACTCACGAAAACCATGATCGTCCTGCTGGCGGTGCCGTTTTCCGCGGTCGGAGCGGTCTGGCTTCTGTATCTGCTGGATTACAACCTTTCGGTTGGCGTCTGGGTGGGGCTGATCGCCTTGCTGGGGGTGGATGCCGAGACGGGGGTCTTCATGCTGCTCTATCTGGACTTGGCTTACGAGCAGGCGCGACGGGAAGGTCGGCTCAGGAATCTATCTGAACTGCGGGAGGCTATTTTGCACGGAGCCGTCAAACGCATCCGCCCCAAGTTTATGACCGTGGCAACCATGTTCTTGAGTCTGGTACCCATCATGTGGTCCACGGGCGCCGGCTCCGACGTGATGAAACGCATCGCTGCGCCGGTGATCGGCGGCGTCTTTACTTCCTTCCTGCTGGAGCTGCTCGTCTACCCAGCGCTCTACGAGGTCTGGAAATGGCACTTCGAACTGAAACGCTCGCCGGCACGTGCCTGATCCTCGCGCTGCAAGCGTGGGCCGAGCTGCGCTTTGAGGTGCGTCACGATCATTTTTGGAAAAGCGGAAAAGGAACGCTGTGGGTGCGCGAAAACGGTCTGACGTATGAGGAGAGTAACAGGGCGGCGCATCGCTGGAGCTGGGCCTGGCAGGAGATTCAACAGCTCGAAATTGCGCCGCGCCGGCTGCGGGTGCTGACTTACGAGGACAGCCGCTGGAGACTGGGCCGGGATCGTGAGCACCGCTTTGAGCTCGTCGGATCGGGCAGCTTGCACGCAGTCTGGCGCCTGCTGCGCAGCCGGCTCGATCAAAGGCTTGTGGGCGCGCTGGCGGACGAAGGGGGGCAAGCCTTTTGGCGGGCCCCCGCCAAACGGTTGCGGCGCTTCGGCGGCGAGCAGGGCAAACTGACGGCTGACGAGGAGGGTTTGATCTTCGAGACCGCGGTGCCGGGCGCCTCACGCACCTGGCGCTGGCGAGATATCGACAACGTCAGCAGGATGGGCCCCTTCCATCTGATGGTGACCACTTACGAACGCGCTCTCTTTCATTACGGCAATCTCAGGAGTTTCCATTTTCAGTTAAAGCAGCCTCTGCCTGAGGCGCAGTTTCGCGAACTGTGGCTTCGTGTCAACCAGGCTCACGGACTCCATCTACTGACTTCTTACCAGGGAGGGAAGCAACACCATGAGGAAAGGGACGACTCTTTTGTTAGTCGCTGCGTTGGGGCTGGCAGCAGCGGAGAACCGCCGCACCTTTGTCGGCGTGATCACCTGCACGATGTGCAAGGACGACCACAAGGCCATGGGGATCACGCCGGAGGATCGTTGTGTGCGGGAATGCATCAAGCACGGCGCCAAGTACGCCTTGCGGGAGGGAAAGAACCTTTACCGGCTGAGCGATCAGCAGACGCCCGAGAAATTCGCGGCGCAGAAAGTGCGTGTGACCGGTGTGCTGTACGAAAAAACAGGTATCATCAAGGTGGAAAAGATTGAACCGTTGGGCGCGCCGCCGGCCGGGAAATCCGGCGGTCAAAGTGCGCAGCATAAGCACTGAGTGCAGAATCGGCTTTGGGGGCGCGTGAAGGGCGAGTCACAACCGTGGGGGAAGCTGGCTTTGGTGGGTGCCGGCATTGCGGCCGCCAGCGCCGGCCACTATCTGACGCCTCCGGAACTGTTACTGTGGCACAATATCTTCCAGCGCCTCTACTATCTCCCGATCATTTACGGAGCCATCTGTTTTGGTGTGACGGGCGGCCTTGCGGCTGCGGCGGCCTCAGCGATCTGCTACATTCCGCACATCGTACTGACCTGGCACGGCTGGCGGTATTACTCCGCCAACCAATACGCGGAAATCGTGGTGTTCTTCCTCGTAGCGGCGGTGACCGGGATTCTGGCGGACCGCGGCCGGCGGCGCGAGCGCGAGCTGCGTACCGTGTATCGGGAACTGGAGAACAGCTTCGAACAGCTCAAGCGTGCCGAGAGGCTCTCGGCGGTGGGCCAGCTCTCAGCCGGCCTGGCGCACGAGATCCGCAATCCGCTAGCCTCGATTGAGGGCGCGGCGGAGATCCTGGGGCAGCCGGGCATCAGTCCGCAAAGGCGAGAGGAGTTTCTGGGCATCATTCGCAAAGAATGCCGGCGGCTCAACCGGCTCCTGACCGAGCTGTTGGATTTCGCGCGCTTGCGTCCCCCGGAGCGGCGGCCCGTTGCCGTTGAGCGCTTGCTGGAAAACGTGGCCCATCTGGTGGCACATTCCGCGGAGAAGAACGGCGTCCGGGTGCGACAGGAGGTGGCCCAGGGACTGCCCACTCTGGTGGCCGACCCCGAGCAGCTCACGCAGGTGCTGCTCAATCTGGCCATCAACGCCGCCCAGGCGATGCCCGAGGGCGGTGAGATCCTGGTGTCTGCGCGGCGCGAGGGCAGCGGAATCCTGATCGAGGTTCGCGACCAGGGCGTGGGCGTGCCCGAGTCCGACCTGGAGAGGATCTTCGACCCCTTTTTCACGACGAAAAGTGACGGCACCGGCCTGGGCCTCTCGATTGCGCATCAGATCGTGACGCAGCACGGGGGCACGATGCGGCCGGTGCGCAACCCGGATCGCGGGATGACCTTCGCGGTTTGGCTCCCCGGAGGCACAGGATGACCGGCCGGCGGATCCTGCTCGTCGAGGATGACGAAAGCCTTCGCCGCGTCACGCAAGTGCACCTGGAGGAGGCCGGCTACCTGGTGACTACGGCGCCCGACGGGGCGTCGGCGCTGGCACTGCTTGAAAAGTATCCTCAGGACCTGGTCATCATCGACCTGAGGATGCCGGGACTGAATGGGCTGGAACTGTTGCGGCGCATCAAAGCCGAGTATCCCGAGCTCATCGTCATCGTGGTGACCGCCTTCGGAACCGTAGAGTCGGCCGTAGAGGCGATGAAACAGGGGGCCTACGATTACGTCACCAAGCCGGTGAACATCGAAGCCTTGCGCATGATGGTGGCACGGGCGCTGGAACATCACCGGCTGAAAGTTGAAGTTCAGAACCTGCGCCGCAGCCTGGATCGCAAGTATGGCTTTGAGAACATTCTGGGCCGTGCCCCCGCGTTACTTGAAACCTTGGAAGCGGCCGCGCGCGTAGCCGCCACGGACGCCACCGTGCTGATTCGCGGAGAGACCGGCACGGGGAAAGAGCTGCTGGCCAAGGCGATCCACTTCAACAGCCGCCGCCGCGAAGGTCCGTTCGTGATTATTAACTGCGGAGCGATTCCTCCAGAGCTGCTGGAGTCGGAACTGTTCGGGCATCTGAAGGGCGCTTTCACAGGCGCCGTGGCGCACAAGAAAGGCCGTGTCGAGATGGCCGACGGCGGAACGCTGTTCTTGGATGAAATCGGAGAGCTGCCCCTGAGCCTTCAGGTGAAGCTGCTGCGGCTCATTCAGGAAGGCGAGATCGACAAGCTCGGCGCATCCGCACCACTGAAAGTGGACGTGCGGATCATCGCCGCCACCCACCGGAACCTGCGAGCCATGATCGAGGACGGAACTTTTCGCGAGGATCTGTACTATCGGCTGGCAGTGATTCCGCTGGAGCTGCCTCCCCTGCGCGAGCGCGCCGAAGACATCCCGGAGCTGGTCTGGCATTTCTTTGAAAGGAGCAAGCAGCGCCACGGGCGCGACCGACTGCAACTGCCGCCGGCTTTGATGCCCTATTTTTGCGCCTATCGCTGGCCCGGCAATGTGCGCGAGCTGGAGAATGTGATCGAGCGCCTGGTGGTGCTGGCCCGTGGCGATGAGATCGCCTTCAATGAGCTGCCGGACTTTCTGCGCCGCGAGCGCCCGGCTCTGGATGCCATCCAACTGGAGCTCCCCCCGCAAGGTATCAGCCTGGAGGCGGTGGAGAAAGAGCTGATCGTGCGCGCACTGCGCAAATGCGGAGGGAATCAGAGTCAGGCTGCCCGCTATTTGGACATCAGCCGCAAGACCCTCATCTACCGGATGGAAAAATACGGCTTGAAGGAGAGGAATCCCGAGCGGGCGGAGCTGACCGCGGAGTCAGAGTGAAGGCGCCCAAGCCGGCGCGACGTAGGCATAGAAGACCGTGATCAGGCCGATCAGGGAAGCCAGCAGAATGCTGTGGCGCAAAGTGAAGCGAAACAGCCGGCCTTCGTCCTTGCGTGCCATCGAGGTGGCCGCCGCCGCCACGGCGATGCTTTGCAGGCTGATCATCTTGCCCATCACGCCGCCGGCGGAGTTGGAAGCCGCCATCAACACGGGGTTGAAGCCCAGCCGACCCGCGGTGATGACTTGCAGGTTTCCGAACAAAGCATTGGCCGAGGTGTCCGAGCCTGTGAGGAACACACCCAGCCAGCCGAGCAGCGCGCTGAAGAAAGGAAACAAGACGCCGGTGGCCGAGAATGCCAGGCCTAAGGTGGCTGTGGCTCCGGAGTAGTTCATCAGAAAGGCGAGGGCCAAAACAGCGGCAATCGTGAGCTCAGGCAACGCAAGCTGCTTGCAGGTCTTCCAAAAAATCCGTCCGAACTGCGCGGGGGAGAGCCGAAGCAACAGGGCTGAAACCAACGCCGCCAGCAGGCAGGCAGTGCCCGAAGCGGCCAGCCAGTTGAAGTTATACATCGCCGGATAGGGCGAAGATTTGGCCACCACCGGAGGGACGCGTTCGATCGCGTTGTGCAATCCGGGCCAGGCGAATTCCACCCGATATGAATTCAAGTAATTCCTCACGGGTTGCCAACCCCATAGCAAGACGAATACGACCAACAACAGGTAGGGTCCCCAGGCCAGGAGCAGCTCACGGGCGCTGTGACGCGGCGGCGCAGCCACTCGAGGATCGGCGTCGTTGAAGCGGAAACTGTCTCGGGGCTTCCACAATAAAAACAGGGCTACCAAAGCGCCGATGGTGGCCAGGGAACTGAGGATATCGGTCAGTTGGGGGCCGATGTAGTTGGAGGCCAGAAACTGCACGCCGGCGAAGGAGACGCCGCAAACCAGGGCGCCCGGCAACACGCCTTTCAGCGCGCGCCGGCCGCCCATCACAAGAATCAGATACGCCGGGATAATCAGAGAGATGGGCGCGCAGATTCTTCCCGTGGCCGCGCTGAGCTTATCCATGGGCAGGCCGGTTACGGTGGCCAGAGTCAGTATGGGCGTTCCGATCGAACCGAAGGCCACGGGCGCGGTATTGGCCAGCAGGCAGATCCCCGCCGCGTAGAAGGGCGAGAATCCCAGGCCTGACAGCATGGCGGCCGCCACAGCCACCGGCGTTCCAAACCCCGCCGCTCCCTCGATGAAGGCGCCGAAGGCGAAGGCGATCAGCAGAGCCTGAAGACGTCGGTCATCGGTCAGGCTTCCCACCGAATCCTTGACGATTTCGAATTTTCCGGTTTCGACCGTGATGCGGTAGAGCAGGATGGCGCAGAAGACGACCCACCCGATCGGGAACAGCCCGAAGGCCGCGCCATAGCCGATGGCATTTGCCAATGCCGCAACAGGCATTCGGTAAGCCAGCAGCGCCACCAAGGCCGCAGTCCCCAACCCGGTGAGGGCCGAGATCCAGGCCGGCTTCCGCTTGGCACCGAGCAGGTACAGCAAGGCAAAAATGGGCAGCGCCGCGACCAGCGCAGAAAGCCCCAGGCTGCCGACCAGGGGAGTGTAGTCTTGCGTCCACATGGGTTGAGTGCCATTGTTAGCGGAGGCGTGGGCTTACTGTCAAGCAGGCGCGCTCAGAAGCCTGCCGCTCCCCATCACAACCAAGGCTGCAAGCCCTCCCAGCGCACCGTCCAGTCTCGACGTGGGAAGCCCGGGGCGTGTTCGTCGGGGCCGCCCTGCCAGCCGGCGGCCATCATCGCCGTGGCCAGGAGCAAACCTCCGTTCGCCGGCAGGTAGAGCGGCAAGTTGGGGCGCTGCCAGACGTGGCCGTTGGCGGCCCACCGGTTTTTCGGGGTGTCCATCAGCAGGGCGTCCACGGCGGTCTCCGGCTCACCCAGGCGCGCAGCGGTCATCGCGATCATCGGATAGTCCCAGCCCCAGGTGGCCTCCCAGTTCCATACGGCCAGCACTTTGCGGAGCGTGCGCCGCATCGTCTCGCCATCCACTTTGCTACCCGGCAGCACGCCGAAGGCCGCCAACATGGAAGGATGATCGCGGTTGCGTTCACTGTAGGTTTGCGGGCAGTTTTCGTGCGCCAGATAGACTCCGTCTCGCACCGGCAGATCCGCCAGCCTCTGGCGCACGTGATCCCAGCGAGGCTCGGGCGGCAGCCCCAGTCTTTCCCTCCAGCGCTGGGCGATGGCGAGGCCATGCGCCCAGTACTCCAGTTCAAACGTCGGATTCCAGGTCTCCCTGGGCGGGTGATTCTCCTGGGCGGGGATTACTGGCGGACCCAGCCGGTAGCGCCCGGTCTTGGCGTCAGGAACCGCGAACGAGGCCATGAAGGCTGCGGATTCAAAAACCAGTTCGCGGTAGCGCAGCAGAGATCGCCGTGTAGGGCGCGCACGATAGCACAACTCCGCCAGGGCGATCGGATGCGGCTGTTGCCAAATCAGAAGCGGACCGATGGGCGAGGGACTATCGCGCCCTTCGGGCCCCACCATCTTCGGCCAGCGCGCGCCTTCGTAGCCCTGCTCGCGCGCCTTGCGCCGCGCCTCGGGTAGGATGCGCAGATACCAGTCCAGACTGCGCTCCAACAGCGGCGCGCGACCCCACAGCGGAAAGTGCGCTGCGTGCCACCAATGCATTTCCAGGTGAAACTTGCCGTACCAACTGTTCAGCGTGAGGCCCGTTTCCTGAGGCGGCATCGAGCCGGCGCACTGAATGGCGGTCAAGTACTGCGAAAGCACGATACGCCTTTCCAGTTCACGCGCCCGCGGGTCACGGCTGCCTTCGAGCTCGATAGCACCGCCGGCGGACCAGAATTTGCCCCAGTGATCCCTGGCAGCCTGGAAGACTCGCTCGGCGGCAGGCAGAGATGAGGCTTCCGGCCTTGGCGAGAACAAGCACACAAAGCTCAGTTGGTCGGACTCGGGCCCGACTCGAAGGACGAAGCGATGCGGACCATCCTGGCGGATCTGGCCCGGCTGGTCCCAGCCCACACTCACCCAATAGGTATCGCTGTCGAGTTGGCGCGCGATGTCGAGCCGTCGCCCGGAGGGCGTGCGGGCTGTGCTGCGATGGGCTTCCGGGCGTCCCCAATCCGCGGCAGACATCTGCGGTGAACCGTAAGGGAACTCGAAGACCACAGCCAGCCTCTGGTTCTTCAAGAGCGCGGAGCGAATGCGAACCGCCAGCAGATCCAGGGTCGGATGGCAGCAGGTTTCAACCTCCACCCGCTCGCCCTCCAAGTGAAACGAGCTCTGAAGAACACCGGACCAGAGATCGAGCCTCTGGAGGACGTCCGCCAGCTCGTCCGGTCGGGCCGGCTCTCCCCGCTGGGTCTTCAGGAGCAGGCCCACCCGACCCAGGTGCAGGCGGTGCGGATTCTCCCGCAGCCAGCGGTAGAGCTCTTCCTGGCCCTGGGCGCTGGTGGCGTAGCCTACGCGGCGTCCGTTGCTGTCGTAGTACTCCAGACGCAGGTCGGCGGGTCCGAGGCCCTTGAGCGGCGGAAAGCTGTGCCAGCCCCACTGGGACTGCGTGCAGAGAGGTACGCTCTGCGCATGCAGTTCGGGGAAGGTTTGCAGGCCGGTGGCGTCTGCTGTAAACGCAAACTCGCCATTGCCGACCGAAAGCGGCGAGCGTGGTTGAAAGCCCACTAGCGCCGGGTTGTGGCGCACCACTAAGGCTCGATGATCCACAGCCTCGCGACGCGGGGCAGCCACTGCGATGCTGCCCAGTTGGCTCAGCCACTGTCGCCGTGTTGTCGCCAGGCTCATCAAAGGCAGTCTAGCGCTCGGTGGCCGCGCCGTGGAAACCCGGCCGAGGTCACATATCCACGTCCATCGCGACCCACCGAAAGCTGCCGCGGCAGCGGCAGGTCTTGGGCGCTCAGTGACGATAGCATGACCGGGGGCGGGTAGTAGATCCTGGGGCTCACCGTAGGAGCGCGCACCGTGACGAGTTGTTCGGGTGTGGCGCCGCCT
>Ga0116210_1002791_pt1 | contig 10207 bp, 11 predicted proteins | sample TshhotsprinmetaG_FD_94483 | JGI IMG/M metagenome (GOLD analysis project Ga0116210, IMG submission 94483) | Hot spring microbial communities from South Africa to study Microbial Dark Matter (Phase II) - Tshipise hot spring metaG | ecosystem: Environmental > Aquatic > Thermal springs > Hot... | reverse complement strand
GGTATCTGTCAGAAGAGCGACAGAATCTGGCTGTTTCAGGTGCTGTTTCCCCCTCCCCTGTGCCCGCCCCCCGGCAAGAGAGGGCGGGCTTTACGAGGGGGAGTGAAGCGGGGTATCTGTCAGAGGAGCGACAGAATCTGGCTGTTTCAGGTGCTGTTTCCCCCTCCCCTGTGCCCGCCCCCCGGCAAGAGAGGGCGGGCTTTACGAGGGGGAGTGAAGCGGGTATCTGTCAGAGGAGCGACAGAATTTGTCAGTTAAAAAGTGCCAGAAAGGCTTCGACCACCTGCGGATCGAAGTGCGTCCCGGCGCAACGGCGCAGTTCAGCCAGCGCCTCATGATGCGAGACGGCAGGGCGATACACCCTTCCATCGGTCATGGCGGTATAGGCATCCACCACCGCAAGGATGCGCGCTCCCAGCGGAATGCGACTTCCCGCAAGCCCGTAAGGGTAGCCGGTGCCATCAAAGCGCTCATGATGCGCCAGCACCAGCATGGCAACATGTTCCAGACCTGAAAGCATCAGGATGATCTCGGCGCCTTTTTGCGGATGGGTTTTCATCACCTTCCATTCCTCAGCGCTCAATTCACCGGGCTTGCGCAGGGTCTCATCAGGGATGCCCACTTTGCCCAGGTCGTGAAGGATTGCCGCCCAGCGCACGGCTTCTACCTCTTCGGGCGGGCACCCCATGTGACGCGCCAGTTTGCCCGCCAGTTCAGTCATCCGGCGGCTGTGATCGCCGGTGTACAGGTCACGCTGTTCCAGCATGGACACCAGCGCGCGAATGGCAGTCACCTGGCTTTCGTGCAGGCGAGCGTTGAGCATGGTGCGGTGAATGGCGGCGGCGGCTTGATCGGCAATCATGACCGCCAGGCGGATACGCTCTTCATTGAAGAGCACCTCTTCCTTGCGCCAGTGGTCCCCCAGCACAATCAACCCCACAGTCTCATCCGCCACGCGCATGGGCACCAGACAGAGACTGTTCAAGTCATTTAACCCGAGATTCTGACGCACCATGGGCGTATGGACGAAATCGTACGCCTGATACACCACCGGACCCTGACTGTGAAGCACCTGGCGGTACTCGCGCAGTGCCGCGGGCAGGCGCTCCAGCCTCCGACGCTGCATTTCGGGCAAGCGCTCATCGATTTCAATCAGGCGCGTGACCAGGCGTCCGTCTTCTTCCAGGGTGAGGATGCGGCAGTACACCACCTGTAACAAACTGAGGCTGTGCCTGGCTATGGTTTTGAGAATCGTATCCAGCCGGTTGGTCTGATTCAACAGACGGCTGAGGTTGAAAAGGTCGGCAAAATGCTCGTTTGCCTCCGGAGCGGAGGGCGCCCCGGCAAGAACCTGATTTTGCCCGAGATACTGGTGCAATGCCATGGAAAAATCTCCCGCGATGTGCCTTTCCAACCCCACCTCGCTCCCCATCAGCGCTGTGGGTCAACCGAGAAAATGCGCAGGGCGCTCACCTGCATGGCAAAATCCGCCAGATCGCTGGCTTGAATGGCGGCAAGTTGCTGTTGTTCCTCGCCCTGCAGATGAAAAGCCTCTCCGCCGAAACCGCTGGCAATGGCTTGCGCCGGGTTGCTCAAAAGCAGTCGGCGAAACTGTGGACTGATCACCGCCGCGGTCAGCAGGCGGCTCAGTTCCTGTTCAGGATGCGTTCGAGAAGGTCCGGTCAGATTGCTTTCCTGAAATGAAGTGACCATGCCTCATCCTTCCTGAGCGGCAACCGGTGAAGCAGAAACCCGGGGAACAGCAGACGGACGGTCAGCCAGCGCCCACAAAGCGCGGATGCCCCCCAGCGCCACCAGTACATCCCCCGGGCTGAATGCCGCCCGATTCCACCCGTAATGGATAAAGAAAATATCCGAAAGAAACCACAGACGGGTTTGAAACACTGGCAGGACGATGTCTTTCCCGGTGCCCAGACGCGCCCCGATTTGCCATGAGTCGGGAGACACGTGCGGAAGCACCCGCTGAACCATCTCCGGGGAGATGGGCATCCAACCGCCGTTGAGGAGAATCACCAGCAGGTTGGATGCCAGCCCCAGTGCCAGCAGTGGAAAACCGGGCCTGGAAACATTTGCCAGGGCGAAGAGAAGCAGCCCGATCTGCGATGAAATTAAAGCCAGAGATGCCCAGAAATCCGGAATCTCGAAGCGGGTGGGAAGCACAAAAGCGAACAACTGTGGCAGGAACGCCACGAAGAGCAAGCCCATCCAGCGCACCTCGAAGGGATGCAGTTCGCGGCGCAGAATCAGCCCGCGCAGTACTGCCGCCGCCAGACCCACCGAAAACGCTCCGAGCAGGATCATGGCAATGCCCTAGTGGAAGAATCCACCTGCATCTTCCGGAGCGCCAGCGCCCAGGATGAAGAGCACCAGCATCAGGGCGAACACGACCAGCCGCACTTTGCGGCTATCAGCAAACAGGGAAACGAGCGTGGACATGGTTTACCTCCCATCAAAAAGTTCTATTTTCATCGTAGCAGGGGGGAGGCATCAAAACAGGCATCAAAACGGTCGTTAATTTGGCAAAATGGGAACTTTCTAATGTTTAATTTCTTAATTTAATTCCTATTTTTAATGGGAAACCCCCGTCTGGATCGGCAGGAAGCACAAAAAAATCCCGCAAGCCCAAGCCTGCGGGATCAATAACAAAGCAATACTTCCTCACCCTCCGGCGGATGCCGTTCCACCGGAAGTCGGGAATGCATTCGTCTAACGTCTTTTCAGGACTGGAAGAACACCTTGCGCGGTTGCCAGGCGTTTTCCTCAGGAACATACTCCAGCAAAGCCACCAGTTCGCCCAGCACGCTGACGGCGCGCACCATGTTGCCCGGCACCGGTTCTTCAGCAGGGATGCGGTGTCCATGGCGCACTTCGTTGACCTGTTCATCGGTCAGTTCCAGCGCAGGCCAGTCTGCCAGCGCCTCAGCAGCGGGGATGAGGTACTGGTACCAGGTGCCGTCCTGGAAGGCTTCGCGCAGTTTGCGCAGGGGAACGGCATCGCGCAGGGTAAAACGCCCGCTTTTGGTACGGCGCAAGCCTACCAGATGCGCACCACACCCCAGCGCCTGCCCCAGATCGTGCGCCAGCGATCGCACATACGTGCCCGATGAGCAGTAGATGTCAATCACCGCTTCGGGCGGCGCCCATTCGAGCAATTCCAGGCTGTACACCTTGATTTTACGCGGCGCCAGATCTACCTCTTCACCTTCACGCGCCATCTCATAGGCTCTCCGACCCTGCACTTTGATGGCTGAGTAGGGCGGCGGCACCTGTTCAATCTCGCCCACAAACTGCTGAAGGGCTTGCGCGAACTGCTCTTCGGTGATGCTCTCCACCGGCACCGAACCTGAACCGGTGACCCGCCCATCGGCATCGTAGGTATCGGTGCTTGAACCCAGGCGGATAATTGCCTGATAGCGCTTATCAGAAGCCGAGACATACTCGCTCAGACGCACCGCCGGACCGATGAGAACGACCAGCACACCTGAAGCGCGCGGGTCCAGCGTGCCGGTGTGCCCGGCACGGCGAATATTGGTACCTTTGCGGATAATCTGCACCACATCGTGCGAGGTCATGCCGACCGGTTTATCCACAACCAGCACCCCCGAAACCGTATTGCGAACGTCCATCGGGTTTTCCATCATGTCACTTCACTCCCCAGTTTTCAGACACCCTCTGTCCATAAATTTTTCCGCATACAGGTCAAAAAGGCACACTGTCCTTTTTATTGTCCATTCGATTTCATCATTTCTCTGGCGCTCTGGAGCAATTGCTCGGTTGCCGCCAGCACCCGCTCACAGACCTCTTCGACGGTGCCGGGAATCTCCGCTCCAGCCGCCGCCGGATGCCCGCCGCCGCCAAACTGCACCGCCAGCGCAGACACGTCAATGCCCGGGCGCGACCGCCATGAGACCTTGACCCTGCCCTCTTTCTGTTCATTGAACAGCACCACAATGTCACATTCGGTGGAAGAGAGGAAGTTGATTAAGTCGGCGTCATCGTTGCCGTTGTAGCCGGTGGCTTCGCGGTCCTGCTGATACAGCACCGTCCAGAACAGTCCGTTTTTCCGCTGTAAACGTTCCAGCCCAAAGCCCCAGAAACGCACGGCTTCAAAAGATTTAAGGAGCAGAGCCGCACGGTAAAGTTCCGGCAAGTCTGCCCCCCTGTCCATTAAATCTGCCGCCAGTCTCAACGCTTTGGATGTCGTGTTGGATGTTCGAAATCCTATTGTATCCGTAATAATTCCGGCAAGCAAGGCAGATGCGGCATCTTTTTCCAGCGGGAAACCCCAAACAGGCAGTTGCTCTGCCAGAATGGCGGCAGTTGCCACTGCGCTGGGGTCCACCCAGTTGAGGCGAGCAAAGCGGGTGTTGGTGATGTGATGATCAATGTTGACGTCCACCGGCACGCCTTCGGGCAGTCCAGCGGTGCGCGGGATGTCAGACGAATCCAGCACCACCAGCAAATCCGCCTCCTGGTCGGCTGTGCGCACAATCTGCCGGCTGCCGGGCAAAAAGCGCAGGGGTTGCGGCACGCCGTCGGGCAGGATCATCTGTACCTGTTTTCCGGCAGACTGTAAACTCAACCCCAGTCCCAGCATCGAGCCAATGGCATCGCCATCCGGGCGGATGTGGGTGAGGATGCGGACACGGTGGGCGTCATGGAGGGCTTGTGCGGGGGAGTCGCACCGGTCCAGTCCGTTCATGCCTCCTCGTCTTCATCCTCCACAGGGGGTGTGGCAGGGGCGGCAGGCGCAGGGCTTTCCTGCTCCCGCAAAGATGCCAGCAAACGCTCGATGTGATCTGCCCGTTCGGGGGTCACATCCCAGTGAAAGCGCAGGCGCGGGAAAGTGCGCAGTTCGATGTTCGCCGCCAGAGCGCTGCGCAGGAATCCAGCGGCATGGCGCAAGCCCTCCAGCACTTCCTCTTTGCGCACCTGACCTTCCACCGCCGAGACAAAAATATCGGCGTATGCCAGTTCTCGATCAACCTTCACACCGGTCACCGAAATACCCGACAGACGCGGGTCGGCGACTTCGCGCACCAGGATTTCCGATAAATCCTCGCGAATGCGGTCTTCAATCCGTTTCAAGCGAATTTTCGAGGGCATAATGACCTACCTCTATCCACAGCGCAGGAGAAAATCACGCACTCTTTTCAATGATGTAGCACTCAATGACGTCGCCGGGCTGAATATCATTGAAGTTGCGGATGCCAATCCCGCACTCGTATCCGGCGCGCACTTCGCGCACATCGTCCTTTTGAATCTTCAGCGAGGCTATCTCGCCATCGAACAACTGTTTGCCGTTGCGGAACACCCGCACCTTGCCGTTGCGGCGGATTTCGCCTTCCGTCACCCGACATCCGGCGACATTGCCCACTTTAGTAATGGTAAAAACCGCCAGCACGCTGGCTTTGCCCACCACCACCTCACGGGTTGCCGGTTCGAGCATGCCTTTGAGGGCTTTCTCCAGATCTTCGGTCAGACGGTAGATGATATCGTACAGGCGGATGGATACACCCTCGGCTTCTGCCAGACGGCGGGCGCTGGGTTCTGCCTGCACGTTGAAGCCCAGGATGATGGCTTTGGAAGCGCTCGCCAGCAGGACGTCGTTATCGGTGACGTTGCCCGCTTCGGCGTGCAGGATGTTGACTTTAATTTCACCCTTGGGCAAATCGTTGATGGAGTTAATGATCGGCTCCAGCGACCCCTGTACGTCCACCTTGAGGATGAGACGGAGTTCCTTTTCCTCGCCCGCCTGCACCCGCGAGAAGAGTTCCTCAAGGGTGGCTTTGGGCACACGGGCGGCTTTCTGCGCCGCTTCCATCTTGCGCTGTTCCACTACAGCGCGGGCTTCACGCTCACTGGCATAACGGGTGAACAGTTCACCCACCTCAGGCACCTCGCTTAAGCCCATCACCTGCACCGGCGTGGAAGGACCTGCCGAGCGAATCTTGCGCCCGCGAAAGTCGAACATGGCGCGCAGTTTACCGTAGGCTGTTCCGGCAACAATGATATCGCCCACCTCCAGCGTGCCGTTCTGCACCAGCAGGGTGGCGACCGGACCGCGGCTCTTATCCACCTGGGCTTCCACCACCGTGCCAATCACCTTGCCTTTGGGGTTGGCGCGGATATCAATCCCCTCGGCAGTAAGCAGGATGGCTTCCATCAGATCTTCCAGTCCAATGCGCTGTTTGGCAGAAACAGGCACGACCAGGGTATTGCCACCCCACTCGTCAGGGACGAGATCCAGTTCGGCTAACTGGCGTTTGACAAAGTCGGGGTTGGCATCGGGACGATCAATCTTGTTGAGCGCCACCACAATGGGCACCCGCGCGGCGCGGGCATGGGCAATGGCTTCACGGGTCTGCGGCATCACGCCGTCGTTGGCGGCAACCACCAGAATGACAATATCGGCGCCCTGCGCGCCGCGTGCCCGCATGGCGGTAAAGGCGGCGTGACCGGGGGTATCCAGAAAGGTAATCAGGCGCCCTTTATGCTCCACCTGATAAGCGCCAATGTGCTGGGTAATGCCACCGGCTTCGCCTTCGGCAACGTTGGTGTTGCGGATGGCATCCAGCAGGGTGGTTTTACCGTGATCCACGTGACCCAGGATGGTGACCACCGGAGGGCGAGGAATGAGGTTTTCGGGCTTTTCGGCGAGGATAGTGCGCCGCCACAGAGGAATTTCGCCGGTTTCGGTTTTTTCCTCTTCAACCATGCTCTCGGCAACGGCTTCAAAGCCCAGTTCCGAGACCACGATGGCGGCAGTGTCGAAATCAATCTGCTGGTTGATGTTTGCCATCACCCCGTTGGACATCAGGATCTTGATCACCTGAATAGGGCTGGATTCGGTACGCTGTGCCAGTTCACGCACGGTAATGCTCATGGGAAGTTCGATCTTCTTGCGCCCGTTGTCACTCATGTTCACCTCCTTGATAATCACACTCAATCCCCATTTGCGGGGCTTACACACTGCGGCGTTGTCCGGGAGGCAACCTGTATGCAGGACGCACAGGAAGATCAAACCTTCATGGCATCATGTCATTCCCCTGTTGTCCTGGATGGCTTTCGGAGGATTCTTCCTCCTGCGGGAGTTGCGCCACATATGCCAGCAACTGCTCCCGGTCTTCACCGCTCAATTCGGTTTTCAGGGCATGTGCCAGCGCCCCTTTGAGAGCGCGTTCCCAGCACGAGCGTAAGGCGTGAACGTAAGCCCCCCGTCCCGCCGCTTTTCCGGTGGGATCGAGGCGCACCCCCTGCGCCGTGCGGACTACCCGTACCAGTTCCCGCTTGGCGAGAACCTGCCGGCACCCCACACAGGTGCGCTGAGGCACATGCTTTACCCGTTGAACCGTTTTCTTTGTCACCTCTACGTTCTTCTTTTCATCGGGCTGGTCTCCCAGCCCGGAAAATCCGAATTACTCCCAGTCCCAGTCTTCCCCGCGCTTGTGCTTCTTGCGGATGAAGGACACATCGCGATCGGGGTCGTACTCCACAAAGCGGGAGCCTTTTTTCTTCTTCTTGGATTTCTTGCCCTTCTTATCGGTAGATGTCTCTTCTTCCTCTTCATCTACCACGTCCACAGGCACATCCGCACGCAGGGTGAAGAGTTCATCAAAGGAGAGTTCCTCCGTTTCCTCTTCCGCCACCGGTGCCGCCGCCATCTCCGGCTGGCTGACCGCCTCGACCGTTTCCACTGGCAAAGCCATTTCCGGCTCCGCCACGGTTTCATCCGTCACAGGTTCAACAGCCATCTGGACGGGTGCTACCTCTGCAGATGGGGCAACCGCTTCGGGTTCTTCCTGAGGCTGTGCCGTGACCACGGTACGCTCAACCAGGGCAGTGATCTCGCTCATCGCCTTTGGACCAATTCCCTGCAGTTTGAGGATTTGATCGGGGTCGAGTTTCATCTGCATGACTACTTCGCCCACGGTGGAGAAGCCGCCTTCCTGCAAGAGGTAAGCGACATGCTCGGGCAGACCGCTGTCGAGGATGCTGGTCTGGAAGGCTTCGGCAGGGATGGAAGCGCGGATGGACTGAACGCGGTTGTCTTCCTCTGCCTTTTTCTCCATGGCGCGGCGGCTGGCACGGCGCTGGACGCGATCCACAAACTGCGCCATGCGGTCGTATTCTTCGGAAGAGAGCGGACGCCCTTCGGCTTTGCGCGCCAGCAGTCCGCTGACGGCTTCTGCGGCTTCGCGTTCCACTTCGGCAATCTGCGCGTATTCGGGGTCGGTCTGCAGGCGATGCAGGGCTTCAGCAGCGGCTTCGGTCAGGCTCTTGATGTCAATGCGCCAGCCGGTAAGTTTGGCGGCAAGGCGGGCATTCTGACCATCGCGCCCGATGGCAAGGCTCAACTGATCCTCGGGGACAACCACCGTGGCAGTCTTGCTAACCGAGGACCTGTCGTCCAGATACACGCCGGTTACCCGCGCCGGGCTGAGCGCTTTGGCGATGTACACCGCCGGGTCGGCGTTCCATTCAATCACATCAATTTTCTCATCATGCAATTCGCGCACAATGGCCTGGATGCGCACACCGCGGATGCCCACGCAGGCACCCACAGGGTCAATGCCGGGCTGAGTGGCAGAGACAGCAACCTTGGCGCGCTCGCCGGGTTCACGGGCGATAGAACGAATCTCCACAATGCCGTGGTAAATTTCGGGCACTTCGGTCTCCAGCAGGCGGCGCAGGAAATTGCGGTGCGTGCGCGAGAGGATGATTTGCGGACCGCGCGGCGAGTCTTTCACCTCGGCAATCAACGCACGGACGCGGTCATGCACGCGGAAACGCTCACCGGGGATCATCTCTTTGCGCGGCATCGTGCCTTCGGCGCGCATCTCCAGCCCGATGGTCAAGCCCTGGGCATTGACCGCCTGTACCACGCCGCTGACGATCTCGCCAACCTGTCTGGCGTAGTGATTCAACTGCATCTGGCGTTCGGCATCGCGAATGCGCTGCTGGATGACCTGACGGGCAGTCTGCGCAGCCACACGACCGAAATCGCGCGGGGTGCTTTCCACCACAATCATATCGCCCAACTGCACGTTGGGGTTATAGCGGCGGGCTTCTTCGAGGCTGACTTCGGTCAGCGGCTCGCGTACCTGCTCGACGACTTCCTTCTCCGCGTAGATGGTCACCTTACCTGTATCCAGATCGACTTTGGCTTCCACCTGCTGCGCATTCGAGGCATTGACCGCCCGGCGGTACGCCGAAACCATCGCCGACTCCAGCGCTTTGAGAATCACATCGCGCGGCAGTTGCTTTTCTTCCAGCACTTCATTGAAAGCCAGTACAAACTCGTTCTTCATCGCTCTTACTCTTACTCCAAAATGAACCGGTTACAACAAGAAAAGTGGGGGTTGCCCACTTTTCAACGATGCCAATATGGGTGCGACTTGCGTTCTCATTTTAACACACTCTTTTTGGGGATGCAAGTCTTTCATCGCGGGTTGTCAGCCCAAAGTTAAAATGTGTCCCTTTTTTCGTGCTACAATCTTGAACATGAAAGGGAAGTGGAAATACACCCGTGCGGTCAACCCACGTCTGTTGCGGGATGAACCCATGCGCCGCTGTACCCTGGGTGAGTGCCGCGCAGCCTGCTGTCTCCATGGGGTGTGGCTGGCAGTGGAAGAACGCGATGACCTTCTGGAACATGCCGCGCTGATTGCTCCGCACATGCCAACCACTCTGCAAGACCCGGTGGTGTGGTTCCGCGGCGAGGAAAGCATCGACCCTTACGCCCCTTCCGGAAGGGTGATTCACAGCAACGTCTTACCCATGCCGGAGCATTACGGCGGCACGGCTTGCGTGTTTCTGCGCGAGGATCACCGATGCGCCCTGCAGGTGGCGGGCGAGGCGGCAGGCTTTCACCCCTGGCGTTTCAAACCTTTTTATTGCATTCTGCACCCGCTGGACCTGGACGAACAGGGACGCATCACCCTGGACGAGACCCCCGCCATGCTGGCAGAAGAAGGCTCGTGCCTGCGCCCCGCCGAAACGCTCATCCCGCTGACACAGACCTTTGAACCCGAACTGACCCATTTACTGGGCGAACTGCCCTCACACAACTCATCTGTATAATGGAGGTGAAACCATGCCCGTGTTATACACCACGCTGGGAACGCTTTCCGCCCCGCCGGAGGGCATCATCCTGCCCCATGAGCATATTTTTGTCGATTTGCGG
>Ga0116210_1002777_pt1 | contig 10232 bp, 9 predicted proteins | sample TshhotsprinmetaG_FD_94483 | JGI IMG/M metagenome (GOLD analysis project Ga0116210, IMG submission 94483) | Hot spring microbial communities from South Africa to study Microbial Dark Matter (Phase II) - Tshipise hot spring metaG | ecosystem: Environmental > Aquatic > Thermal springs > Hot (42-90C)... | reverse complement strand
GTTCAAGTCCCGTCTTCGGCATTTTTACCCCTTGGTTAACACAACCATCGTATGTTTTTCATAAAGATACTCATTACCTTAGTTCTGGTAATCCTTTTAACGGAAGTTTCCAAGCGTGTACGTCCTGCGGTTGGAGGAATCCTCATGGGGCTGCCTCTAGGAGCAGGTTTGTCTACCTATTTCTTAGCGTATGAACAGGGAATTCCCTTCCTGTTAAAAGCGATCCCATGGGGGATACTAGGATTGAGTTCATCTCTATTCTTCTCTTTATCCTACTATCTCACCGATCGATTCTTCCCCCATCCGGTACGAATAGTCGCTGCCCTTCGGTCTTCCCTGGTGGCGATTCTCGTGTATGGGGTCGTATCTTTGGGCCTTCGGCTTCTTCCATTGCGGTTGGAGATCGCTCTTCTAGTAACTTTTGGGATGATTTTCCTAAACCTAGGGTTAGTTCGATGGCTCATCCCCCCTTCCGTCAAGCCTCCGAAAACCCAATTTAGTCTCAAGTTGATCCTGGTAAGAGGACTGGTTACGGCTTTAACCATCGCATCCATAACGGGAATGGCTCGTGTCATTGGTCCTGTGTGGTCGGGGATATTATCCGCTTTCCCCATCGTACTGTTTCAGGTCTTGGTTTTTCTCCATGTAGAGGAAGGACCCAAAGTGTATCCGGGAATCATAACGGGATTCGCATATAGTGTGATGAACCTCTTGGTGTTCTACCTTCTCCTTGCCTTGCTCTTACCAGTATTAGGACTAAACCTTACGTATGTTATCGTGTATCTTTTCTCTATGGTTTTCCTCTATCTCTTGAACCGACTCCGCCATTAGTTTATAATGCCGAAAACATTTCCGGAATAAAAGGATCATCCATGAGTGTTCGAGTTCGCTACGCACCCTCTCCAACAGGGTTGCAGCATATCGGAGGGGTACGGACTGCCCTATTCAACTACTTCTTTGCCCGATCATCGGGGGGTACCTTCATCTTAAGGATTGAGGACACGGATCGAGAGCGGTACGATCCAAGGGCTTTGCAGGATATCTTCGATACCTTCGATTGGTTGGGTATTCAGTGGGATGAAGGCCCCCGGGTAGGTGGTCCTTACGGTCCCTATTTCCAGTCTGAAAGAACCGCATTGTATCGGGAACACGCGGAAAAATTGGTACAGGCAGGGCAAGGATACTACTGTTTCTGTACACCGGAGCGTTTGGAAAAACTTCGGGAAGAGCAAACGAAGCAGAAGGAGCCTATTGGATACGATCGACGTTGCAGGAGTCTTACTCAAGAAGAGGCAGAGCGGAGGAAACGTGGGGGAGAACCATATGTGGTTCGATTGAAAATCCCCTTGGAAGGAACTACCACTTTCCATGATCGACTCATCGGAACCGTTGTGCATGCCAACAAGGATATTAATCCAGATCCGGTTTTGCTGAAATCGGATGGATTTCCCACCTACCACTTAGCCAACGTAGTGGACGACCATCATATGCGGATCACCCATATTTTAAGAGCGCAGGAGTGGATTCCATCCTGTCCCCTCCACGTGTTGATCTACCAAGCCTTTGGATGGGAACCTCCCGAATACTGCCATCTACCCATGGTGATGGGTTCGGATGGTCACAAGTTATCCAAGAGGCATGGATCAACCAGTTTGATCGAGTTCCGCAATGCGGGATACGTGCCTGAAGCCATCATCAACTACATTTCCCTCCTTGGATGGTCCTATGACGATTCCCGACAACTCTTTACCAAGGAAGATCTGGAGAAGCTCTTCACCTTAGATAAGTTGAACAAGGCTCCTGCAGTATTCGATTACAAGAAGTTGGAATGGTTCAACGGAGTCTACATTCGAGAAAGGGATAAGGGGAAATTGAAGAAAGAGCTGATCCCTTTCCTACAAAGAGACGGCATTTTGAGCAATCCCATAACCGAAGAGGAAGACAGAAAACTCACCGCTTGTATTCCGTTGATTCAGGAGAGATTGAAATTCTTGACAGATGCCTCTCAGTGGGTACGGTTCCTGTTCAAAGACTTACCCCCGTATCCTGCGGAAGCGTTGATTCCCAAGAAGGGGAGCAAAGAGGAAGCCCGGAAGAGTCTAGAGGCTCTCCTAACAACGATTGATCAATGGTTCGAGAAGGATCCCCAAAAGAGCGAGGAGTTCCTCAGAACCCTCTCTGAATCTTTGCAAATCAAGTTGGGGAACCTACTGATGCCCCTACGGGTAGCAGTGACAGGGTCCTCTGTATCCCCTCCCTTGATGGAGTCCATACAGATTCTAGGGCGAGAAGAGACGATGAAACGAATACAGAGGGCTCTACAGCTTCTATCGGAGTAAAAGTACACTAATTAAGGGAGAACAGCATGGCAGAATTAACGATGGAAACCTTGGTATCCTTATGTAAACAGAGGGGCTTCGTATTTCAGTCCAGTGAAATATATGGAGGCCTGTCCTCTGCGTGGGACTATGGTCCTTTAGGGGTGGAACTGAAGAATCGGATCCAGCAATTCTGGTGGAAGGAGATGACTCAACTGCACGAAAACATCGTGGGGCTAGATGCGGCTATCCTTATGCATCCAAAAGTATGGGAAGCTTCCGGCCATGTGGAAAATTTCACCGATCCCCTAGTGGACTGCAAACAGTGCAAGCAGCGCTTCAGGGAGGACATGATTCCGGAAGAGAATCGGGTCAAGAGGATCTGCCCTGAATGTGGAGGACAGTTAACCGAACCCCGTAAATTCAACTTGATGTTCAAGACCCACATCGGACCCGTGGAAAACGATGCCTCCATCGTCTACCTTCGGCCAGAAACGGCTCAGGGAATCTATGTGAACTATAAGAACTGCATGCAAACCAGCCGGTTGAAGATTCCGTTTGGAATTGCTCAGGTGGGAAAGGCCTTTCGGAACGAAATCGTGACCAAGAACTTTATTTTTCGGACCTGCGAGTTCGAACAGATGGAAATGCAGTTTTTCGTGAAACCCGGGGAGGATGAAAAATGGTTCGCCTACTGGCGGGAGAAACGGATGGAGTACTATCACAAATTGGGAATTCGTCCCTCCAAACTTCGCTGGCATCGACATGGACCGGATGAACTGGCCCACTACGCAAAGGATGCTTACGACATCCAGTACGAGTTTCCCATGGGTTGGAGGGAATTGGAAGGGGTCCACAACCGATCGGATTACGACCTTAGACGGCATAGCGAGTACTCGGGGAAAGACCTCTCTTACCTAGATGAAGAAACGAAGGAACGCTACATTCCTTATATCATCGAGACTTCAGCAGGGTTGACCCGAAGTGTGTTGATGGTGCTTTCCGATGCGTACGAGGAGGAGCAGCTTCCCGATGGCGAAACCCGTTCGGTCCTACGATTCCATCCATTGATTGCTCCCATTACCGTAGGAGTATTCCCTTTGATGAAGAAAGACGGCCTTCCGGAAATTGCCCGACGCATCGTAGAAGAACTGAGGGAACATTTCACCACCTTCTACGATCAGTCTGGTTCGATTGGTAGGCGGTATCGGAGGCAGGACGAAGTCGGCACTCCTTTCTGTGTGACTGTGGACTACCAGACAAAGGATGATGGGACTGTTACCCTTCGCTATCGGGATTCGATGGAACAGATACGATTGAAGATCGAGGAATTGGTTTCCGCTATTCGTCAGAGCATTCGAGAGTACAAGAGGGTGGGTGTTTGATGAACAGAGCCTTACAGACCTTACAGGAAAGAGGTTTCATTCAGCAGTGTACGGATTTGGAAGGGTTGTCTGCACTGATGGATAAAGGTCCTGTTACCTTCTATGTGGGGTGTGACCCGACAGGGCCTAGCCTCCATATCGGTCACATGGTTCCATTCTTTGCCCTACGGCATTTACATGAAGCGGGACATATTGCCATAGCCCTTATCGGAGGGGGCACAGCCCGCATTGGTGACCCGTCGGGTAAAACGGAAATGCGGAAGATGTTGACTTATGAACAGATCGATGAAAACTCCGAACGAATTCGTAAACAGTTGGATGCGTTCATTGGGTTCGATGGGAAAACCGCCTTTACCGCCAACAACAAGGACTGGTTGGCCAATTTGAACTACATCGATTTTCTCCGAGATATAGGGGTGCATTTTTCGGTGAATCGGATGCTTTCTTTCGAAGCCTACCGAAAGCGAATGGAAACAGGATTGACCTTCATCGAGTTCAACTACCAGCTCCTCCAGAGTTACGATTTCCTTCAGTTGTATGACCGATATGGATGCCGTCTTCAGATCGGGGGAGATGACCAATGGGGGAACATCGTGGCAGGCATCGAACTGATTCGTCGAATCCGGGGAGTTGAGACCTACGGGCTAACCTTTCCCTTGGTTACAACCTCAGATGGGAAAAAAATGGGGAAAACAGAGAAGGGCGCTCTGTTCCTGGATCCTGCCTTGACGAGTCCCTACGAGTTCTTTCAGTACTGGCGGAATGTTACGGATGCTGATGTGAAACGGTTTCTCCTCATGTTCACCTTCCTTCCGGTATCGGAATGCGAAACATTGGGATCTGCCAAGGATAGCGCCATCAATCGTGCCAAAGAACGGCTAGCTTGGGAAGTTACTGCCCTGATCCATGGGAAGGAAGAAGCCGACAAGGCTCTTCAAGCGGCAAGGGCGTTATTTGGGAAGGGAGGAGCTACAGGGGATGCGGATGCAGTTCCTACCCATAGAATCCCTGCCAAACGGATAGAACAGGGGATTCTGGCCATTGATCTTTTCGTGGAATCTGGGCTCTGTCCTTCCAAGAGTGAAGCCCGAAGGTTGATACAACAGGGAGGGGCTTTTGTCAACGAAGAAAAGGTAACGGATTTGGAAAGAATCCTCGATTCCACCCTTGTCCAGGATGGCATTCTGTTGCTTAGGGCAGGGAAAAAACGGTATGTTAGAGTGCGGGTAGAGTAAAAATAAAGGAGGATAGCCATGGTTCGGATTAAAACGGTTTTCCTCTTGATTCTCGGTACCTTGATATTCCCTCTGCCTCTCGTGTCGCAGCCGGAGGTGGTTCGCGTCGCTGCATTAAAAGGGCCTACAGGTTTAGGGATGATCAAACTCTTCCAGGAGAAGCCAAACCTGGCTCCCAATGTCCGAACCGAGTTTTTCGTATACCCGTCCCCAGACGTGGTGATTCCTCGGCTTTTGAATGGGGAAATCGATCTAGCCGCCCTTCCTGCGAACCTAGCAGTAAACTTGTACAATAAAAAAATCCCCTATGTATTGGCTGCCATCATTGGGAATGGGGTTCTGTATTGTGTTTCTACGGATCCCACCGTTAAGAGTCTTGAAACTGTCGACCGAATCCAGAATGTGGCAAAGGGTTCTACCCCCGAATTTATTCTGAGGCATATTCTGGAGGCGAAGGGGTTACAGGGGAGGGTCAAGGTAGAGTTTCGATATGCTCCCGTCGAACTTGCCCAACTTCTCATAGCAGGAAGGGAAAAGACAGGGATTCTACCCGAGCCGTTTGCTACGAAGGTGTTACGAGCTCGACCAGATGCTTGCATCATTTCAGATTTACAGGAGGAATGGAGGGCTCTCTACCCAGATACTCCTACTTATCCGATGACCGCTCTAGTGGTGAAGTTCTCTTTCCTACAAATGTATCGGTCCCTTGTGGATTCTTTCCTCTCCCTGTACCGTGAGTCTCAGGATTGGGTTAAGAAACATCCTGAAGAAGCAGGAATTTTGGCCGCTCAGTTGTCCTTTGGGGTCGAACGTGAGGATGCGAAGGATGCAATCCCTAGGTGTAACCTGACCTTCGTTCCAGCCAAAGAATCTCGACCCGTTATGGAACGATTCCTGAGAATCCTACTCCAGGTTGCTCCGGAATCGATCGGAGGAAAGCTTCCAGATTCGGAGTTCTATGCCATCCCTTGAAGGAAGGAGATCCCTTTTCACTATCCGTTTTGCCTCCTTCTTCAGTTTCTTTCTTATTTGGAAACTGGCCTCTCAATGGATGGACAGTCCCATTATCCTGCCTTCTCCGGAAGATACGTTAAACGAAACTTGGGCACTCCTCCTTACACAAGGTTTCTACCAATCCTTAGGCGCCACATTACTTCGAGGAATTACGGGTTTTTTCCTATCGATGTTGTTGGGTCTTTGTGTTGGAATCCTGGCGGGGAAATCGTACATTCTCAGAGAATTCTTTAGACCTTTCTTGACCAGTATCCAATCTACGCCTGTGCTTGCAATTATACTCCTTGCCCTCATCTGGTTTCCTACGGAAACCGTTCCTGTATTCGTTGCGTTTCTCATGGGTTTTCCCATCATTACTACCAATGTAGTAGAAGGGATCTTGGCAGTGGATCGAAGGCTTATCGAGATGACAAGGGTATTTCGAATCGAAGCATGGAAGCGAGCCCTCTACGTGGTGCTGCCTTCGATCCTTCCCTACTTAGTAGGGGGAGCATCATCTGCCTTGGGGCTTTCCTGGAGAGTAGTGGTGGCTTCTGAAGTACTGAGCCAACCCCTCCTTGGAATCGGCACAGGAATGCAGGAAGCGAAACTCCGACTGGAAACAGCAAGAGTCTTTGCTTGGACATTGGCCGCGTTGGTGTTAAGCTACTCTACGGAATCCATTTTCCGCTGGGTAGTGAAAAGATTGAAGAGGTTGGCATGAAGGTTGAATTGGAAGGAGTACGGTTTGCCTATGGGTCAGTAACGATTCTAGACCGTTTTACTGCTCGATTCCCTTCGATGAAAGTTACGGTTCTTTTAGGACCTTCCGGTTGCGGGAAGACTACCATCCTGAACATACTGGCAGGGTTGTTGCTACCGCAGGAAGGAATCGTTCGTGTAGGAGACAGATCCCCCTTAGACGTTAAGGCAGGTTATATCTTTCAAGATGTACGGTTGATTCCCTGGCTTACTGTAAAAAGGAATCTCGATCTCGTTCTTCCTCGAGTACTCCCCAAGGAGGAGAGGCTTCATCGGATTCGATCGGTGTTACAGCTTTTAGGATTGGAACATGCCTTGTCCTTGTTTCCCGATCAACTTTCAGGGGGGATGTACCGGCGAGTAGGAATAGCTAGAGCTTACCTGTTCGAGCCAGATATCTATCTGATGGACGAATCCTTCCAGGGGTTAGATCCTCCCTTGAAATTTCAACTCTTGCTGATGTTTCAGCAACTACGATCTACCTATCCCAAGACGACGATCTTCGTGACGCATGATATTGAAGAAGCCCTCTTAGTGGGAGATGAAATCCTTCTTCTTTCCCCTATCCCTACCCGTATCGTCCATATCCTCAGGAATCCTGTTCCCGTGGAAGAACGGGTACCGGGTAACCAGGAAATCGCAAAGTTAGAGGGAGAATTGTTTGCCCTCTTTAGAAAAGAACAACTGCAACTAGGAAAGGAACGAGTATGAAAGCATTGGTATTAAAGCAACCGAACGAGATGGTTCTCCAAGAGGTCCCCAATCCTACTCCCAAGCAGAACGAGGTATTGGTTAAGGTTCTGCGAGTGGGTGTCTGTGGAACGGATTTACATGCCTATGGCGGGAATCAACCCTTTTTTTCCTACCCCCGAATCGTGGGGCATGAATTGGCCGTTCAGGTAGTGGAAATTCCTAAAGAGGCTCGGAAGTACGCTTCCCACGTGAAGGAAGGGGATATCGTTGCCGTTTTACCGTACCTTCATTGTGGAAAGTGCATTGCTTGCAGAATGGGTAAAACCAACTGCTGTATAGAATTGCAATGCCTTGGTGTGCATACGGATGGAGGAATGAGGGAATACTTCACCATCCAACCCAAATACCTTGTGCCGGCAGGCAAGGTTTCGGTAGAAGATCTTGCCTTAGTGGAATGTTTTTCCATTGGGTTTCATGGGGTGCGAAGATCAGAGGTAAAACCAGAGGAGAATGTGCTGGTAGTCGGTGCCGGGCCCATCGGCATCGGGGTGATTCATGGGTTAAAGGAACGGCGGGCTAGGGTAATCGTACTGGACGTCAATGAGAAGAGACTCGAATACGCTAGACGGGTAGCCAAGGCAGATGTGACGATTCATGCAGGGAAAGAAGCGGTAGAGCAACGGCTTCTAGAGTTGACAGGAGGAGAGTACCCCACTCTCGTAATGGATGCCACAGGTAATGCCAAACAGATGATGGAATCCTTCAATTTTGTTTCCCAGGGGGGTAGGGTGGTGTTCGTAGGTTTAGTGACGGCAGATATTACGTTCTCTGATCCCCTGTTCCATCGCAAGGAAATCACTCTCTATGCTAGTCGAAATGCTACCATTGAGGATTTCAAGAATGTGATCTCTGCTTTGGAAAGCCGCCGGGTAAGCACCGAAGGGTTCGTTACCCATACAGCTAGCCTAGAAGAAGCGGTTCATCAGTTCCCCCTATGGAGGAAACCAGAAACTGGAGTGATTAAAGCTGTCGTAAAGGTAGGATAATCCTTAGGGGAATAGATACCTACGTAGAAATCGGTTAAGACCCCATCGGAAACGTTTTCGGTGGGGGCCCATCCCTTTATTTTCCAAAACATCGGGACTTTCCCCTGTTTCCTTATGGACGGATTTTAAAAGTATGACATCTGCCTCGTCCTTTCGAAGGGAAAGCCGAAACCCTCGCACTTCGATTTCCACAGGATCTCCAAGGGGAGCTTTTTGGATCAGTCGAATTCGGGTGCGTTTTGTCAACCCTAGACTCAATAGTTTATTCCGATAGGTAGGATCGCAGGGAGCATACCCTATAATTTCTGCTTCCTCTCCAATCTCTAGATCCTTCAATCGAATGGTTTTCATGTATTATTGCTCCCCACGGAAAGAAAAAGTTTCGAGAATAAAATATTCTTTGGCTTTCCTAAGTGAAAATGTAACGGAAAGGTTTACGCACTGTCAAGAAGTTAAATGGAGATCTTTACACTGGCATGCGTAAGAGTCTGCGGAAGAATACGAGGATTGTGTCCTTGGCTACATGGAACCAGGAACCTCTGGGGATCTCTACTCCTGCTAGAAGGTTTGCTTCTCTGAGTACCGTCCTTCCATCGTATACTCGGAGGTTTCCAATGACTGTTGTAGGTTGGACAGGCGCTTCAACGAAGAACGTCTGGGTACACTGAACCTGGATATAGGATTCTCTTTCCCTTCGTACGGTGACGGGGATGGAAGAGGGAACAGAGGGAGTAAAACTCTGGGTAGCTCCTTTCCATACCCGTATAGAGGTTAGGGGCGGAAGGGGTACTTCCTTTGTCATGAAGTGTGCAAACCCGTACTCCAACAACCGCACTGCCTCATCGTTACGAGTTTGGATCGCTTTTCGTGGATTAGAGTCGGTAGTTCCCAGGATGACCACCAGTAGACGGGTTCCATTTTTCTTGGCGGTAGCAGCCAGATTGAATCCCGATTCGTAGAGGAATCCTGTCTTGATCCCGTCTGCCCACGGGTAGGTGTAAACCAGGGAATTTTTATTAAACTGTGTGATAGGTCGTACCTTCTGACCATTCTCCACATTTTCTGGGCGAGGATAGGTGAACTCCCGAAGACTATGGAGGGTGTTCAAACTCTCGGGATGTGCTTCCAGGTAGAATTTCAAGAACAAGGCAAACTCCCGGGCAGTAATTCTATTGGATGCATCGTACCCTGAAGGTTCTACGAAATAGAGGTTTTTCAAACCTAGTCGTTCTACCTCTTGATTCATCTTTTGAGCAAAGGCAGAAACCGAGCCCGAAACGAACAAAGCAGCTGCAATGGCAGCATCATTCCCCGAAGCTACTGCGAGGCCTTGAAGGATGTCCTGAACAGTAGCTCGCTGGTTTGGGCCCAGAAACATGAGGGAAGAATCAGATGGTTGATGAACGGCCCAAGATTCCGGGGGGAGGGGAACCGGCGTCTGCCAGGAGATTTCACCCTTTTTTATTTTATCCAGGAGGATATGGATGGTCACAACCTTTGTGAGAGAAGCGGGAGGGTGGGGTAGGTCTGGATTCTTTTCATAGAGAATAGTCCCGGTAGTGGCATCCATTAGGATAGCCGCTAGGGAAGTAACTCTAGGCGGGGGAGGAAGCGAACTAGGATTCGCCTCCAAGACAAAGGGAATGGTTGTGTATATTGAGATAAGAAAACCTACCAATTTCCAACGCATGGGAATTTTCCTGTATACCAGCCATATCCTCAGGAATCCTGTTCCCGTGGAAGAACGGGTACCGGGTAACCAGGAAATCGCAAAGTTAGAGGGAGAATTGTTTGCCCTCT
>Ga0116210_1002773_pt1 | contig 10250 bp, 7 predicted proteins | sample TshhotsprinmetaG_FD_94483 | JGI IMG/M metagenome (GOLD analysis project Ga0116210, IMG submission 94483) | Hot spring microbial communities from South Africa to study Microbial Dark Matter (Phase II) - Tshipise hot spring metaG | ecosystem: Environmental > Aquatic > Thermal springs > Hot (42-90C)... | reverse complement strand
CTCGCCATGTCCCGTCTGCCGCTCCGCCGACGGGGTTGCCGCCGTTTTGAATTTGTCCAGATGGAGGCCGACGCGTTCTCCGCGCCGGGTTGCGGACCCAAGGAGACGTCGATGAATGCCATGGTGTCCTCGCCTGTCCGACGTGCAATGCAGATCCCGTTCCAAATCTCCCGCCGGCGCTTCCTCCGGACGGCGGCCGGCTCGCTGGCCGCCGCGACGCTCGGTTCCTACGGCGTGGATCTGGTCCGCCGCCCCCCGCGCAAGGTGGGCCTGATCGGCGCCGGTTGGTACGGCAAGAGCGACCTGTGGCGGCTCATCCAGGTCGCGGCGATGGAAGTCATCGCGATCTGCGACCCCGACCGCAACATGCTGGAGGGGCGCTGGAGATGTCCGCCCAGCGCCAACCATCCAAACGCCGGCCCGCGGGCTCTACGCCGACTACCGGCAAATGCTCCGCGACCACCGGTTCGACATCGTGCTCGTCGGTTCGCCACTGGCACGCGCTCCACGCGATCGCCGCGATCGAGGCGGGGGCCGATGTCGACCTGCAGAAGCCCATCAGCGTCGACGTGATCGAGGGCGAGGCGATCCTCGCCGCCGCCCGCCGGCACGGCCGCGTCGTCCAGATCGGCACCCAGCGCAAGAGCACGCCGCACCTAATCGAGGCCAAGAAGAAAGTGGTCGAGGCCGGGCTCCTGGGCCGCGTCGGCCACGTCGACATGTGTTGTTACTTCCACATGCGGGCCAACGGAAATCCGCCGGTCCAGCCGGTCCCTCACTTCCTCGACTACGAGCTGTGGACCGGTCCCGCGCCGCTGCGGCCCTACGACGGGCTTCCGCACAAGCGGTGGTGGCGCACCTTCATGGAGTACGGCAACGGCATTGTCGGCGACATGTGCATCCACATGCTCGACACCGTCCGGTGGATGCTCGGGCTCGGCTGGCCGAAGAGGATCAGCTCGTACGGCGGCATCTTCGTACAGAAGGACGGCAAATCGAACATCACCGACACCCAGACGGCGACGTTCGAGTACGACGGCCTGTCCGTGGTTCGGCAGCACCGCACGTGGGGCGCGCCGGTCGCCCCCGACTATCCCTGGGCCCTGTTCATCTATGGCGAAAAGGGCGTTCTGAGGGCCAGCACCCTCCGCGCGGACTTCGTGCCGGTGGACAAGAAGGCCCAAAGCCTTCACTTCGAGTGCCCCTACGAGCGCGAGCAGTATCCGGAGGATCTGACGGAAAAGGACATCGAACTCAACGCCGCCCCGGCTGCCCGGCGGCACAGGCTGGATTTTCTGGCGGCCATTGACCGACGCTCGAAGCCGGTCGCCGACGTGGAGGAGGGACACATTTCCACCGCCGCGTGCATTCCGGCGAACATCGCGATGGACCTCGAGCGGCCGTTGAGCTACGACCCGATCACGCGACCGATGCCGGGCGACGAGGCCGCTACCGCCCGTTTGCGCCGCGCCTACCGCGCGCCTTAGGTGCATCCGGAAGCGACGCCGGCGTAACCGATCAGGCCGCGCCAAACACCGGCGCCAGCGCCGACTCCAGGTCCGCGGGGCTGCGCACCGAATTCAGCCGCCGCTTGAGGTCGGCCGCCCCCGGTAACCCGGCGACGTAGCGGACGAGGTGGGCGCGCAGCCGGCAGGCGGCGATCTGCTCCGGCGCATGGCGGCGCCGGGCGGGCGGATGACGGCGTTCGAGTTCGATCAGTCCGGCCAGGTGCTCGAGAATCAGCCCCCGCAGCTCCGGCAGTGAGGGCGGCGCGGGGGGGGGCCGGCCGGCCGCGAGCGCGGCGGCTTCCGCAAAAAACCAAGGCCGACCCAGCGCCGCCCGTCCGATCATCACCGCGTCCACCCCGTACCGACGCAAATGGTCCACGGCCTGACGGGGCGTGGTTAGGCCGCCGTTGCCAATGATGGGGACGCCGGGGTGTCGTCGTTTGACCTCGCCAATCAGGTCCCATTCCGCTTCACCGCTGTGCCGGGCGGACGTCGGACGGGCGTGGATCGCCAAGGCAGCCACGCCCGCCTCCGCCAGCGCCGCGGCCAAGTCGAATATGACAATCCGATCCGGCCGGGGGCCGATCCGCGTCTTCACCGTCACCGGCAGCGACACCGCGGCCCGGATGGCGCGAACGACGGCGGCCAGCCGGTCCGGGTCCAGCATCAGGCCGGCGCCGGCCCCGCGCCGCACGACCTTGGGCACCGGACAGCCCGCGTTCACGTCGATCCAGTCGAATCCACCGCGTGCCGCCACCCGCGCCGCCGCCTCGGCGAACACAGCCGGTTCGCTCCCGTACAGGTGCGCCGCAACCGGCCGCTCCTCCGGATTCGTCGCCAGCAGATGCCAGGTGGATGGCGAATTCCGGACCAGCCCATCGACGCTGGTCAGCTCCGTGTAGACCGCCCCGGCTCCCATCCGGCGGCAAAACATGCGAAACGGGAGCTCCGTGTACCCGGCCATCGGGGCCAGCAAAAAGGGCCCCCGCCACAACGTTGTCGCCAGAGATGGTGTTCTCGAGTCCACGTGCGCCAGACTGTCAGATTGCGCACCGTCTGGCCAGAGCCAACCAGTGTTGGGTGCACCATGTCGCGGCGCCCTAGAGACGCGATCCCGTTCGAGGCGCGCACGCCGGACCGTTGGGCCCAAACGGTGTGCGCGTGGGTCCGTTTCGCGGTGGCATGTTGCAAGCGCGGCCACAGCGACGCAGAGCCGCCTTGAACGGCCCTCGCGTATCGGGTCAGAATGCCATCCGCGCGATGACGACGGCCTCTCCGAAGGTTCGGTCGGTTTCGCCGCCTGGAACGGCGGCGGGGTGACGCCCACGCCGTGCCGGATCGCCTTCCGATCTTCGAACTTCGCGGCGAGCTGCGCTCAGCGCTGAAGGAGGGCAACCGCGTCATCGTTCGCGCGCCCACCGGCTCGGGCAAATCTACGCAAATTCCGCAGATGCTGTTGGACGACGGCCTGGCCGGAGACGGCGAAGTGGTGGTGATGCAGCCGCGGCGTCTGGCCGCGCGCATGTTGGCCGCACGCGTCGCGCGCGAACGCGGCGTGGCCTTGGGCGGTGAGGTCGGGTATCAGGTTCGCTTCGACGCCCGCGTCGGATCCGGCACCCGTCTCCGGTACGTCACGGAGGGGGTGCTTTTGCGTCGCATGCTGGAGTCGCCCACGTTGGAGGGGGTGAGCGCCATTGTCTTCGACGAGTTTCACGAACGTCATCTCTACGGGGATGTGACCTTCGGCCACGCGCGCACGCTGCAGGAATCGCGGCGGCCCGACCTGCGCCTGCTGGTGATGTCGGCCACGATGGCGACGGAGAAACTGGAGGCGTACTTGGCCGGCGCCCGAGTGCTGCGGTCGGAGGGGCGGGTGCACCCGGTGGAGATCCGGCACCGGCCGCCACCCGGCCGGAGGCGTGATGCGCCGCCGATCTGGGAGACGGCCGCCGACGCGGCGGCGGCGCTGGCCGCCGAGCTGCCGGACGGCCACATCCTCGTGTTCATGCCGGGCGCGTGGGAGATCCAGCGGACGATCGAGGCGCTGCGCGAGCAGCCGTGCGCACGGGGCTTTGCCGTGCTGCCGCTGCACGGCGAGCTGCCGCCGGAGCGCCAGGACGAAGCGGTCGTCCCCTCCGCGGGCCGGCGGATCATCGTTGCGACGAACATCGCGGAAACCTCGATCACCATCGACGGGGTGCGCGGCGTGGTGGATAGCGGTCTGGCGCGCATTCCCCGTTATGACCCCGCCCGCGGCATCGACACGCTGCTTGTGGAGCCGATCAGCCGCGCCTCGGCCGATCAGCGGGCCGGACGGGCCGGCCGCACCGCGCCGGGGGTGTGTGTGCGGCTGTGGTCGGAGGCCGAGCACCGCGGTCGGCCGGCCGAGGAGACGCCGGAGGTCTGGCGCGTGGATCTGGCGGAGGTTGCGCTGGCCCTGAAGGCCGCCGGCTACCGCGACCTGGCCGCCTTCCCGTGGCTCGACCCCCCCGGTCCGGAACGCGTACTGCGCGCGGAACAACTGTTGGCCGACCTTGGCGCGACCGACGCGGACGGCGGCCTGACCGATGTAGGACGCCAAATGCTGGCGTTCCCCGTCCACCCGCGCCACGCCCGGATGCTGATCGAGGCCGGCCGCCGTCGCGCGGTGGGGGCGGCGGCCGCCGTTGCGGCCCTGGTGCAGGGGCGCGACATCTTTCTTCCGCGCGTGGAGCGGGACGTGGAGGAGCGGCGGGCTAAGCTCTTCGGGGATGACGCGACCTCCGACTTTCTTCCCCGTCTGCGCGCGCTGGTCTGGGCCGAGCGCCAGAACTGGAATCCGGCGGCCGGCGCGCGGATGGGCGTGCGGATGAACGCGGCGCGGGAGATCGCGGCGCTGCGCGACCGGTTCCGCGCGATCGCCGCCGCCGAGGGTCTGTCCGCGGGAGCCACCGCCCCGGACGAGGCGGACTTGCGGCGGTGCATCCTCGCGGGGTTCGCGGATCACGTGGCGGTCCGGCTGGACCGCGGCACGCTCCGCTGCGCGCTGACGCGCGGCCGGCGAGGGGAACTTGCGCGCTCCAGCGCGGTCCGCGATGCGCCGCTGATCGTTGTCGCCGAAGTCCGGGAGACGGAAGGGCGCGAGATCGGGGTGATCCTCACCCTGGCGACCGCGATCTCGCCGGAGTGGCTTCGGGAGATGTTTCCGTCCGCCGTGCGTGACGCGCGCATGACGGAGTGGGACCTGGCCGCGCGGCGGGCCGTAGGATGGGCATGCCGCATGTATCACGATTTGGTGTTGGAACGTCGGCCGGCGGAGCCGGACGCGGTGGAGGCGGCGCGCCTGCTGGCCGACCGCGTCGTCGCCGGAGACCTTCGTCCCGAAGGGGTGGAGGCCGCGGCGCAGTGGTTGCGGCGGGTGGAACTCGTCGCGCGGCTACGGCCGGAATGCGGCGTCCGCCCGCCGGCGCCGGACGAGACGGCAGCGGCGGCGCTGGACCTGTGCCGCGGGGCCGTGTCGGCCCGCGAAGTGTCCGGCCGATCGCTGGCCGCCGCGCTTCGGGCGCGGTGGACGCCGGCGGAGCAGGCCGCCGTGGAGCGCGAGGCGCCCGAGCGCATCACGCTCTCCAACGGGCGCGCGGTTCGCGTGACCTACGAGGCCGGCGGCGAGCCGTGGATCGCCGCGACGATTCAGCATCTCTACGGGGTGCGGGAGGCGCCCCGCATCGCCGGCGGCCGTGGCGGGGTGGTGGTTCGCGTCCTGGCACCGAACCAGCGGCCGGTGCAGGTGACGCGCGATCTCGAGGGGTTCTGGGGGCGCGAATACCCGCGGGTTCGCGCGGAGCTGGCCCGCCGATATCCGAAACACGAGTGGCGGTGAACGCCCCTCAGGCGGGCGCCGCGCCGTAGGTCTCGGCGCAGAAGGACCGCCAGTCGGCCTCGAGTTGTTGCCAGTCCACGCCGAACGCCGCGCGCAGGCTGCGGTCGAGGTCGAACGAACTGCGCTCGCGCACGGCCTTGAACAGTTCGGGCAGACGGCTCCGGTACGGTTCGCGCGAGAAAAGCATGCGGTAGACGGCGACCAGTTGCGCATAGTCCGAGCGCCTCACGGGCCGGTCGCTGCACAGCTCGCGCAGGGGCCGCATCGCGCCCGTTTCGATGAGCCGCCGGATGTGGGCGTCGAAGCCGTCCTCCGGGAACAGCCGCAACTGGCACCAGTTGGCCACGGCCTCGTGCAACCAGTGGCCCTCGCAGACCAGCCCTCCGGCCTGCGAGAGCCATGCGTGAACGAACTCGTGGAAGAAGACCGGCCGCATCGAACCCTTTTCGGGCGACCAGTACGAGGTCGCGATGCCGAGGATGGTGAATCCGTCGGTCGTCGGCGGCGACGCGGCGGAGAGCAGACGTTCCGCCAACCGCGGCGGAAACGACCGATAGTCCTCCTCCCGGGCGAAGACCAGCAGCGTCGCCGGACGCGGGGGAGGTGGGAGAAATGGAAAGTGCAGGCGCAGGTCCCGCGTCAGGCTCTCTAGGGCCGCCCTCGTCAGCGCCAGGTCCAGCTCGGCGCAGTCGGTCATCACCGCGTACTCGGCCGCGCGGACTAGCCGGACCGTGCCGCTGGGGGCGTTCGGAAAGGCGATCTCGCGCAACTCCCGCAGCTCCAGCGCCGGCCCGAGGCCCGGCTGCTCGACCCATTCGACGTCGTCCACCCAGATCTCGGTTTCGCCGCGCAGGCGGATTGCGAACCGGCGGACCGTCTCCCACGACGGAATCCGCGCGCCGAAGGACCGGAAGAAGCGCAACGGCATCTCCACCGTCCGCCAACCGCCGGGTTCGGGCTCGAACCTGCGCCACAGACGTGAGCGAAGATCGGTGTCGAAGAACTGGATTTCGGCCGCCGTGGCAGGCGCGTCCGGTGGACGCCAGCAGCGGAAGCGAAGGATGGCGGCGTTGGTGATCCCGGGCGGCGGATCGGGCGTCGTGAGCAGGATCGTGCCCCCGGTTCCGCGAACGCGAAGCGCCAGCCCCGTGGGCGCGCCCTCGGCTGCAGGTGGAACGGAGGCCGCGACAACGATGTCTCCGTGAGCAGTCCACTCGCCCGCTCCCGATTCGAAATCCAGCTACGGGGAGGCACGGCCGATGGCCGGCAGGCATGCGACGACCACAGCGGCCCGGAATGAAATCTGCATGAGCATCTCCCCCATGTCGGCCTAACCAGGTAAACTATCTTTTGACCCCGGCTCCGGCAACATGTCCGTCTTCGGGCGGGGTTGGGAAGAAGAAACGATGACCGTGGTCGCGCCCATTCGTGCTGCGCGGAAAGGGCGGCCCCTCGTTGCCGCGAGGGCTCGCCCTCCGCTGCGCATCCGATGGCCGGCCGGTCGGCGTGGCGTGACGGATTGGAGGAAACGGCGGTCCCGTCGGCGGTTGTCGGCCGCGGCGTGGCCCGGATCGGCGATCCTCCACGCCGCCGTCGTGGCTGGCGTGCTGGCGTGCCCTTCGCGACCCCAGTTCGCTGGCAGGGCGGAGGTGGTGCCCGTCGTCGCCGTGGACATCGGCCGCTTTCATCCGGAAGCGCCGCCGCCTCCCCCCCCGCCGCCGCTGGCCGAACTGCCCCGGCCCGAGCATCCGCTGCCGGACCCATTGCCGGTCCCCCAGCCGCTGCCAATTGAAATGGTGGTCGTGCAGTTTCAGACCTCGGTGCCGCCCGCGGAGGCGGCGTCCGAAAACGTGATCGAGATACCCGTCGAGCCGGCGCCCGCGGCCGCGCCTGCCATCGCCGCCGCGGAAGTGCAACCGCCCGGCTGGGAGTCCGTGCGCGAGGCCATCCTCCGGTATCTCGCCTATCCGGAATCCGCGCGGCGGCGGGGCGAGGAGGGACGCGTGTGGCTCGTCCTGAACATCGGCCCGGCCGGCGAATTGGTGCATCTGGATGGCGAAGGCGACTCGCCCCGCCTGACGCAGGCCGCCCTCCACGCCGCCCGACGCGCCGCCCCCTTCCGTGGCGCCGGCCCGGCCGTATTTCGCGTGCCGATCCTCTTCCGTCTGACGGGGAGGGCCGATGGAGGCGACGGTGTGCCGGGCGCATGATCGTGTAATCGAAACCGCCCTCTGAGCGTTTTATATGGACATGGCGGGGGTAGAAACATGAAACGCCGGCTGAGGGCGGGAACGGCCGCCGCAATGGCGGTGGTCGCGGCGGTGACGGCTGCGCGCGCCGCGGCGCCGTCCGGTCCCGAGAAAGTGCGCGTCACCGCGACGCGCAAGACCGCCGCGTCTCGCAGCGGACCCCACCAAAACCTGCCCGAGGTGTCCGGCCGCGTCGAACAGGATGACGTGTACTACCGGTTCGAGATTAAGCGCCTGGCGCCGGACGTCGGGGAGAATCTGCGAGTTTCGTACATGGTCGTGGTTCAGGGGGCGCTGGGCAATTTGCGGCCGGCGGCGGTCAAGGAAGAGGAGGTCGTCCTTTCCGGCCTGAAACCGGCGGTGGTGGAGACCGATCCGGTCACCCTGCAACGACTCCAGTGGAACCGGTCCGGCGTCGGCACGGGCGAGCTGCGGGAGCAGGTGTACGGGTGGGCGATCCGCGTGACGGACGAGAAGGGCACGATTCTGCTCGAAAAGTACCAGCCGAAGGACCTCGAGACCCAGTACGACCGCCTGCTCGAGCGCTGGCAAAAGGAGGCGGGAGGCGCCAATGCCCGCTGCGACCGGTGGCCTGAGAGCCCTGCTTCCGCGCTGCCGGAGCACCCCCTGCGACGGGGACGATAGGCCTACGGGTCACTCCGATCCGCGCCGCTCGGCGTATTTCCGGACGATCGGCTCCAGTCGCCGCAGCGCAGCGGCGGGCGCGGCGTCCCAGGGGGTCAGCGTCGCCGCCGCGAGGGCGTCGCGGCAAGCGCAGGCGCGGCTGGTCGGGAACGCCGCCAGGAAACGGGCGACGAGATCCGGCGCGAATGCGGCGTTGGCTCGCAGGTTGGCCAGCACCATCTCGGCGGTCACCGCCTTCTGGCCGTCCACTCCCGCGTCGCAGTCCGTGATCATCGCCGCCACGGCGTAGCAGATCTCCGCCTCCCGGCACAGCTTGGCTTCCCCGAGGAGCGTCATGCCAACCACATCACATCCCCAGGAGCGGTACAGGCGCGACTCGGCGGCGGTGGAAAAGGCTGGCCCTTCGATCTGGATATACGTTCCGCCATCGAGGACGGTGCGGTCGGCGCCCTCGGCGTCCGCCGCGGCCCGCGCGGCCGCGACCACCGCCGCGCGAAGGACTGGACAGAAGGGCTCGGCAAACGCCACATGGGCCACCACGCCCTCGCCGAAAAAGGTGTGCGCCACGCCGGCCTTGCCTCGGTCCACGATCTGATCCGGCACCAGCACGTCGCGGGCGCGCAGGTCCGGGCGCAGCGCGCCCACCGCGGAGATACCCAACACCGCGTCCACGCCCAGGGCCTTTAAGGCCCAGACGTTGGCTCGATGGTTGATTTCAGAGGGCAGAAGTCGGTGCCCCCGCCCGTGCCGTGGAAGGAAATAGGCCTCGATCGCACCCAGCCGGCCGTGGACAATCACATCCGACGGGGCGCCGAACGGCGTGTCGATCTCCACTTCCCCGACGATCTCGAAGCCGGGAAGCGCGTAGAGGCCCGTGCCGCCGATGATGGCCGTGCTCATGATGCATTCCCTTTCGGAGCGAGTGTAGAGGCATGCGCCCGCCGCCGCCACTGCATAGGTCGCGGACCGGCGGGGACTCCCACGTGTTCGTCCGCCCGACGGTCTGGCGAAGAAAGACTGACGCCTTCGACGAGGGCCGGAGAGCGAAACGGGGGCTGGACTGCCGGCGTGCGGCAGGCAACTGGCCGGATAAAACCCTCCGGCCCTGATTTCACGATGGGAGCAGAGGATGTCGTTCGGTGTTTCCAAGTCGCCGCCACGGCGACCCCGGCCAGGGATGGGTTATGGGCGGAATCTGGGGTGATTCTCTTTTGGGGTGGCGGAAACTCACTTGAGCAGGTCCGTTGTCCGCAGAGGCGGAATGGAGCGGGTTTGTGTCGTTCTCCGCCGGGCGGTGTGCGGAGGGGCCGCGGTGGCGTCGGGGCTGTAGGCGGGGCTGGCCGCCGGGGACGCTACGTGGGGCGATTGCGAGTACGTGGTCAATTCAACGCCGCCCGACACGGTGACCATCATCCGCTGCATCGGGGACGGGGGCGAGGTGGATGTCCCCGCTGCGATCGCGGAGAGCTTGGCGTTTGAAAGCTGCGCGAGCCTATGTCAAGTCCAGTTCACAGAGGACGCTGCGACGGCCGCCGCCGACATGCTCCGTGAAGGCGAGCCGACCAGCATGGCACGCAAAGCCTGGGAAAGACGTTGCCGGCCGTCCGACCCCCATCTGGCCGCAGGTCCTAGGTGTGACGTCGAAATCCGGTGCAACTGGAGGTGGCGGGCGGCGCGGGGCGGCAGGTATGGATCGAGGCGTGCCTCGCCCTGTCGGGGCACGGTTGGGGGTGCATTGCCAGCCACACGATGCCTGCCGGAAATCGGTTGCTCGTCCTTGATCGGTGGGAGCTGGGGATCGCTCCACCGGTTCGCTTCTATGGGGTGGTGCTCCCCTGGCGGGCACGTCGGCCTCCGGAGATTTCCGTGCGCGGGCGCCCGGCGCTCGCCATCGCCCCTGCGCGCCAGGAAGCCGCCGAGCATGGCCACCAGACGCACCACCTCGTTGAGCCTGGGCGGAGTCTTGGGCACCTTCTTCCGGTTCAGGAT
>Ga0116210_1002772_pt1 | contig 10250 bp, 9 predicted proteins | sample TshhotsprinmetaG_FD_94483 | JGI IMG/M metagenome (GOLD analysis project Ga0116210, IMG submission 94483) | Hot spring microbial communities from South Africa to study Microbial Dark Matter (Phase II) - Tshipise hot spring metaG | ecosystem: Environmental > Aquatic > Thermal springs > Hot (42-90C)... | reverse complement strand
TGACGCAGTTGCGTCACTTGATGAGGTAATGACATGAATACCGCTCAACTTGCAAGCAGGCAAGTTCGGCTCGGCTTTTCCTTGCTCCAACAGACCTACCCTATTTTGTTATGAGTATCCAGCGGGAAGGTCTCTCGCCTACTCGACCTGTACCCCTCATCCCAGGCCCCTCTCCCACGAAAGGGCGAGGGGAGTCAAGCTCCCTTCCCCCTGTGGGGGAAGGGCAGGGGATGAGGGCTGTAATGAGGGAATAACATCAATACCGCCAGCTACCAAGTAGGCACGTACGGCTCGGGTTGTATTATCCCTTTCTCCACTGTTCCCCACAATTATATCATGAGTAGCAACCTCCCTCCCTTAGCAAACTACGGCAGAAAGCGAAACCCCCTTCCACCGCTGGGTGCTCCCAACTTCCAAATTCCCATGTCGCCGGGAGCTGAAAAGGAGACACGACAGGGAGGAATGATCAGACGACCGTGCACGGTCAAACGATAGGTGCCGCTGGGGGTGTTGCCTCCACAACGGGGGTAGCCATAAACAGGATCATAAGCTTCCAAATAGGTGGCTGAGACACTATAAACGGCAGGCTCAATGGTAAATGTTTTTTCATACGGAGCTTCCTTGTCTCCCTTGGGAATGACAAAGTAGTAAAAAATCTCTTCTCCATTTTTGGAGGCTTTCAGTGTGAGAGCTACCGCTATATCCGCTTTGTTCATTACGGTCAAACGCACTAAATGGGGGGAACTAAACCCCCAACTGCTCAGGGCGGCAAGCAGCGTAATCCACACCCCGATCGTCGCTTGAAAAAAAGTGAGGATAGCGAAATTGGAACGGTGTATCTTACTCACTGCGTAATGCCTCCACGGGCTCTAATTTCGCCGCCCGATTGGCGGGATATAAGCCGAAAAATACACCCACTGCCAGAGAAAACAGTGTTGCCATCAAGATCGAATCGATGGTGATCAGAGGATTGAGCGAACTGCCCCCCATGCTTGCCAAGCGTCCAATCAGATAGGAGATGCCATAACCCAACAGAATACCAATCACACCGCCGCTCAAGCTCAAAAGGAGCGATTCGAGCAGAAACTGGATCAGGATATCTACTCTTCTGGCTCCCACTGCCTTACGTAAACCAATCTCCCGCGTCCGTTCAACCACAGTCACTAGCATGATGTTCATGATTCCAATACCACCGACAAGCAGAGAGACACCGGCAATGCCGCCCAGGAATGCGGTCATGATATCCGTTATCGTTGAAGCAGTCTCCAAAAAGGATTGAGTGCTGCGAATTTCGAAGTCGTCCGTACCCAAGTTGCGTCGGTGGCGGGCGCGCAAGATTCGTGCGACTTCTTCCATGGCGCTCTCGACGCTTTGCGAATCTTTTGCCTGCACATAAATCATGCTTACTTCATCTGGAACACTGCGGCTGACCAATCGCACCTGAGCGGAGCTTAGGGGCACTAATACTCGGTTATCCTGACTGCCGAAAGAAGTTCCACCGGCCGATTCCAATACGCCGATTACCGAGAAAACCTGCCCGTTGAGACGCACTTTTTCGCCGATCAAATCGCTGGTACGGTTGAACAATTCTTCGGCAACCTCACTGCCCAATAGGACAACGGTCTCATAATTGCTGACATGGCGCTCTAAAATCGCGCTACCAGAGGCAATTTTGACATTTTGGACGGTGAAATACTCCGCTGTCACGCCAATCAGTGAGGTGTACGTGCTTTTCCCCGCCACCGAGGCAGAGACCTGAGTTTGCAGAACAGGAGCGACATTCAGGACCGAAGGCGCTTTGCTCTGGTCTTGGAGGGCGGCGACATCACGCAGGGTCAGAGGCTCAGGATTCTCGGCATCTCCTCCGGCATTGACAAAGAGAAGGTTGGTGCCGAGACTTTCGATTTGCTCGGTGATCTGCTGTTTTGCGCCATTGCCAATCCCAAGCATGGCAATCACCGCAGCAACGCCGATCACAATACCCAAAATAGTCAGGGCTGAGCGCACTTTATTAGCTGTGATGCTCTGGAGGGCTTCGATTAGAGTGGGAAAGATACTCATTTCCTCTTCTCCTCGACAATTTTGCCATCGCGGATGTAGATCACTCGATCTGCATAAGTTGCGATGTCGGGATCATGGGTGACGATGATTAAGGTTGTACCCAGTTGACGGTTCAATCTCATCAGCAGCTCCATGATTTCTTCACCCGATTTGCTATCTAAATTACCAGTCGGTTCATCGGCGAGGATAATGGCAGGCTGATTGATAATGGCTCGGGCAATCGCTACCCGCTGTTGCTGACCTCCGGAAAGCTCATTTGGGCGGTGATTTATGCGATGGGCGAGTCCAACTGCTTCTAAAGCCTGACGCGCCTTCTCGGTGCGGTTTCCATTCGTGCTGCTATATCGGAGAGGGAGCTCTACGTTTCTCAGTGCGGTTGAACGGGACAACAAGTTAAACGTCTGAAAGATGAAGCCCACTTTTCGGTTGCGTATGCTAGCCAGTTGGTTATCATTTAACTCTGCTACATTTTCACCATCGAGAGTGTATTTGCCAGAGGTAGGACGATCGAGACAGCCGAGGACATTCATTAGGGTGGATTTGCCCGAGCCAGAGGGCCCCATGATTGCCGTGACGCTGCCACGTTCCACTTTTAAGGAAACGCCTCGCAAAGCAGGCACTTCCACGCTGCCCATCCGATAGGTCTTTGTCAGATCGGTGACTTCAATCACCCAGTCGCTCATGGCTGTCCTCCCCCGCTGTTGCTCGGATTGCGTGAAGGTCGATCACCGGGTGGCGGCCCGCCCATGCCGCCCATCATGGGGAAAAAGCCGCTCGCCACTGACACATCGCTTACGTTCAAGAGCACAAGATCACCTGCTTGAAGCTCGCCGCTCAGGATTTGGCTGTAGCTATCCGAAGAAGCACCAATCTGGATTGCAACTGCTTTCACTCCTTCGCCAGCTTTTAGGACGTAGACAACTTGATTGCCGTTTTCATAACGGATGGCTTCGTTTGGAACTAGCAAGGAGCGTTCAGTCTTTTGAATCAGAATCTCGGCCGTGCTGGTCATGCCCGGTCGCACCTCCGGGGTGACATCTAGCAATCGCACGGTAACGGTATAGTCCGTGCTGTCGGATACCATTGCCACAGCGCTGATCTCCCCTTCGAACTGTTTACCCCGTAACGCGTCCAAGGTAATCGTTACCTTCTGTCCGATTTGGATCTGATTGATATCCACCTCGGAGACAGAAAGATCAACAAATAATGTCGAAAGGTCATCAATCCGAAACGCTTCGCTGTTCGCTGTGACTTGATCGCCCACCAGCGGAATTGCCTTGGTCACCACGCCGGCGAAGGGAGCTTCGATCCAAGCCAAGCGCATCGCAGCTTCGGCTGCGGTGATGGCTGCTTGTGCTTGGGCTATTTCGTCAGGTGGAGGGCCATTCTTGTAAGTCTCATAATCTTGTTCTGCCTTTGCTAAATTGGCTTTGGCAACCTGCAAGGCATATTCATAGCTCAACCGTTTGACGGCCGTATCGTAATCTGCTTGAGCTAAATCCAACGCTTCTTTCAATTTTTGGCGGGTGGTGTTGTCGTATTCTGAAAAACGATATGGCTCGAACGCTTTTCGCGCTGCTTCCAGACGCTCCTCCATTACAGCTAAGGCTTCCATGGCACTCATTTTTGCCTGATTAGTAGGGACAATAAAATAATCTAGTTGGTATTGCGCATCCCGCACAGCTTTGGCATAAGTGGCAATTTGATTCATCGCAGTCGCTTTTGCGACCTCTGCGTTGGTGTAGAGTTCATTGAGAGCCTTTTTTGCGCTCATTAACTCTGCCTCTGCCGAGATGACCGCTTGGGGCAGGGAATTCTTCGCTAGCTCGGCTAATTTTTGGCCAGCTTGCACTGTATCGCCCACTTGTACATACACTTTCTCCACAGTGCCACTGGTGCCCCATGACAACGTCGCGGATTGGGCAGAGCGCACCGTGCCTGTTGCATTGAGGGTAATGGTCAATTCTCCCTCCTCGACAAGCGCTGTCTGGACTTCAGAGGCGGTTCGCTGCATGGCATTGCGCTGCCTAATGAAGCGATAGCCAAAGAAGCCGGCAATAACCAAGAGCAGACCTAGGGCAACTAGCCATATTTTTTTCTTCCTCATTGTCAACCTCCACAAATGATGATTAACCTTCTCTCCAGCAGAGAGCATAACAAAAGCAGCGTACATTGGGCAGTGAACGCAGTCATCAATCGCTCCAAACAGAGATGACTGCCGTCATAGAGCAGGGTGATCGGAGTGTATAGTCGAAGGAATGTGAATATGCTATGATTCAAATGATGAAAACGATTGAGATGGAACCCGGTTTTTTGCAGGTATTCCGGTTCTATGCGTGGCTGCGGGTGGCGTGGTTGGTATTTTTGCCTACCCTCCACTTCGGCTTTTCTGCCCCCACTTTGCTGGATGAATTGAGCTTCCCGATTGGTTTGTTTGTCCTTGACACGCTTTTTTTGTTGGCATACCTTTATTGGCATGGTTTTGGCGAAACGTTAGGGAGGACATACATTCCCGTTGCGCTGATTTTCGCTACACTTACATTACTTCTCGAAGGACATCTGCTGGCTGCTTGGCGTGGCTTTATCCAACTGGAGCCATTCATCTATATCCTATTGATTTTGACAGCATGGCAATATGACTTTCGTGCAGTCATCCTTTTCAGCTTGAGCACCGCCCTCATCCAATTGGGATTAAACTGGTATCTTCCTCAGCCTGATCCTATGATACGCTTCCTGCCGGAATCCTCTGCTGCTCAACGCGCTATGATCGGGGGATTTCTGCTCTCTCGCACCATCACATTTCTTTTGTTGGGCTATGTCGTTGTCCGTCTAGTCAAAGCTCAGCGGAGTCAAAGGGCTGAGCTGGCACGCACCAACTTGCGTTTAGTTCGTCACGCGTCAACGGTTGAACAACTAACCGTCAGCCGCGAACGCAATCGCTTGGCGCGTGAATTACACGATACCCTCGCTCATACCCTCAGCGCCCTTACGGTTCAACTTGATGCCCTTCTCACGGTGTGGAAAGCCATCCCTGCCCAACCCCGCCAAATGATCGAGGAAATGCTTGCTACCACGCGGGGAGGGTTGGATGAAACCCGCCGCGCCTTGAGCGCCTTGCGCGCTTCACCCTTAGAAGAGATGGGCTTAAGCTTGGCATTGCGCAGCCTAGCAGAGGACTACGCTGAACGCAATGGATGGCAATTGAGCCTCAACATGCCTGACCAATTTGAAGGGCTTTCGAGTGAAGTGGAACAAACCTATTATCGCATTGCCCAAGAAGCCTTGCAGAATTCAGCGCTCCACGCCAATGCGAAGCAGGTTTCTGTATCCCTGCAAAAAAGAGATGGTTATTTAGACCTGCAAATTCAGGATGACGGTAGAGGATTTGACTCCAAAGCTGTTTCAGAGGAGCAAATGGGACTGCGAGGGATGAGAGAGCGAGCAGAATTAATCGGGGCAAAGTTGGAGATTCAATCTCAACCCGAGCAAGGCACCCTGATTTATCTGACAGCGGAGGTGGAGATATGATTCGCGTGGTGGTTGTGGACGATCAGGCGGTGGTTTGTGATGGCTTAGAGCTGATCTTGGGTTCTGATCCCAACATTCAAGTCATTGGCAAGGCGTACGATGGCGATCAAGCCATCGAGCTTGTAACAGAAAAAAAGCCAGATCTGGTGTTGATGGACTTGAAAATGCCGGGGTTGAACGGTATCCAAGCGACGCGTGAGATCAAGCACCGTTTTCCACAGGTGAAGGTGCTGGCGCTCACCACCTATGGGGATGACGAATGGGTCTTTGATGCCATTCGCGCTGGAGCAGATGGCTATCTGCTCAAAGGTGTCAAACGCGAAGAACTGCTGAATGCTGTCCAAGGGACGGTGCAAGGCAAGACCCATGTCGATCCTTCGGTAGCGGGGAAACTTTTTCAAAGCGTCGCTCGCGCCTCTACTCCCCCTTCCAGCCGATTGAGTGAAACACTGAGCGAACGGGAAGTCGAAATCTTACGGCTCATTGCTCAGGGCTATACCAACGCCGAAATTGCCGAGAAGCTCTATCTGACGCGCGGCACCGTTCGCAATTATGTCAGCTCCATCTTAGAAAAATTAGGGGTAGAAGACCGCACACAGGCGGCGATCTTGGCGATTCAATGCGGTTTGGGGGAAAGTTAAGAGGGGCTATCGGCACTTGGAACGCATGGAAATGTTTTAGCCATTCTCTCAATAAGGTGACAGTTAAAGCTATCTAGGGAAGGGGAATGAGAGTGAATTTTGTCACGAGGGTTGATAAGGTTATCCCTTAGCCATGAGGAAGTTTTATCCGATCAGACTGTGCAAAATAAGCATGAATGCTTTCACGAGAGTGAAGGCATTCATGCTTTGGGTAGGGAACGAACTATGCCTTCTTTAGCACCGTCTTGAGCAGAGTCTCTTTGTCGAGGGGCTTGGTGCAGAAATACCAATCGTAACAGGTGGTATCCTTTTCTTTGCCCTCCATGCGGTCTTTTGCTACGCCGCAGGAGCCGGCTGGCGGTACGATGACATCATCACCGGGCTGCCAATCTGCAGGAGTAGCGACTGAGAAGGCATCGGCGGTCTGCATGGCAATCAGGGCGCGATAGAGTTCATCGAAGTTGCGCCCCAAACTGAGCGGGTAATAAACGATGGCGCGGATGATACCCTTGGGGTCAATGAAGAACACCGCACGCACAGCTTTGGTCGAGCTCTCGCCGGGTTGGATCATGCCATATTTCCTAGCTACCTCCATCGTAATATCTTCAATGAGCGGGAATTTTACCTCGACGTTTTTCATGCCTTTGTATTCGATTTTTTCCTTGATGTTGCGTAACCAAGCAATATGACTATAGAGCCCATCAACCGACAGGCCGATTAACTTGCAGTTGGCTTGAGCGAACTTCTCTTCGAGAGTCGCAAAGGTTATAAACTCACTTGTGCAGACAGGGGTAAAATCGGCCGGGTGACTGAATAAGATAACCCAACTACCTTTGTAGTCAGAAGGAAAATTGATTTCCCCTTGGGTGGTGATAGCTTTGAACTGCGGTGCAGGATCGCCGATACGCGGCATGGGAATGATGGTTTCAGAGGTGTCCATTTTTTCTCCTTATTGATAGATTGACTAAGAATTTGAACCTTGACAAGTTGGGCAAAGCCCATAGTACACAACACGCTCACCAAGTAAATAAAAACCTGATGCAGCGCGGATTTCCTCATTGAGATTGGCAATAACCGAGGACTCGATATCTACGATTTTGTGACAGCGCATACAAGCCAAATTGACGTGAGGGGAGAGGTTGGCGTCGTAATGAATGGTATTGTCACCAGCATGACCTAAAATATTGACAGCCCCTAGTTCCACCAGCACATCGAGCGTGTTGTAGACCGTGGTGAGAGAGAGGGTGGGATAAATGCGGCGGATCTCTTCAAAGATCATGGCAGCAGTGGGATGACTATCTGTTTCAGCTAACAACTTGCAGATCGCAATCCGCTGCGGTGTCACGCGCAACCCAGCTTTTCTGAGCGCTGAAATTAAGAATTCCGAAGATGGCTTTTCCATAATTTGGAATTATTACATTTTTGTAATGATTATAATTTAGGTATAACCCTCTGTCAAGGAGGATTTTCATCCACCACTTTTACGCAGGGGTAGACATGGGTTACAATCCTAATTAAATAACTATACAGACGAAGGAGATTGAATGGAAACCACCCTATCCCTACCTGTCAAACGCTGGTTGGAGCACGTTCGTGTCCTTGCCGAAGAGATCGGCCCGCGCGGACCAACGCAGGAAGGTGAACGGCGCGGCGCGCTGTATGCAAAAGAGCAATTAGAAAGGTTGGGCTTGCAGCCGCAGTGGGAGACCTTTCGTAGTGCCCGTTCGATTTTTCACCCCCACTTGCTCGGCGCAGCGTTGATGCTCCTAGCGTTTATCCTGTTCCCCCTTGGGGGACGAGTGACCGCTGCCCTCGCCGCTCTGCTCTCCTTTACCGTGTTGATCAACGAGGTGCTCGAACTGAGCTTTCGCGATAACCTTTTCCGTTGGTTGGTGCCTAAAGGGCAAAGCCAGAACGTCTACGCAATTCTACCTCCCCAAGGGGAACATCGAGGGGATTTGATCCTCGTCGGTCATGTCGACAGCCAGCGCACCCCTTTGATTTTTAAGAACCGGACGTGGGTAAAAATCTACGACCGTTTCACGTTTGTTGCCTTTGCCAGCTTTATCCTCCAAGCGATTCTCTATACGCTGGCGGCCATATTTGGCTGGGGGTGGGCGTGGTATCCGACCATTTTCACCGCCATTTGCGCTGTCTTGTTGGCTGCAATGTGCATTCAAGCTGATCTGACCCCCTTCACCGCCGGCGCAAATGATAACGCTACTGCCGTGGGGATGGTGCTTACCTTGACGGAGGAATTTATCCGTCAGCCCCTCCAGCACACACGCCTATGGGCGGTGATCAGCGGTTGCGAGGAAGTGCAGCATTATGGCATGATTGACTTCTACAAACGTCACCTTTCTGAATTGAAATCGCCGCGGGCTGTGGTATTCGAAATGCTCGGTTGTGCCGGTCCAGCTTGGGTGACGCGAGAGGGAATCGTGGTACCTTTTCACAGTGATCCACAGATGGTTGCCCTTGCCGAGCGTCTTAGCGCCGATAATCCCCATTGGGGCGCTTATCCCGCTAAGATCAGCGGCGGCAACTCCGAACTTTCCGATGCGGTGCGCTTTGGCGTACCAGCGATTACATTTTTCGGCTTAACCCGCGAGGGCGAAGCTCCTTATTGGCACCAGCGCCAAGATACCTTTGACAAGATGAACCCTACCGTTATGGAAAAAACTTGGCAGTTGGTCCACGCTTTTATCCGTCATCTTGATCAGGAGAATCTTTCAGATGCATCTTTGCCGTAATAAACTGATTCGTTCCTGTGAAATGGCGTTTTGCCCTCCGCTTTAGCGAAGGCAAGGACGCCTGCGCTTTGGTGGATCTCACAATGATGGCGGACGAGTGCGTCCGCCATCATTGGAATGACTTCCTCTGGGTCGAGTAGAACGCCATCTTCCGTGTCCTATCGAACGAAGTGAGCCATCTTTAGATTTCTCAGTCGCTGACGCTCCTTCGAAATGACATGGATGTCGCTCCGCTCGTTCGCAATGACGCTTGATCTCTCCAACATAACTCTTACAAAAATCTACATAAATCTACATTGACAAAGCCTCGAATATTCTGATACATTAGGGCGGAATTTTAGCCATTACAAGGAGTGTGTAATGCTACGAAAACGACTGCAGTTAGGACTGATCCACGTAGCCGTGGCAATAACTCTAGTGCCTATTAACAGTACTCTGAACCGCGTTCTCATCAAGGAAATGGCTGTATCAGCCACTTTGGTTGCCATTCTAGCGATCTTGCCCTACTTGTTTTCCCCGATCCAGGTTTGGATCGGCTCGTTTTCGGATCGTAACCCCATAGCTGGTTACCGCCGCACCCCTTATATCCTCTTGGGTTTATTGTTATGTGTCGTTGGCGTGGCTGTTAGCCCCCAAGTGGCTTTCCTCATCGATCAGAATCGGCTTTGGGGATCCTTGTTGGGTATTTTGGTGTTCGGTGCCTGGGGGATGGGATATAACTTTTCAGCGGTTTGTTATCTATCTTTGGCTTCCGAGCTCTCTGGCGAAAAGGGGCGTGGTCGAACGATTGCGGTAATGTTTGTTATGATGATCATTGGCATTATCCTTACCGCCCTAACGGTGAGCAACTTGGTTGATCCCTACACACCCGCTGCCCTGCAAACGGCTTTCTTGGTCGTCGCAGTGGCTGCATTGGTGTTGGGGTTAGTTGGCTTGCTTAAGCTAGAAGAAAAGGTCTCAACAGAGAAGCTTCCTAGCTCCGACAATTACTCTTGGGGACAAATGTTCCAAGCCATTTTACAGAACCGCCAAGCAACCTTCTTCTTTTGGTATCTCGTCATCCTGCTAGCAGCCTTGTTAGGTCAAGATATCCTTTTGGAGCCCTTTGGAGCGGAAGCTTTTGGAATGTCGGTCAAAACGACGACCCGTATCACCTCGATCTGGGGCGCTTGCAATTTGGTAATGCTGATATTGGCTGGCGTCTTGGAAGGGCGGGCAAGCAAAAAGAGCGTTGCGCGATGGGGTGGTTGGCTGACTCTCTTTGGCT
>Ga0116210_1002771_pt1 | contig 10250 bp, 8 predicted proteins | sample TshhotsprinmetaG_FD_94483 | JGI IMG/M metagenome (GOLD analysis project Ga0116210, IMG submission 94483) | Hot spring microbial communities from South Africa to study Microbial Dark Matter (Phase II) - Tshipise hot spring metaG | ecosystem: Environmental > Aquatic > Thermal springs > Hot (42-90C)... | reverse complement strand
GGTCGCCGCGACTGCCTCGCCCTCCCCATTCTGCCCGTGGTGCGGGACTTGCCGCCTCGCGGCCCGCAGCGCGTCGCGGAATGGGGTGCGCCCGAGCGCCTTCTTGCGGGTTGCGGCCAGGATTCAAATCCCTATGAGGAAGGGATTGGTGCGTTTCTCCCAGCCTACCACCGTGGCGTCCATGTGTCCTGGGAGGATGCGGGTGTCTCCCGGGAGGGTGAACACCTTTTCCTTCACGGAACGCAGCAGCGTCTGCATGGAGCCCCCGGGGAAGTCCGTGCGGCCGATGGAGCCGCGGAACACGAGGTCTCCCGCGAAGAGAACGCCGTCGGAGAGAAAACACACGCTTCCCTCGGAGTGCCCGGGCGTGTGCAGCACCTTGAACCGCATGCCGCCCAGCTCCAGCTCCTGCCCGTCGTGCAGGGGCAGGAAATCCTCGGGGAGCGCCAGCTCGTCCAGCCCCATCATGGACAGGAAAAGCGATGGTATGGCCCGCGCCATGGCCGCGTCGGAGGGATGCATGTAGGCGGGCGCGCCGGCGGCGTCGATAACTTCCTTGAGGCCCAGGAGGTGATCGGGATGGCCGTGGGTAAGCAGTACCGCGACCAGCTGCAACCCGTGCTCCTCGAGGTAGCTGAGGATCTGGGAAGCGGATACCCCGGCGTCGATGAGCACCGCCTGGGAGGTCTCCTCGTTTACCGCCAGGTAGGTATTGCTACCGAAGGAATAATCGGCAAAGGTTATGACCTGCAACGGCTACACCTCTTTTCGTGTCTCGCTTTCCCGCGGACGGCCGCCGTGCCCGCGGCGAGCCGCCTCGTGCGGTAACCTCAGAACCCGGCATATCCCGCTTGCACGAGTCAGGCCCATGGGAATTATAATGCAATCTCTTGCGGCGGAAAATGAGCGGGGCCACCTTTCCGGCCATGATATCCCTAATGGTCACGGGATTAATTTCCGATTTATATATGTACGGATGAGAGGAGAGGTATGGGTAAGCCGGTAATCCTCTATATAGACGACAGCGGAGTGGAGCGCAGGATCGTCCGTCAGCTCCTGGAGTCCGAGGGATTCGAGGTCCTCACGGCGGGGAAACCCGCGGAGGGCATCGCGCTGGCGCGCAAGAAAACACCCCACCTTGTCCTGCTGGACCTGCACTTCCCGGGCACGGACGGCTGCGCGATCGCCGATAACCTGCGTGAGATAGCGGCCATGGAGAAGGTGCCCATCGTTGCCCTGAGCGCTTCCCTCAAGGAGGAGGAAAGGGAGGAGGTAATAAGGAAATTCGACGGGTACATCCAGAAGCCCGTTGACGTGGACACCTTCGCCAGCGCGGTGCGCGAGTTCATGAAGCAGGGGAAGGAAGGGGCGGAGGAGCCCGGCGATGGGGGGGCGGTGAAGGAGGGGCCTGCGGGGCCGCCGGGCCCGGATGCGCTCGAGGCCCTGCAAACCCTGGAGAAGGTTCGTTCGACACTGTCCCATGACCTGCGCACCCCCCTCACGGTGATGATCTCCTACGCCAGCACGGTGGGAAGGGAGAAGGTGGGGGAGCTGAACGAGCGCCAGCGGGACATGCTGGATCAGGTGGTCAAGCACGGCTTCCAGATGGACGCCATGATAAGCGAGATGGTGAGTCTGGCCCGTGAAGCCCTACGGCGTTACGGGTACCCTCCCCCCAGGAATGACGGTACTTGACGCACTCCATCCCCAGGAACAACCCCTCTCAGACATGAACGCGGTTTGACCCCAAAGTATGTCTGGGGAGGGGCGGAGCCTCTCCCTTGGTCTTATAAAAGGCGACGAATAAAAGGCGACGAATGGGGCCTGGCCCCGAGGTGTTGGCCGTGTGGTGGCGCGGTCAGACCTGCAGGCCGGCCTCGTACCCTTCCTGGATGGCCTCGATAGCCTTGCGCGCCTCCCGCGCGTCGCCCACCACGTAGACCTCCAGCCCGCTGTCCTTGAGCTCGCGGTAGAGCTCGTCGGCCGGGCAGGAGCCGACGGCGATGATCACCGTGTCCGCGGGAATGGCCTCCTCCCTGCCCTCCACCTCCACGATGACCCGGTCCTTCTCGATGCGCTTCGCCACCGCGTTGCTCCGTATGTCGATGCCAAGGTTGCGCATGTCCTGCAGTATGGCCCAGCGCGTGGAAAGCCCCACGTCGCGGCACACCTTATCCAGCATCTCCACCACCGTCACCCGCTTGATCCCCCGCCCGCACAGTTCGCGCAGGGTTTCCACGTCCTCCCCGTTGTTCATGAAGAGAAAGAGGAGGGTATCGCCGGAGATGGTGCCGATGCTGGCCACGTACATGGCCGTCTCGGACCCCACCGCGCCGCCGCCGATGATCACGACGTCCCTCCCCTCGGGGTCGACCTTCCCTTCCAGGATATCCCAGGCCATCACCACGTGGGGCGCGTCCATGCCGGGGATGGAGGGGACGGCCTGCCGCGCGCCGGTGGCCACCACCACCGCGTCGAACCCCTCCTCGCGCAGGGTCGCGGCGTCGGCCTCGCTTTCCAGGCGCAGCTCCACGCCGGCGTTGTCCAGCTGCGCCTCCAGGTCCTCCACCGCGGTCCAGAACTCTTCCCTCCCCGGGGGGACCGCGGCCAGGTTCATCTGGCCCCCTAGGATATCGGCCTTCTCGAAGAGGGTGACCAGGTGGCCGCGCTCGGCGGCCGTGAGGGCCGCCTTCATGCCCGCGGGACCCCCTCCCACCACGGCGACCCTCTTGGGCTTGCGCACTCTCTCCACGCGGTACTCGAGCTCGCGGCCGGCGCGAGGGTTGAGCATGCAGGTTACGGGCTGCAGGTAGAAGACGTGGTCGAAGCAGCCCTGGTTGCAGCCGATGCAGTGGGTGATCTCCTCGTACCTCTCCTCCCAGGCCTTGCGGGGTAGGAAGGGGTCGGCGATGAGGGCGCGGGCCATGCCAACGAGGTCGGCCGCCCCCATGCGCAGGATCTCGTCGGCCAGGAAGACGTCGTTGATGCGGTTGCAGGCGATCACGGGAACGCCGACCTTCTCCTTTACGCGCGCCGCCAGGTAAGCCAGCGCCCCGCGGGGCACGGACATGGGAAGCTGGGGCACCCTGGTCTCGTGCCAGCCCCCGGTTACGTTGATGAGATCCACCCCGTGCCTCTCCAGCTCGGCGGCGAAGAGGGCCCACTCGCGGTTGGTGTTCCCGCCCTCCATGTAATCGTGCCCCGCGATGCGGAAGCAGACGGGGTAAGCGGGGCCAACCGCCTCGCGCACCGCGTCCGCCACCTCCAGCCCGAAGCGCATGCGGTTTTCCCATGACCCCCCGTACTCGTCGCCGCGCAGGTTGGTCACCGGGGAAAGGAACTGGCAGATGAGATAGCCGGTGCAGGCAAGCACCTCCACCATGTCGTAGCCCGCCTCCTTTACGCGCCGTGCCGCGTCCGCGTAAGCCCGCACGGTACGCTGGATATCATCCAGGGTCATCTCCCGCGGCTCCTCCCTGGTGAAGCGCGAAGCCACCGCGCTGGGAGCCAGCGCCTGCTTGCCTTCTATGGAGACCGAATGGGCGTAGCGGCCGGCGTGGTAGAGCTGGCAGGCGGCCGCTGCCCCGTGCTTCCTGATGGCGTCCGCCAGGACGGCATGCCCCTCGACGCAGGAATCGTCACGCAGGTCCAGCATCCAGTACGCTCCGGAGTAGTCGTCGATGATGCATCCTCCGACGATGATAAGGCCCGCGCCGCCCCTGGCCCGTTCCTCGTAGAAGGCCGCGATGCGGTCGTTCACCCTGCCGTCGGGGGTGAAGTTGAGGTGCATGGCGGTCATCACGATGCGGTTGCGCATCTCGAGCCCCTTGATGTTGAGTGGATTGAAAAGCTTTTTCAACAACGATCTCACTCCTTCGTCCTCTCCGCTCCTCTCCCTTGCGCGCGATGGCTTTCTTCGCGCGGCATTTCCTCTCCCTTGCGCGTCGTCGCCGCCCGGCGCGGGGAGTCCGCAAGGGCGGCCGGGTGTCGCCGCGCAACCCGCATGTCCACCGGCTTTTTTCGCGTGATGGTCCTGCCGGCGGGCTTTAACCGGCTCGGGGTGTGTTATAGTATAGCAGAAATCGCATCCCACCCGACAAAAAAAACCGAGGTGACCATCGATGTTCGGTGTCTTCGCGCGCAGGGTCGAGGAGAAGGTGGAGCTGGCGGAGAGCGAACCTTCCACGAGCAAGGTGATGGACCTGCGGGATGCCGTGGCCGCTTTCGTCCGGCCGGGCATGCACCTGCACATCGGGCATGCCTATATGCGCCCCAACGCCGTAGTTTACGAGATATGCAGGCGTTTCTGGGAGAAGGACCCACGGTTCACCCTCTCTTCCCTGGGCTTCATAGCCAACATGGTCCTCTTCGTGCAGGGCGGGCTGGCGCGCAGGCTCATCACCACCTTCTGCGGGGACTCCTATCCCTTCCCCGGGCCCAACCGCGTCTACCAGGAAGCCTACCGGGAGGGCAGGCTGGAGATAGAGAACTGGACGGTGCTCACCCTTCCCCAGCGGCTGCTGGCGGGTGCGCTGGGGGTGGAATGGATTACCACCCACTCGCTGGTGGGCAGCTCCATGCAGGAGGAGAACGCGGATGACTTCCATTTAATGGAAATGCCTGACGGGAGCCGGGTAGGCTTGCTGCGGGCCCTGCGCCCGGACCTCACGCTGCTCCACGCCCTGGCGGCGGACAGGGCGGGGAACGTGCTCCTCACCCCGCCTTACGCCGAGAACGCGTACGCCGCCTTCGCGGCGCGGGAAGGGGTGCTGGTGACGGTGGAGAGGGTGGTGCCCACCTCCTTCCTGCGGCGCCATTCCCATTTCGTGAAGGTGCCCGGATACCTCGTGCGCGCGGTCTGCCCCGCCCCCATGGGAGTGCACCCCTCGGGGGCGTCCAACCAGGGCATGGGGGAGTTCGACGCCTACGCGGAGGACGAGGAGTTCATGCTCGATCTGCGGGAGGCTTGCAGGGATGACGCCTCACTGCGCGCCTGGGTGGAGGAATGGCTGCTGGGCGTCGAGGACCACGACGCTTATCTGGAAAAACTTGGTTACGAGAGGATATGGTTCCTCAAGGGAAGGGCGGCATCCGACTCCTGGCGCTCGGAGCTGGCCACGCGGGCACCCTCCATCCCTGCCGGTTCGGAGTCCAGCCCGGTGGAGGTGATGGTCGTCGAGGCCGCCAGGTTATTGCGGGAGCGCGTCCGCGAGAGTGGCTACCACACCATCCTGGCCGGCATCGGCGCCTCGAACCTGGCCGCCTGGAAGGCCTGGTATGACCTGCGCAGGGAGGGCCGGCCGGTGGAGCTCATGGCGGAGGTGGGCTTCTACGGTTATACCCCTCGGCCGGGAGACCCCTTCATATTCAATTTCCGCAACATCCCCACCTGCACCATGCTTACCGACGTCCTCACCGTGCTGGGGTCCATGATGGGGGCCGCGAGCAGCCGGGCTATCGGGGCGCTGGGAGCGGGGCAGGTGGATCGCCACGGCAACGTGAACTCCACCAAGATCCCCGAGCTCAAGCTCTTCCTCGTGGGCTCAGGGGGCGCCTGCGACGTGGCGCTGGGCGCGGAGGAGGTGCTGGTCACGGTGGTGCAGGACAGGCTGCGCACCCCGGAAAGGGTGTCCTATGTGACCGCTCCCGGGCAGAGAGTGCGCACCGTGGTCACCACCATGGGGGTTTTCGAAAAGCCGGCGGGGGAGGAAGAACTGGTGCTCACCGCCTATTTCCCCCATGCGGGCGCCGACGGGAGGGAGGCCGTGCAGCGCATCCAGGCCGGCTGCGGGTGGGGGTTGCGCGCGGCGCCAACACTGCGCCGCGTGGAGCCGCCGTCCCCGGAGGAGCTCCACGACGTGCGCATCTTCGACCCCAGGCGCTATTTCCTGGAAACGGATTCATGACGGGAAAGCCGCGCCGCCGCCCGCGCAAGTGCGCAAGCTTCGCTGCCCACAAGACGCTTGCGCCCCGGCACGTGCCGTTACGCGGGTACGGCACCTCGCGCCCGGACGTTTCCCTGCGCTTTCGCGCGTAAAGACCTGAAGCCTCCCCGGAAGGCCTCGCAGGCTTCCCGGGGAGGCGGGACATAGACCGGAGAAAGATACCCCGATCACGCGCCGCATCAACCGCCGCCGACGGGGGTGAGGTTCAAGTTGATGTTTTCCAGCAGCTCCGCCACGGACAGCTTAGCGGGGTCGATATCGTTGGTCTTGAGGTAGCGGTTCAACAGGTAGATCAGGAATTCCAGTTCCGGGTTCTCCATCTCTCTTCCCCTTTCACTCTCACCGAACATCCCTTAAGAACACCCTTAATATCCATTATCTCCTTCCGCAGGCCTTTTAAACACCCATGGGGACGGCGTGATGCCGGGAAAGCGTGGTGCCGGGAAAGCGTGGTGCCGGGAAAGCGTGATGCCTACGCGTTTTCGCGCCTTTTCTCCCATGCTGGCCCGTGGGGCGGTCTTGGGCTGGGAGGCATGGAAAGCGGGGTGGTGGGCGGGGTGCGGGAACCCGTATCCTTGTACGCGGGCTTACTGCCGGGAGGCCGCCAGGGCGTGGATCCTCTCCGCCAGCGCCAATATTTCCCCTGCCGCCTCCACGCCCTCCCTCCACCTGGCGGGTATTCCCTCCAACCCGTTGAAAGCACCGCTGATCGCTCCCGCCACCGCCCCTGTGGTGTCCGTGTCCAGCCCCCCCTCGACGGCGCGGGAGACGGTTTCCTCGAAATCGCGGGGGGTGCGCAGGAAGCAGAAGAAAGCGCTGGCCACCGTCTCCACCACGTAACCGCCGGTCCCCAGGCGCGCCAGCGCCTCCGCCGGCTCCATTTTCCCGGCGAGGAACCTGCCGGCCAGAAGGAGGCGCCCGGCCAGCTCACAGGGCCCGACGAAGGCCACGGTCTCATCCACGAGGGTTGCGGGGTCGAGGTCCCCGCGGGCCGCCCGGGCCACGGCGAAAGCCACTGCGCGGCCTCCCGCCACCGCCTCCGGGTTGTCGTGTGTGATGACGGCCACCGCGCGCGCGTCCTCGTGGAGCGCCGCGAGGTCAAGGCAGTCGATCAGCCCCACGGGCGCGATGCGCATGGCCACCCCGTTTCCCGCCGCCATCTCCCCCTTGGCCCCGCTTTCCTCGGGCGGGACGCCGGCGAGCAGGCGCTGCATGGCTTCGTAGGTGGAACCCCCGATGCCCCGCCAGTCCCCGGACTTGAACCATGCGAGGAACTCGCGCGCCGTGTCGTGCACGTCCACCCTGCCCCTGCCCGCTATGCTGCGGGCATGGCAGAGCATCATCTTGGTGTCGTCCGTCCACTGCCCGGCACGCAGCATCCTCCAGGGCGCATCCAGGAAATCGCGCACCCGCCCCACGCGGTTCCTGATGGAGGTGGCGCGCATCCCTTCCAGGGGCATGCCCAGGGCGTCGCCTACTGCCAGGCCCAGCAGGCATCCCGCGAATCTGGACGCCTTCAGATCGAAAGGCATCGAGGCTTTAACCTCCCTCGCGCATACTCGTGACGGCGACCTCGTCCACGGCCGCCGCTCCACCAGTATTCTACCGCCTCGCGTCGGGAAACCGAATGGCCGTGGACATTTTGCACGTGAATTAATATTATTCTTGGTGCTGAGGATGTCGCGGCTGCTGCGAGGTGAGCATGCTCGATCCGCTGGAGCTGGGTACCACGTACGGCGAAGGGGCCACGCTTGGGCAGAGGCAGGTCCGGCTTTTCGACCTCCAGGGCAATCATTACGAGATGGGCTACCAGCAGGGAATTCAGGTGAGGGAAGCCATCCGCCATTATTTTACAAATCTTTCTATGTCAGTATTTTTCTTCCACCAGAAGCCCGCACTCCTCCCTTTCCGCCTCTATCTCGCCGTGGCGGCGCGCAGGGCCGCGCGGGAGATGGCGGGGAACATCGCGGGGTACTGCCCGAGGCAGAAAGCGCGCATGGAGGGCATAAGCAAGGGATCGGGGGTGGATGAGAGCATGCTCTACCTCCCCCTGGCCGGGGAGACGGTCATGGCCGGCATCGACTACCGCATAGGCGCGTGCACGGCTGCAGGGGTGGGGGAGGAGAGGAGCGCCCTGGGCGAGGTGCTGGTGATCAAGAATTACGATTACCCGCCGTTCTTTCAGCCCTATTTCATAACCCGTCTCTGCCGGTCGGCGGAGGCCTATTCCACCATAGACGTCACCATGGCGCCCCTGGCGGGGTGCCACGACGGCATGAACGAGCACGGCTTGTGCATTTCCTATAATTACGGGTACGGGACGGATATCCCCACCGTGAACGTCCCCGTGTCGGTGCTGGTCCAGGAGGCGTTGGAAACATGTACCAGCACAGATGAGGCGGTGGGGCTGCTCTGCTCGCGGAGGAGGTCGGGAGGGGCCGTGATCCTGGTAGCCGACGCCGCGGGTAAGATGGTGACGGTGGAGCTGTCGCCGAACTTCTGCGGGGTGCGGGAGCCGGAGGAAGGCCTCCTCGTCAACACCAACCATTACCGTTGCCGGGAGATGATATCCTACGACGTGCCGCGCAACGCCTATTACACCAACCGCAACGTGCACGCCCTGCGGGGGGTGCGCGTGCACGAATCGAGCGAGTTGCGCTGCGCGCGGGTAGAGCAGCTCCTCTCCGACGCGCCGACCCTGACCATCAAGGACCTGTGGAGCGTGTTCAGCGACCACGGGGAGAGCGGGCGCGGCGACGACAACACCATCTGCCGGCACGGCCCCTATTTCTCCACCGCCTGCTCCGTCATCATGCTGCCCCGCAGCCGCAGGCTCCTGGTCACCTTCGGCCACCCCTGCGAGTCGACGTTCTCGGATTTCCCCAACCCCTTTAGTGCCCGCGAGGAAGGCGGGGGGGAAGGGGTAGGAGGGGAAGCGGAGCGGTGACCGCCCCCTCCCAGGCGGAGCTTCCGTGGACGCCCAGCTGACGCCCGCCCCTCTTGGGGCTCGCTCCGGGGTCAGGCAGTTCATTGGGAATGCCGCGCGACCACCTGTCATGCCCGGTCCATTGCCAGCCATGGGAACAGTATTTGATATCGGAACGCCGTACCGGGTCCGGGTGTGGCGTGAAGATTTGCGGAGGTCAGCCCCCGGGTTTCGCGAAGGCGCATGCTTTGCCGCGCCGCGCAAGGTAAGGTCAACGGGTCGCCGACGTCAAGAGTGATTGCCCGGCACGGCCATCTCGCCGGCCTGGGTGCCCTTCCTCCCGCTTTGCGGAAGCCGGAAGGGCGAGGGTTACAGTTACATTAGGATATGGAGCGGGGTGGAGGAGGGGAGGGCTCGCGCATATTGCACGGCAACGGCAAGAGGGAGGGAGGCGCCGGAGAAGGCGAGGGGGCGGGCCAGGGGATCGTTGCGGGGGAGCGTGGAGGGTCGGGAGGAGCGGTTGTTCGCCGCGGTCTTCCTCTTCACCTTGGGGAACTCGAACGACGCCTTCCTCCTCCTGCGCGCCCGCCAAGCAGGCGCTTTCCCGCTGGCCCTGCTGCCGGCGTTGTGGGGGCCCTGCACGTGGTCAAGGCCACCGTGTCGATACCCGGCGGGAGACTCTCCGACCGCCTGGGCGGAAAGGCGGTGGTCATGGGCGGCTGGACCATCTACGTCCTGGCTTACTGCGGGTTCGCTTTCCTGGCAGGGGCGGGCTGGACCTGGTTCCTCTTCGTGGTCTACGGTCGCTACTACCTTACGGAGGGCGTACTCAAGGCCTACGTTGCCGACGTGGTCCTGCCCCGCCAGAGGGGTGGCGCGTACGGGATCTTCAACTTCGTGATCAGCGTGACCGTTCTCCCGGCCTCGCTGCTCATGGGCCTGATGTGGGATACGGTTGGCGTCCGTGCCGCCTTCCTCATCGGTGCCGGGCTCGCGCTCGCCGCCGTGCTCACCCTCTCCGTGGCGCCGCGCGGGGACGCAGTGCCGGGCCGGTGACCCGAACGCAGCCGCTCGCCCCCTTCGTGCTTCCCCGGCGATGCCGCGATGTTACGCCGCGAAGCGCTTGCGAGGACGGCCTCCTGCCGCAGGCGCCGCGCCGACTTTAGGCGCCCGGTATCGCGGCTCGCCTCCTGTAAATGGAGCGTGAAGGGATACCGATATACCTTGTAGAAAATTGTAGAAAACGAGGAATATGAGGGTGGACGGCGTTTACCGGAAACTGGGAACAGGAAAGCGGGGAAAGGATGAACGGTCCCGGAGCCCATGACCTGGCCGCCCAATCCATGGCCATTCTCGGATCCCTGCACGCGGCCGTGGTC